>ENA-ORTV01000024-ORTV01000024.1-human-gut-metagenome-genome-assembly--contig:-NODE-24-length-169710-cov-59.984433_pt1 | contig 169710 bp, 147 predicted proteins | sample MGYA00241915_ERZ509194 | MGnify/ENA primary metagenome ERZ509194 (study PRJEB26280, sample SAMEA2338810) | human gut metagenome | biome: human gut; feature: human-associated habitat; material... | reverse complement strand
TTCCTTAGAAAGGAGGTGATCCAGCCGCACCTTCCGATACGGCTACCTTGTTACGACTTCACCCCAATCATCGCCCCCACCTTAGACGGTCGGTACCATAGGCCCTTAGCCGGCTTCGGGTGTGAATGACTTTCGTGGTGTGACGGGCGGTGTGTACAAGGCCCGGGAACGTATTCACCGCAGTATGCTGACCTGCGATTACTAGCGATTCCGACTTCATGTAGGCGAGTTTCAGCCTACAATCCGAACTGAGAGATGCTTTTAGGGATCCGCTCCACCTCGCGATTTCGCTTCCCTCTGTTCATCCCATTGTAGTACGTGTGTAGCCCAAGACGTAAGGGGCATGATGACTTGACGTCATCCCCGCCTTCCTCCGCGTTGTCCGCGGCAGTCTACTATGAGTTCCCATCCGTAATGCTGGCAACATAGTATAGGGGTTGCGCTCGTTGCGGGACTTAACCCAACATCTCACGACACGAGCTGACGACAGCCATGCACCACCTGTTTTCTTGTTCTCCGAAGAGAAGGGACCTATCTCTAGGCCTTTCAATCAATGTCAAGTCTTGGTAAGGTTCTTCGCGTTGCGTCGAATTAAACCACATACTCCACCGCTTGTGCGGGCCCCCGTCAATTCCTTTGAGTTTCAACCTTGCGGCCGTACTCCCCAGGCGGGATACTTATTGCGTTAACTCCGGCACGGAAGGGGTCGATACCTCCCACACCTAGTATCCATCGTTTACGGCTAGGACTACCGGGGTATCTAATCCCGTTCGCTACCCTAGCTTTCGAGCCTCAGCGTCAGTTACAGTCCAGAAAGCCGCCTTCGCCACTGGTGTTCTTCCCAATATCTACGCATTTCACCGCTACACTGGGAATTCCGCTTTCCTCTCCTGCACTCAAGAAAACCAGTTCGGACCCCATCACGGGGTTGAGCCCCGCACTTTTAAGATCCGCTTAGTTTCCCGCCTGCGCTCCCTTTACGCCCAATAATTCCGGACAACGCTTGCCGCCTACGTATTACCGCGGCTGCTGGCACGTAGTTAGCCGTGGCTTCCTCGTTAGGTACCGTCAAATAAAAACCGTATTATTATTCTTACCCTTCGTCCCTAACAACAGAACTTTACGATCCTAAGACCTTCATCGTTCACGCGGCGTTGCTCCGTCAGGCTTTCGCCCATTGCGGAAGATTCCCCACTGCTGCCTCCCGTAGGAGTCTGGGCCGTGTCTCAGTCCCAATGTGGCCGTTCATCCTCTCAGACCGGCTACTGATCGTCGCCTTGGTGGGCCTTTACCCTCACCAACTAGCTAATCAGACGCAAGCTCATCTTCAAGCGGAAGCATTTTCAGAGGCCTCCTTTAGTAAGTGTCTCATGCGATACTCTTACATTCATTCGGTATTAGCACCCCTTTCGAAGTGTTGTCCCCATCTTGAAGGTAGATTGCTTACGCGTTACTCACCCGTTCGCCACTTGGTGTTTACCGAAATAAACACCCCGTTCGACTTGCATGTGTTAAGCACGCCGCCAGCGTTCGTCCTGAGCCAGGATCAAACTCTCCAAAAAAATTATTTTTCGAAGAACCGATTGGCTCTTAATTATCTGTTTAAAAAGAATTTATTAGGTAATCTGCTATAAAAGCAGATACCGCACATTCGTTTATGTTAGAAAACATATTGTGCATTGTTTAGTTTTCAAAGAACATTTCTTGTTTGTTGCTGTCTCCGTGAGTCAGCTTCTATATAATAACCTGATTTCAAATAAATGTCAACACTTTTTTTAAAAAAAATATAAAATAATTTAAAATAATTTAGTAGCGTGCTATAATAATAGCGTAAAATCAACAGTTAGGAGGATTTTGATATGAAAAAAACAAATGCGGCACGAATACTCGACCGCTTGAAAATAAACTATGAACTGAAAGAATATAAAGTGGATTTGAACGATTTAAGTGCTGTTCATGTTGCTACAGAAGCCGGTATGAATATAAAAACCGTATTTAAGACACTCGTTGCCCGCAGTGATAAAAATGATATTATCATGGCATGTATTCCCGGTGACGATGAGCTCGATCTAAAAAAACTAGCAAAAGCATCCAATCATAAAAAAATGGAAATGATTCATTTAAAAGAACTTCAACCGCTCACTGGTTACATCAGAGGCGGCTGCTCGCCGCTCGGGGCTAAAAAAGATTATCCTGTCTACATTGATGAAACAGCTTTGAATTGGGAAAAAATAGCCGTCAGTGCTGGTATTCGCGGCGGACAAATCATTATTAAACCGCAGGATTTAATAAATGCTACAAATGCAACCGTTGCTGCTTTAACAAAATAAATTATAAAGTGAGTGATTATATGAATACTGAAGAAAGGCGTCAAAAAATCCTCGAAACACTGTTGCACAGTAAAGTGCCTCTAACCGGCGCCATGCTGTCGCATAAATTTCAGGTCAGCCGTCAGATAATCGTCGGCGACATCACCGTTCTACGCGCCACCGGCCACGATATATACGCTACACCGCGCGGCTACATTCTGCCGGTCAAGCCGCAAAACACCAATCTGCTGGAAACTATCTGCTGCCGTCATGCTAACGATAAGGACAGCGTCAAAAAAGAATTTGAAATAATCGTCGACAACGGCGGTAAAGTACATGACGTTATTATCGACCATCCTGTATATGGTGAAATCAGAGTTAATCTGTTTATCGCCACACGCCGCGAAACATACGCTTTCGTAAAAAAAATGCAACAGACGAAAGCCGAGCCGCTACTTGTTATGACAAACGGCGTTCACTACCATACGATTGAAGTTCCCGACAAGGACACTCTGTCTGTCATCTGTCAGGAACTTGCAAACGCCGGTATTTTAGTGAACGAATAAATGGATAAGCACACAAAAAAAGCAATTCATCTTGAAAAGTTTATAAATGAATTGCTTTTTGTTTACATTACTTTATCAAATTTTATTTTACTAAATCAAGTTTACCCTGTTTTTGCAGTTCAGCTTTTGTTTCAGCTTCAATTTCTTCACGCGTTCTGTAATCCTGTTTAACAGTTTTCGCATAACGTATCCAGCTGCGTATTGCTTCTACCATAACAACTGCTACTAAGATAAACATTATAGCACTGATTACAACCAGCAGCCATTTGCCGGTAGGAATGTAATTCGTAAAGATATTCAAATAATCGGCATAGCAGGTGATAACAGCCAGGAAAATACACGGTATCATCGTTACCCACGCATAACGGCCGCGGCCGATGCGGAAAATATACGATGTGCCGATTGCCAAAGCTATTGTACCTAAAAGCTGATTGGATACACCAAACAGCGGCCAGATTTCACCGATATTGCCCTGCAATACAAGGTAACCCCAGCAAATACTTACGGCAGCACTGCAGAAAATAATTCCCGGCCACCATTCAGTATTACCGAACGGTTTGTAAACTCTGCCCAGAAGTTCCTGCAAAAGATAACGGCCTACACGGGAACCGGCATCTATCAGTGTCAAAATGAACAGCGCTTCAAACATAATACAGAAATGATACCAAAAGCCCATAAACTGTTCCATATACGGAATTTTAGAGAACACATCCGCCATACCAACGGCAAGCGATACAGCACCGCCCGGTCTGTGCATCAAATCTTCACCGACCATATGCGACAGCATCGGCAAATCCTGAACCTGAAGACCCAACGAAGCAAAAGCCTGCTGTGTGGAGTTTATTGCAAAATAGTCAGATGGATGCAGACTTGTTGCGGCGATTAATGCCATCATGGAAATAAAAGCTTCTGTAAGCATTGCGCCGTAGCCGATTGGTAAAATCTGACGTTCATTCATAATCATTTTCGGTGTAGTGCCGGTGGAAATTAAGCTGTGGAAACCAGAAATTGCACCGCAGGCAATCGTAATGAATACGAACGGAATAACGGAACCGCTGATTACCGGTCCGCCGCCCCATAAAAACGGAGAAGTTGCCGGCATGCGGATTTCCGGAGCAACGATAATAATACCGAGTGCTAAAGCCAAAATCGTACCTATTTTCATATAAGTGCTCAAATAATCACGCGGTGCAAGAAGCAACCATACCGGCAAAACCGATGCCAAAAAGCCGTATACAGCAATAGCAATTTCAATCTGAACAACATTATATGTAAAATATGGTGCGAGAGTCGCAGAATCTCTTACATATGGTCCAAGCGCAACAGCAATTAAAATCATAGCTACACCGATAATTGTAGCTTCCTGAATGCGTCCCGGACGCAGATACTTAAGATAAATACCGATAAAAATGGCAATAGGAATTGTCGCACCTACCGTAAATGTTCCCCAAGGACTGTTAAACAGGGAATTGGCAACAACAACCGCCATGCCGGCTTCCGTTATGATAAGCAGAAACAGTGTTGCCCATAATGCACTTGTACCAGCAAGTTTGCTGATTTCCGTTTTGGCAATTTCCGCCAGCGACTTTCCATTATGACGAATGGACGCCACCAAAATTACCATATCATGCACAGCACCTGCCATAACGGAACCGATTAAAATCCACATCATGCCCGGCAAATAACCGAACTGCGCAGCAATAACCGGGCCGACTAAAGGGCCTGCTCCCGCAATAGCGGCAAAATGATGTCCGAATACCACCCATTTATTCGTCGGCACATAATCATGACCATCTTCCAGACGAATGGACGGCGGTACATTATACTGATTTAAAGTCAATACTTTAGCAGCAATAAAAGCACCATAAAAACGATAAGCTAAAATAAGTACACACGCTGTAATTATTACGAGATGTACACCGTTCATAAAAAATCCTCCCTTTTCTCTCTATGTATACACATATCGTATACATATATAAATTTCATTAATCGTTACATGTAAAATTTCTCGCCTTCTTTCCAATATTATTATGTAATACTTTGTGAATAAATTAACTCTCACAGTCAAATTCGGCAAAAAAGTTTAATCTCCTTCTTAGAATTTAAAATTTTTTCAAAATTTCTTTATGAATACAAAATACCTGTAGCTCATTCTAAAAAACATGCACTACAGGTATTTTCATCAGTCTATTAATTTTATTTTCCGCAAAAATTTGCAAATACCGTCGCGATTGTTATCCTCCGTTACGGCAAACGCTATTTTCTTTACGTCGTCTGGCGCATTGCCCATGGCTACCCCCAGACCAATGAAATCGAGCATATCTAAATCATTATAATTATCTCCAAAGGCAATAGCTTGAGCAGGTATCATATTTAAATGATGCAATAATACTTCGATACCATTTGCTTTACTTACATCTTTATTCATAATTTCAATTAAAATATCACTTGAACGCACTATATTTAATTGTGGAAACTTCTCTTGCAAAACAGCTTCTATTTTTGAGCTGATATTTGCTTTTGTCATACATAATATTTTATTAGGCAATATATCTTTATTTATCAATTCTTTAAAATCAGCTTGACTGGCTTTTACATTAGTGATATTTTCTTCTCTTTTTACAGCTTTATTATCTTCATCTTTTACAAACCAATTATCATCACTATAATAATTTATTACTACATCATCAGGCCATAATAATTCTATTTCATCAATAATAGCCTTCGTATCTAATTTATTAATTTTATCATCATGTAAAATTTGATTTTGCTCATCTAAAACTAAAGCCCCACCATAACTAATCATTGGCATTTTTACATTCATTTCATCAAGAATTAATTTCATAGCTTTAGGCATACGTGCTGACACCAATACAAATGGTATATTTTTTAAAGCTAATTTTTGTACAGCTTCAATTGTACTAGTCAATAATTCATGTTTAGAATTCAATACTGTTCCATCAATATCTGAAAATACAATTTTCCAATCCATATCATCACCCACTTAAAATAAAATCATTTTAAACTCTAAAAAGGCTATGATGAATAATATTTAGATGGGGGAAATTATATTCATCATAGCCTTTTATTGCTGTTATTTTTCTATATAGTTAATCAATTTATTAATATTATCCTGTCCATTTTTTATGCCTAAGCTCAATATCAAACAAGCTATCACACTTAAAACCATTAATACTATACCTACAGTTGATAAGAAAGAATACATCTCATCTCCAAATAAAATCAATATTAATGATATAGAAGAAAGCATTATCATATTTCTAAGCCAAACTTTTAAATTATTCAACATCTTAGTTTGATATTGTATTTCTCCAATATAAGCTTGTTTCATTTTGCTCTGCATAAAAAATCACCTTTCATCAATAAGTTAATCCTGTATCGAAGAAACCAACTAATACACCAACGAAAGCAATAACTACTAATAAAAGCATAACATAAATTGGTGACATATTTCTCTTAGTCAATAAATACCAACAGAAAATAACAAATACAGCTGATAAAATATTAGGGAATACACCATTTAATGTATCTTGGAGTACTAAAAATGGTTTATCTGCACCTTCGGCAGTCATAGTGAAACCTGTTCTGATATTAATCCAAGTACCAGCAACAGCACCAATTACGATAGTACCTAACATTACGATAGATTCACGGATAGCTGTAGCTCTTTCACCAACTAAGAAATCAATTGCTTTACCACCGAGTTCATAACCTTTGAAGTATAAAAATCTCATACCCCAAGTAATAAGTAAGTTCCAAACGATTATATAGAAGATTGCCCCGATTGGTGAACCGCCAGTAGATAGACCCATTGCAATACCTAATAAAATTGGAATTAATGTACCTACTACCAAGGAATCACCGATACCAGCGAGTGGTCCCATAAGACCTGCACGAAGACCATTAATTGTTTCTGCATTGATATCATCTGCGCCATTAGCTTTTGCTTCTTCCAAACTTGCAGTAATACCTACAACTACACTACCAACCTGTGGTTCTGTATTAAAGAAGGCTGTATATGTCTGCATTGCCTTTTTCTGTTCTTCTTTTGTTTTATATAATTCTTCAATAATTGGCAACATAGCACATAAATAACCAAAAGTCTGCATATGTTCTTGGGAGAAACATGTTAAATGTCCATAGTACCAATTTCTAAAAGATTTATTTAGTGTTTTCTTAGAAATTTTCTTTTCCATTTAAATATCCTCCTCATCGTCATCATCATAGCTTGTTGCTCCACTAGCTGCTGCTTTTTTAGCTTCTATGCGAAGCATTTGAATTTTATAATTGATAATTGCAAACATACCGCCAACGATAGCAGCACCGATTAAGTTTAATCCTAAACCTGCAGCTAAAGCAAAACCTAAGAAAAATGGAATGAAATCCATAACATCATTAACAACTTGTTTTAATAAGATAGCAACCCCAACTGATGGAAGTAATGCACCTACTGTGAATAATGTCTGCATTGCAATACCATCCATTGGTAAATAAGTTTTAATAGCTTCTACAGCATCTTGACCATATAAACACATAACTACTGTTGGAATGAAAGAACATATAATATGAGAAATCCAAGGAAGACCCATATCTACGAAATATAATTTATGGAAATTACCTTCTTCAACAGCTTTCCAACCAATATGTTGCCATGCAAGGTTTATAGTAGCAGTACCATAGAATAAAACTGTACCAAGTGTACCTACCATGGAACCAAATGAAGTAGCCAAACCAATACCTGCTGGACTTGCTGGATCAAGACCTAAAGATTTAACAGCTATTATTGCAAGAGGAATACCGATATAACTTACAGCACGAACATCAGCAGAAACTGTACCACCTGGAGTAACAAGTGCTATGTATACAACCTGCATTGCAGTACCAATTAAAATACCGCTTTGAATATCACCTAAAACAATACCACAAACTAAGCCCCCAACGAGTGGACGACCTAATGTATAGTTACCAATTACAGTACCACCCATACCAGGCATACTAGCTAAACAAGCAAATATACCTAATATAATGGCTTGGAGCCAACTTATTTCCATGAAACTCCCTCCAATTCATCTTATATACAATCTAATTAAAAACCAAATTTACCTTTGAATTTATCCCAATTACCAATAGAAACATCTGGTAATAAAGAAAATTCAATGCTATAACCAGCTTTACTGATATCTTCTAAAGCTTGTGCTTCTTCTTGAGTAATGGACTGATTATTTCCAAGTGTTGTTGAACCTTCACGGTCATTACATGGACCTACGATTACTTTTGTAATACCACATTTAAAACCTTGTTCAACTAAAATTTTTCTCATATCAATAGGGTCTTTTGTAATTAAGAAATAACGTGTATCGCTATCTAAAACTTTTTGAGCTTTCTTTTTGAAATCTTCTACAGTCCAAACAAATGTTTTTTTACCACTAGCTGCTTTATAAGCTGCTTTTAATACATCGGATTTTGCTGCTTTATCATTTACAGCGATTAATCCATCACAAGGATATTCTCTAGCCCAACGAGTACAAGTTTGACCATGAATCATACGGTCATCAATACGAATAAAAGAAACTGACATTATAAAAACCTCCTAAAATAATTGCCTAAAATTAAATATCATCCTCAGACTCTTCTACTATTTTAAATTCTTGCATAGCCATACGAGCCTGTTCTAAAACTTGGTCTGCTATTTCATCTAAGGAAACAGTATCTTTCATCAAAACAGTTGTCAAAGCTAATGGTAAATTCATTCCGCCTAAAATAACTGTTTTAATTCCTTTATTAACTAAAACATTTGTGGCATTTGTAAGTGGTGAACCACCGATTATATCACCTAGTAAAATAACTTCATCATCAGTTGAAATATCTTTTACTTTTTCAGTGAATAATGCTACAAATTCATCTACGCTTTTTCCATTTTCAAGACCAACAGATAAGATATCTTCTCTATTTCCTGCCAACATGGATAAAGCATCATTTAAGCCATTTGCAAATTTTCCATGGCTAACTAATATTACATACTTCATAGTAGTTGCTCCTTCGTTTTTTATATTTTCTAATAATTCTCTTTACATCAACTATTCTATCAATATTTACGAAAATAATCATATGTCTACAATCACTAAATGAGTATTACATTTGTCACAATTTTATTTCATTCATTATGAGCAATAAAAAATAGTAGCCTAAAAACAGAATTTTAAGCTACTATTACCATCAAAAACAGTATAAAACTATTTCTCATTATTCATTTAAATACTTATTTATATCCTTTTGCAATTCCAATAAACCTATATCAATATCGCTTTTATTTCTTATCATATCATTAATTTTTATATCAATTAAATTCAAAGCTTGATTATATTTTTTAAATCTACTATGTTCTAAAGTTTTATTCATAACTTCATCTAAAAGATTTACATTTATCTGATTTTCTTTATTATCCTTACCTAAAAGGCATACAATATCTTCTGATTTATTGATTGATTTTAAAGAAGAAATTCCTTGTGAATACTTATATAAATCCTTTTGTGTTTCTTTTTCATAGGTGAGCATTTTCAAAAATTCCCAAGCTATATCAGCATTTTTACTTCTCGAAGATATTCCCATCAATAATGAAGAAATTTCACTTCCTTTATCATTAGATGATATCAACGGCATTTTTATACAATCCCATTCAAAATCAGAGAATTTTTTTACTCTCCAAGGATATGGCTTATATGTACGATATTGCGCAAAAGACATAGGAGCAAATGCCACTTTACCTGTATTGAATTCTTCCTTAGTAATGATATGTTCTTGATTTAATTTATTTAATTTTTCTACGAAAATAACTGCTTCTTTCGCTTCATCTTGGTCGATAAAACATTCTTTTCCATCTTCATCGAATAATCTTATGCCATGACTATACATAGAATTTAACCAGCTAAAATTATAACAACCATACTGGTCGATAGCACCATCACCATTAGTATCTTTTGTAACTTGTTGACAAATATTATAAAAGTCATCTAAAGTCCAATCATTTTCTGGTATGGGTATATTTTCTTTTTCTAATAAAGTCTTATTTACAAACATCAACATAGGATTACTTTCATATGGCAAAGCATATTGTTTATGCTCATATTGACCAGCTTTTAAAGTACTCTCATAATAATCATCTTTATTAAAGGTCTTATCATTTTCTATTTCTTCTGTTAAATCCTTTAAGACACCTAAAGAACTCAACGTGTTAAAATCTTCATCTACAATCATAAATACATCAGGTTCTTCACCATTTACAATTTTATTGGCTAACCACAACGAATAATCTGATTTTAAAATACCACTTTCATATTCAATTTCCACATTAGGATGTAATTTTTCAAAACGAGCTATAGCATCATCTATAATTTTATAATCATTTCCATTTGGTACTTCCCAATTTCCTACAAATATACCTAAATGTATTACTACCTTATTCGTATATAAATTTGTTACAGCTACATAAGTAAATACTATAGCTATAAAACTTATTATAACTTTCTTAATCATTGTCAAAATCCTTTGCAATTTGACCTGTCTGTACAGCCCAAATAGCCAATTGCGTACGGTCTCGCAAATTTAATTTAGATAAAATGGAACTTAAATAATTTCTGACTGTACCTTCAGATAAAAACATTTTCTTAGCAATTTCTTTATTTGATAAACCCAATCCTATATTTTGAACTATCTTCCACTCATTTTTAGATAATTCATCTAGACAATTTTCCTCAACATTAATAATTAAATTTCTATTTCTCGACATATTAGAAAACATACTTACTACTTTTGTAGCTATATCTGGATTAATCAAAGCTCCGCCATTATATATAACCATAATATCTTCATACAATTCTTCCATGCCTACATCTTTTAATAAATAACCACTTGCACCATATTTCAAAGCACTAAATATATATTCATCATCATCAAAAGTTGTCAATATCACTATTTTTATCTCTGGATATTGTTCTTTTACGACCTTAGTACAATATACACCGTCCATTTTAGGCATTCTTATATCCATTAAAATTATATCCACTTTATGTTTTTTCAGCGTTTCTAATACTTCATATCCGTTTCCTACAACACCAACAATTTCAATATTATCATGTGCACCTAAAATTATCTTTAACGACTCTCTTATCAATTCTTGGTCATCTGCTATTAATACTTTTATCATTTTCGCAATTGTTATTGGAACTATCTCTTCCAATAACTCTCCTTCTTTATAAAATTTTTACTCTATAAAGGTATTTTTATCTCAGTTGTAAAACCATTTTCACTATAAAAATTTATATCTCCTCTTATCTGAGAAACTCTCTCTACCATTTGTTTTAGACCAAAACCATAGTTTATAGCCTTACAACCTTTACCATTATCTTTTATTTTTAAACACAATAAATTATTTTCTTTGTAAATATCAATATCCACAACTGTAGCCAATCCATGTCGTATACTATTTGTTATACTTTCTTGAATAACTCTAAATAAGATATCTTCTATCTTGGTATCAAAACCAGTTTCATCAATTTGATAATTTAAATTTATCTTCAAATCCGTTACATCAGATATCTCTTCTTTCATTTTTTCAATAGCTTCTTTTAATCTATACTGCTGTAAAAAATCCGGTCGCATCTTATTTAGTGAATTTCTAACATCTTTCATTCCTTTACGTATAGCTTTAGAGATTATCTTTAATTGTGCTTTTGCCAATTGCGGATTTTTATCAATCATGGTAATACAAGCATCAACGCCCACAGCCATTCCTGCCAAAGCATGTCCTATCGTATCGTGAAGTTCTCTAGCCAAACGCTTGCGTTCATTTTTTTCACCAAATTTTTCCGTAACAATAACATATTTTTGCATTTTTTTATTTATCATTGCCACCATGGATAATTTTTTACTGATATATTCATTTTCTTGTATCTGCTTCAAGATATAAATAATCATAAAAATTATAAACAATATTATATTAAAGCCTTCTAATAATCTCTTTATGATTATTAAACAATTTCTTATGCTAGCATCATAGACTAGGAAATATTCTTCTATATTAACTAAAGGATAAAAATATGTAACTATTTCATAATTTGCCAATAAATATATAAGACCTAATGCAACTAATAAGACCTGATACTTCAAGCCTTTTTTCAAATGATACATACAATCACAAAAAACAAATAAAATTATTCCATTATATGATAAATATATTAAAAAAATAAGTATTACTGAAATTACTACTTCTAACAAACTATATAAGTAATTTATTGTTTTATTTCTTATATTATTAAACTCTCGATAATAAACGCAATAAGCTAAACAAAGTAATAAACCAACAGACCCACTAATAATATATACTGGAGCCGTAGGCATATACATTACTTTATCAAGAAAACTTCTCGCCAAATCATTTCCAATGATATATTTTGTTGTAATCGCAATAACTGCTACATAAAATAAAACAATTATTACGTTTAAAATAAACATCGTATTTTTAACAATAAAGAAAAATAATCCATATGTTCTATTCATTATTGCCACCTATCTTCATCATATTTAAATAAATTTTCTTTGCTTATCAGCGAAATAGGTATTATTATATTTTTTTCTACTTTTTTGCCATTTAAAATATTATACATATTTTCTACAGCTATTTGCCCCATCTTTATAGGTGATTGAGCTACTGTGCCGACTATCATTTGATTTCTGCCAATCAAAGCTTTTATCTCTGGCGTACCATCTATTCCATATACCATTACATCATTTTTATTATTTTTTTCTAAGGCAGCCAATGCACCTAAAGCACTTGGGTCATTTAACGCCATTACCACATCTATATCAGGTGTTTCTTCAATAATTTCTTGCATTTTAGGCATGGCAATCTCTAATTGTCCATCACATTCAGCTTCGTTTATAACCTTATATTTTTCATTATTATCAATTACGCTCAAAAAACCTTCAATTCGTTCTTTTGCTGATTTTGCTGTTGTGTGTTTCAATAAAACAATATTTGCACTATCTAATCTTTCCATCATATCTTTTGCACATTGTACACCAGCATCATAATTATCCGAAACAATCGTACAATTCACTAAACTTTCATCACTAACTGGAGCATCTATAATAATTACGGGAATATCTGCCCTTTTTGCAGCCTGCAAAGCTGGCTCTATTTGTTCAAAATCAATAGGATTTATAAAAATTCCGTCTACTTTTTGGTCTATAAATTTATATATCTGCTCATTTTGCTTATCTACATCTAATTCTGGATCTAAAGTAATCAAGGCATCATTATTTTTCTCTACTACTTTTAAAATTTCATTATTGATTATTTTATAAAACGGATTATTCATTGTCATATAGCTAACGCCAAAAACTTTATGTTTAGCAATAGGCGTTGTGTATATATTGTATGTAACTGTAAAAATTATTAATAGCATAAAAAAAATTATTATATATGTCATATTCTTATAAAAACGCTTCATCTATATCACCTTCTATCATTATAGCATTAAGCTAGGCATAAAAATAAGTGACAAAAGTCATATTTATATTTATGTTTATACATACATATACAATCAGTTTATAAAAAAACTGTATTTTAAAAACTAGACTAAATAATCTCATCTAATTTCTAAAATACAGCCTTAAAGCTAAAATTATCTATTATCCTTTAAATATTTCCTACCGATAACAATAGCAGCATAATCATCAACAGGAACTGGTGGTACTTGCATACCTAAAGGAATTAATTTTTTCCAACCTTTAGGTGGATTTTCCTGAAAATATAATTTTCTGGCTTCATCTGTTGTTCGATATTCATTTATTAAAACTATATCTCTATCCATAAATTCTCGTTTTAATAAATCATATTTTTTCTTACTGCTAGTACCATTTCCCATGATAATTGTCTTGATAATATATTTTTCTAGCAAAGATTTTATTGTTTGCACTAATTCTTCTGAATTAATTATTTTATGCTCTAAAACATTACTATTCTTTAAAATAGCTATGCCTGTTTTTTCTCTACCTGGATCAATAGCTAAAATTTCATCATTCATGATTAATCTCTTGCTCTGTTTCATTTTTTAAATAGATATGCAAACGCAATGGTCCTAAAACTTCTGTATCAGCAGCTGCAAAGGCACTAATTAAAACATCTTTACCTCTATTTTCAGCTAAAGCTTTTTCAATGGCATATATCTGATTGCCGTTTATCACACCAACTGTACCAGTCAAAGGATTTGGCAAAATACCATTATTTATAGCTGTCATATTCACATTACGTAGAAAATCGCTTATCAACATTTCACTATTACTACCATCAATAGGAACATTATATATCTTTTGATATACAAATTCATTTTCTTGATAAACTACACGATTAGGATGCATCTCTAATTCAGTCAATACAGGATCACCTTTTACTAAATTAGCAGCTACAATAAGGCGAATAACTGTATCTCCTTTAGCTTGCTTTAATCTATCCATCGCTTTTTGATATTCGATAGGATAAATCCAAACACCATCTTTAGAGCCTTCTGTTCCCAATCTATCAATTATTTTACTATTAGCTAATGCTATGATTTGATTTAAATCATTTTGAATTTTTACTGGGTCATCAGTCTTTTTAATTACACCGCTAGCCAACAATTCGCCTACACGATAAATTATTGGTCGTTCACGAATATTTTCTATACCTTCTTGCAAGTCATTATTCGTTTTTTCCAATTCTAAATTATCAGCTTTCAAGCTTTCATTATTGGCTAATAAAAATTGATTATTTTCGGCTAGACTTTGATTATGTTCTATCAAAGTCTGATTATCTGACCACAATTCTTGATTTCTATTTTGCAAAGCAACTTGTTCTTGTCTTAGAAGTTCAGCTGCTTGCTGGGCAATTTCTAAATCCTCTTGAGTTTCTTCTAAATCCTTTTTAGATTTAGCATATTCCTCTTTAGTCGTATTTAAATCGTTTTTTACGTTAACTAAAGCGCCTGAAGCTTCTTCAAGCATAGATTGTTTTTCATTTAATTCTGCCTTTAATTTATTCATACCAAAAAGAGCGGTACGAACATCTTTAGAAGCAATAGCCAATATACCAAAGGTAACAGTTGTAATCAATATACCTGTGATAATTGTTACCAAAATAGATGTATGTCTTGGTCTTAAACCAAATAATGATAATTTTTTCTTGCCAACTTTACTGCCTAGGCGGTCGCCAATGAAAGCGATTACGCCACCGGTTAAAATTAATACGACAATCAGCATAATGCCATACACGGTTCATACCACCTACTTATTATTTTATTTTGATTCTTTACGAATTAAGTAAATACCTGCTATCAAAGTTACAATATTAGGTATCCAAACAGCTATAACTGGCGGAATAAAGGAATTTTGTCCAATTGCACCAGCTAAAGTCATCAAAGTATAGTAAATGAAAATAATTATAATACTTATACCAAAACCGATAGAAGAAGAACTACGATTTGGCTGAATGCCAAGTGGTGCCCCAATTAAAGCAAACATCAAGCTAGCCATTGGCACTGTGAAACGTTGATATAATTCTATCTCTAATTTTTTAGTATCCACATATTGAGATTTCATTATATTAATCTGTTCACGAAGTTCTTTAATTGTCATCTCATCAGGTTTTTTCTGACTTTTAATAATCTGTTTAGGAGTTTGATTTATTGGCAAAACTTGTGAGTCAAATTTCATCATACGTTCTGTGTTTGGTTGAGATAAATCATATAATACGCCATTATACATTACCCATTCATCAACACTCCATTTAGCATATTCTGCATTTTCTACACGCACCATTTTGCCTTGTTCAAATTCCTGTATGGATAAATTATCTAAATTTCCTGTTTCAGCATCATATTTACGAGCATATACTAATCTTTGAATATTACCATCTTGGATTTGTTTGATAATTATATGCTCTTGAGATTCTGGAGATGTATTTCCTTGAATTTCATATCGCACTAAATCAGCATAAGCTTGGTTAGATGCAGGTACTACATATTCATTAAAGCCAATGGAAAAAATACTAACGCCAAGAGAAAAAGCTATAACTGGTGTTACTAATCGTTTAAAACTAACACCACATGCCTTCATAGCAATAATTTCACTATTGCCTGATAATCTACCAAATGTCAACAATGCTGCAAGCAACATAGACATTGGGAATGTCCACACTATAATGCCTGGTAAACTATAGATGATTAAACGCACTATAGCTGAAAAAGATGCACCATATTGTGTTATATATTGAGCAATTCTCAATAATGTTCCTGACCCTAAAAATACAGCTGAAAATGCACAGATGCCAAAGATAAAGGTCATAATTGTTTCTTTTAATATATATTTATCTAAAATACGCATCTATCATCTTCTCCTATAATTTAAAATCTTCACCTAAATAGAACTTACGAGCGAGTTCACTATTAGCAATTGTATCGCTATCGCCTTCTAAAAGAATTTGTCCACTATTCATAATATAAGCTCTATCTACAATTTGCAAAGTTTCTCTTACATTATGGTCAGTGATTAAAATTCCCATGCCACGTTCTTTTAAATAACTGATAATTCCCTGAATATCAGCTACTGCTAAAGGGTCAATTCCTGCAAAGGGTTCATCTAATAAAATGAAATGAGGTTCTAGTGCTAGACCTCTTGCGATTTCTACACGTCTACGTTCCCCACCAGAAAGTTGCATACCTAAACGAGTTCTTATATGAGTGATATTAAATTCTTCTAAAAGGTCATCAATCTTTTTATCTTGTTCTTTTTTGGATAAATTTCTAGTTTGTAAAATTGCTCGCAAATTATCCTCTACTGTCAATTTACGAAAAATAGATGCTTCCTGTGCTAAATAACTTATACCTAGATCTGCACGTTCATTAATAGGCAATCTAGTAATATCAATATCAGAAATAAATACTTTTCCTGATGTTGGCTTTTCTATTCCTACAATCATATAAAAAGTTGTAGTCTTTCCTGCACCATTTGGACCTAATAAACCTACAATTTCACCTTTCTTTACATGCAAAGAAACATCTCTTACTGCAGGCGTTCCTTTATACTCTTTAATAAGATTTTTTACTTCAATATGCAAACGTGTCACTCATTTCTATCTTTATCATCTAACCATCAACTATTTTATTTAATATTCACATTATCTCCTAAATAAACAGTTAATGTATTTCCTCTAACAATATTACCATTTTGAGTAGCTACTGCATTTCCTGTAAGTACTAATTTACCATTTTCTGTACTGTTGTAAGTAGCATTGTCACTATTAGTTACAATATTTCTTGATGGACTTTTAATATTTACATTTCCTGTAGCTACAAAATTAAAATCTTGACCATTGCCACTGTAAGTTGCTGTATCGCTTGTGGATTGTACATCATTAGTTTTGCTATTTAAATATACATTACCTGTAGCTGTATATTGATTTGTCATCAAATTTCCTGATAATACATCACCGCGAATATCAGCTTGTGGTCCAGTTGCATTTCCGCCTAAAGGCATGGATATATCACTTGTTGCTTGATTATAATGTATTTCTTCTCCAGTTAATGTATTATCAGCTTTTACCAATACTACAGAACCCTTAGCTACAACTTCTTTATTAGCATTAGAAATCAAGCTTTCTGCCTTTAAGTTCATATCATCTTTATTTGCAGTTACGCCACCTGTAATAGAGGCTTCCTGTGTTTTAAAATTATATGTTGCTTGACCGCCAGTTAATACGCCACCATCACGAATAATAGTTACGCCACCTGTAGCTATTGCCATATCTGTCTGCGCATTATATTCTATTACATCGCCTTTTAATTCAATAGGAGCATCTGCTGCAATAACTGTATTTATCATTGAAAAACTCATAATAGCTACAGCAAGTGCTGTTTTTAGCTTACTATATTTTTTCATTTATTGATTATCTCCTTTTATAATATGTGCATTACCCATTAATTTGAAATTAGTAAATGCATCTTTACTTTCAGCCTTATCTGCTGTCGCCCTCATACCTGGCTTATTGATATCAACATTTCCTTCACAAGTCAATATACCTTGCTCACCATTCCAAGTGACTTTATCTGTTTTAAATTTCAATTCATCACTTGATTTAGCTTCTATTCCATCAACCAATTCAATATTTTTATTTTTCTGGTCATATGTCGCTTTAGGAGCATTTATTTCTATGCTTGTTCCATCTTCACGATAAAAAGTACCTTTTACTTTTTCCATGGTAAACATCTGTGAATCTTGGTCTACTGTCATTGTTTCTGCATAACATTGCCAAATCAATTTACCATTTACTTCTTCTTTCAAAGTATTATTGTGATATACCATAACTTTATTTGTCTGTGTATTTTGTGTTTCTTCAACTTTTGGTCTACTAGCATAAGCCCAATAAATCAAACCAACTACCAACAAGACAAGAATTAAAACTATGGCATTTTTTTTATTTACCTTTTTAGTCATTTATTGACCACCTTAGTTTTTACGGTATGATGTTTTACTTTCTGCTGTTCAGGACGTGTATTCCAACGTTTTTGGAACCATATCCACTGCGTAGGATGTGCTATGATTTGCTCTTCAATAACTTTTGTCATACGCTCTGTGAAATCATACAAATCAGCATTTGTATCTCCAGTATCATTATATACTATTGGTTCATAAATTTCTATTTTATGTGTACCATCGCTTTGACGAATGATAAATGCTGGCACAACTGGTGACATAAATTTACGAGCAAATACAGCAGGGCCCATTGGTGTTGAACATACTTCACCTAAAAATTCAATAAACGCTCCACCTGGACCTGCATCTTGGTCTGCTAAAAAGCCTAAAATACGACCTTTTTTCAAAGCTCTTGAAGCTGCCAAAAGCTCTGAAGCTGCACCACGTGCAAATATTTCTACCCCTACTTGAGCACGATATTCATCTAATAACTTTGTATACTGAGAGTCTGGCTGTGTTTTGGCAAGTGCTGTAACAGAAAAACCTGCTTTAACAAGACCAGCAGCAAGCCATTCCCATGTACCCATATGTGCTGTTAAAATTACAACACCTCTATTTTTTGCATATTCACGTTTTAAAATGTCTAAGCCTTCAAATTTTATATATTTAAAATCATCTTTTTTCAATCTTGGCATATATAAAATTTCCAAGACATTTTGACTTAAATTGATAAATGAATCTTTGACAATTTTCTTTGCCTTTTCCTCATCTATTTTAAAGGATTTCATCATTCTATCAACTGCACGATTGCGTTCTTTAGCTATTAAATGAAAATATAATATACCTAGTATATGCCCTAATCTAAGCAAATTTTTATGTGATAAACAACATAAAAAAGCACTAAAATATTTTAATAATTTATATTTCATTCTAATTCCTCTAATGTCTAAATAAACTTTTATTGTGAAATATTTTTTTCTACTTCTTTAGCATCTGTTTCATCTTCTATATTTAAATAACTATCAATAACAGCTTGCCATTTTTCTTGTGCTTTCAAAATAAATTCTATAATTTGACGAACTGCGCCTTTTCCACCAGCAAAATCACTTATTAAAATAGACACAGATTTTGCTTCTTCGGTAGCATCAGCTACAGTTGCTGGAAATCCAACTCTTTTCATTACAGCTAAATCAAATAAATCATCGCCAATATAAGCTACTTCTTCATCTTTTAATTGATATTCAGCCAATAATTCCCTATAAGCTGGAACTTTATTTTTTTTATTTTGATAAAAAGCATTTATTTTTAATTCCCTAGCACGATAAGCGAGCATCTTAGATTCTCTACCTGTGATAATAGCTGTTTTTATCCCTAATTTTTGGGCTAGAGTAATCCCTAGCCCATCTCTTACATTAAAAGTTTTAAATAATTCACCATTATCACCAACGGCTATAGAGCCATCTGTCAATACTCCATCAACATCTAAAATGAGCATTTTTACATTTTTTGCTCGTGCTAATGCATCTTGTGTATATTGCATTAAACCACTCCCTGACGAAGTAAATCAGTAAGATGAACTATACCTACTGGTTCATTTTTCTCTACATCAATTACTGGAAGCACTGTAATTGGTTTTGGTTGATGTTTTTCCATCATACTGAGTGCTTCAGCAGCCATTTTATCTTTTGTAATTATTACTGGATTTTTAGTCATTAAATCTTCTACTGGCTCATCTAAAAATTCTGCTCCACGAGCAAGCATACGGCGAATATCACCATCTGTTACAAGTCCAATGAATTTGCCATTTTCATCAACAACAGAAGTTGCACCTAATCCTTTTGCAGTCATTAAGAACAATGCTTCTTTTGCTGTTTTATGCACAGAAATAACAGGATTATCTTCTCCTGAATGCATAACATTTTCTACAGTTAAAAGTAATCTTCTGCCAAGTGCTCCACCTGGATGGAATACTGCAAAATCTTGAGCAGTGAAATTACGTGAAGATAAAAGTGCTATAGCTAGTGCATCTCCCATAGCAAGAGTCGCTGTTGTACTAGCTGTTGGTGCAAGACCTAATGGACATGCTTCACGCTCTACACTTATATCAATATAATAATCTGCATTTTTGCCAAGTGTAGATTCACGTCTACCACTCATAGCAATAATTTTTGCACCTATGCGTTTAATAATCGGTAAGATATTTACAATTTCATTGGATTCACCGCTATTAGAAATAGCAAGTACCATATCATTAGCTGTAACCATACCTAAATCACCATGGAAAGCTTCTGCTGGATGCATAAAAAATGATGGTGTTCCTGTACTAGCCAAACTAGCTGCTATTTTTCTACCTACATGGCCAGATTTTCCCATACCTGTTACAATAACGCGACCATTACAAGCTAAAATAGCATTTACAATTGTTTCAAATTCATCATCAATATGATTAATTAATTTTTTTACCGCATCAGCTTCTATTTGAAGTGTTTCTATAGCTTTTTCTTTTATCATGATTATTACCTCACAACACAATTTAACTCTCAAAAATCCCAGTAATATTTTATTTGTTTATTTTTTTCTTTGTTATTTCATTGATTGCGATTAAATCTTTTAATAAATCTTCTAATTTATCTAAGTAAACCATATTTGGTCCATCGCAAAGTGCTTCTTCTGGATTATCATGAACTTCCATGAAGAAACCATCTACACCTACACCAGCTGCACCACGAGCTAAGAATTCTACATATTCACGATTGCCAGCAGAACTTGTTCCTGCGCCACCTGGTAATTGTACACTATGTGTAGCATCAAAAATAACTGGATATCCTGTAGAACGCATAATAGGGAAAGAACGCATATCTACAACTAAGTTATTATAACCAAAGCTTGCTCCACGTTCTGTGAGTAAAATCTTTTCAGAACCAGCTTCTTCTAATTTTTTTACTACATTTTTCATATCTGCTGGAGCCAAGAATTGACCTTTTTTTACATTTACTACACAGCCAGATTTTGCAGCTGTATATAATAAATCTGTTTGACGGCTTAAAAATGCTGGTATCTGTAATACATCTACTACTTTAGATACTGGTTCTACCTGTGTTTCATTGTGAATATCTGTAACTACTGGAACATTGAGTTCATCTTTAATACTTTGAAGCCATTTTAAACCTTTTTCTAATCCTGGTCCACGATATCCATTATAAGAAGAACGATTTGCTTTATCGAATGAAGCTTTAAATACATAAGGAATACCAAGTCGAGAAGTTATCTCTTTTATAGTTTTACCAATATATAAAGAGCGTTCATATGATTCTAATACACATGGACCTGCTAAAAGTACTAATGGATTTCCCACACCAACTTCAAAATTGCCAATTTTTACTGTATGCATAGCTACACTTCCTTACTTTTTAATTTATTTATTTTTTTCCATTTCTTGGTATATTTTATTTACTTCTTCTAAATCTTCTTTTGTATCCACACCAACAAAATGTTTATCTGTGGCTATAACTTTTATTTTATAACCATTTTCTAAAGCTCTAAGTTGCTCTAAAGACTCTGTTTGTTCAAGTGGTGTTGGTTGCATTTTAGCATATTGTAACAGAAAATCTCTACGATATCCATAAATTCCAATATGTTTATAGACAACAACTCCTGTAGCTTCACGAGGATATGGTATTAAAGAACGTGAAAAATACAATGCATAACCATTTTTATCTGTAATTACTTTTACATTTCCTGGTTTTGCTTTCTCTTCTTCTTTCATAGGGGTCTTCACTGTAGCCATTTTTAAATCTTCATCATTTAAAAATTCTTGTGCTAAATCATCAATAATCTGTGGATCAATAAGTGGTTCATCACCTTGAACATTGATGATTACATCTGCATCTGTACATTTTTGAGCTACTTCTGCCAATCTATCTGTACCTGTTGGATGATTTTTTGCTGTCATTATAGCTTTTCCGCCAGCTTTGACCACAGCTTCATATACTCTTTCATCATCAACAGCTGCTATTACTTCTGCTGGTTTTGTAGCATTTAATACACGTTCATATACACGTACAATCATTGGTTTTCCAGCTATATCAGCAAGAGGTTTCCCTGGTAATCTTGTAGATGCATAACGAGCTGGTATTACACAAATAATTTTCATATTTATCCCTTCAATCTAGGTAATTTTTCTTTCAAGTATTCAAATAAAACTTGTGTTTCATCGATAAAAGTAACTTCTATACTAATGATGTAAATTGGTATAGGTCGTTTTTTACACAATAATGTTTCAGGAATTTTTACAGCATCTTTATCAGTGATAATGATAGCTTCTGCACCTTGCTCTTCCGCTTGATGCATTACATCTCTTATTTCTTCTTCTGTATAATCATGATGGTCTGGGAAACGCAAGCTTTCTGTAATAATAGCTCCAATATCATTTAAAGTTTGTTCAAACGAAGCTGGATTTCCAATAGCTGACATAGCTATGACTTTATGACCTTTCATCATATCTACAGATAAAATTTCATTTGGTTTTCGACTGAATAAATTGCCAATTTCTACAAAGCCTAATGGCTTATGTGTACTTTCTACTACTAAAGCATGGTCATTGTATTTTGCCAAAGTATCTCTTATTTCTTTGCATGCGGATTTGCTAGCTTGATCTACTTTTGTCAATAGACAAACATCTGCTCTATTTAAATGATTTAATGGCTCACGAAGAGTTCCACGTGGTAACATATGACCATTGCCAAATATATTAATAGCATCAACTAATAAAATATTTAAGTCGCGTTTTAATTGCCAATGTTGATAGCCGTCATCTAAAATTACCACATCTACATTGAAATTATCTACAGCATATTTTCCTGTAATCGTTCTATCTGTACCAATTAAAACTGGAATATCTGGCAAACTTCTAGCTAAAAGATAAGCTTCATCTCCTGCTTGATCTGCTGACATAAATACTTGATTGCCATCAGATACAATGCCCACTTCGCCTTTCCATTTTGCACGATAACCACGATTTAAAATCGCTACTTTATAGCCTAAATCGCGAATATATCTGGCTAAAAGTTTAGCAGTCGGTGTTTTTCCTGTGCCACCAACAGTGATATTACCAATACTGATGACAAAACAATCTAATTTTACTTGTTTAGCAATACCCCATTTATATAAATTCAATTGAAAATTTACTAAACTACGATAAATCAAGGAAAAACTATATAATACACCTAAAAATAATTTTGCTGGTATGCTTTTCTTATTTTTATCATGTACTAATTTGTATAAATAAGTTTGGAGATTTTCTATTTTTTCTGTAGAACGTACCTGCACAGGATTTACTTTTTCGTATTCATCTAATAATTCATGTAAAATAACAGCAGAACGACGAGAAGCTCCCCGATTATCTTCAATTATCTGCAAAGTTTCTCTTTCCATCTGATGACGTTTTTCAGGACAATTAAATAACTCTAATACTGCCTCTGTTAATTCTTTGCTATTTTTTACAGTAATACACGCATCACGTTTACTAAATAATACATGAGTATCTTTGAAGTTAAACATATTCGGACCAACTATTATCGCCTTTCCATGAGCTGCTGGCTCTAAAATATTATGTCCGCCATGTTTTATTAAACTTCCACCTACATAGATAACATCGCCTACACTATAGACTTTACCTAATTCTCCAATAGTATCTAAAATCACTACATCTTGTTCATATGATGGTTTTTCTTTTAGTACAGTACGGAAATTTGTCTTAAATCCGTGTTTATGACAAATACTAGCAATTTCATCTTTACGCAAAATACTTCTTGGTGCAATCAATAATTTAACATTAGGATGTTGTTTTTTTAATTCACTATAAGCTTTTAAAACAGCTTCTTCTTCACCTTTATGCGTACTTCCTGCTAAAAATATTCCTTTTGCTTTATCCAAACATAATTCTTTCAACATATTGTTACGTTCTTTTTCATCTACATTAGTATATGTTTGGTCAAATTTCGTATTACCTGTAACAGTAACTAAATTTTCATCTGCACCTAAACGAATAATATATGAAGCATCTATTTCTGATTGCATAGCAAATTTTCTTACTGTGCCAATCATATCAGATAAAATACTAAACATATATTTATAACGTTTTACAGATTTATCACTAATTCTGCCATTTACCATCATTACTGGTATATTATATTTTCTTGTAGCCTTTAAAAAATTCGGCCAAAGTTCTGTTTCTACAGGTAAAAATACACGAGGACGAATTTTTTTGATAAAACGCTCAGGAAGCCATGGCAAATCTAAAGGAAAATAAATTATACTATCTGCATCTTTGATAATGCGATTAGCCATAGTATATCCTGTATTAGTTACTACTGATACTAATATGGGAGTATTGGGAAATTCTCTGCGAAATTCTTTAATAATTGGACTTGTCGCTACAATTTCTCCCACAGAAGAGGCATGTATCCAAATACAATTTTTGCCTGCTACTTTATCTAAGGCATGCTCTGGCAAAAAACCAAAACTTTGAATCATTCGTTTTAAAAATCCTTTTTCACGAATAGTTCTAACTATAAAATATGGTATCAATAGTATAACAAGCAATATAGCTACAATATTATATAAAATCTGCATATGCTTCACCTATTTTGCTTTCTTATTACTAAATTGTATGTTATACAAATGACTATATAAACCACCTGTCTGCATAAGTTCTTGATGTGTACCCATTTCTTGTACACGTCCATTGTCTAACACAACAATTTTATCAGCATGTACAATTGTTGATAGACGATGTGCTATAACAAATGATGTTCGACCAACCATCAATTTATCCAATGCCTCTTGAACAATTTCTTCGCTTTCTGTATCAAGTGCTGATGTTGCTTCATCTAAAATCAAAATACGTGGATTTTTTAAGATAGCTCTAGCAATCGCCATACGTTGACGTTGACCGCCAGATAAAGTTATACCACGTTCACCAATTTTCGTATCATAGCCATCAGCTAAATTCATGATAAAATTATGTGCATTAGCCGCTTTTGCCGCTTCAATGATTTCTTCATCAGTTGCATCTAATCTACCATAGCGAATATTTTCTTTAATTGTGCCACTAAATAACATAGTTTCTTGAGGCACTACACCAATTTGTTCACGTAATGATTTTATAGTAACATCTCGAATATCTATATCATCTATTGTTATAGCGCCCTCAGTTACATCATAAAATCTAGGAATTAAATTTGCAATAGTAGATTTTCCTGCTCCACTAGGACCTACAAATGCAATTACTTGACCTGGATTAGCTGTTAAAGATAAATCATGTAATACATTCACACCATCTTTATAGCCAAAACTAACATGATCAAATTTAACTTTACCACTAATTTTAGGAAGCGCTTTAGCATCAGGTTTATCCTTTAAATCTTCCTGTGTATCTAATACATCAAATACACGTTCCGCTGCTGCCATAGCTTTATTAATTGTGCCATATACTCTACTAATACGTTTTACAGGATTAGCTAAATTTACAGCATAAGTTAAAAAGGCGATAAGTGCCCCAGCTGTCAAAGCGCCATTAACTACTTGATAACCACCAAACCATAAAATTACAGTTACAATTACAGCTGCTAAAAATTCTACAGTTGGCGTTAACAATGAACTGAGCTGTACACTTTTCATATTTGCTTTAAAGTTTAAATCATTTTGATTTTGAAATCTCTCAATTTCATGTTCTTCTCTAGCAAATGATTTTACTACACGAACGCCAGAAATAGTTTCTTGTAATAATGAGGTTATTTCTGCTGTACGTTCTTGAATCAGTGAACCACTTCTTTTGAGTTTTCTACCGAAAATTTTCATAGCTTGTCCAATCAATGGTACAACAATCAACGTAACTAAACTCAATTTCCAATCCAAATAAAACATCATAACTAAAGAACCTATCAAAATTGATGATTCGGTAACTAATTCTATTAAACTATCAACTAATGCCGCTTGAAGTGCTGCCACGTCATTAGTTATATAACTCATTATTGTTCCTGTCTGTTTTTTTTCATAATATGCTAACTGCAACTTTTGAAATTTCACATAAAGCATTTCACGAACATCAATAATTACTCTTTGTGCTATATATGATACTAAATACGACTGACCATAGAAGAATATCCCTCTAAAGAAAAATACTACCACTATGCCTACTGCAATTAAATTTAACAGTACCATATCTCTTTCCATAAGTACCTTATCAATCATATCCTTTATTATCCAAGGTACATATAAATTTGCTGCTGCTGACATTATGATACAAACAATAGCTAATAAAAGCCTTTTCCAATATGGTTTTATAAATAAAATCAATCTCTTATAATCATTCATATCATTTATCCCTTAATCTCATTTTTAAATCTATCAGCTGTTTGTAATATTAACTCAGCTGTCTTCTCAGCCACTCCTGGTGAACCTAGCTTTTCCTTTACCATTAATAATTCTTCTTTTACTTTTTTAGCAGACTTAGTATCTTTATATAAATCTCTAGCAAGTCGAGCTATATTTTCACCATTTACTTCATCTTGTAACAATTCTGGCAAAATTTGTTTATCAACTAAAATATTTGGCAAACTAAAATATTTTATCTTCACAAAAATTTTAGCTATGCGATATGTGATAGCAGACATCTTATATAAAACAATTGATGGAAGTCCCATAAGTGCAGCTTCCAAAGTAACTGTTCCCGAAGTTGCAATAGCAAAATCACAGCAATTCATCAAATCATATGTCTTTGTTTCACATAATTTTACTGTTAAACCATATTCATTTATCTTTTCTTCTAAATATTTTTTATCAATACCAGTAGCTACAGGTAAAAAAAACTTTACTTCTGGTCGTTCTTTCTTTATTAACTGCGCAGCTTGAAGCATTGGTTCTAATAAATTAGCTATTTCTTGCTTTCTACTTCCCGGCAATAATAAAATATTATCTTCTTTCAAATTTATGCCAAAAAATTCAGCTGCCATCTCGCGACTCATTGAAGCCTTTACATTATCCATCAATGGATTTCCTACAAATGAAATATCTGCGCCTGCTTTTTTATATACATCTAATTCAAACGGAAAAATCGCTACAATCTTATCAGCAATTTTAGCTACATCTTTGGCTCTGCCCTTGCGCCATGCCCAAGCTGAAGGTGGTATATATGAAAATACAGGTATATTCATTTTCTTAGCTTCTTTAGCGAGACGCCAATTAAAATCTGGATAATCTATTAAGACTAAAATATCAGGTTTTTGTTTTTTCATTTCTGCTACTAAAGCATCTTTTAATTTAAACATTTTACGTAAATTAATTAATACTTCCCAAAAACCCATTACACTATAATCTAACATATTTTTACAAAGCTTTACTCCAGCTTGTTCCATTTTTGGACCACCAAAGCCAAACATTTCAATATCACTACAGATATTTTTTAAAGCTTTAGCCAAATTTGCTCCATGCATATCACCAGAAGTTTCCCCTGCTGAAAACATAATTTTATACATACAAACCTCCAGCCTTTATCAAGCAGAAAAAGACGCGATGATAACATTTTATAATGTATCGCCGCGTCCTACCATACTACATTGCCACAATAGTTATAGCATTTTCATCAGCTAGTGATAAAACTTTTTCTCTATCTACAATTAAAGTGCGTCCTGCTTCAATTACTAAGCCAGAAGCTTTTACTTCTATCATAGATTCAATTGTTTTTACACCAACAGCTGGCATATCAAAACGATTATCTTGAGCTGGTTTTGCCACTTTTGCTACAACTGCATTTCCGCAAGCGAGTTTTCCGCCACGTAAAATACATGCATCAGTTCCTTCAATAGCTTCTAAAGCCATTACTGCTTTATCTTTAACAACTACAGTCTGACCAATATCCAAGCCGCCAAGAGCTTTTGCCATTTTGAAACCGAATTCCATATCTAAATTTTCTCTCTCTGTTGGTTGACGTTTAGTCAATACACCTTTTTTAGGCATAATCATTTTCAAAAGCATAGTCTGGTCAAATGTGGTAATTCCTTCTTTAGCAAGTTCTGCCACAAATGCCAACATCATAGTATCATCACTTCTATCTTTTAATGATGATAACAAAGCTATCATTCTAGCATCAGGTAATTCATGTTGTCCTGAAAATAAAATTTCCTTAGTAACTTTACCAATCATGACAACATCTGTTACTTCTTTACCTTTTAAATAATCAATTATACTACCCAATTGAGCTACATTGATGGATTTAAAATCTGTTGCTACATTTTTTAAATCTTCTTCTACACCATCAACTAAACCTACAGCATAAACATCTATACCCATAGCTCTTGCTGCTTTTGCTACTTCAACTGGTAATCTACCTATCCCAGATAATAAACCTATTGATTTCATACTAAAATCCCCACTTTAATTATTACCTTCATGGTTTTCTCTGCAAATACCACGATCAGCATTTCTTAAGAATCGTAAAAAATGTTCTACTTCAGCACAAGAATCAACTTCTTGTTCAATTACAGATATTGCTTGTGCTAATTTTAGTCCTGAACGGTACAAAATTTTATACGCTTGTTTAATAGCTTTTCTTGAAGATATAGAAATTCCTGCACGAGCTATACCTACACTATTTAAACCACAAACATTTGCAGGTCTACCATCTACAATTGTATATGGCACAACATCTTGTACTAATTTGGAAAAGCCTCCAACCATTGCATTTCTACCAATTTTTACAAATTGATGAACACCGGCAAAACCACCAAGAACAGCTCTATCTTCTACAATAACATGCCCTGCAACAGATGCATTATTTGCCATAATAACATTATTACCAATAATTGCATTATGTGCTACATGCGTATAAGCCATTAATAAGCAATCATTGCCAATACGAGTTTCTTCTTCAGCTCCACAAGCTCTATGAATTGTAGCATATTCACGAACTTTTGTTCGATCACCAATATATACATAAGATTTTTCGCCCACAAATTTTAAATCCTGTGGTTCTGCACCAATAGATGCTCCTGGAAAAATCACGCAATCTTTGCCAATTTTTGTCCAACCAGTAATAACCGCATGTGGTTCAATTCTTGTACCATCACCGATTTCTACATTTTCGCCAATAACTGCAAATGGACCAATTTCTACATTTTTTCCGATTTTGGCATTTTCATGAACTATTGCTAATGGATGTATTTTGCTTTCTGCCTCCATTTGTATTCACTCCTTAAAAACTACACCATTTGGTGAAATTCCATCATAGTAAAAGAGCCAATTAATTGGCTCTTTACACCTTAATTAATCATTTTATAAGTTTTCTGGTTTTTGTAAAGCAAAAGTAAAGTCACCTTGAACTACTAATTTATCATCAACAAAACCTTCACAATGAACTTTACCAAAATCGCCACGAATTTTCACAATTTCAGATTTCATAATAAGCTGATCACCAGGAACTACTGGTTTTTTAAATTTAACATTATCCATACCGCCAAAATAAGCTAATTTACCGCGGTTTTCTGCTGGATATAATAAAGCAAAACCACCAACTTGTGCCATTGCTTCTAAAATTAACACGCCTGGCATAATTGGATGACCTGGAAAATGTCCTCTAAATTGGTCTTCATTTATAGAAATATTTTTTATACCTACTGCATATTTCATAGGTTCTAATTCAATAATTCGATCGATCAATAAAAATGGGGGACGATGTGGTAAAACTTTTTCAATTTCAGGAATATCAATTCTCATAGTATAACCTCTCTTCTGCTTAAGTAAAGTCTGCAAGAATTTTCTTTGCTAACTTTGTATTTAATTCATGACCTGATTTTACAGCAATTACATGACCTTTTATTCTACCTGCTAATCTCAAATCACCAATAGCATCTAAAATTTTATGACGAACTAATTCATCTGGGAAACGAAGTTTATTCATCCAACCTTCATCATTGTAGACGATTACATTATCTAAATTTCCACCTAAACCTAATCCCATTTTACGTAAAGCTTCTACTTCTTTTTCATAAGCAATAGTTCGTGCTACAGCTATTTCCTTCTTATATAAATCTTTACTAGTAAATTCAAAATCATGATATTGTATACCAATTAATGGATGCGGATTTATGGAAGTAAAGCTCACACGAAAACCATCATAAGGCAATACCATTATAAATCTTTCTTTATCATCTATGCGATATACTTTATCAATTGTTATTATATCTGCTTCTTTTTCCTGTTCTTTTATTCCTGCTTTTTCTAGCAATTCTAAAAAAACATTTGCTGAACCATCTGTTACTGGTGGTTCTTCACTGTCAATTTCAATATAACAATTATCTATATCACTAGCAAATAGTGCTGACATTAAATGTTCTATTGTAAAAATCTTGACATCTCCATTACTAATCGTTGTCGCTCTTAATGTAGATGTAACATTACTTGCTATTGCTTTTATCTGTGTTTTTTCTGGTAAATCCGTTCTAATAAATACAATTCCTGTATCTACTGGAGCAGGACGCAATTTCATATTAACCTCTGTGCCTGAATGCAGACCAATTCCAGTATATGAAACATCTACCGCAATTGTTTTTTGCTTTATCATCGTCGTCCTCCTAAAAATTATATATAATTATTTTACAAGACAACGCTATTTACTGCAAGTTATTTGCTTCTTTTTTCTTTCTTTCAACATATTTCCATCTATCATGAAGCCAGAACCATTCTTCTGGATAATCTCTTATATGTTGTTCTACTAAACTAGTTAAGCTTGCCATCATATCATATATATCTTTTTGTTTGTCTTTTGTTTTAGCTGTAAAAACTGGTTCTAATACTGTTAAAATATGATGTCCTGGTCTTTTTTTATCTTCAGTAATAAAAGCTGGTAATATCGGTGCCGATTTAAATCTGCTCATCACCGCTGGACCTTGCACACAAGATGCTTCATAACCTAAAAATGGCATAATAATCCCTGTAGAACCACCATCTTGGTCCATAATTAGACCAATAAAATATTTTTGTCCAAGCATTTTCATCATTTCTTTGATATCCAATTTATCTGTTATATGCATACCTGTAAATGCTCGACAATAATTTATAAAATTATTTACACCTTCATTGCGTTGATGTTGAGCCACTCCTGCTATCTTCATTCCTTTATGAGTGAGTGCTGCTCCTATAATCTCCCAATTTCCACTATGTGCTGTGGCAATAACACCACCATTTCCATAGGACATAGCTTTTTTTATATTTTCTTCACCTTTTATAGTTACATATTTATCAATATTTTTACATATAACTTTAAATCGCAATACTTCCATGATCATTGGTCCAAATCTAGTCCAACTTTTCTTTGCAATTTGCTCAGCTTTATCAGTTGATACTTTTAAACAACGCTCAATATTATGTATTGCCATTTGTTTTCTTTTCTTAGGAACAACAATCCATGTTAATTCACCTAAAATCTTACCTATAAATCTTGCTACACTAGCTGGCAATAAACAACAAATATCACTTAAAAATACTAATATACGATATAGCATTTGTATCTCCTTTCACTTTATATTCCTATCTTATTTTTTCACAATATCAATTAATTTCTAAACTAATAAAATCTATAAAAAAAGTAGCTAAGCATTAGGGCTTGGCTACTTTAATAATCAAAGAATTACTCGATTTAATTATTTTTCTCTTCTAACGCTTTTAAACGCTTTTCCATTAATTTCAATTTTTTCATCATATCTGGCAAGCGAGATTCATTTGCTTTAATTCTAAGCCATTCTTGATGAGGGCGAGCAGGAAAACCTGCATAAAATGAATTTTCTGGTACATCTGCAATAAGACCTGTACGTGCTGCCATAACTGAATTACTGCCAACTTTTATATGACCTTTAGAGCCAACTTGACCTGCAAATGTAACATTATGACCAACAATTGTTGAACCAGCAAGACCTGTTTGTGCTACAACTAAACAATTTTCTCCCAATACACAGTTATGACCAATGTGAACAAGGTTATCTACTTTTGTTCCTTTGCCAATCACTGTTGAACCTGTTGTTGCTCTATCAATTCCTGCATTACAGCCAATTTCAACATCATCTTCAATTACTACATTACCTACTTGTGGTACTTTTGTATGTTTTCCATCTTTAGTTATAAAACCAAATCCATCTGCACCAATTACTGTATTATCATGAATAATTACATTTTTTCCTACTTTGCAATATTCGCGAACACTAACACCTGAATGAAGAATTGTATTTTCATCTACACTAGCATATTGACCAATATAAACATTTGGATATATTTCCACATTATCGCCAATAATTGCATTATCATCAATATAGGCAAAATCCATTATAGCTACATTTTCACCAATTTTTACATTTTTACCTATATGTGCCTTAGAGCTGATAACTTTTTCTACTTTCAATTCAGGTTTAAAAATATTTAATAAAATATTGAAAGCTTCTCGAGGATTTTTTACTTTTATACAAGTTTTTGAAAAACCATCTACATCTTCTTGTATAATCACTGCAGCCGCATTACAAGCAATAGCTTCCTCTAAATGTGGGTCTACAGCAAAAGTTATTTCACTTGGACCAGCTAAAGCAATTCCTGTTGCACCTGTAATGACTAAATTCTCATCATAATCCCCACAAAGTTTACCATTTATTAAATTTGCTATCTCTGCTAGTGTTCTTTTCATAATATTACCCCTTTTTATTGCAACTTCTGAATTACATCGTCTGTAATATCAATTCCGCCTTGAACTACAAACTCTTGTTTTTGAACTTGCATACCATTTGAACGCACTAATGTTTTTGGCACTACAGCAGATAATTCTTTTTCTGTTGATACTTCTGCGAGTACCTTATCCATTGTATTTTTTACTTGAGATTTATATTGCATATCTAAGCCTTGATATTGACGTTGAATATCCATCTGTGCTTTTTTAAATTCTTCATCAGACATAGTTGCTTTTTTGCTCATTAAATCTGTTTCTTTAGCTTCGATTTCTTTATTCTTAGCATCAATATTATCTCTAATTGTTTTTATTTGTGGTGCTTCATTCATAACTCGTTCAGCATCTAAATAACCTAATTTAGTTTCACTTCCACAACCTGACATAAATACACTCATCAATGTAACAAGTGCTATTACTAACATTAATTTTATTTTCATGACACCCTATCGCCTTTCCATATATTATTTACCATTATTATTTTGCATTTGCTCATTTGTAAGTTCAGCCATTACATCATCTGTAATATCAATTGCATCAGCACCAACTACCATACCATTTAAAACTGTATCATCAAAATTATCTATTTTTATATTACCAAAAAAATCTAATGTAGCTGGAACATCAGCAATAACTAATTTTAGATGTTTTTGAATAGCTATTTTTGTAGCCTTACTAGCAATGTCTTTTAATATGCTTCTCTTTAATAAATTTATTTCATTTTCTTTCGTATGCAATAATATTATTAATCGTTCACTATCTTTTTTTCTAGCTTGAAGCATCTGCAATCTATCTTGAAGATATTGTGCCTCTCTTTTTTGTTCAGCTTGTTGTCTTTCTAAAGAGTTTTGTACATCTATTTGATGTATCTTTTGAACATTTATACCTAATTCTTGTTCTCGTTGTGCTCGCCACTTCATTAATTCATCAGCAACTTTTAAATTATATTGTTGCTCAATCAGCGCCACATTTTCTCCGCGTTCTTTTTTTAACTGTTCTAATAATGTTAATAGATTATCTTTTTCTTCTTGAGTCAATCTCAAGTTTTCAGCATTATCTAATTTCATAGTGCAATTAAAAATAGCATTTGTATATTTATCAGTTATTAATGTTTCTGCTTTATTTTTTTCAATAGATAATCTTTGTCTTATTTCATGTTCTTTTGTTATCGTTTCTTCTTTTAATTGTTGTTTAGCTTTTATTTCTTGTAAATTATTTTGTTCATCTACAACTTGTTCAAATACTTGACTTGCCGGATCTACTTGCGGTGGTTGCAATTGTTCTGTATTTAATGCATATGATTTTAATTTTATTAAAATCAATATCTTCTCGGCTTGCAATTTTTCTAATTTAGCATAATCACTATGTTTAGACATCAATTTATCTATATCTACCGTAGCTATTGCTGAATTAACATCTAATTGCACTGGAGGTTTTTGTGTTTGTTTATGCCAAATATATAAAGCTCCTATAATACATAATAATACACAAATAACACCTGTAATAATAGCACTTTTTCTACTCTTATCCTTTTTGTTCTCTTGCATATTATTATCTTTATCTTGTTCATTTGCCATAAAGCCACCTCCCTACAAATTTATCTAGATTATTAAAATACCGAGCATCACTGCATTTGCTCGGTATTTCATCTAAAAGCATAAAAATTAATTTTGACCAGAAGAATTTGTTGTATCTGTAGCTTCAGCAGAAGTTGCATCAGAACTATTAGTATTATCTGTAGTTACATCACCCTGAGCTTGAATTTTTGTTAAAACATCTTGAGTGATATCCTGTCCACCATATAATACATTGTTTTTATCTAATACAACATTAATACCTCTAGAATCAGCTACTGCTTTTACTTGTTCTTCTATGCTATTGCGAATAGGATCGATTAATTCTTTTTGCTTATCTTGCATTTCTTTTTGTTTTTGTTCTATAAATTGTTGCTGCTGTTCAGGTGTCATATTTGCAGCCTGATTTTGGAAATCTTCTTGAACTTGTTTTGCTGCTGCTTCATATTTTTCACGAGCAGGTTGCATTCCTGGATGTTCTGCAATAAGTTTGGAATAATCTACAATACCAACATTAGAAGAAGATGCTCCTGCCATACCAGATTGATATTGTGAAACTCCAAGAGCGACAATACTAAATACAAATACTGCTGCAATAATAACACTAATAATTTTTACTTGTTTCTTTTCGAAATTAATCAACTTTATCTTCTCCCTTTATAAGGCTTTTGCCTCTTAGTTAAAACACTTTAATTATAACAAACTAAAAATTCTTATTCAAGGAAAGAATTAACTGCAGAAAAAATCCTGCAGTTAATCTTTACTAAAAAAAATAATAATATTATTAGAAGTTTCCACCTACATTAAAATGAAGTCTTCCGCCATCTTCACCCCAACCATAATCAAGGCGCATAGCACCTATTGGAGTTTGCATTTGTAGTCCTAAACCTACACTAGCATGTAAATCTAAATCTTCTTCAATGGAACTCCATGAACCCCAGGATTTACCACCCCAAGCATCACCTACATCTGTAAATAAAGCACCTTGTACTTTATTCATCAATGGGAAACGATATTCCATTGTACCCATTAACATTCTATTACCAGAAAATTGTCCATCACGATAACCACGAACAGAATTTTGACCCCCTACTTCAAATAAAGCAGCTTCTGGTAAATCTTCATTTGCATAACCTGCACTACCACGGAATGCTAAAACTTGTGCATGACCTACTTTATAATATTTTTGTACACTACCTGTCAATTTAGTATAATCAAAATCTCCACCTAAGCCAGCATATTCAACAGATAGACTAGTTCTAGTACCTTCAGTTGGATAGAAAATATTATCTCTTGTATCACGAACCTGAGAAGCTATAATACTTCTAGTTTCCCCAAAGTTATTATCAAGCCATTCTGTATTTGTACTACGGTCTAAACCATCTTCATGTCCACGATATTCTGTATTATTTATTTTAAAACCTAAATAATTCATTGTATATTCATCTGTTGGACGGCCAAAATTCAATTCATACCCTTGATTTTTTTTATCGTAAGTTTCAATAAGATCACCGCCATTATCGTAATCATCATATTCAAACTTACGATCATAAATACGGAAAGTACCTGTAGTTTCTTTTTCATCAAGCCATGGTTTAGTATAAGAGATGCTATATCCGCTATCGTCTCCACCGTCGCCGCCAAATTCATACATAGCTTTTACAGAATCACCAGTACCTCTGAAATTAGTATCCCCAATACTTACCATTCCTAAAAGACCATCTTCGCTACTGTAACCAGCACCAATACCAAAAGAACCTGTACGTTTTTCAATAACAGTCAATTCCATGATGATATTATTTGGATCTTCTTTACCTGGTAAAATTTTCACACTAACGTCTTCAAAAAATCCTAAATTATATACACGTTGCATACTACGACGTGCTTTTTTAGCATCAAATACTTCGCCTGGTTTTATACGCATTTCACGAGTAATAACATAATCTTTTGTTTTATCATTACCTTTTACTACATAACCTTCAAGAATACCTTCATTAAAAGTTAAAGTTAAATTACCACTTTCATCAATAGATATATCTCTTAATTTTGCCAAAATATATCCATCTTGGCGATAGCTAGCTTCAATATTTGCTAAATCTGTATTCAATTGACGAATATTTAAAATTTCGCCTTTTTTTACAGTTAACATATCTTCAATTTTATCTGTAGAATAAACTTGATTTCCCAAAATTTCTACAGAATTTAACACAGGATTTTCCATTACATGATAAGTTATTTTTACACCTTCAGGAACAACTTCATAAGAAGGATAATTATCATAAAAATAGCCTGTATTATAAATATTATTCCTATCTTGTTCTATATTTTTTATATTGAATTTATCTCCAGCTTTTACAGTTAAAACATTTAAGATATCTTCTTTAGCTATTTTTTCATTTCCCACAACATCTACACTGACTATTGTCATATCTGTATATGCACTATTATTATTTTTAATAGTTTCTTCTGTTGGTCTTTGTTCTTTCCAAGTATTCATTTTAGCAATAGCTTCAGGATCTTGGACTTTATCCACTTTATTTTTTTTGTCATTATTGATAACAATTTCTTTGTCTTCTTTTGCAGCCTCATTGTCTGCAGATACATCTTGCATTGTTTCATCAATTTTTGCTGCTACTTCTTCTTCAGTTAAGTTTTCAGCAGATACAATATTTTCATGTACATTATTATCTGCAACATTTGCAAAACAATTATTTATACTAAAGGCACTGATATTAGCCATAGCTAACGCGCAGACTAATAATTTATAATTTCTCTGTTTCAAACAAAAAACCTCCTTAATTTGGCAAAACTCACCAATACTGTAATTTTATCACAACTATATTAAAAATAATATCTTTCATATGAAAAAAGTTATGATACTCAAGAAAATATGAGTATCATAACAAATTCATCTTAAAAATAAATTAAAATTTCCACTGCATTTCTAATTTTATATTATATACACCATCATCTTCTACTTCTGTGATAATACCTACATTATTATTCATATAATATTGTAAGCCCACCCTATTTAAATCATAATTTATGCCTTTTGTATAACGAAGCATAACCTTATCTGACAAATATTTTCCAATTTGAACACTATACACATCGCCATCATCTGTATCAAAGCGTTTTTTAGCACTATCAGATAAGCTATCTCGAGAAATTCTAAATTCATCCAAATTCAATACATTTCTTAATGTACCCTCAATTTCATTTAAGAAACTCATCTGTAATCCCACAGATGCTAAGGATAGTAAATCATCTTCTGTTATTTCTCCAGAACTGCCTTCTTTATAATCTGTTCTAAATGCCAATAATTTTATTATTTCTGCATCATTCATTGCTGGTTCAGAAAATAATCTCGGTTCTAATTGCTTATCTAAAGGACCTTGTAGGCTTGCAAATATTTTTGTTCTATCAAGTCTAGTCACAGCTAGAAAATCTATACTTGGGAAGAACGAATCTACTTGATTAAATACTATATTACCCACTTCAATCTTAAAGATATTTTTCAAAACATTAATTGTTCCTTTATCAACAGTTAAACTACCTGAAGATTTTGGATGAATAGTTGTTCCTTTTATGTTAAAAGCACCTTTTATATACAAATCATATAATAAGGCATCATACGCATGTACATTGTCACCTAAGGTAACATTTATATCTAATAACATTTCAGGAAGCGGTGTATCCGTTGTTTCTGGAAGCGGTGGCATCGAAACTTCGATATTATTAAAGTCAAGATTAGTTATCAATTTTGGCAATCTTCTACCATAAAATTCTTCTTCGATTAATTGTAAATTGCCCACTAAATGACCTGTATAATAATCTGACACAATATCTAAATTATTTAAATCAAGATTAAAGCTATAACCTGTAATACCTTGACTTGTGAGATGTGCCGTTCCTACTAAATTATAATCTCCTTCTCCCATTTTACCTGTGAAACGCTTAACGGTCATTAAATCTTGGTCAAAATCTATATCTACATTTATATTTTCTAATGGACTATCTATATATTTAAATTTAATAGCACTATCTACTGTAGATATATTTCCTTTAAAATTAGGTTTTTGTACTGTTCCTGTAATATTTAAATCACCTTGAACATTACCCATAGACCATTCAACAAATGGTGTTAACGATGGCAATATATTTAAATCTGTATTTTCTAAATAAACCTTTAAGTTCATCTGTTGATTTATATTTTGCTCATTTCTTTTATCCATTTCTAAAGCTGCTATTGGTATACTACCTTCTGCTTTTATTGCACATTGACCTTTATTCGCAGCCATTTGGTTTATATAGATTACGCCATTTTTTAAATTTGCTAATGCATAAGCATTATCAAACTGAGTGCCGTCACCTTGCGTATAAATAGAAATATCTGCTGTCGGCTCATCAATTGTACCGCCAACTTGAATATCACCGTTCATAACACCATTTATATTTATATTCATATCACATAAATGAGTTAATAGATTTACATCCATATTACTAGCTGATATTCGTGCATCTATAGGGCCATTTTCTAAATCTATACTGCCTTGAGCTGCCACTTTACCCGCACCTTGTTCAGCATAGAATTTATCTATTTTCACGACTTTATTATCCAATTCAGCATCGATTTGAATATTTTGTAATGGATAATCTTTTAACGTGCCATCTATCATCGTACCATTCAAATCAACATGTGGATTTTCATAAGTACCATTTAATTGTGCTATACCGTCAAAACGCCCATTTAATAAATTATTTTTTAAATTAGCCATGGACATTGCTGCATTGATATCAGCTTGAACAATAATCGCTTTTCCTTCAACTTGCTTAGTATTTAAATTTACTGCTCCATTGAAATCAAATTCACCATTATTTTGTTTAAATTTAAATTGCTCTAAACTTAAAATTCTATTAGCTAATTTTAAATGACCATAAATATCATCTATATTTTCACCATTTAAGACAATATCGTCTGCCTGCAAGATACCATCAAAATTTAAAGCACCCACTTTACCAGTTAAAACACCATCAAAGCTTGCTTTTCCTGATACAGGATATGGTAAATCTACTTGTAATTTATCAATTAAGATTTCATCTGCTTTAAATTTAAAATTCATTTCTTTATTTTTATCTAAACTACCAGACAAAGTGGCTTTAATAAATGGTGATGTTATTACAAAATCTTTTAAGACTATATCACCATCATTATATTCATATGTCCCATCTACTTGCGTAATTAAGATACCATATAAACTACCTTCATAAAAATGTACATTACCCGTAGCTTTTATATCTTGCAAATTACCTGTTAGATGTATACTATTATCTACATTTCCTGTTATTTTAAATTCTGGCATAACAACTTGCATTAAATTTTCTACACGTGCTTGTTTTGTCTGCACTACCATATCAATAAATTGTTTGCCTTTAAAACCTAATAATCCAGTGGCTTCATGCGTAATTTCACCATCATTGATAAACTGACATCTATCTACACGCATACCATCTAAATTCCCCACCGCATTTACTAATAATGAATCAAATGGTTGATTTAATATCGAGCCATCTTTTGCCATTAAATCAATTCGCAATACAGGATTATCTAAATGACCAGACAATCTACCACTAAAATTAGCATCTCCAGAAATATCCATATCTGGTAAATAATTTTTAACTAAAGACATATCTACATTTGAAGCATAAAAATCTGCATTTATATTATCATTTTGCAGACCACCTTTAGCTGCCAATTTTCCTCCATTAGCAAAACTAGCCGTTAAAGCATCAATTTGAAGTAAATCTTTTTCTTTATAAAAAGAGGCTTCTAGTTTTTCTACTGGTATATTATCATAACTTCCATTATTTACCTCTAGTCGACCACTGAGATCTAAGTTTTCAAATTCTACACCTTGACCTTTAAAATCGCCACGAATAATAGCATTGCCTGTAATTACTTGTGGTAAATAATTATTAAAAACAGATATATCTATATTAGATGCTCTAAATGAACCTTTATATGATAAATCAGCTAAATCACATTGACCAGATGCCCAAATCCAACCATTAGCAAAATCTGCTCTAAAATCATCAATGAATACTTTATTATCTCTATATCTAGCCTGGATATTTATATCTTCTATAGGATAATCATATATATATCCTAATTTAGAATTAACTTGAGCACCAATACGTATATCATCTAAAGTACCATAAATAGCACTTACAAACGAAACTTCGCCATTAAATGGTATACCTTCAATAAATAATTCAGGTCTAAAACTTTTACTTTCTGCGATTAAACGCAAACGCGGTTCAGTCATATAGTCTTCAATATTTCCATGAACAGCTACTTTTTGTCCTTGAGCACTTCCACTTACAAATAATTGTATATTTTTATTATTTAATAAAATAATACCTCGTATATCTTCTACATTTTGACCTAAGACTTCACATGCACCATCTACAAAACTAACAGAACCATCTAAAGTATATTGATTTTCTAAATTACCACTAATTGTTATATTTGCTTTATTTATAAAACCTTGTTTTATATTAACATTAGCTAAATACACTTCTGGTATAAATGGTAAGTATTTCAAAATATCTAAATCTTGCGCTTTTATTTCTAAATTAGTTTTGATTACTTCACCTACAACACCATCAAATTCTACTAAAGCATCTTCATGGTTTAAACTACCATCAAGATTTATAGCTGTTAAATCTGCGCAATCTGCTTCTAAATTAATTTTATCTATGGATAATTGCTTTCCTTCAAAGCGCAATTTAGATTGTCCATTTTCGACTTTTACAATTCCTTTAAAATCAACAGGTGTATCTGAGTCTTTATCTATTAAATCTTCTACGTTCCATGAACCATCACTGCGCTGAATAATATTAACCTCAGGATTGATGACATCTACTTCACTTAATCCTGCTAATGGAGATTGTCTCAAAATCTGCCAAAAATCTATAGTAAATACTACCTTATCCGCTTTTGCTATTAATTCATTTTCTTTATCATAAATTTCTACATCATCTATAGCTGCTGAATTTGTAGATACAATATATAACGAATTTATATTTATTTTCGTACCTAAGATATTTTCTACTTGTTTAGATATTAAATTAGCCGTTTCTTGTTTGAAAGATTGAGAGTTTATCCATAAAAAAGTCATTAAACTTATACAAAATATTATAAATACACTAGCTCCTACAATAATTTTAGACTTTTTTTGCATCTAACTCACCTCTATATTAAATAGTTAAATAATCTCTATACTAAGAAACGGGAACTATTTTAGTTCCCGTTTAAATAGTTTATTCTGTTTTTAGTATAGCATGAATTTATTATAGAGAAAATATCTTAATATGTTTTTGCTGCTACTGCTTGAACATCTAAGTCAACAGGAAGACCCATTGCTTTATCTAACTGAGCTTTACTTACATTGTAATCATAAAGAGCTTGTACATAATTTGTTTTTGCTGTAGTCAAAGCAACTGCTGCATCCATAACATCAATATTAGTACCTACACCTGCAGTATAACGAACTTGTGCAATAGTATAATCTTCACTTGCTTGATTTACTGCTACACTTGTTGTTTGAATATTTTTTTCAGCAGAAAGTAAATTCAAATATGCCTGATGCACTTCTAATTGAATGCCTTCATTTACATATTGAGCATTTTCTTGAGCTTTAGCTAAAGCTGCTTCTGCTTGTCTTACCTGTGCTTTAGTTACATTGTTATCAAAAAGGTTCCAACTAGCTTTAACACCAACTTCTGATTTTTCTGCTGCATCATTATTAAAAGCATCATCGCCATCAATAGTATAACTTGCATAAGCAGAAAGTTGTGGTAGATTACCAGCTTGAGCTGCTTTTACACTTGTTTTAGCTTGTTCAATAGCTTTAGTTGCTGCAACACCATCTGGACGATTTGTCATTGCTAAATCCATGCATTCAGCTAAGCTTAAATCATATTTTGTATATTTTAATTCATCTTGAATATTAATTTTAGTATCTATAGGTAAACCAATTAAATTATTCAAAGAAGAAATCGATAAATCATAATTATTTTCTGCATTTACAAGATTTTGTTTAGCATCTGCTAATTCTACTTGAGAACGCAATACATCAGATTTAGCTACTGTACCTGCAGCATATTTAGCATTAACTGTATCTAAATGTGCTTGCAATTGATCTACAGTTTCCTGATTTACACCTACTAAATTACGGCACTGTAAAATATTATAATAGCCTTTTGTTGTATCATATTTAATCTGTTGTTTTGTATTTTCCAAAGTCAAATCGCTGATATCTACACCGATTTCTTTACTTTTAATATTATTTTCTAATTGTCCGCCTGTATATAATGGAATAGAAGCTTCTACCACGTTTTGATAAGTAGAATCTCTATTTTGTAAATCATATGTTTCACCACTAGCAGCAGCTGCTACTGTTTGCCAATTGATAGAAAAACCTTTTTGACCTTTTGCTTCACTCAATGCCCAACGAGCTGAATCTGTATCATATACAGATTGTTTTATAGTTCTATTATTTTCTAATGCTAATTCTACTGTATTATCTAAAGTTAAATCTACAGTATCTTGTGCAAAAGCTAAATTACTACCACCTAAAAATAATGAGCCACTTAATAACACTGCTGTTATTGTTTTATTTAAAGACTTTTTATTCATTTTCAAATCCTCCCAAATTAAAATTCATGTCTTAAGCCTACATAAGCGGCTCTTTCATCTGAATCATTAATATCTTTTATCTGACCTATTAAATATGTGTCTTGCGCCACTTCATATTGACCTTTTAATTTAACTCTTAAATCATTAGGATCATAAGCATCTACAGAAATTTTTCCTTTTTCTCCTGCTTTTAAGTCAACACCTACGCCGACTTTATCATCAACTAATCCACCTCTACCTGTAAAAATGCCATTACCTGTTCCTATCTGCAGATTAGTACCACTATCATCACCGCCAATATCATCGGCGCCTATTAGCAAAAAAGAATTTGGATCTGTATAAACTTTTACATCAGCATTTACCATCCATTCAGATTGCCCACCACTATACAATGCTTCTACACCTGGCTTAACTTCAATAGAAGACACTTTACTCATCATATTATCTGCACGCTGTGATATATTATCTGCGTTGCTGATTATGTTTTTCAAGCTTTGTGCTGTCTGTGGGTCTGCAACTACAGTTTCCATATTAGTTGCCATTTTTTTTACACTTTCACTAGTTGCTGATAAATTAGCAATAGCAACTTTCATATTATTAGCAGTTTCGCCATCACCAGCAAAATCATTTATCATGATTTCAATTTCATCTGCAGCCTTAGCCATACTAGCTGTCATTGCAGATAAATTTTTAATCATATTATCAATATCTTGCTGATTATTAACTGCTAATGTAGACATAACTTGCATTAATTGGTTCATATTTCCAGTTAAATCTTTAAGATTTACTGCTGTTTGAATTAAAGATTTCTGTACATCTTGGTTACCTAAAATGTCATTCATACTTTTTATCAAACCTCTTACATCATCTAAAGTCACACTAGCTTGAACCAATAAATAATCTAATCCCTTTTCATCAACACCATGTACTTCTTCTCCACCTACTAGATACTCACCAGATGGATATTGTGGTGGCATGATGCTGATAAATTTTTCACCCATTAAACCATCACTACTAATGGTAAATAATGAGTCTTTTGCAATCTGCATATTACCTTTTATGACAACAGTAACTCTTGCCTTATCTTTATAAGCTTCAATCGCTGATACTCGCCCAGCATCAATACCGGCATAACTAACACCAGCACCTATCTTTAATCCTGTAACTTGATTAAAAGTGATATCAAAAGTATAGTCTTTTTCTTTGCCAAAACTAAAGCCACTTAAATAAACTATAATACCAATTAATAAGGCTAAGCCGATTGTCGTAAAAATCCCTACTTTTGCTTCATTGGACATTTTTTCACCTCTTTCTAATTTGGCTAACATTTATAAATTCTAAAACTCTACTATCTGTGGAATTTCTTATTTCATCTGGAGTGCCAATTGCTATCATCTCACCTTGATACAACATAGCAATTCTATCTGCAATATAAAAAGCACTTTTCATATCATGTGTTACCACTATAGAAGTAACACCTAATAATTTTTGCATCTGTACAATAAGCTCGTCAATCTTAGCAGAAGTTACAGGGTCTAAACCCGAACTTGGCTCGTCATACAATAAAATTTTTGGCTCAAAAGCAATTGCCCTAGCTAAACTAACACGTTTTTTCATACCACCAGATAATTCATTCGGCATGTAATTTGCAAAACCAGATAAACCTACTAAATTTAATTTTTCTTCTACAATTTCTTTGATTTCCTTGGCAGATAATTTGCTATGCTCTTGTAAACCAAAGCCTACATTATCGCCTACACTCATTGAATCAAATAACGCAGAATATTGGAAAACCATTCCCATATTTAAACGTACTTTATCTAGTTCTTCTTCTTTTAATTTTGATATTTCTTTGCCATCAATGAAAATCTGTCCTTGCTCAGGTCGTAATAGCCCTATTAATAATTTCAATAAAGTCGATTTACCTGAACCGCTACCGCCAATTATAACTAAGGTTTCACTTTTATTAACTTCAAAATTAATATTGTTTAAAATCAATCTATCCTTAAAAGATTTATATATGTTGACTACTTTTATCATTATACCACCTCAACGATAAAGCAACATAGATAATAAACAATTACTAAAGAATATAACAATAATTGAAATTACGACAGAACGAGTCGTTGCTTTACCTACACCTTCTGCACCATTTTGAGCATTTAAACCATAATAACAACCTACAATAGCGATAATTGCACCAAATACAATGGATTTTAATAAACCACCTGTTATATCATGAACATCTACAAAAGTGTCTATTGAATGTAAATACATATAAATATTAATATCATAATATTCTGCTACCATCCAACCACCAATAGAGCCAATGACATCACCAAAAACTACTAAAATAGGCAACATAAACATACAAGCTATCAATCGAGGTACTACTAAATAACCAATTGGATTAGTAGCCATAACTTTTAAAGCATCAATTTGTTCCGTTACCTTCATTGTACTGATTTCAGCTGTTATAGCTGCACCAACTCTACCGGCTGTTACAACACCTGCTAAAACTGGCCCAAGTTCACGTCCTACAGCAATAGTTACTATACCACCTACTGTAGATTGTGCCCCTAAACGAATAAATTCTGTAGCAGTCTGCAATGTTATTACCATACCTGTAAATAACATCGTAAGCGTTATGATCGGCAATGTATCTACACCTAAATGTGACATTTGCTGAAAAACATGTCGCATTCTCGGAGGATATCTTAATTGTGCAATCGTATTGCCTATTAAAATAGTAAATTGCCCTAAAGTTTCTAAATGACCAATAACAAATCTCCCTATTTTTTCAAAAAATCTTATTATCATTTTATAAATCCTCAACTTTATAGCTATTAACTTTATCGAAAAAAATATCCGTGAGAAAGACTCACGGATATTTTCTCACTATTCGATTTTAGCAATGAATTTAAAAATAGTAAATAGTTATTTACTTTTTTTTAAGCTTTTAATCATTTTTTAATATTTATACTCGTTTGGATAAAATTATCGATTACATAATCTGTAGATATTTTACTTTCACGATTTTTATTAAACTCTTCTCGTTCTTTTTTACTCATTTTACCAATTTCTTCAGATAATTTTATAGCTTCTTTTATCGCTTTATCTTGATCTTTTTCGCTTTCTACATCAATTGTTGGTGAAATAACTATCTCATTATTTTTATTCAAATTTTTTATTTCATTCAAACGGTCAACTGTAGATAATTGAGCTATATCTTGCGGTGTTACAACTAATCCACTTTGTAAAACTTGTCCTAATTGTACAAAGCCACCACCTTTTACTTCTAAAAACATTTGACCTTCTTTTTGAGTTTTAGGAATGGTGTATGGTATAGTTACTGTCACATTTTCTCGACGATATGGTTTTAATGTCACATTAAAATTAACTAATTCGCCTGGTTTAGCTTCTTCTTTATCTGGAATAGCGCTGACAATAGAAGCTGTTTTTCTACTAGAAGTAAAATCCACATCTACTTTTACATCTAAAATATTAGAAGGTTTATCCATATTTGTGCATAAGAAATACAATGCTTGTGTCAATTCTCCCACCGTAAATTGACCGACATCTTTAGGATCATAAAACATATTTTCTCGCTCAAATTTTCCTTCAGGAACTTCATCTGTCATTATAGTAAATTTTATTTTTGATGTACCATAACTTGCTCTATCTGCCGTTCTATCCATGGAAGCATATACAATACTTGATGCTAAAGTTGGCAAAATATCTTCATCATATGCAATTTTGGATACAAAGGTTTCTTCTTTGCCTAAATTTCTATCTTTTACTTTAACCCTTACAGGAATAGAAGATGGATATTCATTTAAAATTCCACCTACACCACTGAAACGGTCTTGATTAACTCTACCGATGATCTTTCCAAAAGAACTTACCTTCACGCCATTTAAGATACCACCTGCTGAGCCTATAATATCAGCTTCAGTCATAAAATAATTTACATTTCCCTTGTAAGTCATTGCATGACCAAATCCCAATATTTTATTGCCTTCAACAGCTGTTACTGTACCTGTTCCCCCAGCAGAAAAATCACCATAAGCCATAACCACGCCTACAGGATCGCCAGCTTTCAAAGTTGCATTTTGCTTGATATCACTATCTTTATTTCCCATAGGAGCACTGATAAATTCCCCTGTATTATACGGTGTCATATTTTTATATTTTAAATTATTAGCTAAGAAATTTAAGGCATTATCATTAAAGCCTGAAACATAAATCGGCATCATCGAAGTATTATTAAAACTACTTACTTGAGCTTTATTTTGTTTTTCTAAGCTTTTCAAAATAAAATCAGTCAAAGATATATGTTCTTCTAATTTATCAGCATTAACATCTGTTTTAGAATTATCTTCTAAATCTTTTATGATTTTATCTGTTTGCACAATGTCAGCATCAACATCTGTTTTATCTTCTTGCGTTTCTATATCAAGACCACTTAATATTTCTTCTAAGCGTTTTTGTGCCTTACCTTTTACAGCTTCTTGCCCTTCTGGTGTCGCTAGATGTTTTGATTTATATTTTTCTACTTCTTTATCAATATTTTCATCATAATTATCTTGATTTTTTTCATATTCTTCTAGTGAAGGTATTTTTACTTTTTCTATATTAGATTTATTTATCACAGCTAAAGGGTCTGGCAAAGTCCAAATTTTTAACATTTCCTCAATAGGTGTTATATAAAATTTATATGGTAATACATCTTGACCGACAGCTCTAGCAACTGCACCAATTAATTTACCATCAACGTATACAGGACTACCGCTCATACCATGAATAACGCCGTTTGTTTCCTCAATAATCGGTCCATATGCACGCGCTAATATCTGTTTTGATGAGCCTTTTCCATTATTGACTACACCTATTATTTCTACATTGAAACTAACCTGCTGTGCTCCTTGAACTACAGTTTCTGCATAACCTTGCATCCCTGGTTTTAATTCTGACGTTGTCATTATTGGAGGCATAGCTAATGCAGAATTTGTATACAATAACAACATTAAACATATCGTTACTAAATATTTTATCATTAATACTACACCAATTCTCTTTCTCTTATTATTCTAGCTGTTCAACATATACTACTACTTGATTTGGTGTTATATTATCACCAACTTTTACTAAAACTTGTTTTACTACACCATTAACAGTTGCTCTAGCAGCTGCTGAAGTACCTGTAAGTGTAGATATTTCCACTAGAGAATCTCCCATTTTCACAGTAGTACCTTCTGCCACTGTTGAACTTACTGTCCCTGCAATTACTGCTTTTTGTTCTACTTGTTTATTTCCCATAGCTAATCCTACTGTAGTCAACAATATTAAAGCTATAATAGTCGATAAGATTAAATATTTTCTTTTCATCTCAATCACTTCCTTTGATAAATCTTTTATTTTTCCCATTAAATTCGTTTTAAAATAAAATTATTCTAATTTGATAATACCATATCCTTGTATTCTTAACAAGCTAACGGCGTACAGCTGTAAGTGCTGTTGCTACAGGTCTTTCCATTCCATCTGATGGAGAATTTACTATTTTCCCACCGATAACCAATTCAGATGAACCGCCACCATCAAAATTAACAGCATCAACAACTTCCATACCGATTAAAAATCTAGCAAATTCATCAAGCATCATACCTTTACTATGAGCTTGTCTACCATCTAAAACGGCAAATAATACATTTCCATTTTTTAAGATACCCACTGCTGTTCTAGGTGCTCTAGCCCCTGTAACATCTGGACCAATCTGTTCTATAGATGAAGTTATATCAACTTGACCATTTTTCACTAAACGAGGCCCTACGCCTAAAATATCTGTAGCACTATCCCATGGAGTATTTAAAATCTGATTTACTACTAAATCATCGCCTACATTTAAACCTGATAATATATTTTTCCCATTACCTGTTGCAGATACAACAATTTCACCAGGTCTTAAAAGGCTATTGCCACTGTTTATTTTTACAATTTTATTATCTTTTACTACATATTCAATACCACTATTATCTGTACCTGTGGATTTTCCATAATATTGATTATATAACATTACACTATCACTTGTTCTTGTGCCGTTTAAACCAGAAACATATACATCTCCATTTTTACTTTGCACAATACCACTATAACTTACATCACCAATATAAGGTGTTCCATCTGCTAATACACCAAATCCAGTGCGTGTCAAATACATAGAAGAAACTAAATCTCCTGCAATTTTAGTTACACCATATAATTCCTTACCAGAACCAAAATAAGAAGCATTTTCCGCTACTGCCGCATTTACATAATCAGACATAGCAGAAACTGTATTTTTTGCCATCTTATCTCCGCCACCTAAAACAGGTACAAATTTAAAATATTTAGGACTAACTTCTACTAACTGAGCATGTTGTTTTACACCTGATTTTTTGCTGTAATAAGAAATTTGTGTTAATCCTGGCTCTAATTCTTTAGTAATGCTATACTCATAATCTTTTTGCACATCTATATACAATCTTCGAGGATTATTTAATTCTCCCATATCAAATGCGCTATTATCTGTTACTTTTATAACAACACAACTTGTTTTGTCATCACTATATACTTCTAAAAAAGGAACTGTATCATCATTTACATTGATACCACTTAAATATTGTTTATTTATAGGTTCAGAAAAATCTACCATTATATCGCCATTTGGCTGTTGTTTTACATCATATTTTGTATCAGCATTTATATCAAAAACAACTCTAACTTTATCTGATGCTTTACTAAAACGAATAGAATTTATCATAGATTTTTCTATTTTTTCTGTAGTTATTTTAGTTTGTATATTCTTGGCTGAATTATTCTTTGCATTTGCGACAGGTAATTGGAACAAACAGATTCCTACCATCATAATTATAAATATATTTTTTAAATTCATCTTTTTATTCCTTTTGTATCTCATATATTTTATCAATTAAATTTATTTTACTAAGAAAAAAAGACTGCTAAAGCAGCCTTTTTTTATTCTTCTATTTTACGTTCATGTCCATTTGATTTTTTACTAATTCTAGTAATTTTATCCATATATTCAAGAGCTTTACCAGTACCAATAGCTACGCAAGTCAATGGATCATCTGCTAAATAAGTAGTAATGCCAGTTTCTTTTTGAATTAAGCTATCTAATCCATAAAGCATAGCACCGCCACCAGTCATGATAATACCTCTATCCATAATATCAGAAGATAATTCTGGTGGAGTATCTTCTAATACACGTTTTACACATTGTACAATAGAAGATACTGGTTCAGCTAAAGCTTCACTTACTTCATCAGATTTTACTTCAATTGTTTTTGGAAGTCCTGTAATCAAATCGCGACCACGAATTTCAATTTTTTCATCACGAGCTCCTGCAAAAGCTTGTCCTACTTCAATTTTAATAGTTTCAGCTGTGCGTTCACCGATCATTACATTATGTTTATTTTTTATATAAGTGATAATGCAATCATCAAATTTATCACCAGCCATGCGAAGTGAATCGCTTACTACTACGCCACCTAAGCTGATTACAGCGACATCAGTTGTTCCTCCACCGATATCTACTACCATGCAACCATTTGGTTCAGCTACATCAAGACCTGCACCCATAGCAGCTGCCATTGGTTCTTCAATAAGTTCAGCATGACTTGCTCCAGCTTGCATTGCAGCTTCTTGAACAGCTCTTTTTTCTACTGTAGTTATACGAGAAGGTACACATATCATAACACGAGGTCTAAACATAAAACGACGTCCAGATACTTTACCTATAAAATATCTAATCATTTGTTCAGTAATTTCATAATTAGCGATAACACCATCTCTAAGTGGTCTTATAGCTACAATATTTCCAGGAGTACGTCCAATCATACGACGAGCATCTTCACCAATAGCTAAAATACGATTAGTATCATTATCTATAGCCACAACGGAAGGCTCACGCATAACAATACCTTTACCTTTTATATAAATAAGGACATTCGCTGTTCCAAGGTCAATCCCAATATCCATGGACATTCCAAACATTTATCCTACTTCCCTTCTCTTACCAAATTATAAGTTAATTATCTAGTTTTAATACTTTATAATATATAATACATATATTAATTTGGCAAGAAAAAGCTACTTTAAATATGATTAGCTCAAAATAAATATTATTTCTAAATTTTAATATAATTCCTTCTATATATAGTTATATTTATTAAATTTATCTTAATATATTTTCCTTTTATTATGATAAATATAGATTATACTTATATTTATAAAAGTTATGGATAAGATAATTGACAATCAATATTTCAAGTGTTATTATGTGGTCATAATAATTAGTATAAAACTTAGGGGGTATATTATAATGTTTAAAGGTAAAGTTGTCATTGTTGGGGCTAGTAATGTAGGTTCTGCTGTTCTTACAAAACTCTTAGATTTCCAACTTGCTTCTGAAATTGCACTTATCGACTTAAATGAAAATAAATGTAAAGGTGAAGCTCTTGATGCTAATGATGCTACATCTTGTATTCATAGCTTAAATATCAGAACTTACCATGGTGATTACTCTGATTGTAAAGATGCTGACTTAATCATCATTACTGCTGGTCCTAGTATTAAACCTGGTGAAAAAGCTGACCGTCTTATCTTATCTAAAACAAACTGCAAAATCATGAGCAGTGTTATGTCCGAAATCACTAAATACACTAAAGATGCTCTTATCCTCATGATTACAAATCCTCTTGATGTAGCTACATACCATGTTTCTACACAATTTGATTATCCACGTGAAAAAATCATTGGTACTGGTACAATGCTTGAAACTTTCCGCTTACGCAGAATCATTGCTGACCGTTATCATATAGACCCTAAAAATATTCATGGTTATGTTCTTGGTGAACATGGTAACTCTGCTTTCGCTGCATGGAGCACAGTAAACGTTGCAGGTCTTGGTCTTGAACATGTTGATGAATACTTCCATTTTGATGACAAACTTGATAAAAAAACTATTGAACAAGCACTCGTAAATAGAGCATATGATATCATTAACTTAAAAGGTTATACAAACACTGGTATCGCTATGGTAGCTGCTCGTTTCACAAAATCCTTTATGTACAATGAACATACTATTTTACCTATGTCTGCTGTATTAGAAGGAGAATATGGCTTAAGTGATGTAGCTCTTAGTATCCCTCGTATGATTTGTGCTGATGGTATCGTTCGTTCCTTCGCTCCACATCTTCCAAAAGAAGAACTTGATTTACTCTATGCTTCTGCTGAAAGTGTAAAAAAAGCTATCGCAAGTGCTAAAGAATAAATTATTTTAAAATTAAAGCCCTCAGATTAACTGAGGGCTTTTTTATTAACTAAAATCATCATTAAGCTAAATAATATAAAAAATGCGAACTTAAATTTAAGTTCGCATTTTTTATAACTCACTTTAATTAGCAAGTTTTACATTCTTCATAGATACCAGCTTTTTTAAGTGTTTCAACCATAGTATCACCCATATGAGCTACAGTTTTAGCAACTTCAATACCTACTTCGTTCAAAGCTTTGATTTTATCTGCTGCAGAGCCTTTGCCACCTGCAATAATAGCACCAGCATGACCCATACGTTTACCTGGAGGCGCCTGCTGACCGCTAATGAATGCAGCTACCGGTTTTTTCATATTTGCTTTAATCCATGCAGCAGCATCTTCTTCAGCATTACCACCAATTTCACCAATCATCATAACAGCTTTTGTTTCAGGATCTTCATTAAATGCTTTTAATACATCAATGAAATCTGTTCCTTTTACAGGGTCTCCACCAATACCTACGATAGTTGTCTGACCAAGACCTGCTTTTGTCATCTGATCCATTGCTTCATAAGTCAATGTACCAGAGCGAGATACGATACCGATATGACCTTTACGATGAATTTTTCCTGGAATAATACCAATATTACATTCATCAGTTGTCATAATACCAGGGCAGTTTGGACCGATAAGACGAGTTTTCTTGCCTTCTAAAGCACGACGAACTTTTACCATATCTAAAACAGGAATATGTTCTGTTACACATACTACTATATCAAGATTAGCATCAATAGCTTCTAAAATACTATCTGCTGCAAATCTTGCAGGTACGAATACTACAGAAGCATTTGCACCTGTTTTTTCAACAGCTTCTTCTACTGTATTGAAAATTGGCACACCGCCTACAACTTGACCGCCTTTTCCTGGTGTTACACCACCTACGATATTTGTACCATATTCAAGCATATGTGCTGTATGGAACATAGCAACTTTACCAGTTGCCCCTTGTACAATTACTTTTGTGTCTTTATTAATAAAAATTCCCACGAACTATTCCCTCCCGCATCAGGCATTTTTTACTAATTCTACGATTTTCTGTGCACCTTGTTCCATGGATTCTGCCATGATAAGACCTGGTACATTTGCATTTTTCAAAATTTCGCGACCTTCTTCAACATTAGTACCTTCAAGACGTACAACGATTGGAACATTGAGGTCAATTAATTGACTTGCTTTTACTATACCTTCTGCAACTTTATCACATCTGTTAATACCACCGAAAATATTAACAAAAATACCTTTTGCTTGACCACCTTCAAGCATGATTTTAAATGCTTTAGCATTATCTTCTGGAGAACTTTGACCACCAATATCCAAGAAGTTTGCAGGCTCTCCACCGTAATATTTAATAATATCAACAGTAGCCATTGCAAGACCTGCGCCATTTACCATACAAGCAACGTCGCCACCTAAGTTTACATAGTTAAGACCAAGCTCTGCAGCTTCACGTTCTTTATGATCTTCTTCTGTTTCATCGCGCAATGCTTGAATTTCTGGATGACGGAATAATGCACTATCATCAAAATTCAATTTAGCATCAAGAGCCATTACTTTATCATCTTCAGTGATTACAAGTGGATTGATTTCTGCTAAAGAACAATCTTTGGCAATGAATAAATTATAAAGATTTTGCATTAAAGCTGCTGCACTACGTACAGATGCTGGAGTGAAGTTCATTTTAAATGCCATGCGAGTTGCTTGGTAAGAAGTAAGCCCTAATAATGGATCAATATATTCTTTGAAAATTTTTTCTGGAGTTTTAGCTGCTACTTCTTCAATTTCCATACCGCCTTCTTCAGAACCAATCATAACAACTCTAGAAGATACACGATCAACTGTGAAACTTAAATATAATTCTTTTTTAAATTTACAGCCTTCTTCAATTAAAAGACGATTTACTTTTTTACCAGCTGGGCCTGTCTGTTTTGTTACTAAAACTTTGCCCAAAATTTCATTTGCATAAGTTTGCACTTCGTCTAAAGACTTAGCGAGTTTTACACCGCCAGCTTTACCGCGACCACCAGCGTGAATCTGTGCTTTTACAACATATACTGGACCTTCTAATTTTTCTTTTGCACCTGCAACAGCTTCATCAACGGAAAAAGCAGGTACACCATTTGGCACTGCAACACCAAATTCTCTAAAAATTTGTTTAGCCTGATATTCGTGAATGTTCACTCAAAATAACCTCCTCGGTTTTTTATTGCAATATAAAATATAATATTAAATCGCCTTAAAATAACAGCTAAAATACCATTATTTCAACTTGATTTTTATATTTAATTGTTTTTATTACTAGTTAAAAAATTAATAATTAATTTATTTAATTATTATTATACACTTTTTTATAAAATAGTAAATATCTATACTTAAAATAATTGTTCATATATTTTATTTATAATTGCATAATAAAAAAACAACCTTCAATAATATAAAAACTTATAAATTCTTGAAGGTTGCTCTTGATTTTTATTTTATTTTACAAAAACCTTTTTATCTTTTTCTGGCAATAAAGAAGCTGCATCTTTATCTACGATTACAACCACATCTTGATGTAATTGTAAAATAGAAGCTGGTGCATCTGGTCTTACGCTACCATATACTGCTTTGTAAATTGCTTCTGCTTTATTTTTACCACTAGCAAGTAAAATGATTTTTTTAGCGAGCATGATAGTTTTAATACCCATGCTAATTGCATATTTAGGTACATCTTCTTCATTTTCAAAAAATCTTGAATTTGCTTTGATTGTTTCTTCATCTAATTTTACTTTATGAGTAGTTGCTTCAAATTTGATATCTGGTTCATTAAAGCCAATATGAGCATTTTGCCCTATACCTAAAACTTGAAGGTCTATACCGCCTTTTGCTTCGATTAATTTATCATATTTTTTGCATTCTTCTTCTAAGTTTTCAGGATTTCCATTTGGTATATGAATATTTTCTGGTTTGATATTTACATGGTCAAATAAATGTTTATGCATAAAATAGTAATAGCTTTGTTCATTTTCTTTGTCTAATCCAATATATTCATCTAAGTTAAAGCTAATTACTTCTGAAAAATCTAGACCTACACTTTGATGAACTTTTACTAAGTTTGCATACATACCTTCTGGTGTAGAACCTGTTGCAAGACCAAGTACGCTATTTGGTTTTAAATATAACTGACCTGCTACTATTCTTGCTGCTACTTTGCTCATTTCTTCATAAGAATCTGTAACTATTATACGCATTATATATACCTTCCTTATTTTCCTTTAATTTTAAATTTTTATTTTTTATTATCTAATCTTAAAATATTGATTGCTTCTGTTGTTCTTTGTTTGAATGCAGAAGCTAAGTCCATAGTATCTTTAACAACCTGAGTATATAATAAATCAATGATAAAAATTTGCGTTAATTTTGTGGTAATTGAGCCAGTTTCCAATATAGATTCTCTTGTTTCATAAAAAATACAAGCATCAGCATATTCTTTTAAAATAGTATCTCTATTTGATGTTATTACGATTAATTTTGTACCATTTCGTTTAGCAAGCTCAACAGCTTTTATAATTTCAAAAGATTCACCTGAATGAGAAATAACCACTACAACATCATTTTCATGTAAAAGTGCCATATGAAGCATTATAAGATGACTATTATCTATGCCTCTTGCATTAAAACCAATACGCATAAATTTATAAGCTGAGTCATCAGCTACAAATCCTGAATTTCCTAAACCTATAAAAAATATACGTTCAGCTTTTTTTAGCATATTTACACTTTTCAATAAAATATCTTCATCTAAACCACTTACTGTTTGTTCTAAAGTTGCTATATTATTGGCTAATAACTTATTTGCTGTTATGATAATACTTTCATCACAAGTAATATCTTTGCTGATTATAGTTCGTTGTTTATTATTAACCATTTCTTCAGTCAATGTAAGTTTAAATAATTGAAGACTTGCAAAGCCCATTTTTCTCACAAAACGTGTAATAGTTGCTTCACTAACTCCACAATTTATTGCCAAAGAAGCTATAGGTGTTGTACAAAATTCTTCTGCATGTTCTTTTATATATCTTATTAAGATTTTATCAGATTTTGATGCTTTGAAATTTGGTCTATCTAATTGATGTAAGATCTTCATAATATTCTCTCCAAATCACATTGTTTGATGTAATAAATTGTATAATGCACCTAACATTCCAGCATCATTTTCCAATTTGGCAAAATCCACTTTTGTATGGGTATATACATCTTCTACTAATCTTTGTTTTAAGGCATTATCTATCAATGGTCTCAAATATTTACTTTGTGCCATTATGCCACCACCTAAAATAATCATTTCAGGATTTAAAACAGCTGTTATATTAGTAATGCCATCTGCTAAATTTTCCATCAATGTATTAATAGCAAATTTAGCATCTTCATCACCATTTTTTGCCCAATCAAAAATGATTTTACCATTTAATTCTTTTTCATCTAATTGTTTTGCTTTTGCTACATCTTTTACTAATCGAGTTGTTGAAACTACTTCATGCATTGTTCCCTTAGGAATTCTCATATAAGCAATTTCTCCAGCACTATTACAAACACCATGTATTACTTGATGATTATATACAGCACAACCGCCTGCGCTTGTTCCTACAGTTATGCAAAATAGTGAAGAACAACCTTTCCCTGCTCCTAACCACATTTCGCCTAAAGCTGCACAATTAACATCATTTTCTACCGCACAATTTAAATTAAACTCAGTTTCAACAATTTTCTTTAACTGTACTCCTGTATAATCAGGTATTGCATCTGGTAAAGCATAGAAGATACATCCTTCTTTAGGGTCTACCATGCCAGCTGTAGATATGGCAACTCCAGCAACTTGATAGTTCGTAATATAGCCACTAATAATTGTTTTTACTTTTTCTACAATACCTGGACCTCCATATAATTTAGCTTCTGTGGGCATTGAACTTTTTTCTATAAAATTCCCCTGTTCATCAGCTAAACCATATTTTATAGCTGTACCACCGATGTCTATGCAAATATACTTTTGTTTCTCCATAATCTCGCCCTTCTTTGCAATAAATTTATCTTAATCTTATTTTACAATAAAACCTTGATAAATTCTATTGCTGCGAACACCTGGTTTTACTTCGCCATTGATAGATATAATACTATCTCCTGCATAAACAAGACCTTCACCACATGGTGCATTAAATGGAATTTGTCCAATGGAGCGCCATGTATTTGTTTTAGCATTGTATACTAAAATTTGATTATTCCATTTAAATTCTGCTACATCTGCACCAAAATATTTAGCTTTAAAATCTGCCAATTCTTGATCTTTTAAGCTTCCTAAATTACTTACAGCCCAATCGTAAACTTCTTTATTAAAGCCACCAATTACAAGCATTTCATCTTCATTTAATTTTATGGAATTTCCACCATATACAGAGATAGCTTTATTATCAACTTCTACGCTAGCCACTTTATCCCATGCATCTTTTTGAATATCATATACATATCCATCTGTTAACGCAGTATTTGTACCGCCACCAAATACATATAATTTATTATTCAAAATTTGAGATACTGACTGTTCACGTAAAGCACCTGTGAAGCTTGCTAATTTTGTTAATTCTTTTGATTTTAAATCAAATTTATAAAAATCTGCACTTGCTTTACCATCTTGATTACCAAGACCAATATAAAGTGCTCCATTTGCATAGCCAGCTACACCATTTTGTATTTTAAAAGGTAATTCTCCAACTTTTTCAATTTTCAATTTACCTTTTGCATCAGTAGTCAAACGAGTTATAGTTTTTGCACCTACTGCATCTGTACTACCACCGATATAGTAAACACCATCTTTAGTAGTTACAGACATACCATAAGCAATTTCAAAAGGCATTTGTTGATGGTCAACTTCTGTTAAACCTTCTTTACTAGCTTTAAAAACATATACATCAGAATATGTTTTTTTCGGACCACCTACAGCAGGGCCACCGTTAGGGAAATTAGCTCCACCACCTGCAATGATATAGCCGTTATAATTTCCAGATAACATGCCAGCTACACCGATATTTTCAGTCTGACCTTGTGCTGGTGATAAAGTTCCTACAGACTGCCATAAAATCTGTGGTTGTCCAACTGTTTCTGGAGCTGCAAATGCTGAAGTTAACGGTAAAGTAGCTGCTACTGTAGCAGAAACAATCAAGCTAGCTAATAATTTTTTCATATTAATCCACCTCATATATTATAAAAATTAAATTTTTACTTTAAAAATGCCTTTTTTCAAATCACTTACTTTAGTTGCTATAACGCCTGTGCGATGTGCATCTTCTGGATAACAAATCAAGAAATCACCTGGTTTTAAAGTTATACTAGCTTGCATATCACCTTCCATAGGTAGAAAATCGTCCGCTTCTTTATATTCACCAAGTTTCATATTTTCAATGAAGTTAATATCTATAGTTTCTTCACCTTTGACTAAAATATGAATATCTAAATATGCTTTATGTGCTTCCCAAAAACGTTCTTCACGTTTTACTGTTGTATATTCAGCAACATTCACATAAAGATTATCCCCATCAATTTTATGTGTTCCTTTTTCATAATTTAATAAATCATATTCTTTTACATATTTAAAACAAGCTTTCACATTTTCAGGCAAAAACTCATATGTTTTTTCTTGATTAATATTGCCAAAAATCATTAAAATGCCTCCAAACTATATTTAAAATCATAAAAAATTATCTAAACATTAAATGTTGAAATTGCATTAATGAAAACACAATTTCAACATTTATTTACATCAATTATTTACTAGATGGAGCTTTACTTGTATATACAGTAGTTCCTTTTGGAGCCACAAAGCTTTTATCTGTTAAATAGCTTACAATATTACCAACTACTAAAGAGCTAATAATTGTAATAATTGTATATGTCCAGTAAGAAACAGATGGTACAAAATATTTGAGATAAATTACAATGATACTAGATACGATGAACGCTGCAACAGCACCTTTAGCATTTGCATGTTTGCTAAATGCACCAAGTACAAACATACCTACTAAAGCGCCAAGTGCTAGACCAATAAAGCTATTGAACCATTCATAAGCAGATTTAATATCTCCACTAGCTAAGAATATAGCTACGATGATAGCTAAAATACCAATACCTAAAGAAATATATTGAGCTATTTTTGTTTGACGTTCACTAGACATTTCAGGATTGATTACAGATTGAATATCTAATACCCAGCTTGTAGCTACGGAGTTAATACCTGTAGATAAAGTGGACTGAGATGCTGCGAAAATTGCTGCAAGTAAGATACCAGTAATACCTGCTGGTAATTCATAAGTGATATAAGTTGCAAATACTAAATCTTGACGAGTAGTCATCAAAAGGTCTGGGTTCTGAGTATAGAATACATATAAACTTGTACCAACTAAATAGAATACAGTTGCTGCAAAAATGGATAATACCCCATTACCTAAAGTCATTTTATTTAATTGTTTAATATCTGTTGTAGTTGTAAAACGCTGTACAATATCTTGGCTGGATACATAAGAAGAAAATGTTGTTAAACCGCCACCAACTAAGATTACAAATACACTTGTAGATAAGATATCAGAGCTAAACCAAACTTCATTTTCTAATAAGAATTTATGACCAGTAGTCAAAGTATCCATAACAGTGCCAAATCCACCATTAATGCTTGCAATCATAACTACTAAAGTCAACGCAATACCTACGATTAAAACTACACCTTGGATAAAGTCTGTCCATAAAACGGCTTTTAAGCCACCGCTATAAGAATAGATAATTGCAATAATACCCATTACAATAATTAAAATATTTACATTTATACCAGTAAGTTCAGCTAAAGCAATGCAAGGTAAGTACATGATGATAGACATACGACCAGTTTGGAAAACAATGAACATTAACGCACCTAAGATACATAATCCTTTGCTACCAAATCTTTTTTCTAAGTAATGATAAGCTGTATCAATTTGAAGAGTGCTGTATATTGGTAAGAAATATTTAATAGTTAATGGAATGGCAATCAACATACCAATTTGAGCCCACCATAAAATCCAAGAACCACCATAAGAGTTACCTGGTAATGATAAAAATGAAATAGGACTTAATAAAGTAGCAAAAATAGATACACAAGTTACCCACCAAGGAATAGTTCCGTCACCTTTGAAAAATTCTTTGCCTTGATGTTCTTTGTTAGAAAACCATAATCCAGCAAATAAAACGCCAAGTAAATATATTACTAACACAGCAGTATCTATCCATGTAAATCCCTGCATCTTTTTTCCCTCCTAAATTATCATTTATTTTTTCAAAATTCTTTATTTTAAATCTTTTTTTAAAAAGGTGCATTAAACCAATGATTAATGCACCTTTTTATGAGCTAAAATTTACTCAATTCTCAATTAAAATCAAAAATATTTTTTATAAATTTCTTTAGCTCTAGCTCTCATTTCTGGAGAATATTTTTTCATTGGTTCACGGCAACAACCAGCTTCAACACCAGCTTCTTCAAGCAATAATTTTATAGTGCCATATAAACCATTGTCTAAGATATCTGTGATTAAATCATTTGTAACATGTTGAATTTCAAGAGCTTCAGAAATTTTTTCTTGTTTTGCCAATTCAAAAATCTGACGAGCACGTATACCATTTACGTTATAAGTAGAACCAATAGCACCATCTACACCTAATACTGTAGCAGGTAAGAGCATTTCATCAAAACCAGCAAAAATTAAAACATCTGGATAAGTTTTTCTCATTCTTTCTAATAAATAGAAATCTGCTGCTGTGAATTTAACACCAACGATTTTTGGATTAGCAAATAATTCACCAAATTGAGCAAGGCTCATATCTACACCAGTTAAGAAAGGAATAGAATAAATAATCATTCTGTTATCTACATCTTTGATGATTGTTTCATAGTAGTATTTAATTTCATCAAAGCTAAATTTATAATAAAATGGAGTTACAGCACTGATTGCATCATAACCTAAATCTGTAACAAATTTAGCAAGTTCTACGGATTCTTTAAGATTGATAGAACCAACTTGAGCAATCAAAGTGATATCATCTTTTGCTTCATCTTTAGCAATTTCAAAAATACGTTTTTTCTCTTCTGTGGAAAGCATAAAGTTTTCACCTGTGCTACCACCAACATATAAACCGTCCATTTTGCATACATCAATATTATGACGTACAATCTGACGTAAACCTTTTTCATTTATATTGCCATTTTCATCAAAAGCTACTAATAAAGCAGAATATAATCCTTTTAAATCTCTAGTTGACATTTTATTTCCTCCAATTATTTTATATCAATATCTTTTAAAACATTAACAAAGTTTTTAGCTATCAGCTGTGGTCTTGTGATTGCTGAACCGACAATCGCACCAAAAGCACCACATTCATAAGCTATTTTTAAATCTTCTGGTGTATTTATTCTACCTTCTGCAAAAACTGGGATATCAAGTCTATCCACCATTCTTGCTACCAACCCAAAATCAGGACCTTTTAATTTAGGTGTATAATCTGTATATCCAGATAATGTTGTAGATACACAATCAAAACCTATTTTCTGAGCAAAAATTCCTTCTTCATCATTAGAGATATCAGCTAAAGCGATTTTACCATTGTCTTTTATCAATTTAACTAAATCCTCTAATTTTTCATCATTTGGACGTTTACGCAATGTCGCATCTAAAGCGATTATTTCACAACCACTTTCCAATAATTCTTCTACTTCTTTTTTTGTAGCTGTGATATAAATTTCAGAATCATCATAGTTTCGTTTAATCAAACCGATAACAGGAAGACCTGTTACTTTTTTAATTTCTTTTATATCTTCTACACCTTGTGCTCGTATACCCACTGCACCAGCCTGTTTTGCTGCTAACGCCATTCGTCCCATAATAAACGGGCTATGTAATGGTTCATCAGGAAGAGCTTGACAAGAAATTATTAATTTTCCTTTAAACTGTTCTAACAATATTGATAACTCCTCTCTCTATTTAAATTAAATTTATTATTTATTCCTTATGTTTTTTCTTACAAGCTTATTATAATACTACTCTATCAAAAATGCAATATTATTTCAAAATATTTTTAAGAAAATTTTATAAATAGCAACTTTATTTAACATAATAAAAATTATTAAAAATAAATTTATAACCAAAAAGACTTTTAAAATCAACATTTTAGCTTTAATAACTTCTTTTGTATATCAAATTTCAATCTAGAAAAAATCTTTCATTAGCAAAAGAATTTTCATTTCAAATATATTCTTCTAAAATTTTGATATAAAATTTCATTTTACATCTATATCCGCCTTATTTTATTGCTTTTAATTATTATTTATGATATAATATATTAACTCTCGGGGATGTAATGGTTTCGACGGGGGTAGTTGGTGCATGGTAAGCGAGTCGGGAGGTCATCAACCCGTTAGTAAGGTGAAACTTTTATTTAAATATAAAAGCTAACAAAGAATACGCTTTAGCAGCTTAATGCTAACCTCTTTCTATTCTTTTCCCACGTGAATAGAAAAGAGGCCAATAGTGGGATACTTAAAAATCAATTCTCGGAGATTTTTAGGGAATTTTATCGAGATAGTAAAATTGTAGCCTGTCTATAGGCGATGATTTTATAAAATTAAAATATAGACTGCACTCGGAGAAAGCTGTGAAACAATACTTTCGGACAGGAGTTCGATTCTCCTCATCTCCACCAAAATCAACAATAATTTTTTAACATAAAAAACCAGTATACTAAACAGTAATACTGGTTTTTATTTATTTTAAGGAGTATTTACTTTGATACAAATTCTTCAAGAACTCTCTATTTTATGTTTAAGCACTATTTTCATGTTATTTTTCTTATTGATTAATATTTATCATAAAGAAATTTATTTCACTATAGATAGTACAACACTATTTATCAAGGCCCATATCATAGCTAAACAACCTCTTAAATTTTTATATACGACAATTTGCAAAAGCTCTATCTTATTTCGTTTATTATCGCTCATTTTAATATGTGGTCTTTGTCTATGTCTATTTTTCTATCTCACTAAAAATTTTTCTCTTATTTTCTCTACAATATTAGTAATACCTCTATCTTTGTTTATTATTTACATCTTTTATTATTTGATTTCTTTACTTTCTATTATATTGATAAAAATCATCAATGTTGGTTCTTTTAGTCTAAATTTCATTTTTGCCTTAATCTACATAAATCTATGTTTAATCTATTTTGCTTATCCCTTGAGTTCTAATCTTTTAATTCACAATATTGCTTTTTACTTATCTTTTATCAATCTAATTCTCTGCTACTTACTTTTAGCTAATACATTAAAATTTATTTTGCAAAATATCTTAGCTTATACAAATATCTTCAATCATAGCAATTTATGGAAAGTAGCCCTACTTATTATTTTTTATTTTCTCAGTACCTTAACATTATTTTGCTATATTGGCAGTATTTATTATGTTGATGCCTACTCTATAAATAATCCAAATATCTTTGATTTATTTTATTATGTAGTCATTGCTTTTGGCACAATAGGTTATGGTGATATTTATCCTACTTGCTATTATACTAAAGCAATCGCTATTCTTATTGTATTTACAAGTATAAGCTGTATAAGTATTATGCTCAGTAGTTTTCTTTCTGTTTCTCATGAAAAAAATAAATAAACCTACAAAAAAAGAAGTTATACCTAAACATAGATATAACTTCTTTTTTATTATTCATTTCTAACTGTAACTAAAAATACACCTATAAAAATCAATATACTTCCTATCCAGAAATTCAAAGTGATTTGTTCATCTAAAATTAACCAGCCTAAAAAAGTCCCTACTATAGGTTGAAAAAAGAAAAATAATCCACTAGCACCTGCTTCCATCAATAAAAGACCTTTATTCCAAAGCAAAAATGCTCCTGCTGTAGATACTGCCCCTAAATATACTACCGAGCCAATCGCTACAGGATTTAAGATTTCATCCCATGGCAATAAATCTAATGTCGGTATATTAAGTGGTGCTAAACATACAATTCCTGTTATTACAGCATAAAAATTTATTAATAATGGCGGATATTTACTAGGTATCAATTTTAACATTACAGACATCAATGCCCATGTCAATGCTGCTATGGTAGAAAAAAGTACACCTAATTGTTTATCAAAATCCATATTATCAACGCCAGCAATCATGATTACACCGACAGTGGCTAAAATAACGGATAATATTTTACGCAAAGTGATTTTTTCTTTTAAAAGCCATACAGCAAAAATCAACATAAATGCTGGTGTCGCTGAAGTAACAACTGAACCCATCTGTGCTGAAGAATACATTGTTCCATATTCTTGAGTAACAATAGAAATAGTATGTCCTATTATCCCTATACTGATTAATAATAATATATCTTTTTTATCTATTTTTAAATTAATGCCTTCATAGATTACAACCATTGATAATACCACAAAGGCTACTAAATAACGAAACCATACTAACGGTATTGGCGGTATTATATCCACTACTAATTTTACAGCTACAAACATACCGCCCCAAATACTAGCTGCTATGGTTAAAAAAATTCCGCCTAATACTCTATTTGGCATTTTTAACTCCCTCTACTTCTATTTTTCTATGTAGCTATTTGCTTATGAAATTCATCATAAACAAATAGTTTTTTTATTTTTGTAAACGCTTGTTTATCATTGGCCAAATATCTTTAGTCTCAAAACCTTTTCTCCATGAGGCTACTCCTGCAAGTTTATATTTTTTAACTAAATCTACTTTTAAGCGCAAAGAATTTACATCTTCTTTCCATACACGATATATTTTTCCATCTTCATGATAAGCAAAATATATCTGACCTTCATTTTTTAGCCAAATAGGATATTTGTCTTTTTCTTTCATTAATTTATTGGCATCTTCCATATTTAAGGTTTTAGCCGATACATTACCTTCATAATCTTCTTCCCATAAGCGCATATACAAAGGAATTCCTAAGATGATTTTTTCTGAAGGGACTTGCTCTGTTAAATCTTTTACTCCATTTTCCACCCAATTTAATGATGCTACTGACCCTGCTGTTTTAGATAATCTACCATGTTCATCATATGCCATCAAAACAAGATAATCTACATATTCACCCAATGCTTTTCTATCATAACATTTAGACCAATTTTCCATATCTGAAGCCACCGTTATATCCATAGAGATTATAACTTTATCTTGATGTAATGCCTCAGTTACTTCTTTCATAAATTCAGTCAATTTATCTCTATCTTCATCATAGATATTTTCTAAGTCAAAATTATAGCCTTCAATATTATAACGATGTGCATAAAATATCAATTGACGAATGATATAATCCTTTGCCTTTTTATCATTTAACCATTTATGTGTCATTTCGGCATTAAAATCATTATGAATTAATGGCCATATTTTATAACCTTTTTCTCTTGCATTTTTTAAATAATTTATATCTATCTTATTTTGAATATGCCCTTGTTCACTATCAATTACAAACCATGATGGTGATATGACATTTACTCCTGATATCTTATCAATTTTTGATAAATCATTTTCTTCATCAATAACTGGTTGCCATACTAAATTTATTTTTTCTGATGTTTCTTTAGATAAATTATCATTTTGACCTGCTAAACATATTGATATCATCATCATATATACTCCCAAAGTCATATAGATAATTTTTTTACATAAATGCAACTGCTCTTCCCTTCTTCTTATATCAATCATTATTTGCTATAGATTTTTTCTTTTAAAGCTATACCTGTAGGTGTAGTAGCTAAACCGCCAGTAGCTGTTTCACGTATACTTTTTGGCATAGATTTGCCAATGCGATACATAGCATCAATTACTTCATCTACTGGTATCACTGATTTTATACCAGCAAGGGACATATCTGCTGCTAAAATTGCTACTGTCGTTGCAAATCCATTGCGTTTTACACAAGGAACTTCTACAAGCCCTGCCACAGGGTCGCAAGCTAAACCTAATAGATTTTTAATCGCTAAGGCTACTGCATTGCCAATCTGTTCTGAAGAGCCACCTGCAAGATGAACTAACGCTCCCGCTGCCATGCCAGCTGCTGAACCGCATTCAGCCTGACAACCACCTTGAGCACCTGCAATCATGGCATTATTTTCAATCACCATGCCAATACCTGTCGCTGTAAATAATGCATTACAAATCTGCTCATCATCATAATTATAATGATTTTGAGCAGCAATCAAAGCCCCTGGAACAATACCACAAGAACCAGCTGTTGGGCAAGCAGCTATTTTCCCCATAGCAGCATTTGTTTCTGCTACAGCTACTGCATAAGAAGCCGCTTCTTTGACAAAATCACCAGCAAAACTGTCTTTAAAAGTGAATAATTTTTGAGCATCTCCGCCGACCATACCACTGACAGATTTTTGCGTATTATTTATGCTTTTTTCTGCTGACTCTTTCATTACTTGCCAAATAGTTTGCATATTTTCTTTAATATAAATCACAGATTTAAAACTATGTGTTGCTTCATATTCTACAACGATATCATCAATAGTTCGCTCTTGTGCATTTGCTATATCTATCAAATCTTGTATGCAAGAAAAATTTATCACAAAATCACCTCATTAAATAGCATCAATTCGCAATACTTTTTTTACACCAATGACTCTACTGCAAGCTTTTACTGCCTCATCAGAAATTGTATCATCAACTTCAATATTCATCAAAGCTTCTGCTCCTCTTTCGCTTCGAGAAACTTTCATATAGGCAATATTAATATTATAACGTGCTAACGCTGCAGTAACACCATTTACTACACCTGGCATATCTTGATGTACGATAATTATTGATGGATATTTCCCACTTAATTGCACTTCATAATTATTAACAGCAGAAATAATTATATTGCCTCCACCAATGGATGCACCTGTAACTTCTATTTTTCTATCTGTTACACCTATCAATTCTATAATAGCTGTATTAGGATGTGCATCTTCTAAATCCACTTTAGAGAAATTAAATTCAATATTTTTCTCTTTGGCTATTTCTAAAGAATTACGTATTCTTTCATCATCTGGTTTAAAACCCATTATACCTGCAATTAAAGCTCTATCTGTACCATGACCTTTATATGTTTGCGCAAATGAACCATATAATTTTATATTTATAATTTTTACTTCTTCACCTAAGATAGCTCTAGCCATCAATCCCAATCTCACAGCACCTGCTGTATGTGAACTTGATGGCCCTATCATTATTGGCCCGATAATATCAAATGCACTTCGCATTATTTCTCCTCCTTGATATTAAAATTTAAATTTTTTATCTTCATCTCCCAATGGTTTATCTTTATCAGGATTATTTTTTAAACTAGGTATGATATTTTTTACATCTTCTTTTGCCTTATTAAAAATATCTTTATATTTATCAGCATATTCGCTAATATCCGGCATATCATCTTTTATCCATGCATTGGCAGCCTTACCTACAGCATAAGTTACAGCCATACCGATTGGAATTTGTAATGGTGGAAATGGTATCAAAGTCGCTAAACTTTGACCTACAAATGTACCACCTAAAGCTCCTACAAAAGCACAGCTAGCCGTTTCATCGAATTTTTTATCATATACATTTGCTATACGTTTTATCAGATAGATTTCATTAGCAGCTAGAGCAATTTGACCAAGTATAGGTGCTACGACAATTACGCCAGCTCTAGCAGCAGCCCAGCGACATAAAGATTCTACTTCTTGCTCTATTTCCTCTTCCGATTTTATTACCTTCATCAAATCTTCATTCATCAAAAACACTCTCCTTTTATAAAATTTATATCCTAGACTATATATTTTCTCTTTATATAATTAGCTTTTTTTCTCGTCAATCCTCTTATTTCTAATTAAAACAGAAAATAAGAAAAAGCTCAACTATCTACCTTTATTTTAGATAATTGAGCTTTTATTTTATCAAAATAATTAATCTATACTAAGTGGCAATACATAACAATAAATTGTAATAAAATGAGCTGCACTGCCTAAAATCACAAAAACATGCCAAATAACATGATTATATGGTATCTTGCGGATTAAATAAAAAATCGCACCAATACTATATAAAACACCACCAGCTACAAGCCACCAAATAGCTTCTACAGACAAAGTATCAAGTAGGGGATTTACGATGGTAACAGCAAGCCAACCCATGACTAAATAACAAATAGTACCAATGACGCGGAAACGATTATAAAAGAAAATTTGAAATACTATTCCCGCTAAAGCCAATCCCCAAACTACGCCAAATACAGCCCAGCCCAAAGTACCATATAGAGCTATCAAAGCAAATGGCGTATAATTGCCTGCAATGAGTAAATATATTGCCGAATGGTCTATGCATTTAAACACAGATTGCACTTTTTGACTGCAAAAACTAAAACTATGATACAGTGTCGAAGCTAAATATAATAATATCATGGAAACACCATATACTATGATACTTGTTAAATGCAAAATTCCTTTATCATAGCCATAATACAACATTGCAACCAAACCAATAACAGCTAGTAGCGTTCCCACTCCATGGGTAATCGCATTTAAAATTTCTTCTATTTTTTTTGTGGACTTATATACATATTCTGTACTCATTTTATCGCCTTCTTTCCTACAAGCTTTAAATCTTTTTAACATCAACATTATATCACAATAAAAAATTATTAATAGATAGTATTTACATATTAATTCAATAGGTTTTAATTCTAAAATATAAAATACTACACTTATCAACTCTCATGATGTTTTTCTTATTTTAAAGCATATTATAGGAATTTATTATCTATTTTTATCAATTAAAAGTTTTTATAAATATATATCTAAATTAAATATTAACCTATTTATAAACTATGATTTTTAAGCCAATCTGACCATAAAACTTGGAAATTATTCTGATGATTTTCCTGCACATATTGATAGAAAACTTCTATCATTTTTGCTTTTTGATTATAATAAGGCGCCTTCCAATTACTGCTAGCAGAAATATCTTCTGTATATGCCACATAATTTCCACCTAATAATAATTGACGATATAATATATCTTTTAATGGCACCTGTGGATTTTTCATCATATCATACATTGCTAAAAATGTTGTTGTTCTTCCTTTACCAGCTTCACAATGAAAATGTAGCCATGCATCTTTAGGCAAAGATTTATATAGTTTGATAAATTCATCTATATTTTCAGGACTTGGCCAAACGTGGTCAGTTGCTGTTATTCTCACATAATGTAAATTATTTTTCTTCACTAGATTTTTTTCAGTTGTTACTGTTTTTATCAAAGAAGTATCTACTTCATCAGCATTTTTATCGTCATCTAAAGTAGCTCTTTTTGTGTTTTTATTTAGATTAGCTTTCAATAAATTCATTTCCTGACGGATAATTTCTTTTCTTGATTTTCCTATATTTGCCCAATCGCGTTTACCATACCAGCTAACAGCATCATTATTAAAAAATCCATGATTTTCCTGTCTTAAATCCACTATATAAATATCTTTAGCACCATTTTCCTGCAAAGCTTTAGTTAAAGCGGAAAATTGATTTAAAGAAAATTGCGCACTACCTGAAGCTTGTAGTTCATCTAAACCTTCTCTTATAGGCACATAATTAACATCAATTCCATATTTATCACTTGCTTTTTTGAACTTATCCTTTGATGTACGAAAATTTCTAGGCAAATTATCATCATCTTTAGCATCTATGCGCCAAAGATAACCTTTATACTCTGCTGTATCTTTTATATCTTCCAGATCAATTGCTAAATTAGATTTTATTTCCATAGCTTGTGCATTTGCCAAAGAAGGTACTGTCATAAATTGCATAATACAAATTGAACTCAATAATAAACTTAAATATTTCAGTTTCATTTTTATCACCTCATATTTAAGTTTAATCATATATATTTTAAAAAACAATAAAAAACTCATAATAAATAGTTTTTATATGAAAATATTTATTATGAGTTTTACTTTTTATTTTAATTCATTTTTAACAATATAGATAATCCATTCAGCTACATTTGTAGAATGGTCAGCTATACGTTCTACATATTTACCAATCATCAAATAATTGAGATATGCCTCTACATTTTGTGGATTTTCTTTAATCAATCCAGCTATATCTTCACGAAATCTTTTAAAGTAATTATCTACTACATTATCTGTTTCAATAATTTTTTTAGCTAAATCAACATCAGAATCTCTGAAACATTTTACGCTATCAAAAACCATTTCACGCATAACATTTACCATATCACCAAAATAATCTGGCAATGTTACAGTTTCTTCTTTTGCTAAGCTCATAGTGTATTTAGAGATATCTGCACAATGGTCAGCCATACGTTCAATATCACCAATCATTTTCATGATGGAAGCAATTTCACGCCAGTCTGTAGCAACAGGTGCTTGAGTCAATACTAAACGCAAACATTTTTCATTGATATCATGTTCAGCTTTATTAAACCATACATCATTTTTTATGATTTTTTTTGCTAAAATCTCATTTTTTTCTACTAAATTGTTTATAACTTCATCTAAAGTTTCTTGAAGTTGTGCTCCTACTAATTCTACATCTCTAATTAAACAATCTAATTCATTTATATATTTTATTCTATTAGCCATTTTTATCTCCTTTAAATAAACGCACTATACAAATCAACCAAATCTACCAGTAATATATTCTTCTGTTTTTGGATTTTTAGGATTTGCAAATAACTCTGTAGTTTCTCCGTATTCGATTAACTCACCTAATAAGAAGAATGCTGTTTTATCGGATATACGGCTTGCTTGTTGCATATTATGTGTAACGATTACAATTGTATAATCCTTTTTCAATTCAAGTGCTAAGTCTTCAATTTTCATTGTGGAAATCGGATCAAGAGCAGAAGTAGGTTCGTCCATCAAGATAACATCTGGCTGAACTGCTAAAGTTCTTGCAATACATAAACGCTGTTGTTGACCACCAGATAAACCAAGTGCAGATTTATTTAAGCGGTCTTTTAATTCGTCCCAAATAGCAGCTTGACGAAGACTTCTTTCTACGATTTCATCTAATTGGCTTTTTTTGCGAATGCCATGAATTCTTGGTCCATAAGCTACATTATCATAAATGCTTTTTGGAAATGGATTTGGCTGTTGGAATACCATACCTACACGATGACGAAGTGTAATAGAATCCATTTCTTTATAGATATCTACACCATCTAAATGAATTCTGCCTGTTACTTTTACACCATCTTCTAAATCATTCATACGATTTAAAGTTTTTAAGAATGTAGATTTACCACAACCAGATGGCCCAATAAGAGCAGTAATTTCATTTTTCTTGATTTCCATATCAATGCCTTTTAAGGCTTTAAAATTACCATAGAATAATTCTAAATTATCAACATTAAATTTTATATCAGCGTTATTAGCCACGTTTATTTTCCTCCATTTTTCTTATCAAGATAACTACTTAAAAAACGAGCACCTATACTAAATGAAAATACCATTATCATCAAAATTGCTGAGGATAAATTTGCAATATCTGCAGCATTAGGAGCTAAAGCTTCTGTTCTTGATGCCCAGATATTAAGCGCTAAAGTTTCCCCTGGTCTAAATGGATTGAGCGGACATGTTGGGGAAAAAATATTCCAATTTGACCAAACGATATCTGTACTCATACCTGCAGTATATAAAAGTGCAGCAGCTTCACCAAAGCCACGACCAGCAGCTAAGATTACACCTGTCATAATGCGAGGCATACAAGCAGGAAGCATTACATAACGGATAGTCTGCCAAAGTGTAGCACCCATACCCATACTACCTTTTTTATATCCAGGAGGTAATGAGCGGAAAGCATCTTCTGTTACTGTTGTAATCAAAGGTAAACTCAAAATAGATACAGCTAAAGCACCTGCAAATAAATTCCATTGAGAACCTGTCATTACAATAAATACTAAATAACCAAATAAACCTACAACGATAGATGGCAATGAGGATAATGTTTCAATACAAATTCTTAAAAATTTTGTAGTCTTTCCTGGTTTTGCATATTCAGCCATATAAATACCAGCTGCAATCCCAAGAGGAACACTTACAAGCAAAGATAAAAATACTAAATAAATAGTGTTAAAAAATAGATTACCTATACCATTTCTAGTAAAGGAAAACATATTCGGAGTAAAATTTGCAAAACCTTTAATAATTACATATAAAGTAAAAGCCAACAATAATAATAAGAAAAAACCAGCGACAACATAAAAGAAGCCAGTCATCAATTTATCCATAAATTTGGCTCTTTGAATTACAGTCATGCCTTATGGCCTCCTTTAGCTGAAATATAATGAATAATGAAGATAAATACTAAGGAAATGATGAATAACAATAAAGCCATAGACCATAAAGCTATATTGTATTCACTGCCTTCCATCGCCCCACCCATATCGGAAGCAATAGCTGCTGTTAAGTTTGTAGTTGGGGATAAAAGACTTTCTGGAAAAGCTTTCATCTTACCGATAACCATTGCTACTGCCAAAGCTTCACCGAATGCACGAGCAAGACCTAAAACAATAGCAGTCATCAAACCGGATTTAGATGCTGGTATTACAACTTGACTGATTGTCTGCCAACGAGTAGCACCCAAACCATAAGATGCTTGACGGAAAGATTTTGGAATACTTCTAATCGCATCAGCAGATAAGCTAGTAATTGTTGGATAAATCATTACTGCTAAAACAATACCTGCTGCTAGTACAGAAAAACCAAATTTTAAATCAAATAAATCTTTGATAAATGGAACTAAAATTGTAAGACCAATCCAACCATATACAACAGAAGGAATACCTACAAAAATTTCTACAGCTGGTTGAAGAATTTTTCTACCAATCCCTGGAGAAATTTCTGTCATAAAAATCGCACTTGCAATACTAAATGGTGTTGAAATCAAAAGTGCTAAAGCACAAGTGATAATTGAACCAAAAATGAATATTGCTGCACCGACTTTACCGCCACCTTGAGCATTATCGGCTGGTGCCCATTGTGAAGAAAATAAAAATTCACCCACGCTATGACCATATGTAGTGAATGTACCTACACCTTTGTAGCATAAAAATGCCCCAATGGCTAAGGTTATAATTATCATTAATAAACCGCAAGCTGTGATAATCCCTCGCCAAATATTATTTTGACGATATACAGCTGTATGTGATGATTCCATTTTGACACTCCTTTGATAAAAATTAGCATTTATTTTGGCAAAAAAAATGGGCGAAAATTCATTCGCCCAATTTTCTATTCTAATTATCTCTGAACTTGCATTTTGCTAGTTACACCGTAACCTTGAGCTTCCATGGATTTACCATATTCATCAGACATAATGAAATCTAAATATGCTTTTACAGTAGCATTAGGTTCGCCTTTAGTATACATATGTTCATAACCCCATACAGGATAAGTACCATTGTATGTGTTTTCTAAAGTAGGAGCTACACCATCAACAGAAACAGTTGCAACATCTTGATTGTTTACAAGATAAGATAATGCTACATAACCAATTGCACCTTTGTTATCTTTAATGCTCTGAAGTAAAGTACCAGAGTCATCTGTTTCTAAGGATTTATTAGAAGCTTCTTCAGCTCCACCTAAAGCAAATTCTTTAAATAATGCACGAGTACCAGATGTAGAAGGACGAGTGATTAATACGATTTCTTCATCAGGACCGCCAACTTCTTTCCAGTTTGTGATTTTAGCAGTGAAAATATCTGTTAATTGTTGTTTTGTTAAAGATTTTACAGTTGCTGCAATATCTTTATTTACTACTGGAGCCATTGTTACAACGCAAACTTTATGGTCAACTAAACCATCAGCTACAGCTTTATCAAGTTTTGTATCAGCAGCTACATCAGAGTTACCGATATCTACAGAACCATCAGCAACTTGTTTAAGACCTGTACCAGATCCGCCACCATTTAATGTGATAGAAACTTCTGGATGTAATTCTTTAAATTTATCAGCAGCGTCTTTAGCTAAAGGTAATAACGCAGAAGAACCTGATCCTGTAATACTACCAGAAAGACTGCTAGAAGATGCAGCTTTATCATTAGAAGCAGTATCACTACCACAACCTAAAATACTAAGAGACATCATTGCGACAACGCCAAGAGATGCTAATTTTTTCCAATTCATAATACCTTAATCCTCCTAAAAATACCTTGCAATTAATTTGTTGTACTTAGTATACTCACTCAATGTAAAGTTACAATGACTTTTCTGTAAAATTTAAAATAAATATGACAGAATTAATTTATAATTCTCTTACAATGTGAAGAAAATGTAAAATTTTTTACAAATAGATTTTAAATTTAACAAAGATAAATAAAATATTTTCCAGTTTTTGACAAATCCTTGACAATTGACTTTTTGACTAATATACTTAAAATATGAATGTATTTTAGTTTTAACAATATAAGGAGAAAAATTATGCGTTGCACAAAATGTAATCACGAATTAGATGAACATGGTATCTGTCCAAATTGCTATCATATCCACGATGTGCAAACTATGAGTAATCGAGAAATCAATAATTTTGATGGTATTACAATCGAAGACGAAAATAATTATCGCAAAGAAACAACTCAAGAAAATCAGCAACAATATCAACAATCTTATAATAATAGATATTATCGTTCACCACGTTCTAGTGGCATAAAAGTCCGTTATATTAATCTTGGAGGAAAATCCTCTTCTAGCTGGCTCACTCGAGGTTTAATGGCTATCGGCGGTATTGCTATCATTGGCTTTTTCTTTTTTGTCGCACTACCTGCACTTTTAACCTTACTTGGCGTCGGAGTCGTAGCTTGGCTTATCTTTCATTTCTTTAAACGTTAAAAAAACGCTTATATTACTACAAATAATTAGTAATATAAGCGTTTTATTTTTATAAAAATTTCTCCATTATATAGTTTTTAAATAAAATATTTTGTTTTTTTACATATTGCTCTTTATTTACAATATAACCTCTATCTAGAAAAAATTTTTTAGCAGTTATAGATACATGACTATACAAAGATATTTGACCTTGTTTTTTAGCATGATTTTCTATTTTATCCATTAATCTAGTTGCTATTTTTTGTCGCTGATAATCTTTTGCTACATATAATCTATCTACATAATTTTCATCTAAATCAACAAAGCCCACTATCTTTTCTTTATCTATAGCCACCAATGTGTAATGGCTTAATAAACTCAAATGCCAACTTTTTTCATCAATATTTTCAGGTGCCCATATTTTTACCTGTTCTTGTGTATAATCTTTACTATTTATACTATGCACAGTTTCTCTAAATAAAAAAATAATACTTTTTAAATCATTCTTTTGATAATTTCTTATATACATAATCGCCTCGAAATCATTGCCAATTATCATAATCTTTGTCTAAGAAAATTCTCTTTCGCTCTTGATTATAATATGGATTTATAATACTTCGCGTTTCCTGAAATTCTGGTGTTTTTATCCCTGTAATATCTAAAATAGTATGAATTAAATCATCTGTCATATATTTTTTATCTACAGAAGCTCTAATCTGTGCATCTACTAGAGGATATTTCTGCTTAAATTTCTCTGTAGTATAAATAACAAATGGTATTTCTAACATAGATTTAGTAGGATTATCATCACTATGACCATTGAAATTTTTCAAATCATAAACTTCCTCACCATGGTCTGGCATATAAATAACTATAGCATTTTTATCCTTAAAAGCTTCCATAACTTGAGTTACAATCGTATCATTATATAAAATAGCATTATCATACTGTGCTCTTTTCGTTTTTGCTTCCTGCGTTTTTATTATTCCCTTTGTTTCATCTACATCAGAAAACTTAGCAAAATCTGGTGTATATCTATTTTCATATTCACCATGACAACCCATTAAATGCAATACATAAAAATTCTTATCACTATCATTATTCATAGCTTCATATAATAAAGGCAATAACTCACCATCAGCACGATAAGATTTCTCATATGATTGTCTAATTCCTGTAAATTTCTTATAATCACAACGATTAGCATAAGCCAGTGCCACATTTGCCCATTGACCTGAAGTTTCTTGATTAGATAGCCAATACGTTTTATAACCTGCTTTTTTCATGATATCGAATAAATTATTACATTCATACCATTTATTTGTGGCTTCATAATTGTGAAAAGTAAATACTTCACGAAGTGAACCGATAGTATAAGCATGGGGACTGATTACATCTTTAAAAACATAGAGCTCATTATTTTTAGCCATCTTATCCATCTTTGGCGTTGTTTCTAATGGATAACCATATAAACTCATATGACCTTTTGATGTTGACTCACCTAAAATAAATACAATATTTGGTATATCTCTGCCCTTATCCACTATCTGCACATTATTTTGCATATTTGTATAAATTTCACGAAAAGCTATCGCATCCTCTACAGCTTGCTCTACAGGTGCTATAAGCCTTGTAAAAGTCAAACATTCTGTGAGATTTTTCCCAGGTATGATTACATAAAATAAACTATATAAACAAAAATAAGGTAAAAATAAAATAACTAATTTATTATTTAATTTTACTTTTCTACTTATATAATTTAATAAATAAATGATTACAGCTAAAGCAATTATAAAAATCAAATAGCTCCAAGAAAAATACATAGTAATAAATTCTATCGTTTCATGAAGATTTGTACCAATAATTACACTTATTATTCCTGCTGTAATAAAAGTATAATATTTACCAATTATAAATAATTCCATCAAAGATAAAATCATGCTTATACTTAAAATAAAATACTTCACGCATTTTTTCAATTTACCATGTAGAAAATTTATAATTAATCCCATGAAAATAATCACGCTAAAAGGCTTAAATAAACCACCTATGGCATTTTCATATTGATTATATAAACAAAACAAATATAAATATGGCATAAAATTGAATATCATCATTAAACCAATAAAGAAAAATTCTTGTTCTATGACTTTAAATATTTTTTGCCAACATAAATCTATTATTTTTGCAGGGTTTAATATTATATTTTTAAAACCATTATATATTTTTTTCAAATTTAATTTAAATTTATCTATAAAAATCAATTATAACGTCCTCTTATAAAAATCAAAAAATCCTTAGTATACTGTTTTATTATACTAAGGATTTTAGATTTTACTAGATGTTTTTTAGTTTTTTATTATTTATTATTAAGAAATTCTGCTACCTTTTTCATTGCAACTTCTGCAGCATCAATAGTTTTTACGATATCATCATCACTATGAGCGCCAGACATGAACAATGTTTCAAATTGAGATGGAGCAAGATATATTCCCTGTTCAAGCATAGACATGAACCATACGCCAAAAGCTTCTTGATCAGAGCTTTCAGATGTAGCATAGTCATATACATCATTTTCATTGAAGAATACACCAAACATTGAACCTGCTTGATGAAGTTGTACTTTTACACCTGCATCTTTAGCTGCTTTGGCAAAACCTTGTAAAACATGTTTTGTTTTAATAGATAATTCACGTGTATAATCAGCTTTACCCCATGCTGGGTCAGCAGAAATTATATCAAGTGTAGCAATACCAGCAGTCATAGCAAGTGGATTTCCACTCAATGTACCAGCCTGATAAACTGGGCCTTTTGGTGATACACAATCCATGATTTCACGTTTACCACCATAAGCTGCTACAGGAAGACCGCCACCTATAATTTTACCTAAGCAAGTCAAATCAGGTCTAATTCCATAAGCTGATTGAGCACCATTTAATGCTACTCTAAAGCCACACATTACTTCATCAAAAATGAGTACAGTACCATGTTTTTCTGTTTCTTTGCGAAGTGTAGATAAGAAGCCTTGTTTTGGAAGTACAAGACCCATATTACCTGCAACTGGTTCAACGATTACAGCTGCAATTTCATCGCCTTGTTCATTCATCAAATTAACAAAAGCTTCAATATCATTATATGGAACTGTAATTGTATCTTTAGCTGTCCCTTTTGTTACCCCTGGGCTATCTGGCTGACCAAAAGTAGCTGCACCAGAACCAGCTTTTACAAGTAAGCTATCAGCATGACCATGATAACAACCGATGAATTTTACAATTTTATCACGACCAGTATAACCACGAGCCACACGAAGAGCGCTCATTGTAGCTTCTGTACCTGAATTTACCATGCGAATTTTTTCAATAGAAGGCATTAATTCTATTACTTTTTTAGCAAGTTGTGTTTCTAATAATGTAGGTGCACCGTAACTTGTACCACGAGTTGTTGCTTCTTGAATTGCTTTCACTACATTTGGATGAGCATGACCAACTATCATTGGACCCCAAGAGCCTACATAATCAATATATTCATTACCATCAATATCATAAATTTTACTGCCACTAGCCTTAGCTATAAAAGGTGGATCACATTTCACTCTAGCAAAAGAGCGTACAGGACTATTTACCCCACCTGGCATAACTTCTTTAGCCTGCGCAAAAGCCTGAGAAGATTTTTCTAAATTAAGCATATATTCATCTCCAATACTTATAAAAATTTTATCAAATATAAGCTATTACTAAGCAAATATTATATCATAAAAGCTATAAACTCGCTTTACTTTCTTATCTATCCTCTATTCATAAAAAATTTTCATTCAATCATTTACCTCATGTGCTGTCAAAAAAATCATTACTTCTGTATCACTTTTACTCTTTTGTATATGTTTAAATAAATTGCCTAATATTGGAATATCTCCTAAAAAAGGAATTTTACTCATTTGTTTTGCTTCATCACTGCCAATCAAACCGCCAATTACCATAGTTTGACCATCTTTTAGGCGAACTATCGTATCTGCTGAACGCTTTTGAAAACGATATGCTTTCATATCTTCTACATACATTGGTGAACTTACTTCTGTATGTACTTTTACTGTGATTATGCCATCTTCATTTACTCTTGGTGTACATTTTAAAATAATACCAGCTTCACGATATTTTATTGAAGTTGTAGTCGTTGAGTTTGTCGTCGATACAGTAGGCACAGGAACTTCACTACCTATATTTATAACAGCTTCTTTTCCCTGTATGGTAGTGATGTTTGGACGCGCTAAAATATTCGCCTTGCCATCACTTATCAAAGCATCTATCTTAGCAGCATAATAAAATTCATAAGGATAGCCATCTACACCTTTACCAAAGCGAATTACCCCAGGAATATTTTCATCATCATTCCATTTACGTGTTACTTCATCTACAGGTAAATAATCTGTTATTTCTTCTTTTGAACCATCTTCATTTATTACTGTATGCTTTACTGTATCATAAGTTATTTCATGCTCTGGTGATTGAGGAAGTTTTGACCATTCCCAGCTCACACCTAAATCTTTAGCAGCATCTTTTTGAATAGCCGTTACTTTTGCTTCTAATGAAACTTGTTTTTGCGGTTTATCTTGTTCTTGTAAAAAATTTTTTATCTGTTCATATTGTTTCAAGGTTCCATAAAAACTTATTGTATTTTCGCTTTCATCAATCATCACTTTATTATTTATGGCTGTTTTTTTATCTTTATCATCTATTTTATCAGGCAAATTACCTGTTAACATCAGATTTATAGTTTGTGCTATTTTATCTAATTCTAAATAATTTATCTGCACTGTATATAAATTTATATCTTTATCTCCCTTACTTATATAAATGACATTATCTTTAAATTGATACGTATAATTATTATTTTCCGCGATAATCTTTATCATATCTTGAGCATTTATATTACTCAATTTTACAGATACATTTCCTTGTACTTCATCACTTATTACTATATTTAAATTATTTGCTAAAGCTATACTTGTGAGTAAATTTCTAATATCTACATCTACTGCTTCTAATTCATTAGCACTTACAGATATTATATTGCTACAAACTATCCCTAAAATTAATATTAATAGTATCAAATATTTTTTAATTAAGTTTTTCATCATTAACTCCTAAGCTACTATACTAAACTCTTTAGCTTTAAGTTAAAGGGCATTTTATTTCTTTTCCTGTGCTTTCTTGCAAAATCAAATTATTTTGTCCAATCGCTAAAATTTTTATATCATTTACCATATCACCTTGTCGCACTCTATATATTTTGTCATTTATACTAAATAAAGCTATTTTCTCTTGATTGAAATCCAAAATAGCTTTTAATTTATATACATTTTGCTCATTTTCTATTGATTTTTTTACCTTCTTTTCATTTTTATTTATCGTTGATATTTGCTGTTGCTGTGTTTTCATTTTTATATTTTCATTATTTATATTTACTTTATCTTTTTGTTTTTCTTCATCTGTCATTATTTTACTATCTGTTTTTTCTTCATGTTCAAATGAAAAAGGATTTTTTATTACTGATATATCTTTATCCATGCTATAAATCATCTTACTATTTTTATTTTTTTCCTCATATTCACCATTTGCTGAAATAATCGTATTTTTATTTTCTACTTTTTCACTTACAGCTATTTTTGTTTTTTCTTCACCACTAAAACAATAAATAATAGCTACTATTATTACTAATATACATATTATTATCTGTTGCCATTTCTTTGGTAAATTATTCAATTTTTGAAGTTTTTCTCGTATAAATTCTTTATATTTCACCATAATAAACCTCTTTAAAAATGACAAAAAGAGGATACAAATGTATCCTCTTTCTAAAATCAACTGCAAAAATTAAAAATTATTGTTTAGCTTTTAATTCTTGAAGTTTAGGTCCCATTATGCGTTTGTAAGCTTCTACACCTGGTTGGTCAAATGCGTCAACATTTGCAAATTCACCTTCGTAAGCAACGGACATAGCAAGCATGTATAAGAGTTCACCTAAATGATAAGCATTCATTTCAGGTAAGCTGAATAATGCATTGAAACGTTTGTTAGAAGCAAGAGCATCAGCATTGGACTGACGAGCAACTTCTAAAGCGTCACCCATTGTTACGCCAGAGATATCAGCAAGTTTTTTAACTTCTGGGAATACGTTAGGAATTACTAAATCATTTTCCCATTTTTCTACACGAATGAACTGAACAACTTTATCAAGCATACCTTCTTGATGTTGTTGAGTCTGAGAGTGCATATCACGTGTACCAAGAGCAACAACTGGAGTACGACCATAGCATACTTCATTGCCTTCTTTGTCGAACTGTTTTCCTAAGGATTCAGCTAATAACTGAATGTACCACATGGATAAGGATTCAAGATAATCGCCATATGGCATCATAACTTCTATATGACGACCATATTTTTCAGAAGCGATGTATTTTAAAGCAGCATTTAACATTGCTGGGTTTTCCCAAACATTGTCAGATTTACAAGCTTCGTCCATATCTCTTGCACCGCGTAAGAATTCATCAATATCAAAACCAATGCAAGCAGCTGTTGTAAGACCTACATCTGTAAATACAGTGAAACGTCCGCCAACTCCATCTGGTACAGAGAATTGTGGCCAGTTATGGTCAATAGCCATCTGTTTTAATAATGTTGGTTTTTCAAGGTTAGGGTCAGTTACTGCTACAACTTCTACTTCAATCTGTGGATTTTTCTTCAAGGCATCATAAACTACCATGAAGTTAGACATAGTGTCGAGTGTTCCACCAGATTTAGAAATTACGATGAGCATTACTTTATAGTTGCGTTTGTAATGAGTTTTTGTAATTTCTGCACAATCTTCAAGATTATCAATTAAATCTTTTGTACGACGTGGGTCAATATTGTTACCGCTGAAATAGAATTTTGGATAACCATTTCTTTCTTCAGTGGATTTGCTATTCCAGAATTCACCACATTGAATATCGAATAACACTTTGTTACCAAGATAAGAACCACCGATACCTAAAGAAACAACTGCATCTACACGATTTCTTACAGATTCACGTAAATCTTGAAGACGTTTCATAGATTCAGGAGAATTCAAAGGTCCTTCTTGAATATATGGGCACTGGCTGAATAATACTTTTTCAGGTTCACCATCTTTGGATAAATGACCTTTGATTACGCCAGTTTCACGCATTACATTCATTGCTTTATGAGCTTCTTTTAATTTTTCACCAAAAGCTTCAATATCAGCTTTAGTTACTTTACCTTCGCCAAATAAGTTATCATAGTCAAAAGTAAAGCCAGATTTCAATTTGATACTCATGTTTTTATTTCCCCCTTAACTAAAACATATAGCCTATCATAAAATAGAACTATCCAAAATATCAAAAAAAATATATTTGAATAGTCCTATTATATCATATTTAGTTTTTATTGACGATTAATTATGCACTTATAAATATCAAATATATTTATATATTTATTAGCCACGAATAACTGCTAAAACTTCTGCTGTTTTTTCTTCAAGAAGTTTTTTATCGCCACGAGTTTCTACATTAAGACGAACAACTGGTTCAGTGTTGGAAATACGAACATTGAATCTCCATTCAGGATAATCTACACTGAAACCGTCCATTTTGCAAACTTCGCCAGTAGAGCCATATTTTTCTTCAATTGCAGCCATAACAGCTTTTGCATCTGCTACTGTGCTATTGATTTCACCGCTGATTGGATAACGTTCCATGCGTTCTTTGAGCATTTCAGACATTTTACCTTCAGCCTGGCATAATAATTCAGCAACTAAAAGCCATGTAATCATACCGCTATCGCAGAAGGAGAAATCTTTGAAGTAGTTATGTGCAGACATTTCGCCGCCATAAACAGCATCTTCTTTACGCATGCAATCTTTAATAAATGCATGACCGCTCTTACACATAACAGGTACACCGCCAGCTTCTTCAACAAGTTCAATTGTGTTCCAAGTGAGGCGTGGGTCATAGATGATTTTAGCACCAGGATTTTTATTTAAAAATGCTTTTGCTAAGAAACCAACGATATAGTAACCTTCAATCATGTCGCCATTTTCATCAAAAATAAAGCAACGGTCAAAGTCACCATCAAAAGCAACACCTAAATCTGCTTTTTCTTCACGAACAACTTTTGCAGTAGCTTCGCGGTTTTCCATTAATAATGGATTTGGTACGCCATTAGGGAATGTACCATCTGGATTGTTATTTACTTTTACAAAGTTGAATGGTAAGCGTTTTTCGAGTTCATCGATAGCTGGGCCAGCTGCACCATTACCAGAGTTTACAACAATTTTTAATGGTTTTAAAGCACTCATATCTACATAAGTTAATAAATGATCGATATAATCTTTCATAATATCAACTTCGATAACTTTTGCAGGTACTTCAGCAGGTGTACCTAAATCGCCAGCCATAACTTTAGCTTCAATATCTTTAAGACCAGTATCACCACTGATAGGACGAGCTTCTTTACGAACTAATTTTAAACCATTGTATTCTTTTGGATTATGACTAGCAGTAATCATGATACCGCCATCTAAACCAAGATGAGCTGTTGCAAAATAAATCATTTCAGTACCACACTGACCGATATCTACAACTTCACAACCCATTTCAGTAAGACCGAGTTCTAAAGCTTTTTGAATATCTGGACCAGAAAGTCTGATGTCATGACCTACTGCAACTCTTTTAGCATTAAATAATGTTGGAAATACACGACCAATTCTATAAGCTAATTCTTCATTAACTTCTTCTGGGAATTTTCCACGAATATCATATGCTTTGAATGCTGATGATTTTAATTCCATATTCTTCACCTCAATAAATTTATAAATCTATAAATATAATATTATTATTTATCAAAATTGGCAATCTATTTTTATTTTTTTTCAGTTTATATAAATATAAAAAAATATAGAAAACTTTTTCCTATGCAAATCAAACTGATAATTTGTGTTCATAATACTTTTTCAATAAAGATTTTCTTGTAATATAAAAAGTTATCATAAGTGGCACACAAGAGCCAATCCATGCCATAGGATTTGCCCAACATGCACCGATATAACCAAATGCATCAACTAAAAACAGACCAGCTGCTGCTCTCATCACCAATTCCATAATACCTGCAAAAGTAGGAATAATGCTTTGTCCCAAACCTTGCAATGTATAACGATAAATAAATAATAAAGATAAAATTAAATAGCATGAACCATTTACAATCAAATAAATATGACCATATTCCACTACTTGTTCTTGCCCATCACCCACAAATAATCTAATCAAGATTGGACCTAAACAAATATTCATCATTCCTGCTAAAATACTAAAACCACCTGACATTAAAATACATTTATTAACGCCAGTCTTTATTCTGTCCATGCGACCCGCACCATAATTTTGAGCTGTATAAGCTGCCATTGCCATACCAAAGGACATAAGTGGCATAACAGCTATCATATCTATTTTTTGAGCTGCTGCATATGCTGCTACAGCGACTTCACCTAAATTATTCAAAGGGACTTGCAAGATAATAGCACCGATAGCAATGATTGAAGCTTGAAATCCCATAGGAAGAGCTACTTTTAAATGCTGTATAGCTATTTCTCTAGAAATCTTTAAATCTTTTAATTCAAAATGTAATAGAGGTATTTTCTTTTTAATATAATATACACAACAACCGCCATTGATTAATTGTGCTAATACAGTTGCAAAACCTGCACCTTGAATACCCCAGTTAAATACACCGATAAAAACTACTTCTAAAATGATATTTAATACACAACCTAAGATTAAAAAATAAAGTGGTGTTTTACTATCTCCTAAAGCGCGAATTAAATTAGAAGACATATTAAACATCATTGTAGCTACAATTCCTAAAAAAATTACAGTTAAAAAAGTACATGCCATATCCAATACTTCTGGTGGTGTCTGTAAAAAAATAAGTGCAGGGCGAACCATTATCACGCCAAAAATAGTTACAATAACAGTTGTAATAGCACTCAAAACTACACAAGCGGCTGCACTTTTTTTCATTCCTTCTTCATCTTTTGCCCCAAAGCGCTGTCCTGTGCAAATAGATAATCCAGCTGTAAAACCTATTACAAATCCAATCATAAAGAACATCAAACAGCCACTACAACCCACAGCTGCTAATGCACTTACACCGAGTAAACGACCTACAATTAAAGTATCACTTAATAAATATAATTGTTGAAACACATTACCTACAATAAGTGGCAAAGTAAACATCAAAATTAATTTGGCAGGGCTACCTGTAGTTAAATCTTTTACCATAATATCACCGTCCTTATGTATCAATCCATTTGAAAAATTTCAAATGGATTATAGCTATCTATTCTATATATTTAGTTACAAAAGTTCGTAAATTTTCTTGCAGATAAATTGCTGTAAATTCTAAAGCCTGCGATGATGGTGCTAAACGATTATAGTGAAAAACTTTTTCTTTATTTACCATATAATCGCAAGGATATGGTATTACATCTACACCTAATTTATTAAAATTAACAACTGCTCTTTCCATATGAAAAGCTGATGTTACAAGTAAAGGCTGTTTATACTTTCTTGATTTTAAAATATTAGTACTATACTCTGCATTTTGTGTTGTATTTAAGCTACGATTTTCTAATAAAATCATATCTTCAGATACACCGAGTTCTTTCAAAATGCGTCTGGCAATATCTGCTTCTCTACCACTATCTTCATAAATTTGTCCACCAGATACAATAATTGGTATACCTAATTTCTTCTGTAAGCGAACAGCTGTAAGTAATCGATTTGCTGGTATACTGCATAAAGTCCCTGTTCCAGTAACATCTGGTGTATCGCCTGTAGCTCCACCACCTAAAACAATAATTACATCTGCATTAGGTAAATGTTTTGGTGGGTCATAAGCATCTTCTAATCTACCAATTAACATACTTGCTACATAAGAAGTTGATGCTAAATAAAAAATAAATGTAACAAATGTAATAGCTATTGCTAGTCTTGTTTGTTTTCTTTTTTTACAACAATAAGCTATAAATAAAAATAAAACAAAAAATATACCTGGCGGTAATACCCAACTAGCACCAAATTTTAAAAACTCAATCATAAAATTCCTTTCTTTTCTAATAAATTGTCACAATTTTTTTTAATCTATGATAAAATATTAATAAATAATATTTTATTTTTGGAGGGTTTTACTATGATTTTCACAGAACATGAAATTGTCCGCAAAGAAAAAGCAAATGGTGGTAAAGGTCATATCATTATTGAACATTTACTCACTAAAAACGAATTAAAAGAACAATGCGGTATGTTCGCTCATGTTACTTTAGAGCCAAATTGTTCTTTAGGCTATCATGAACATCACGGTAACGGCGAAGCTTATTATATCACTAAAGGCAGTGGTCTTTACAGTGATAACGGAAATATTATTGAAGTTAAAGCTGGTGATGTTGTCTTCTGTCCAGATGGAGAAGGTCATGGCATCGAAAACACATCTTCTTCTGAAAATCTAGAATTCACAGCTCTTATTATCAATACAGTTAAATAAAAATATTGTAGCTACTAAATTAATCAATTTAGTAGCTACTTTTATTTTAACATAATATTTATTTTCGTACACCAATTTGATAATAATTTAAGCCATGACTTTTTACTGTTTTTGCTTTATAAATATTTCGTCCATCAAAAATATCATTGCCCTTCATTCTTGCAGCAATTTCCATGAAATCAGGACTTTGGAATTCTTTCCATTCAGTAACAATCACCAAAGCATCTACATCATTTAAAGCATCATATTTATTATTTATATAATCTATATCTACACCTTTAAGATAAAAAGTCTTTGCCATATTCATAGCTTGAGGGTCGTATGCTTGTACTTTTGCTCCACGTTGTTTCAATTCTTCAATCAATCTGATTGATGGAGCTTCTCGCATATCATCTGTTCCAGGTTTAAAAGCTAATCCCCAGATTGCAATTTTTTTATCACTTAAATCTTCACCTAAAACTTCTGTGATACTATGCACTAATACCATCTTTTGACGAGAATTTACATTTTCTACAGATGATAATAATTCTGGTTCATAATCATGTTCTTTACTTGTTTTAATCAAAGCTTTTACATCTTTAGGGAAGCAACTTCCACCATAACCACAACCTGGATTTAAGAAACTATACCCAATGCGAGAATCACTTGCGATACCACGTCTTACTTTATTGATATCAGCTCCTACGCGTTCACTGATATTAGCGATTTCATTGATAAAAGAAATCTTAGTAGCAAGCATAGCATTTGCAGCGTATTTTGTGAGTTCTGCACTTTTGATATCCATAGTTACGAAAAATTCACTAGAACGAATAAATGGTTCATATAATTCTTGCATAACTTCTATTGATTTTGCATTTTCAGAGCCGATAACCACTCTATCTGGATGCATAAAATCTTGGCAAGCATTGCCTTCTTTTAAAAATTCAGGATTAGATATAACATCAAATTTTAAATCACTACCGCGTTTATCTAATTCTTCTTGAATTACAGCTTTTACTTTATCTCCAGTTCCCACTGGTACTGTTGATTTATCCACGATATACATATCATGAATCATATATTGACCGATTTCACGTGCTGCATTCATTACATATTGTAAATCAGCACTGCCATCTTCGCCCATAGGTGTTCCCACTGCGATAAAACAAATATCACTTTCTTTTAAAGCTTCTTTTATATCAGTTGTGAATTTCAAATTGCCTCGCTGTTGAGCTGATTTTACCATTTGTTCTAGACCTGGCTCATATATAGGAATTATTCCCTTTTTCAAATTTTCAATTTTTTGCTCTGCCACATCAACGCAAATAACATTATTTCCTGTAGCGGCAAAACAAGTTCCTGTAACAAGTCCTACATAACCTGTTCCTATCATTGCAACTTTCATTAATATTTACACCTCTATATATAAAATCGCTCACAAATTTATTTATACTTAGTATATTTTGCCTTATTTATGTCTAAATATCAAGAAATTATTTACAAATAACGAATTGTCATTTTATAATAGTACAAATAATAATAAACAATATATATACTATAAAATAAAGGATTGTGATTTTCTATGAAAAAATTTTCTTATACAACTTCTGGTACTTGTTCAAAACTTATAAATTTCAGCCTTGATGAAAACAATATCATTCATGATGTAGAATTCATCGGTGGTTGTAACGGAAATCTTCAAGGTATCAGCAAGTTAATCGAAGGTCAATCTGCTCAAAATGTCATTGATAAATGTCAAGGTATACATTGTGGTATGCGTCCTACTTCTTGCCCTGATCAATTATCTAGAGCTTTAAGTGAAGCTATTCAAAAATAATAAATTATAAAGGGTGATTTTTATGCTTTTTGATACTCATCTGCATACAAAATTTTCTGCTGACTCTAAAATGTCTATCGAAGATGCCATCTTAAGTGCTAAACAACAAAATATAGGCTTAGTACTCACAGAACATTTAGATTATGATTTTCCTGGTGATGATATCTATGAGTTTAACCCTCAACAATATTTTCAAGAATATTCTAGCTACCAATCAAAAACACTCTATTTAGGTGTAGAAGTTGGTATGCAAGAACATACTCTCATTCAAAGTAAAAAATTTGTCGAAAGTGCTCCTTTTGACCAAGTTATTTGCTCATTGCATTTATTAGAGGGTAAAGATTTATTTTATGAATCCTGTTATACTGAAGATAAGCATACTGTATATCTAAACTATTTAAACACAATGATAAAATCAATCAAACAACATGACTTTGCTAATATACTAGGTCATGTAGATTATATTTGTCGTTATGCCCCATATGCAAAAAAAGATATTTGCTATGAAGAATTCCATGACGCTATTGATACTCTTTGGCAGACAATCATTGACAAAGGTATTGTGCCTGAACTAAATACTAGACGTTTTGATAACTCTAATAATATATCTATTTTATTAAAATTATATGAACGCTATGCTATGCTTGGTGGTAAATATGTAAGTATAGGCTCTGATGCACATAAACCAGAAAATATAGGTTTTGCCTTTAAAGAAGCTTATGCTTTACTTGATAGATTAAATTTACAACCAGTATATTTTGTCAATCGTCAAATGCAACTCAGTAAAATTTAAAATAAACATTAGAAAGAAGGGTTTGTATGTCCTTAAAAAAAGCTATTTCTACAGGATTGTGTATTTCTTTACTATTTACATCTGGAACTCCTGCTCTAGCTGGCAGTTTAAATAGTACAAATACAGCTCAACCTCCATCTTATAATTATAATGTCTTAGACTCTACTAATCTCCAATCAAAATTATTATTAGTTGAGCAATCTGTATATGGACAAGAGCAAACAGGTGCCCTATTAGATAGAATTAGTCGCCTAGAAACAGATTTTTATGGTAAAACATCTAGTTCTAAAACAGCGCTTAGCGACCGTATAAATACATTATATTCCACTATGTTTGATAATAGCGTTCGTCCTTCTGCTATCACACAAATGAATGGTATTGAATGGTTTTTAAGTCGCCATGTTTCCATAAAATCTATTACTGATAGATTAACTACATTAGAAACTCAAATCTATGGTAAACCAATAACTGGCACGCTACAAAAACGCATGAATGATTTGGCTATGCTCGCTTATGGCAATTCAGATACTAAAACACCTCTTATAGCCACTACTATTCCTGTAGATACATTAGTTAAAATAAAATTAGTTACACCACTCAATACAGAAACTTCTAAAGTTGGTGATAAAGTAAAATTCCAAGCAGCTGAAGATGTTATTTATAATGGTCAATTAATCATTGCAGCAGGTGCTCCTGGTGAAGGTGTTGTTACTAAAGTAAAAAGCGCTAGAAACTTCGGTCGCAACGGTGAAATTGATGTAGACTTCCAACAAATTCAAGCATTTGATGGAACATATATTCAAACAACTTTAGGTGATAAAGCAAAAAAAGAAATTGAAAACTTAGCTATGGCTGCTGGTGCAAGTATAGCAGGTATTGCTCTTTTAGGGCCAATAGGTATTGTCGGCGGAATTTTCGTCAATGGTAAAGATATCGACTTACCTACAGGTACAGAATCCTATATTCAAACTAAAACAGCAACTAATATCTATGCTATTCAAACAAATTTAGATGATAATTTCAAAGTAAATACACCGCCAATTACTGAAGAAGAATCCTACTCTAGCTCAACAGATACTTCATCTAATTCAGATGTTAATACTTCTACATCTACAACTACAGAAAATAGTTCTTCTTCCAGTAGTACAGATTATAATACAAATACTTCATCTTCAAATAATGATATTTCTGCAGAAAACAATATTTATGATTATGAATATTAATTTTTTATAGAGACCAGATAATATCTGGTCTCTTTTTCTAAGGAGGATTTTATTTTGGACGAGGCTCAACTTCGCTTTCTATTTGTATTTACAGATTTAATTGCTCCACTTATTGCCGGTTATTTATGTTATCGCTATCAAGTAATCACACAAGATTTTTGTAATAAACTTATAAAAATCAATATTCGATTAGTCGTTTCCATCTTATCTTTTTTAAGCTTTTGGACTTTAAAAATAAGTACAGATTTATTATGGCTTCCTTTATTTGGTTTTTTGGCCTGCATTATTCCTGGATTGATTGCCAAATATACATTTGCTTCTAGTTATAAAAATCTAAACGACCGCGGTGCTTATATGATGGCATCTATGCTATCTAATATTGGTACTTTATCTGGTCTATGTGCTTTTATAGTTTATGGTATTCAAGGCTTTGCTTATCTTCAAATTGTAGCCATGTTCCAAACTTTATTTACATTAAGCGTTTGCTTTCCTTTAGCTAACTATTATCATTCAAAAGCTAGCCGTAGACATCATCAAAAAAATCAAATCAGTATCCGCAAACTATTATTCAATCTCAATCAATTACCAGTTTTAGCAATGATTATCGGTTTTTGTTTAGCTTTAAAAAATATCCCTACACCACAAATTGGTTATGATATTTTTAATTATTTAGTACATATAGGTGCTTGGGCAGGTCTATTTCCTGTTGGTTATATCACTAGATTTGATAAAGCCAAATATTTTTTACGTAAAACAAGCGATATCATTGTAGTAAAATTTATTGTACTTCCTTTAATCGCCTATTTTGTTGTAATTTATCTTTTCAATGATCCTATTTTAATTGGCAGTATGATTATCGCTTTTTCTGCTCCAACTGCAATCAATGCTGTACTTGCTTGTAGCATATATAAATTAAATGTAAATATTGCCATCTCTTCATTTTTATCTACAACAATCATATTCTTACTGATAATATTCCCTTTATATTTCTTTGTAATCAAAGATTTAATCATACCTTAATCAAAGATAAAAAAACAAATAAGTAGTTTATAACTACTTATTAAAAATAATTTTAAGAAAATTTATTTTTGTCTTTACATGTACATTGTATACATGATACAATATGCATGTAAAAAAGATAATTTTTCGCGGAGGCGATTTAAATGCGTATAGAACATGATTTTTTAGGTGAACTTGAAGTTCCTGATAATGCTTTTTATGGTGTACAAAGTCTTAGAGGTTCTCATAATTTTAACATCACTGGACAAAAACTAGACTCTGATTTTATCATTGCACTAGCTATGGTAAAAAAAGCTGCTGCTATGGCAAATTTAAAAACAGCTCGTCTTGACAGTAAAATTGCTAAAGCTTTAATAGCAGCTGCTGATGAAATTATTGCTGGAAAATTACATGACAATTTTATTGTTGATCCTATTCAAGGTGGCGCAGGTACTTCTATCAATATGAATATGAATGAAGTACTTTGTAATCGTGCCTTAGAAATTATCGGAAAGAAAAAAGGCCGTTATGATATTATTTCTCCAAATAATCATGCTAATATGGCTCAATCTACAAATGATGCTTTTCCAACAGCTATAAAATTATGTATTATTTTAAAATCTCGCAAATTAAAAATTGCTTTAAAACGTTTATCTTGGGAATTAGAACGCAAAGCTCAAGAATTTAAAGATGTTCTCAAAATGGGTAGAACACATCTTCAAGATGCCGTGCCTATTACTTTAGGACAGGAAATGTCTGCTTATGCTTCCGGTGTAAATCGCGGTTTACGTCGCATCGAACATGCTTTAATCAATTTGCACTATATCAACATGGGCGGGACAGCTATCGGCACTGGATTAAATGCTGAACCTAATTACATTCCTGAAGTTGCTAAAATTTTATCTGTATTAGCTGAAGAAGATTTCCATGTAGCTGAAAATTTAATTGATGCTACTAATAATACAGATGGATTTGCTGATATGTCTTCTGCTTTAAAAAATACAGCACTTATGCTCATAAAAATGGCAAATGATTTCCGTTTAATGGCTTCTGGCCCTCGTTGCGGTTTAAATGAATTAAAATTACCAGCTCGTCAACCAGGTTCTTCCATCATGCCAGGAAAAGTAAATCCTGTTATCGCTGAAGTCTTAAATCAGACTTGCTACCAGATCATTGGCAATGATACTGCTATCTGCCTTGCTGTTGAAAACGGTCAATTTGAATTAAACGTTATGGAACCTGTAATTGCATTTAACATCTTTAATTCCTTAAAATATATGACAAATGCTGTTAATACTTTTGTTGATAATCTCTTAATCGATTTAGAAGCTAATAAAGAACAATGCTATACTTGGCTCAATCATAGTGTTGGTACAATCACAGCATTACTTCCTCATATTGGCTATGAAAATGCTTCTATGATCGCTAAAGAAGCTTATCAAACTAATAAACCTGTACGTGAAATCATCTTAAGTAAAAATCTATTAACTGAAGAAGAATTAGATATTATCTTATCTCCAAGTGAAATGACTCGTCCTGGTATCGCTGGTGATAAATTATTAAAAGAAAATCTTCGCAAAAGAGCTTAATATAAAAATTACCCCTAGTAATAAAATTTACTAGGGGTTTATTTTATTTTGTATTTATTTTTGCCATTAATGATGGTAATTCTTTAATATCATTGATTGTATAAGCTGGATTTTCCACTTTGCCAAAGCCATAACTTGCAAAAATCATAGGAATGTTTGCCATTTCACAAGCTTCAAAATCGCCTTGTGTATCTCCTACATAAATAGCTTCATCTATATTATTTTTTTTCATCAATAATTTAATAGTTTCGCCCTTATGCAATCCTGTATCACCATAACATAAATGGTCTTTCACTTTATCTGTCATATTTGCATATCTTAAAGTTGTTTCGATATAGCCTACCTGACAATTACTTACGACATATAAATTATAATCCTTTGCTAATTCGTTTAAAGTATCAATAACACCATCATAAAAAACGCCTGAATGTTTTTCTAAATAAGCATCTTCATAATCATAACAAGCCTGACAAACTTCAGCACGTTTTTCATCATCTAAAGTAGGCAACATAAGTCTACCAATTTCATCCATGGTTTTACCGAATAATTTTTTTAATTTATCGCCATCTAAATTTGCTTTAATTCCTGCTTTTTCCCAAATAGCTTCATTCCAACTTTCAGCTACTACATCAGTAGAATCCCACAAAGTACCATCAATATCAAAAATAATATTTTTCATAGAAATCTCCTTATTATAAAAGTATTTATTTCCATTTTAAGAAAAATCTTGAAATTAATCAACAATAATTTATCTAAAAAAGAAGACTTTTATTTTAACCATACTGAGCAAGAAGTCTCCTACCTTTAAGGTAGTGAGATGAATTGCTCCTTAGGAGATTGACTGGATATATGTTTTATGAGATAATCTTATTGGTCGAATATAAAAAAATGTGGTGATTATAATGAATTTAGACAACAATGCTCATTCAGTATTTTTGCTAAATTATCATTTAGTATTAGTCATAAAATATAGAAGAAAAGTTTTTGATGACAACATTTCTTCACGAGCTAAAGAAATATTTGAGTATATATCTCCTAAATATAATATAACTTTGCAAGAATGGAACTATGATGAAGATCATGTTCATATATTATTTAGAGCTCATCCTAAAAGTGAAATAAGTAAATTTATAAATGCTTATAAAAGTGCTAGTAGTAGACTTATAAAAAAAGAGTTTCCAAGTATTCGTAAAAAATTATGGAAAGAATATTTTTGGAGTCAAAGTTTTTGTTTGCTCACTACAGGCGGTGCGCCAATAAATATTCTTAAGAAATATATTGAAAGTCAGGGTATAAAAAATGATAAGAAAAGCTAAGTCAGATAGTTTATCTAAAAAAGCATACAAATTTAGAATATATCCTAGTGAAGAACAAAAGATTTTCTTTGCTAAAACATTTGGTTGTACTCGTTTTATTTATAATCAAATGCTTGCAGATAAAATATCTTATTATGAAAAAACGAAAGGAATGCTCCATAATACTCCTGCTCAATATAAAGAAAAATATCTTTGGCTTAAAGAAGTAGATAGTTTAGCATTAACTAATGCACAGAAAAATTTAGAGACTGCGTATGATAATTTTTTCAAAAATACTAAAATAGGATTTCCAAAATTCAAAGCCAAAAGAAAAACAAAAAAAGCATATACCACTAATAATGTAAATAATAATATAAAAATAGTGAATAATTATCTAAAAATACCTAAGATAAAATCACTAATTAAAATAAAAATACATCGTAATATTCCAGATAATTACAAATTAAAATCTGTAACAATAAGTCAATCCGCAAGTGGAAAGTATTTTGCAAGTATTCTTTTCGAATATGAAAACCAAGTAATCGAAAAGAAGTCAAAAACTTTTGTAGGATTAGATTTTTCCATGCACGAATTATATGTTGATTCAGAAGGAATATATGCAAATTATCCTAAATACTACAGACAAGAACAGCTAAAACTAGCAAGAGAACAAAGAAAATTTTCTAAAATGGAAAAAGGAAGTAAGAATAGAGAAAAACAACGAATAAAACTAGCGATAGTTCATGAAAAAGTAGCAAACCAAAGAAAAGATTTTCTACATAAATTATCCAAAAAACTTATAGAAAAATTTGATTGTGTTTGTATAGAAGACTTAAATATGAAGGCATTAAGTCAAGTATTAAATTTTGGAAAATCAGTAATGGATAATGGTTGGGGAATGTTTGTAAATTTTTTAGATTATAAGAGTAAAGAAGTAGGAAAGAAATTAGTAAAAGTAGGGAAATATTTTGCAAGTTCGCAAATTTGTAGTAATTGTGGATATAAAAATAAAGAAGTAAAAGATTTGTCTATAAGACAATGGAAATGCCCAAATTGTAAAGTAGTGCATGATAGAGACATAAATGCAGCGATAAATATAAGAAATGAAGGCATGAGAATAGTCTTAGGATAAAATAAAAAATAAAGAACCGTGGGATGCACGGGGATAGCTTGCTTATGCTTACAACAAAAGTTGTATCGAACAAGAAGCCCCCACTTCTAAGCGATAGCGAAAGTGGTGGGAGTACATCACTTATAAACACGAATAGATAATAAAAAATATACTATTTACAACTATACAATTATAAAATCATATTTATAAAAATAGTATTGACAAAAAAAGATTTTATGTTTATAGTATTAGACAAAGACAAATGCAATGAACAGGAAAAGTATATTTGTGAAGTTTTCAGAGAGTTATGGTTTGGTGCGACATAATAATATAGCAAATAGAAATACACCTGTGAGCTACTGGCTGAACATTTATTTAGTAGGCTTAGTCGGAATGCCACCGTTATCATAGGCTAGGGTATGTTAGTACCTGAATAAAGTGGCTTGCTAATAGCAAGAAGGGTGGTACCACGGGTTAATTACAGCTCGTCCCTATTTTAGGGACGAGCTTTTTTGCATTTATTTTTAAATAATAAAACTACTCAATTACTTAGCAATTTAGGAGGAATATATATTATGATTATCGTTATGAAACCAGAAGCTACAACTGCTGAATTAGAGGCTGTAAAAAATAAAATTACTGATGCAGGTTTAAATTTTCACCTTTCTCAAGGTTCTTCTCGTACTATCGTAGGTGTTATTGGTGATAAGAAAAAAATTGCTACACTACAAATGAATAGTTTCGGTGGTGTAGAAAAAACTGTTTCCATCACTGAAAAATATAAATTAGTAAGCCGTGATTTCAAAAAAGAGGATAGCATTATTGATGTAAATGGTGTTAAAATTGGTGGTGGTCATCTCGCTATCATGTCTGGCCCTTGTGCTGTTGAAAGCAAAGAACAATTGCTTGAAGCTGCTAAAGCTGTAAAAGCTTGTGGCGCACAATTTTTACGCGGTGGTGCATTTAAACCTCGTACTTCTCCATATGATTTCCAAGGATTAGCTGAAGAAGGTTTAAAAATGCTTCGTGAAGTAGCTGATGAAGTAGGTCTTAATGTTGTAACTGAAATCGTAAATATCAACGATTTAGATATGATTTGCAAATACGTTGATATGCTTCAAATCGGTGCTCGCAATATGCAAAACTTCCAATTATTAAAAGAAGTCGGTCATACAAATAAACCTGTACTTTTAAAACGCGGTCTTAGTGCTACAATCAGTGAATGGTTAAATGCTGCAGAATACATCGCTAGCGGTGGTAATTACAATATCGTACTTTGCGAACGTGGTATTAGAACATATGAAACATTCACTCGTAATACTTTAGATTTAAGTGCTGTAGCTGCTGTTAAAGAATTATCTCATTTGCCTATCATCGTAGATCCAAGTCATGGTACTGGTCGTTGGCAAATGGTTCGCCCTATGGCTCGTGCTGCTATTGCTGCTGGTGCTGATGGCTTAATGATTGAAGTACATCCACATCCTGAAGTAGCTCTAAGCGATGGCGACCAATCACTTAAACCAGATAATTTTGCAGTTGTTATGCAGGAAGTTCGTCAGATTGCACAAATGATGGGGAAAACATTATGAATACAGAAAAAACACCAAAATTACATTTAGCCATTTTAGGTGTAGGTCTTATCGGTGGTGCTTTCGGTATGGCATTAAAAGATAAATTACAAGATGATATCTTCATCACTGGTAATACTCGCACTGAAAAATCTTTACATGAAGCAAAAGCTTTAAAGGCAATTGATGAAGGTTTTTTAGACCCAATAGAATGTGTACAAGGTGCTGATATTATTTACCTCAGCACTCCTGTATTACAAATTGTACCTTTAGTAAAAAAAATATTACCACATTTAAAACCAGGTGCAATTTTAACAGATGCAGGCAGTACAAAATCCTTCATTGCCAAACAAATCATGGATTTACTTCCTGAAAATATTTATTATGTAGCTGGTCATCCTATGACAGGACGTGAAAAAAGCGGTGTAACAGCTGCTCATAAAGATTTATTTAATAATAAATGTTATGTAATCGTCAAAGATACAGGTGCTCCAGCCAAAATAGTTGAAAAAATCGTCAATCTAATAAAATTAACTAATGCTAATATTACAACTCTCACTTTAGAAGAACATGACAGATGTGCTTCTATCATCAGTCATATTCCTCATATTACAGCAGCTGCACTAGTTAATCTTTTAGATAAAAACCCTAACGATTTAGAATCTTGCATCACTCTTGCTGGTGGTGGATTTAAAGATACTACACGCATTGCTTCCTCTAATGCTGATATGTGGGCAGATATATGTATCTCTAACAGTGAGCCTATTATCGAACATCTATCACAACTTCAATCACTACTAAGCGGAGTAATCACTTCTATTGCCAAAAAAGACCGCCAAGCCATTCATGATTATTTTGTTGAATCAAAAACAAGACGCGATATGATACTAGAAGAAACAAAGGACAAATATGATTTAATTTAGGTGAAAAATGCAACACAAAGCTTATAGTTTTCTAATTATCGCTTGTCTTCTATGGGGATTTCAACCTGTTACTATAAAAATAGTAACGCAAGAAATGAATATCTTAACGATAATTCCTCTTAGATTTCTTATTGTCAGTATAATCTTATTCATTATCATGAAAATAACAAATGAAAAAAATTTTTTACCACCAAAAAAATGTCTATTAACTTTATGTTTAATGGGCTTTTTTGGTATTACAGTAAGTAATGGTATTCAATTCACAGGACTGCAATATTCCTCTGTTGGTAATATGACATTAATCAGTACTACAGCTCCTGTCATCACTGTTATTTTAGCTAGAATTTTTCTTAATGAACGCTTAAATTTAATTCAAATAATAGGTATAATAATTTCTTTTTTTGGTACCTTATACCTATTGAGTGGAGGTACGCTTTCCACATTTACCCAAATGAATTTTAACAAAGGAGATATTTATTTCTTCATCGGTGAAGTAGCTTGGGTCATATATATTTTACTTAGTATTCCTATACTCAAAAAAATATCAGTATTATCAGCCACTGCTTGGTCTGGATTGTTCGGCTCTATTTTGACAGCACTATTTGCCCACTATAGTGTAGGCTTACAAATAGTGCCATTATCCACTCTTGGTATTTATTCATTCTTATTTATTATTTTAGGTGGCGGTATAACTGCTATGATTTGCTGGAATTTAGGCACTAAAAAAGTAGGTGCTAGTAATTCTGCTATATTTTTAAATCTATTGCCTGTAATTGGTATTATCTCTGCATATTTTACATTGAATGAACCAATTACCATGCAAAAAATTATAAGTGGCATTTTTATTATATTTGGCGTATATGTAACAACTCACAGTCATAAATTTGTAAAAAATGCTCATTAAAAAAGACGATATCAAGATGATTTTTCATCAAGATATCGTCTTTTTTTATTTAGATTTTATTAAATACCTTTAAATTCAAAGGAGAAATGTTTATCTTCATTTTTTGTGATATATTCATCAAGAGTAGGTGCGCCCCAAGAATCATCACCGCCAACACCATACATACCAGCAGAAGCTCTGAGAACTGTATGATGTGGTCTAGCTAAATCATAATGATGTCTAGCATTTTCAATTTCATGTGGATTGTATGGAAGAGCAGAAGCTTCAAATGGAGTTGCAGAAGAAATTCTAACACCTCTACCGCGTCTATCTGTTACTTCAAACCAACGAACATCACAATGATTTCCACATTCTTGTGGTACTAAATATGGCTGAATTTCATCTTGTGTTGTAGTAGTGAAGATACCTAATTTGCCACCTTCTTTACGGTCGATATAATTATCACATGGACCTAAACCATAGTATTTGATTTGGTCATAATCAACTGGAAGTGTAAAAAGCATACCAAAATCAGGAATAGCAGGAAGACCTTCTACTTTTTTGTAATCCATATCAACTTTAACAACGCCATCACCTGTAACAGTATAAGTTACTACTACATGAGCTACTGGTCTTGTTGCGAGTTCATAAGTATATTTTACAGTTGCAGATTCAGTACCATTTTCAGATACTTGCATATCTACGCATTTAGTGTACATGCTTGCTAATTTCCATTGAGCTGTATCAAATGGCATACCACAACCATTATCATTGTCGATAGGTGCTCTCCAGAAATTCATTTTAGGGAATTCTTCAATGAGTTCTACACCATTATATTTATAAGAAGTAAGCATTTTTCTATCAGCAGAGAACATAACGCTGAAGCCTTCGCCTTTTACGCCAATATTGAAATCGGATTTAACGACTTTAATTGGAGCTACTGCTTTTTTATCTGCTTTGCCTTCTTTTGTGAATACATATTGACCGAAAGCTACTTCATGGCCACAATTTGCCCAAATAGTTGCTTGTTTCAATACTAAAGAAGCTGTAACTACATATTCACCTGCGCCAAATGTAGGTAATGTATAAGACACTTCACCTGTTTGACCTGCATTGATATCAGCAATTAATTTTTTCTGCCAAACATTTTTGCCATTTTTAGCTAAAGCAATAATTAAATCATAATCACTTGTATTTGTGAATAAAGATTTATTGATGATTTTTACACCAGTTTCACTTGGAACGAGTGTGAAGTTTTGATAATTGAATTTAACTTCTTGTAATTTAGAAGTTGGTGCATGATCTGCAAATACGATACCATTACCAGAGAAGTTATAATCACATGGTCTATCGCCAAAATCGCCGCCATAATTCATTACATCATTGCCATATAAATCTCTAGTCCAGATAGCTTGGTCTGCAAAGTCCCAAATAAATCCGCCTTGATATAATGGTTCTTCATCAGTTAAATCAGTGTATTTATGCATACCACCATTACTATTACCCATGGAATGAGTATATTCACAGCAAATAAATGGTTTTTCTCTATATTTAGATAAGAATTCTTTTATCTGTGCTACTTTTGTATACATCTGGCTTTCCATGTCGCTTGTGCCATCATAACGACGTTCATCAGGCATAGCCACCAATACCATTTTTCCGCTTGCTTCATTAACACGGTCCCAGCAAATGCTTTCATAGTGAACTAAACGAGATGGGTCAGCTTTACGGAAGTATTCAGACATATCATAGATATTTTTACCACCATAAGATTCATTACCACAAGACCAAATAATGATACTAGCATGGTTTTTATCACGTTCAAGCATGGATTTTGCTCTATCCAATACAGCTTCATGCCAATGTGGATGATCATTTGGTACAGTGTTTTTATCACAGCGTACACTTCCGCGAATTTGCCAAGAACCATGTGTTTCCATATTTGTTTCATCAATTACATAGAAACCATAGATATCGCAAAGTTCATATAATTTACTGTTATTTGGATAGTGAGATGTTCTGATAGCATTGATATTATTTAATTTCATAATATCTAAATCATGAGCGATTTTACTTTCAGGAATAGCACGACCATAGTAACAATCGAATTCATGGCGGTTAACACCTTTAAATACAATGCGTTTACCATTGATTTTCATGATATTGCCGTCCATTTTAAATTCTCTAAAACCAATGTTTTGTGGAATGATTTCTACTACATTATCATTTTCATCTTTTACAGTGAAAGTAGCTTTATAAAGATTTGGATATTCTGCACTCCAAAGTTTTACGTTTTCAACATCTGCTGTAAATACGCTTGTAGCACCTGTAATTTCTTGAACTGTATCAATTACTACATTTTCTTCATTATCTACTAATTTAACTGCTAATTTTTTAGCATTTTCATTATTCCATTTGAAATCAATAGATAATTTACCATCTTTATAATCATTGCAAGGAGTTGCATGAATGAATAAATCATCAACATGAACTTGTGGTTTTGTATAAAGATATACATCGCGATAAATACCGCTAAAGCGCCAGAAATCTTGGTCTTCAAGCCAGCTAGCAGAGCTGAAACGATAAACCTGTACTGCTAATTTATTTTCACCTTCAACGAGATAAGGTGTTAAATCAAATTCTGATGGTGTACAGCTATCTTCGCTATAGCCTACAAATTTGCCATTGAGCCATAAAGCCATTGCACTATCTACGCCCTGGAAAGATACAAATACTTCATTCCAGCCTTGTGGCACTGTAAAATATTTTACATAAGATGCGATTGGATTATTTTCTGTAGGAATTTCGCCTTCGTTTAATTCTTCATGACCGTCCCAAGGATAAGCTACATTTGTATATTGAGGTTTGCCGTAACCTTCCATTTGAATATGTGCTGGAACGCGAATTGTATCCCAAATTTTGCAGTTATAATCTGCTTTTTCAAAACCTTCAATACGAGATGCTAAATTTTTTGCATAAGAGAAATACCATAATCCATTTAAAGATTGACGCATGGACATTTCTTCATTGAGCATTTCTTCTTCATTAGCATAATAATGATGGTCGCTATGTGCAGGTAGACGATTATCTGCAAAATATGTTGAGTCTGCCAATTTGCTTATATCAAAAATCTTTTCTTCCATAAATAAATAACACCTCATTTTTATTTTCGAAAAATATTTTTATCGTAAACGTTTACATTGAAATTTAAACTAAAAATAATTAAATTATCAAAAAATTTTTTCTTATTATATATTTAATTATATACTAATATTATCAAAAAAAATATAAGATGTTGAACTATAAATTATAAGATTTAGAAACAAAAAAAAGGAGAAGTTATCTAACTTCTCCAAAAATAATTTTATTAGGATTTTATTTTTGAACATAAAATTCTATATCATCTATAGAACCCCATGTGTCAGGTCTACCATTTAAAATGAAGCCAATTTCTACTTCACCATTTTTAACCTCAATATTTTTAATTGAAGTCTGATGCCATCTATTCCAGCCATCATCTTTGATATCAGTAGTCATTTCTACACCATTTTGTTTTACAAATAATTGATATTTGGAAGCTAAACCATTTCCTTGTGTCCAACAAGATAAAGTATATTTTCCATCAGAAAGACCTTTTAATTTTTGTTTAATAATCACATTAAATGGTTTATTATTCCAATAGTGCATAGCACATTTATCACGTACATCTCCTTGCTTCCAAGCTAAATTTATTGCTGAACTATCACCTACAATATCCCAGCCATTTAATGTTTCATTTTCAAAATTACCATTTAAGACTAAATTCATTTTATTTTTTACTTCAATATTAGCTATAGCCTTTTGTGCTAATCCTTCCACAGTTCCTGATATCGTATAATTACCAGGTTTTGCAAAAATTGGTTTGGCAACATCCCATTTAACAGACATATTTTTTACTGCATCATTAGAATAAACCACACCTACTGTCTGTGGTAAATCTACATTACTATATAAACTAACATCTTTTACATCAACTGTATTTATCGTTGTAACTTGTGGCTCTATATACTGATTATTTGGGTCTGATACTAAGTTAAATGTATCCATAGATTCAAGTGCATTTCCCTTTGTATCAAATAATGTTAAATTATCCCAACCATTACCACCACCATTAGACTTCCAACCTACTTTTTCATTGATAACCCAATCTGGAGCCCAATAAAATATCCCCAACCCACGATTATCATTTACACTAGCAACAGTTGCCATAACGTCACGCAATCCTGTTGCTTGTCCTTGCACTGTAGCTTTATAACCACCGACTTTTTCTTCATTTGTTCCAAAATTATTTTTCTCAAAATCGGCATCTTCTAAAGTATAACCAAAAGCAGTTTCTACAGCTATTACATCTTTATTATATTTGGCACTAACATCATTCATTGTATTTTTTAAATCGTCCATTGTACCATGCCAAAATGGATAAAATGACATACCAATTATATCAAAGTCATTCACTTTATTTTTTACAATTAAATTATCAAAAAAAGTATGATATAAATTTACATCTACACCAGCTAAATGTATCATTGTCTTAACTTTATTATCTTTATCATTATCATGTACAGCTTGTAAACCTGCATTTAATAATTTTGCTAAGAATTTATATCCATTAGGATTATCCTCTGTAAGTTGTGCTTCTGGCCATAACATCCCATTATTTAGCTCATTGCCCACTTGTACCATATCTGGTGTTACACCTTGAGCATTAAAATCTTGCATTACTTTAGCAGTATAAGCATAAACATCATCTACTAATTTATCACCACTATCATTTTTCCAAGCATCCGGTTTTTTCTGTTGACCTGGGTCCACCCAAAAATCACTGTAATGAAAATCTACAAGAACTTTCATACCTAAAGCTTTAGCCCGTTTTGCCATTTCAATAGCCTTAGCTTCATCTGTATTACCACCGCCGACACCTTCTGGTCCTACGACATATGGATTATTCCAAATACGAACACGAATCCAATTTACACCATGATTTTTTAAAATAGTGAGTCCATCTTGTTCTATGCCATTATCATAAAATTTAGTACCATTTCGTTCTAATTCTGGCATAATAGAAACATCCGCACCCTTGATAAAATCCGTAGATAAATTTTCTATAGGATTTACTTGTACTGCTGCTAGTGCTGTAAACGGTAAGGAACAAGAAATCATTGTAGCTGTTATTGCTGACAAAATTACTTTTTTTAATTTATTATTTTTCATAAACTACACACCTTTTATTAGAAACTATAATTAAGTGCTAAATTATACATATCATAATAATCAGAGAACCCTGAGTAATTACTATCATATGGACGCAATTTATACCAGTTAAATTCCAAATTAGTATTATCCGCAAGCATATAACTAATACCTAATCCATAACCTTTTTCACCATTACCACCAAGACCATCACCACCTGGAGTATTTAAAATGTGTGCCCAACCAGTAGAATCTACACTATAATTTCCTAAACTCATATAATCAGCATAAACTTTCCAAGTATCTTTGGTATCCCATTTCAAATTACCATAAGTAAGTCTAGTCCACCAACCATTTTTTTGTGCTCCATCTGGAAGACCTGATGCTCTATTAGTTACAGCTTCTGCTGTTAAATTCCATTTGTCACTGAGTTGTGTGTTGATACCATAAGCAATTTGCTCTAACATATATGGATTTTCACTTGATTCAATCCAATTCCATTGATTTTTATGATTATTCCACAATGTATTTTCATTACTATTTGTTTTTAAATAACCTAAAGTAAATTTAGTATTATCATCTACTCCAATCTGTGCATTAGCAATAAAAGCATTCATAGAATAATCTTTCCAATTTTCCGCAGTTAAATTTCCCCATCCTGCAGAAATAAGCGAATTATTTCCCAAATCTTGAGTTACCATAATACCATCAACTGGATTATCCCACCAAATAAGACCTTGCCCAATATTTAAATTCTGACGACCTAAGGTTACAGATGTATCCATCTGTTTCCAAGTCAATGCTAATAAATCTAAATTTGCACTACCATGTGCTCCACTATCACCATTATTAGTATATCCATTATCATCATTAGTCGTATTTTCTAATTTTACTCTACCTAAAACAGATAAATTCTCATCTGGTTCTGCATAAAAACCTAAACGTAAACGTTCTTGAATACGATTACTTCTTTTATCTTTTCTATCTTTATCAGTTACATTAGCTGTATAACCCTTTGGAGTATCAGCTTTATAATTTGTTTGATAACGAATACGTGCATCACCAAACCACTTAATTTTTCCATTGTCGAAGAAATTATTTGTAGCTTGTGGCTCTTCTTTTACTGGCGCTGGTTCTGCTGGCATTACCATCATAATCTTTAATTCATTACTATACTCTTGTTGTAATTTATTGAGTATTACTTTATCTTCTGCTGTTGCTCTATTTTCATTTGCCATTGCTCTAGCTACAAATTGTGCTAAATCATAACGAGCCACTACTTTTTTATCATGAAAATCTGTCAAATTATAACCATCTACTAGACCTGTTTCTACTAAATGTTCCACTGCTGTATATGCCCAATAATCTTTAGGTACTGTAGCAAAAGGGTTTTCACTAGCAAAAGCTGTAGAATTAATCATTGTTCCAGCTATAGCTAATGAACATAATAATTTTTTATTTAATATATAACTCATAAGTTAAAACCTCTCTAAACCAAATATATTCTTATGCTCAAAGTTATAAAATAAATTCATAAATAGCTTCTATGCTAATTTTATCTATCGATACAATTTCATTACTAGTTTCTTCACTACGAGCAGCCATTGGTGAATCACTTTTTATTACTTGATTTTCTTTTAATGGAGAAATACTAATATAAATATCGCCATTTGGAATTTTTCTATAGATATTATCCAAACCAATTTCCCAACTTGCACCATTATTAAAATTATCTGCTACTAATTCATTATTTACAAAAGCATATCCAATATCACCTTGATAATCTATTTTTAAAATAGCCTCTTTTAGATCTCGCATATTTGCATAATCTATATGCAATAAAACCTTACCTTTGCCAATTTTTTCTGTAGTAAATGGTATAGATTTAGCTGATTTAGTAAATTTATATGTTTTTAATAAATCAGTTTCATCTATTTTACAAATATTTCTCATTAAATCGTCTGTTAATCCATCAATAGTTTGTATAATAATAGCATTTGTATTTGCTTCTACACGAATATTATCATTATCTACAAGAATTGGATTTTCAGATAAAAGTACCTTAGTATCTCCTGCTACTTCAAATTTCCAGAAATTTAAACTTTGATAATTAGTTAAAGTATATATATTAATTATCTTACCAGATACTGTAGTAATTACTAATTTAGATAAATCTGTACTAATCGGTTCAATAAATAATTTATTATTTTCTTTAATAATTGTTCCTTGAGAAATTTCTATGTTGCTGATACTATCATTAACAAAACAATATTCTGGTTTCATACCCTGTGGCATAAAGAAGAAATAATTTTCTACATCATCTTTAGCAAATTTTGTAATTAATTGTGTAGTAGCATATTTTAAAGTCAATCCTGCTAAAGTCAAATTAAATGGCAATATACAACTTTCTTCTGAAGCTAAACTCAGATTATTCTTTTCTGGAATAGTTAATGTTTCATCAGATAAAGATAAAGTTAAATTAAAATCATTTTTATCTGGAGAAACTAAATGATCTTGATAGTTATTAATGAATATAAAGCCTTTATTTTTATCTATACGTACGGCATAACGTAACTGTTCCACATCAGTAGGTAAAATGTCTTCTGCCCCTTCTGGTAAAATAGTCTGAGTAGGACAAAATTCCTTTTGAAAACTATTAAAGAAATAGTGCAATCTCTTTAGTCTAGCATAAGATTCACGAACTTGACCAAATTCTCCAATTGCAGCTTGATAATCATAAGAAATTTTTGGGGTAGCATTTTCATTTAAGTATGGTGTTTTTAATCCCAAAGGATTAGATCCGCCATGAAATACGTAATAACCAACAAAGTTACAACCCCCTGCAACTTTTATATTAGCCATAGCTTCTACACTATGATATGGTAATTGAAAACGATATTTATAAAATACAGTCATCCCTCCACCCATTTCACAGCAAGCAAAAGGCACTGTAGTCGGATCATAAGTCGGTTCAAAATTATAAGTAGGCTTACGATAATTACGATAAATAAATTCTGGAGTTACTGGATGTTCTTTTATACTTTCATCGTAAAAAATCCATGGCCAAAAAGCATAACCACCCCACAATGGAAGTACAGTATCTGGTGATGCTTGTGCTCCACCCCAACCAGTTCCTGTATAAATAGGTGCTATCATTCCTGCTTCAATAGCAAATTCTTTTAAAATTTCTATATGATGATGATGTTCTTCTACACTTGTATCATAGCTACCATTATTAATCCATTCATTGCTAGTACCTGTAGTCATCTCCCAAGGTGCACCAGCATGACAATATTCATTATCCAACTGAACACCAATAATAGGACCACCATCTTTATAAAATAATCCACGTACTTGATTGCCAATTTCTTGATAATATCTTTTTACATAAAATAAATATCTTTCATCATTAGAACGCACATTACAAGGCTCACCATATAACCAATCTGGAAGTCCTCCATTTCTAGCCTCACCATGTACAAATGGACCTATACGCAAAATAACTTCTACTTGATGTTTTTTACAAAGTTCTACAAAGTAACGAATATTAAATGAGCCATCCCATCTAAATTGTCCTTTTATTTCTTCATGATGATTCCAAATGATATAAGTAGGAATAATATTTATCCCTGCCATTTTCATTTTAATTATTTCATCTTCCCATTTATGAAAATCATATCTACTAAAGTGAAACTCACCACAAATACCAAAAAATGGTTGTTCATCTTTCATCATATAATGATTAGTAAAACTAATATGTTCTCCATTAGGATTAACACCTTGTAAATGCTCCAAAGTTGGATAAATACTATTTAACTCTTTTTTTAAATTAATCTGATAATTTTTCAAAATAAAACCTCTTTCAATTTCACTATTTATCTATTTTTTATTTCGCTGTTCTTGCATTTTTTCTTCTGCAAGAATTATTTCTTTATAATCAATAACACGCTTATTATCACTAATTAATAATTTTTGTGAAATTAACGTACAAATTCCTGCTACAATACCAATATACAAATATGATTGTGAAAACCCTATACTTTCATACATACTGCCAAAAAGTGGAGAAAATATACTTGCACAAATAGAACTTGTACATAAACAACCAAGATAAATAGAAGCTGATAATCTTAAATCAAAATTTTTAGAAATATATTTAAATTGTCCAACTAAAAATAATGGTTTTTCAAACGAATGAATACATTTTACTGCCGCAATCCAAAGTGGACCCCATTCCAAAGAAGATCCAATTATACGTATAGACATAATAGTACCTGCAAGAATTAATGTTCTTTTTGCTCCTAATTTATTAGCTATTACAGGTGTTACGAATAAGAAAATAGCTTCAAAAAAAGTCTGAATTGCTCCTAAATCTCCAAACCAACGATTTCCCTCAGCTTGTGATTCAAATTGTGATACAAAATATACTCCAAACTGTTGATCATATACATCATATACACAACCAACACCTATCATAAAAAATAATAAAAATAAAAAGTCTTTATTTTGTAATAAATGTTTAATATCCTTTAGTGAAACAGAATTTGCTTTTTTCATTTCTACATCAGATATTTCTACTTTAGCCATTGATAAACAAATAATTGCAATTAAGGCAGCTAAAGATGCTGATACAAATGCTAAATTAGGATTAATGTTCATAGCAATGCCAGTTGTATATGTAGCCGCTGCCCATCCAAAAGATCCCCACATTCTAGCACGGCCATATTCAAAACCATATTTAATAGAAACTTTATTTATATATGAATCAATAACACCATATCCTGCATTAAAAATAAAACCTAGATAAATACCTCCTAAAATAGCGCCTAAATAAAAATTAGAAACAAGTAATGGTCCATAAATATAAATAAAAAATGGTCCAATTAATAATAAAATTATCAAAATAGTAAATAACAATGTTTTTTTCAATCCAATTTTATCAGAAATAAATCCTAAAACTGGTTGCATACATAATGCTGCTAGAGCATTAGCTGAATATAATAATCCTGTCTTAGTTGCTCCTATACCTAAATGCTGACCAAGCCAAATAGCAAAAAATGACATAGCTGCTGACCATGCAAATAAATGTAAAAAGCTAACTGCACTTAAAGCAAAATAATTTCTATTTTTTATACTAATTTGCATTTTAATCCCCCTAATTGATAAAATAATCCAATTAAACGATTTTTCTAACAATATTTATTCCAATGATTAATGATAATTTAACATTGCCACGCGACAAAAATAATTATATTATGAATAGACAGAAAAATGTGTAATATGTTAAACTAAATAATATAATATTTTGAAACAAGGTGATTTTATGCCTATAAAAATTCGTAAAACATTACTTCATGAGCCAATTACATTTGATACAATTGGCAATCATTGGGATCAAGTACCAATCTATCGACCAAATGGTTATCCATTATACCATTATCTCCAAACAGAAAAAGGTGTTGGTAAAATAGAAATTCAAGGTAAATCGTATTTATTAAATGAAAATGAAGGTATTTTAATTGCTCCATTTATACCTCATTCCTATGCTAAAAAAACAGATGAATGGTTTACCATGTTTATTACCTTTACAGGAACTATGGAAAGTAGTCTTTCTCAAGCATTAGGTAATAAACAAATCATTTTTATTCCTAAAGAACAAGGTATTATTATTGCAAAAGAATTATTTGATATGATATCTCAATATGAAAATCCTTCTACTGATGCAAAATATTTTTCTTTAGCTAGTTATCATCTGTTAATGAATTTTATAGATAATTCAGCTTTTAATTTACTAAATGAACCTTTATATCAAAAATATGTATTACCTGTAATTAAAGAAATCGAAACTTCCTATGCTAGTGAAATCACAGTACAAAAATTAAGCCAACAAGTGTATGTTACACCACAATATTTATCGCGCTTATTCTCTAAATTCTTAGGTTGCTCTGTCTATAAATATCTGACAAATTATCGCATCAATAAAGCAAAAGAATTATTACTAACTCATCAACGCATGGAAATTCAACAGATTTCTCAATTAGTAGGTTTTTTAGATACTAGCCATTTTATTGCTATGTTTAAAAAATTTACAGGAATAACACCTCTTGATTTTCGCAAACTCAATTAAAAAAGCTAAGATTAATGGTTTTTATCATCATTAATCTTAGCTTTTATTTTTATTATTTACCTGTATCTGCCATGCGTTTTGCCAAACGTTTTTTATCAGAATATCTTCTAAATGTAACCCAAAGTGGGCTGGCAATGAATATAGATGTATATGCACCACAGAAGAAACCTATCAATAAAGCAAAGGCAAAATCTTTTGTTGTATCTCCGCCAAAGAAATAAAGAGCAAATGTAGCAAATAATACTGTAGATACTGTATAAATAGAACGAGTCATAGTCTGATAAATACTTGTATTTACAAGTTCTACAATATCGCCATTTTTTCTAAAATGCAATTTTAAATTTTCGCGGATACGGTCAAAAATAACGATAGTATCATTTATAGAGTAACCGATAATTGTAAGCAATGCTGCTACAAATGAAGAGTCTATTTGACGCTGAGTAAGTGCAAATGCACCAAGTACAATAATTACATTGTGTGCTAAGCCTAATACTGCTGAAATACCGAATTTAAATTCAAAACGATAAGATACATAAGCAATGATCAATAACCAAGAAATAATTGTAGCATACACTGCATTCATGATAAGTTCAGTACCCATAGTTGCACCGACTTTTTCTTCACGAAGCACTTGATATGCACCTAGTTTATCAGTTAAAGCAGCCATTACTTCTTTACGTTCTTGTTCTTCTAAATCTACAGTTCTTATCATTACATTTTCAGATTCTGTAGAAGAACTATTTTCTCCTGAAAGCTGAATTGTACTATTACTCAAATCATATTCATTTAAAACAGCACGCACATCATTTATATTTACAGCTTTTTCAAAACGTAAATCTATGATAGTACCACCAGTAAAATCAATACCCATATTAAAGCCACGAGTTACCATGAAAAACAAGCTGGCAATAATTAATAATGAAGATATTGCATACCATATCTTGCGTTTACCAATAATATCAAATCTAGCCATTATTTCATGTCACCGTCCTTTACTTTATGACTTAAAGATACACCATAAATACGTGGGTCAGTGAACAATTTAGCTGCAATCAAATGTTTTAGCATAAACTGTGTCAAAGTAATAGCCGTAAACATACTGATGACAACACCAAGACCTAAGGTAATGGCAAAACCACGAATTGGACCTGTACCAAAGAAAAATAATACCGCTGCTGCAATAATTGTCGTTAAGTTTGAGTCAAAAATTGTAGTAAAGGCACGTTTAAAACCTGAATCCATCGCCATGCGAAGTGTTTTTCCTGCTTTTACTTCTTCTTTGAAATGTTCAAAGATAAGTACATTGGCATCAACCGCCATACCGATAGACAAGATAATACCCGCCACCCCTGGAAGCGTGAGCGTAGCATCTAATAACTTAAGCACGAATAATAAAATTATTACATAAGCCATCAAGCTTAAATTTGCAATCAAACCAGAAACACGATAGAAAAGTAACATAAATACAAAAATCGCACCTACACCAACAGTGAATGCAAATACGCTTTTATCTTTACTATCTTGACCAAGTGTTGGGCCTACTGTACGAGTTTCTATAATATCAACTTTTACAGGAAGTGCACCAGAACGTAAAAGCACTGCTAAATTATGTGCTTCTTCAAGATTTCTAGAACCTGTTATTACTGCTTTACCACCAGTAATTGGTTCATTAACACGTGGAGCTGTTAAAACTTCACCATCAAGTAAAATAGCAATTGTTCTGCCTACATTTGCAGAAGTTAAATCAGCAAATTTTTGAGCACCTTCATCAGTGAATTCAATAGCTACTTCATTTTGATTATTTTGTGTAGTTTGTTCTCTAGCATCTTTTAAATCTGTGCCGCTTAAAACAGTATTGCCTTCTTCATCTTTGAATTCAAGCATAGCTGTTTTACCAAGTACAGCAATAGCTTTATCTGGGTCTTTAACACCAGGAAGCTCAATGATAATACGGCGTTCGCCTTCACGCTGAATGATTGGCTCTGTCAAACCAAGTTCATTTACACGTTTTTCCATGATTTTTACTACACGGTTCATAGCATCATCATTAACTTGTGCTTGCTCTGTATCTACACCTTCTAAAACGACATGAGTACCACCTTGAAGGTCTAAACCTTGTCTTATTGAGCCAGCTAGTGGTGCTATAAATGCAGCAAAAACACCAACGATAACAATAATTACCGCTAATAATTTCAATAAAGGATTTTGTTTCAAAATATCTTCCCCCAATATCCTTATAATTATCTGTATTTTATAGTAGTATTTTCTGTCAAAATCATATCCACTTTGATATCGTAATCGTCTTTGATTACTTCATCAACTAATTGACAATCATATACTGCTGCTATTTTTTTAGCGTTGATAGCTTTTACTAAATATCTATCATAATAGCCACCACCCATACCGAGTCGATAACCTTTTTTATCTAGTCCTACAGCAGGCACTAAAATAAAATCTATATCTTGTGGCTTTACAATTCTTAGATTTTCTTCTTTTACTGTCAAAATATTATATGCACCTACAACTAATTCATCTAAAGATTTTATTAAAGTCGCTTGCATTATTTTCATATTCTTATCAGTAATATAAGGCAGGCAAATTTGTTTGCCTGCCTTGAGAGCATTTACTATTAATTCTTTTGTCTGAAATTCATCAGGCATTGAAGCATATAAAAAACATATCTGAGAATTTTTATATTCCTCAAGTTCTACAATTTTCTTTGTAATTACTGCTGAATACTCATTTTTCTGGATTAATGTTAACGCTCTTCTTTTTGCTAAAAGTTCTTTACGTTGAACTTTTTTATTATTTGTTAGCTGGGTTAGCATTTGTTTTTTCCTGAGTTAAATCTCTAGCTACAGCAGCACTGCTGATTTTAATTTCTACATTATCAGCAATTCTAATTCTAATGAAATCAGATTTTTCTAAATCAATATAAGTAATTTCCCCATGGATACCACCTATAGTTAAAATACGATGACCTACTTTTAAATTGTCCATCATTGTATTGCGTTGTTTTTGTTGTTTTTTCTGTGGACGATAAAGTAAGAAATAGAAAATTATTACCATTAATACTATTGGTCCATAGGAATAAAGACTTGCCATCATTGAATCACTCATAAAAAAATTCTCCTCATCATAAAAAATTATATTAATTTATTTTATATTAGCTATAGTATAGCATAATACCTCTATTTATTTACAAATATTCCTCAAAATTTACACAGATTTTGCATTGAATGAGAAATTAGCTGTAAATTTGCGATAAAATTCTGGGAACCTATCTTCCATGATAGATTGACGCATCTGTCTCATAAAGTCAATTAAGAAATGAAGATTATGGATTGTTAATAAACGTAAACCAAAGATTTCATTTACACGGACTAAATGACGAATATATGCTCTAGAATAATTTCTGCAAGTATAGCAATTGCAATGTTCATCAATTGGGTGGAAATCATGCTCATACTGTGCATTTTTTATTACTAAACGGCCATTCCATGTCATAGCTGTTCCATTTCTAGCTACACGAGTAGGGTATACACAGTCAAACATATCTATACCTCTCATTACACCTTCAACTAAACAATCTGGCGTACCTACACCCATCAAATAACGTGCTTTATTTTGTGGTAAATGTTCCAAAGTGATATCGAGCATTTCATACATCAATTCTTTTGGTTCACCAACACTTAAACCACCAACAGCATATCCAGGGAAATCCATATCCACTAAACGATTAGCACATTCGATACGTAAATCTTTATACATACCACCTTGTACAATACCGAATAAACCTTGATTGGGATTTGTCATCGTATCTTTACAACGCTGTGCCCAACGAAGTGTAAGCTCCATAGACTCACGAGTATATTTGAAATCAGCAGGATATGGCACACATTCATCAAATGCCATGATTATATCTGCGCCTAAATCCATTTGTGACTGTGTAGCAATCTCTGGAGATAAGAACTTTTTAGAACCGTCGATATGAGAACGGAAAGTTACCCCTTCTTCAGATATTTTACGCAAATCACCTAAACTAAATACCTGAAATCCGCCACTATCTGTCAAAATAGCTCTATCCCAATTCATAAATTTATGCAAACCGCCAGCTTCTTTAACAAGCTTAGAGCCAGGACGCAAAAATAAATGATAATTGTTACTTAAAATAATTCCAGCACCCATTTCTTTTAATTCTTCCGGTGCTAAAGTCTTAACACTAGCCTGAGTACCAACAGGCATAAAAATAGGTGTATCAAAACTACCATGTGGTGTGTGAATACGACCAGCACGTGCTCCAGTATGTGGACACTGCTTTATAAGTTCATAAGTAATTGCAGGTTTCATTATGCCTCCAAGATAAATATATTTATTCGTTTTCCTTTTAAATAAAAGAAAATGAACCAAAAGAAAATTTTCCTAAAAATAACTATCTTATTCTATAAACATAGCGTCGCCAAAGCTAAAGAAACGGTATTTTTCTTTTACTGCTTCTTCATAGGCGGAAAGTACATATTCTCTGCCAGCAAAAGCGCTGATTAACATGATTAAAGTTGATTTTGGTAAATGGAAATTAGTGATAATAGAATCTACGATTTTAAATTTATAGCCAGGATAAATAAAAATACCTGTTTCTTCTGCTATTGGAGAGATAGTGCCATCTTCTTTCGCAGCTGATTCTAAAGTGCGGATAGATGTTGTACCTACAGCGATTACTCTACCACCATTAGCTTTAGTTTGATTGATAATATCTGCTGCTTCTTTTTCAATATGGTAGAATTCTTTATGCATTACATGGTCTTCAATATTATCTACATTTACAGGGCGGAAAGTGCCAAGACCTACATGAAGTGTTACAAAAGCTAAATTTACACCCATTTCCTTTATTTCCGCTAATAATTCTTTTGTAAAATGAAGACCTGCTGTTGGTGCTGCTGCTGAGCCTTCTTCTCTTGCATATACAGTTTGATAACGATTTTTATCTTCTAATTTTTCATGAATATATGGTGGAAGTGGTGTTTCACCCAATCTATCCAAGATTTCTTCAAAGATACCATCAAATTTAAATTCTACAATACGACCGCCAAAATCTGTATGACCTACAACTTCACAAGCAAGCTCATCACTAAATTCAATGACATTACCTAATTGAGCTTTTTTACCTGGTTTTACTAAAACTTCCCATTGATTAGTATTTGTTAAACGCTTTAATAAAAATACCTCAACTTTACCACCTGTTTTTGCTCTATGACCAATAAGACGAGCAGGCATTACCTTTGTATCATTAAATACTAAAGTATCACCTTTGCGTAAATACTGTTTAATATCATAAAAATGTTTATGTTCAATAGTTTTTTCTTTGCGATTTAACACCATCAAGCGTGAATGGTCACGTTTAGCACATGGTGTTTGAGCTATTAATTCTTCTGGAAGATTATAGTCAAACTCATTTAATAGCATTAAATATTATCCCCTTTATTTTTATTTATACATATCTTTTATATTTACATCACTATAATAATGATATAAAATTTGCTGATATTTTTTACCTTTATCCGCTAAAGATTTTGCCCCCCATTGAGACATTCCCAAGCGATGACCAAAACCACTGCCTTTAAAAATCAATTTTTTATCATCTTTATCAATTTTTAAAGTATCGCCTTTAGCTTTTTTATTACCTTCTAATTCTATAGTAAAATTGCTACTTTTTAAACCCAATAAACTGCGAAGCTGTGTCTTTGTCAATTCCACAGATTTTTTATTACTGCCTATAAATTTTACAACTTGCGGTTTACTTGCTTTATTTGGATTTTTTTTCAATCCACTAAAATCTATTTCTTTTATTGTACCAATATCACTATATGAATTTTTTATAGATTTACTTAAATTATCTACTGTTACAGATACTGCCCAACTTTGATATGGAGATTGCTCCTCTTTATCTTCTACTGCTCTCAAATAAGGCACATTGACATTCCATACATTGATACTGTCATCAGTTTGACCACCTGAAGCTGCATGAAATACTGAACATATAGGTTGATTTAAATAAACAATGACTTCTCCTTTTGTAGCATCTATAGCTTTATTCGTAGTAGCAGCTTCTGAATCCATACCACCATAAACTTGGCAATCTGTTGTTACGCAGACGTCAAAACCTTCTTTTGTATGTTTTCGATCAAGCTTATCGTATAAAGCAAAAGTTCTAGCAGCTACAGCTTGAGCTTTCAAAGCTTCTATATTCCAACTAGCAGGCATTTCTTCTGGTACGACACCATATAAATATTCATCAATCAATAAACGATTTATCACTGTAAGCCCTGCTTTATGCGGTTGAATAATCAAATTTCCTCTATATCGTTTGCCATTGACAATTACAGGGGCATTATTTTTGACTGCTACCACTAAAGTAGTAGTTTCCTTACCTTTTTTATTGACATAAACAGTTCTATCTTTTTGACGAATATTTACTTCATTCATCTTTTTAAATTTATAATTTACTTTATTGTCGACATCTTTGACCACAAAATCATCATTTGCTGTGATTACAACTTCTTGTACTCCCTGTAATAAGCCTACTCTTACATATGGAGCTGATGATTGTGCTGATACTACTTGTATATTATTTACAAATGCACAACAGCATAATAAACAAATAAGATATAGATATTTTTTCATATTTAATATCCTCTTTTATTTTTTATTCTATTTTTATTTATTTTAGATTTGACTGTTTTCTTCTGTCCAGAATATGTTATCTGACAATAAATAAAGAAAATCAACGCTAAAATAAATGCCACTAAACTAGTTGTCTGTGCAGATGTAAAGCTTAAAAATACAGGAGTAGCATAATCGCCACGCAAAAATTCCAAGCCAAAGCGAGCTAAACTATATAACATTATATATAAAGAAAAAGCTTGACCTTTGGCATGAGGAAAAGCTCTAAAAATCAACAATAGAGCAAAAATCACAAAATCAATTTGACCTTCCCATACTTCAGCAGGCCATAATGGTTGAGCACCATACGTATGGTAAGCAAGCGTTGTTTCTGGATAAATAATACCAAAATTGCCACCAGTTGGCGCACCAAAAGCATCGCCATTCAATAAATTGGCACAACGACCAATGGCTTGCCCTAAAATAATTGCTGGGGCTACGATATCAGCTAGTGCTAAGATGTCTATTTTATGACGTCTAGCATAAATAATTCCTGCTCCCACGCCAAAAACAATACCACCTTGAATAGCCATACCACCTTGCCATACATAAAAAATTTCACTTAAATGATGACTATAATACGCCCAATCAAAGAAAAATACATCCCACAATCTAGCGCCCACAATACCAGCGATACCACTATAAATACCGATATCTACAATATGATTGTGCCATCTGCCATCTTGTTTTGCTAAGAAATAAGCCACACCTGTTGCCAAAATAATACTCAAAGATAAAATCAGACCATATGCTCTTATCGGAAAATCACCAACAAAAAATAAATATTGGTGCATACTATCACCTCAGTATATTATTTTATATTGGTCAAATCTGTTATCCACATGATTTCAGCATCTTCACCATCTTCATAATACCCACGACGGCGACCTACAGATTTAAAACCTAATGATTCATACAAATGTATTGCTCCTTTATTACTTGGTCGAACTTCTAAAGTCATAGCATTTGCCTTTCTTTCTTGAGAAATCTTGATGATTTCCTTCATCATCAATCGACCTATACCTTTGTTTTGATATTCAGGAGTTATAGCTACATTTGTTATTTGAGCTTCATCAAATAATATCCAAACACCTACATAGCCAATGACTCTTTCGCCATCTAAAGCCAACAAATAATAAGCTTTATCATTAGAAGCTTCCTGCCAAAAAGATTGTCTTGACCATGGCATATCAAAACAAGATTTTTCTACAACTTCCACAGCACTTGCATCTTCTGGAGTCATTTTACGAAAATTTATTTGCATATTTTCACCTTATAAATCTGTTAATTTTTCGCCATGGCGTTTTTCCCATAAAACTTCAGCTTCTGAACGGCGAATATATACAGGTTCTAAATCCATGATATTATCATAATCTTCATTTTCAAATCTAGCTTTTGCTGCCATAGCCACATTACTTGCTCTAGGCATACAAAGATGTGGTAAACCTAAAGAAACATTTTCATATTGAGCGATTATATCTGCTTTCTTTTGAGCAATATCTCCCACAAATACTACTGGTTTGTCTAGTGTAGAACAATATTTTACCACTTCTTCAAAATCCATCACGCAAATTTGTTTTTTCTCATCAAAGCCCTTGCCATTCCACTCATACAAAGCAAAATAAGCATTGCTTTTTTGTGCATCTAATACACTTGCCACATATACACCGGGCACTGGATAATGATAAGCCATAGCCTCTAATGAAGATACAGCCACTACAGGAATGGATAAAGCATATGATAACATTTTAGCAGTAGCAAGACCTATGCGTAGCCCTGTAAAAGAGCCTGGCCCTATGCTTATAGCTACACCTGTTAAATCAGATTTATCCATATGTGCAATTTTTAAAACATCTTGCACATGCCCTAATAAAACTTCTGATTGGGGTAATTTTAATTGCATGATAATCTCTGCAACTAATTTATCTTTTTGCACAATAGCAGCACCTGAAACTATTGTTGAAGTATCAATCGCTAATATTGCCACAGTGCTTCAACTCCTCATAAATATTTTTATATTTTTGACCTTCAATATTGATAGTAATTATACGCTTTTGTTCACTATCGCCACGCTCGATTTTTAAATGCAAATAATCTTCTGGCATATAGGCAAAAAATCTATCTGGCCACTCAATCAATACTACTTCATCTTCAACATCAGTATACTCGTAAAAACCGATTTCCTCTAAATCTTCTGGTTGCTCTAAACGATATAAATCAAAATGATATATACGCTTTTTACCTTCATATACATTCATTAAATTAAAAGTAGGACTTGTAACGATTTCTTTTACTTTTAATGCTTTACATAAACTTTGTGTAAATAAAGTTTTACCTGCACCTAAATCACCTTCAAGACAAATTATCAAATTATCTTGTATTAAATTTGCTATCTTTTCACCTAAAAGACTTGTTTGTTCAGGTGAATTTGTAGTTATTGTAAACATATTTCACCTCAAAAATCCATTTTAATCATATTATTTAAAATCATCAACTACGCAAATACTAGCACCTGTTTTTCTTGCAGCGGCTAAGCCCACGTCAGAGTCCTCAAAAATAATGGTATCTTCTGGCTTAACCTTAAAATATTCCATTGCTTTTAAAAATCCTTCTGGGTCTGGCTTGCCATTTTTCACATCATCAATAGTAAAAATAACATCAAATAATTCTAATCTGCCAAAATAACGCAAAATATCTTTAGAATTACTTGAACCACTTGTTACTACAGCTGTATGATATTCATTTTTCATAGCTTTAATAATATTAAACAAATGAGTATTTTCTGTAGCATATTTTAGATTTTCTTCATAATATAATTTCTTAGCATCATGAATTTCTTCAAAACGATTTTCAGGAACACCCATTATCGGTAAAAATCCACGATAAGTAGGACCCCAACATTTTTCAACATATATATCGTAATCAAAAATCACAGGTAATCCAGCTCTTTCAATAGCTTCACGATATGCCATATAATTCACTCTGCGCGTATCAAATAAAGTACCATCTAAATCACAAATAACTAATTTACTTTTTTCCATTAAAAATCCCCTTAGGTTATTTAAAATCTATCATTATTTTTTACAATATCTATGTTATTCTATCACATCTAAAGATACTTGTCTTTTATATCTATGGTTTTTCTTGCAAACAACTTTATTTTCTTACCAAAATAATAAAGCTACTTTCGATTTTATCTCTAAATCAAAAGTAGCTTTATTTTATATTCATACTTAGTCAATCAATTTATTTGCTCTAAGTACAGTTTTTATACTTTCTGCACTAAAATGAAGAGCTTTTAATTCATCTTCTGGTAAATCTATAGCTAATCGTTTTTCTACACCATTTGCACCAATGATACTTGGCAAGCTAAGTGCTACATCTGTTAGGCCATATTCGCCTTCAAGCGGAGTAGAAACTGGTGTTACACAACGTTCATTAAACATAACAGCACGAGCTAATCTACAAGCGCCCATTGCTATACCAGTATTTGTCCAACCTTTAGACAATAATACATCATATGCTGTATTTACTACTTCCTGAGCTATAGCTTTTTTATCAAAATCACTGTTATGATCATAATATTTATCTAAATCAGCTAAACGCACACCACCAATGCTAATTGTAGACCATGCAGGAAAAGCAGAATTACCATGTTCACCAAGCATAAAGCCCTGAACATCTTTAGCATCAACATTATAATGATTTGCTATGATGCGTTTTAAGCGAAGTGTTTCTAAAGTAGTCCCTGTACCGAATAATTTTCCTTTTTCATAACCGAATTTAGTAGCTGCCAAATATGTAGTTACATCAAGCGGATTAGTAATCATGATAAAAGGTGTATTTTTTGTATATTTTGTAACCTCTGTCATGATTTCACCAATAACTTTTACATTTCGTTCTGCAAGTATTAATCTATCTAATTTTTCCCCAGGTAAGATACTAGGGCCACCAGAACAAATAATTATATCAGCATCTTTACACTGACTAAAATCGCCTGAATAAACTTTCATACCTGGTATATACGTACAAGGTGTCGCATGAGTTGCGTCTAAAGCTTCGCCATGAGCTACTTTTTCATTAATATCTATACATACGATTTCAGCAGCTAAATTCATCGCCATTGCTTGTGTTAATACAGCTGAACCTACATGACCAAGACCTATAATTGCCAATTTACTCATTTTCATTCTAATTACCCCCATATCACAAAACCATTAATCTCATTTTATTAAATAAATGGTTCGATTTTTTATGATATAGCAAATAATCTTCATTGTCAACATGTAAACTAGTTTAGTCTTTTTTCTTTTCAAAAATTTTCGCCATCATTTTCTTTACAAGTCTTACACTTTGATCAAATTTTTCCGTATCACTATCTGATAAATCAGTCGTACTTTCCATAAAAATAAGTCTTTGTGATTTTTGATGTTCCTTTAAAAAATTTCTACCTTTTTCACTCAAAGAAATTTGACTATATCTTCTATCCTTACTTAAACAAGTCTTTTTAATAAATTCTTTTTTCACTAATTTATCAATGATAGGACTCATTTGTTGTTTTGATATAGATAAATGTTTTGCCAGCTCTGTTACAGTAGCAAATGTATCCTCTTTTTCAAAAAGATAATACATCACTGCAAAGTGATTGAGTGGTAATGGCAAAGCTGCAGTTCGCCATAATTTGTGATTATAAGTCATCATAATATCAAACAAATCAAAATAAATATCTGATATCTTTCTGCTATTCTTCTCCAAAAATTTCTCTCCCTTTGTCAAAATTTAATAATAAAAAATTTTATTTTTCAAAGATTAAAACCAGATTAAAAACTGTCTTCAAGAGTGCAAAATTCTTGACTTTTCAATAGATATACTATACTATAGAACACGATAATAGTAAATACTTGTGTACTATCAGCTATTTATAAAAAATCTAAAAAGCTGATTATAAAGCTGTGCTAAAGCACAGCTTTTGAAATTTATCAAAGGAGGTTTAATAATTTTGGCCACACAATCAAAGAAAAAAGCTGTTATCCTAGTTGTAGCCATAGTAGTTATAGCACTTATTGGATATCTTGCATATTCTAAGTTAACAGCTACATCACAGGGCAACAAAACAGCAGGTGGTCCTGCAACTGTAAAAGCAATGCAGGTAATCAAACGTGATACACCACTTAATTATGAATATGCTGGTAATATCAAATCAACAGACGAAGTAAAAATCACTTCTCGTGTTTCAGGCACAATTGTTGAAAAATATATTACAGGTGGCGAATTCGTACAAGCAGGTCAACCACTTTACAAAATTGACAGTCGTCAATATGAAAGTACATTGCTCTCAGCTCAAGCAACATTAGCTCAATCTCAAGCTAATTATCAAAACGCTTTAGCTACATTACAAAATGCTCAAGTAGATAATAACCGTTACCAAACATTATTATCTCAAAACGCAATTTCCGATCAACAAGCTGCAACTCAACAATCTCAAGTAGAAGCTTTAACTGCATCATTGCAAGCTCAGCAAGCAATCATTGATTCCAATGCTGCTCTTGTAAAAAAAGCTCAAGAAGATTTAGATGATACAGTTGTTTATGCCCCAACTTCTGGTAAACTCGATATCAATGATATTGATGTAGGTGCTTATGCTACTGCTGGAAGTACAGTTCTTGTAACAATGGGCTCTGTAGACCAGGTATATGCTCAATTTAATGTAAGTGAAAATGAATATTTAAATCTTGCATCTTTCTTTAATAGTGATACTAATAATGTAACTATCACTTTAAGTGATGGTACAGAATATCCTGTTTCTGGTCACCTTGTGCAAGTAGACCGTTCTTTAACTACAAATACTGGTACACTTGCAATCAATGCTTTATTTGATAATCCAGATGGTCTTTTACTTCCTGGTATGTTCGCTCGTGTAAAAATTTCTGGACAAGTAATTCCAAATGCTACTTTAATTCCACAACGTGCAGTACAACAAGTTCTTGAAAAAACTTTCGTAACTGTAGTAGGTCCAGACAATAAATCTGTAAGTAAAGCTGTTACTTTAGGTGATAAAGTTGGTAGTTATTGGATTGTTAAAGATGGTTTAGATGCTAATGACGTTGTTGTTGTTGAAGGTCTTACTAAATTACAAGAAGGCGTTCCTCTTAACGTCACTATGGTAACTCCTGAAGAATTAGGTTTAACTTTTTAATCAGGGGGTGCTATAATTGTCAAGATTCTTTATAAATCGTCCGATATTTGCTATTGTTATATCTTTAATCATTGTAATCTTAGGTACAATTTCTGCTTTTAACTTACCAATAGCACAATATCCACAGATTTCTCCACCTACAATTACTGTAAGCACAACTTATACAGGTGCCAATGCTGATACCGTAAATGAAACTGTCGCTCAAGTAGTTGAACAGCAAGTAAACGGTGTTGAAGGCATGGACTATATGAGTTCTACTGCTTCAAATGATGGTAGATATAGCTTACAAGTAGTCTTCAAATTAGGTACTGATGGTGATATGGACTCAGTAAAAGTACAAAACAATGCTTCTACTGCTGAACCAAGCTTACCAACTGATGTTCAAACATATGGTCTTACTACTCGTAAAGCCTCTAGTGATATGGCAATGGTATTGACTTTAACATCACCTAACGGTACTTATGATAGTGTTTTCTTAAAAAACTATGCTGATATTTATCTCGTAGATAAAATCAAACGTGTTCCAGGTGTTGGGGACTTAAACGTATTCGGTGCTGACTATGCAATGCGTGTTTGGATCAATCCTGATAAATTAGCAGAACTTGGTCTTACTGTAGCTGATGTTGTCAGTGCAGTAAAAGAACAAAACATTCAGGCTCCTGCTGGTACAATCGGTCAGATGCCTGCACCAAAAGACCAAGAATTCCAATATACAGGTAAAGTTCAAGGTCGTTTAATAACACCTGAAGAATTTGGAAACATTATTATTCGTTCTGATAATAATAGTGGTTCCTTCGTTCGTGTAAAAGATGTTGCTAGAGTAGAAACTGGCGCTCGTACAAATAATATTTCTGCTAAACATAATAATCAAAATTCTGTAGGTTTCGGTGTTCAGCTTACAAGTGATGCTAACGCAATGGAAACTGTAAGCCAAGTAAAAGAAATCCTTGAAGAAGCTAAAGCAGATTTTCCTCCTGATTTAGAATATGAAGCAGTTGTAGATAATACAACATATATCAGCGAATCTATTCAGGAAGTTGTTAAAACATTTGTTGAAGCCCTCTTACTCGTTATGCTCATTGTATATATCTTCTTACAGAGCTGGCGTGCAACTTTAATTCCAATGCTCGCTGTACCAGTTTCCCTTATCGGTACTTTTGCAGCCTTCATTGTATTAGACTTTACTATTAATACACTTACCTTATTCGGTATGGTTCTTGCCATCGGGCTTGTTGTCGATGATGCTATCGTTGTTATCGAAAACGTTGAGCGTCATATGGCAGAAGATGGTCTTGACCCTAAAGAAGCAACAGGTCGTGCTATGGACGAGGTACAAGGTCCAGTTGTCGCTATTGCCTTCACACTTGCCTCTGTATTCGTACCAGTAGCAGGTTTAGGCGGTATGACAGGGGTTTTATATCGTCAGTTCGCTTTGACTATTGCTATTTCTATGGCATTATCTGCCTTTGTGGCTTTAACACTTACACCTGCACTTTGTGCTACTTTGTTAAAACCACATACTCCTAATGAAAATAAAGATTCTACTATAGGTAGTTTCTTTATTAGATTTAACCAATTCATGAATTGGATGACTAGAGGATATGTAAAATGTATTGCTTTCCTCATTGGTAAAGCTAAACTTTGCGTAGTATTTCTTGTAATTATCACAGCTCTTATGGCTGGTTTATTTAGAATATTACCAACTACATTCATTCCTCCGGAAGACCAAGGTTTCTATCTTGGTTCTGTAACATTACCAGAAGGTACTTCCTTAAATCGCACAGAAGAAATAATGGATGCCTTATCTCAAGAACTCAGACAAAATCCAGGTGTTGACCAGGTTATGGGTATTTCTGGTTATGATATTTTATCTGGTGGTGCAAAATCTAGTGCAGCTACTTTCTTCGTTGGTTTAAAACCATGGAGTGAAAGAACTACTCCAGAAACAAGTATCGATGCTGAAGTTGGTATGGCATTTAAGCAAGGTATGAATTACCCAGAAGCTTCTATCATCGCTATGAACCCACCATCTCTTCCAGGTCTTGGTATGGTCAGCGGTTTCAATCTTCAATTACAAGATATGAGCGGTCATACTAATGAAGAATTAGATACTATCACTAAAAAAATCGTTGCTGCCGCTAATCAGCGTCCAGAACTTCAAGGTGTATATACTACTTACAGTATAAAATCACCAATATATGAATTTGAAGTAGACCGTGAAAAAGTTAAAAACTTAGGTTTAAATATCTCTGATGTGTTCACTGCTCTCCAAGTAAACTTTGGTGGTACTGAAATCAACGATTTCAACCAATTTGGTCGTACTTATAAAGTAGTAATGCAAGCAGATAGCAATTTCCGTAATGAAGCTGATACAACACGTTTCATCTTTATTCGCGGATCTAATGGTCAAATGGTTCCATTAAATACTATAATTAAACCAAAATTAAATTCAGGCCCTGCTATCATCTCTCGTTTCAATGCTAGCAGAAGTGTTACAATTCAAGGTAGCCCAAAAGATGGATATAGCTCTGGTCAAGCCATGGCTGCTATCGAAGAAGTTGTAAAAGAAGTGGCACCTACTGGATTTAATATTGACTGGTCTGGTCAAAGCCGTGAGGAACGTGCTGCAACAAGCTCTACAACTCAAGTTATGGCTCTTGCTCTTGTATTCGTATTCTTATGCCTTGCTGCTTTATACGAAAGCTGGAGCGTACCATATGCTGTATTGTTGACTGTTCCAACTGGTATCTTTGGTGCTTTATTATCTGCATATGTCTTAAATATGCAAATCAGTATCTATATGCAAATCGGTATCATCGTTATCATCGGTTTGGCAGCTAAGAACGCTATTCTTATTGTAGAATTCGCTAAAGTTCGTGTTGATACTGGTATGAAACCATTAAAAGCTGCTTTAGAAGCGGCAAAACTTCGTCTTCGTCCAATCATAATGACATCTCTTGCATTCATCATCGGCTGTTTACCACTTGCTGTAGCAACTGGTGCTGGTGCTGCTGCTCGTAATAACATGGGTATTGCCGTTGTTGGTGGTATGATTTTTGCCACTATCTTAGGTGTATTCTTAATCCCTGTTATGTATCTTGTTGTTATGAAAATAACTTCTTGGCTCACTGGAGATAAGAAAGTTAAACCAAAATCCGAAGTCGATAAATTTATGTAATTTTTTTGACCAATATTATCTTTTGATATAAAATAAAAATCGCTTTTTATGCTTATCTATGATATAATTGGCTAAATAAATACTATGAATAAGATGCTATAAATTTATAGCATCTTATTCTATAAATTTAAGGAGATATACTTATGATGTTAAAAAGAATGTTTCTGACTTTTATGAGTATTTTTACACTACTAGCTGTAGCAGCTATGCCAGGCACAAGTTTTGCAGCAGACGGATATTTATATACTAGTGAACGCTTCGGTTACAGTATAAAATGTCCTGAAAAACCTCTCGCTGTAATTAATTTGAGCATTCTTTCCCCTCAAGAACAAGGAGATGTTCTCATATTTGAAACAGATGGTCATAACCCTACAAAATACTGGGTTGTTTCCCCAAATGCTTTCAGTAATGATACTTTCCCTGACCTTGATAATTTAACTGATGAAGCTAGACAAGATTTATTTACTCGATTAGCTATTGAACGTGGATATGAAGCGATTTCTCTTGTTCCAATTCAAGGACATAATGCTATTTATGCTGTTACTGCAAAAACTATCCAAATCGATACAGATAAAGATGGTCAAGTAGATAAAACAATTGAACAAGAAGGACAAAATATCGAAACATATTTTAAAGGTGCAAAATCCAATTACTGTATCGTTTTATCATCAAAATCAGCATTAACTGAAGATGATATTAATAATTACCAATATGGTTTATTATCCTTCAATGATAAATAATCTTAAAAATAGAGAAAAAGCCAGTATAACTGGCTTTTTCTTTTATTCTCTATTGACATTTTGACCTATAATTATATAATAATAATTAACGGTTAGCACTCTTTGTATTAGAGTGCTAATAATTCATTTTTAATCTAAATTTAGGAGTGACAAATCTTGGCTAAAGAAACACATCAATTTCAAGCTGAAACTAAAAAATTACTCGATTTAATGATACATTCTATTTATACAAACCGTGAAATATTCCTTCGCGAATTAATTTCCAACGCTTCTGATGCAATTGATAAATTACATTTTGAATCTCTTACAAATCGTGATTTACTCGAAGGCAATAGCGATTATGAAATCTTCTTAATTCCTGATGAAGCTAGCCATACATTGACTATTTCTGATAATGGTCTTGGTATGAATAGAGAAGAACTCATTGAAAACTTAGGTACTATCGCAAAATCTGGTACAAAAGCATTCTTAGAAAAACTTCAACAAGCTAAAGAAGGCGACAATGACACTCAAAAAGATTTAATCGGTCAATTCGGTGTAGGTTTTTACTCCGCTTTCATGGTAGCTGAAAAAATCACTGTAGTTTCCAGAAAAGCTGGCGAAACTCAAGCTTATAAATGGGAATCCACAGCTGACGGTTCTTACACTATCGAAGAATGCACTAAAGATAGCCGTGGTACTAATATCACTATCACACTTTTACCTGAATTCTATGGTGATAAAGCTGAAGAAAACTTCACTGACACATATAAATTACAATCTCTTGTAAAAAAATATTCCGATTATGTTCGTTACCCAATCAAAATGAACTTTGTCATTGAAGAACAACCAAAAGATGCTGATGGTAAACCAATCGAAGGTGCTGGTACTATCAAGAAAAATGAAGTTCGCATCTTAAACTCCATGCAACCACTTTGGGCCAAAAATAAATCTGAAATCAAAGAAGAAGAATACACTGAATTCTATCAAAATCTTTTCCATGACTGGGAAAAACCAATGGAAGTAATGCACAATAAAATCGAAGGTAATATCGAATACACTTCCCTTTTATTCTTCCCTGCACATGCTCCTTACAATCTTTATCATAGCGATTATGAACCAGGCTTACAGCTTTATTCTCGCCATGTATTCATCATGGATAAATGCAAAGACCTCTTACCTGAATATCTCCGCTTTGTTAAAGGTTTAGTTGACTCTCCTGATTTCTCCTTAAATATCTCTCGTGAACTTTTACAACAGAGCCGTGAATTAAAATTAATCGGTAAAAACTTAGAAAAAACTATCTTAAAACAATTAGCAAATACACTCAAAAAAGACCGCAGTAAATATGAACAATTCTGGAAAGAATACGGTAAATCTTTAAAAATCGGTATCTATGGCAGTGTCTATAATGGTGACAGTGATGTAGTAAATAAATTAAAAGATTTACTCTTATTCACAACATCCAAAGAAGATAAACTCATCACTTTAAAAGAATATGTAGAAAATATGCCTGAAAGCCAGAAAAAAATCTACTACGCTACAGGTAAAGACCGTGCAAGCATCGATAGCTTACCACAGATGGAAATTTTACGCGATAAAGGTATTGATGTATTATACTTCCTTGATAACGTTGACGAATTCGCTATTGAAGTTATGCGTGAATATGAAGGTAAACCATTCCACTCCATCAGCCGTGGCGATTTAGACCTTGATGATGTTGAATCTCAAGAAGTGAAAAAAGAAACTGAAACAATCGCAAAATCCAATGAAGATTTAATCAAAGATATCAAAGAAACTCTCGGCGATAAAGTTGCTGAAGTAAAAATCAGTAGCCGTTTAAAATCTTCCGCTGTTTGCTTAGTAGCTGACGAACAAGGTCCAAGCTTTGCTATGGAACAAGCTTTTGCTGATGCAAATAATCCAATGTTCAAAGCTAGACGTATCTTAGAAATCAATCCAAAACATGATTTATTTGCTCGTTTACAAAAAGTACATGAACAAGGCAAAGAAAGTACTGCCTTCAAAGATTATTGCTCACTTTTATATGCTCAAGCACTTCTCATCGAAGGTATGATGCCAGAAGACCCAGCTGCAATTGCTAATAAAATCGCTGAATTGATGGCTAAATAATTATATTTATATAAAAAAATCCTACAGAATTTATCTGTAGGATTTTTATTTATGATTTTATTTCATTACTTTTTAATCTACAATATTATAAATAGTGTATTTAACAAGTTTTAAAATTCGGCAAGCTTCACCATCAACTAATTTATATTGAATTTCACAAATGCCACCAGTCGGATTAGCATTTGTATCATCTTCTAAATAAAGTGGAAATGTTCTTTTGACATACTCCCCATGCCTAAAGGCAGGGGATTCTTGGATACAAACGATACTTGCCTACTAAAATAGCAGGTCTTACTATATCTCTCCAAAGAAGGTTGATGCCCCAACCTTCCATATCTAAAAAAATTTATTAATAAAATATATTCTCTCTATCTTATTCTAGATAAATAAAAAAAATCCTATTTACCTAAAATATATCTTTCAATACCATAAGCTACACCATCTTCAAATACTGATGGAACTACAATTTTAGCACTATTTCTAGCTTTTACACTGCCATTTGCCATTGCCATACCCATTCCCACTGTAGATAAAATTTCAATATCATTATCTCCATCACCAAAGGCATAGCTATCTTTTATATCTATATTCAATAATTCTAAAACCTTTAATGCTCCTGTAGCTTTGGAATTTTCTTTAGCATAGACTTCTAGATGACAATAATTATGGTTCATATCCTCTACATAAGTCATATCTTCAGGCAAATTCTCTATGATATATTTTCTATCTTCATGTCTAGGTGAATCTATTTCTAATTTATAAACATCTATAGCTTTTTTATCATAATCGAAAGTCAGTTGGTCAGCAAATATTCCATACTGCCCTAAACGATAGATTAGATATTCAAAATTTTTATCTACATAAGTATGAAAATCTCCTTGTAAGCTATACTGCATATCATGTTCATCACAAATAGATATGATTTTTTCCACAAAAGATTTTTCAAGTGGCGCTCTATAAATAATCTTATCGTGGAAAAATATAACTGAACCATTGAGCAATACATAGCCATCGAAACCAAAGTTTCTTATCTTTTCATCAAGAAAAGCAAGTGAACGACCACTAGCAATAAATACATAATGACCTTGCTCTTGCAATTTACGAATCGCTTTTTGTACGTTTTCACGCATATAACGATAATCTGGATGTGTACCTTCAATCAAAGTTCCATCAATATCAAAAAATACTGCTTTCATAACATACCTCATTACTAAAAATTTTATCTTTATTTTAATAATCTCTTTCAATCAATTCTATTTCTTGCTCTGTAGGATATATTCCATGCTCATAAATTTTTTCATAAATTCTTGGAATATTTTTCAATCTATTATTCATATCTATTATATCAAAGGATGCTAAATCTATATCATCATCTAATAACCATTCACAATAATTTTCATATTCTTCACCACTTTTTTCACTATAGGCTTCAGCAATACTTTTTAATCCATCAATACCACCACAATCTTCAATAATACCATATCCTTTACCTTTTAATACACGTGGTAAATCCTTTTTCGATAATGTTTCATCTATGATAATTTTTTCTAATTTTACATTTATTTCCCAATCATCACCAAAATCATATGTAAATCTAGTTTTAGGCATCATTGGTGTAATAAAGTGTTTCATTTTCACATCAAAAATATTAAAGTCATAAATCCTTTTATCTAATTCATTAGTTTCACTATCAGGTAATCCTATCTTTATTATATTTAATAAAAATTTTCTTGGTATCTCTATATTTTCTCTTCCCAATTCCTTTATTAATTTAGATTTATTCAATTCCATCTTAAATTCAAAATCAAACAAATGATTAGCTCTCATTTCAAAAAGAGTCATAACAATATATGCTAATCTTGCTAAAGAGATATCTTCCGAAACTTGAAAACGACGCCACATTCTTGGTTTATAACCTTTTAATTCAGCATTAAATTGATAAATCGAACAATTTGTCATAATATATTACCTTTTCTTCATTATAATTTTTTAAATTCTTCTTATAAAAATATTTGCATTATCTTTAGGAATATTGTACCATAAAAAAAAACTAAAATATATTAATATATCCGTTGTGCTAGTTAATTTCTAATAATTGTACTGTGTATACTAAAAAGCATTGTTCCAATCTTAGTTGAAATCCTATTAAAGATTTAACACATATTCTTTCTATGTCGAATAGATTTACCCAACTAGAAAAAAATGTTTCTATATATCTTCTCTTTCTTTTTAAATCATTTGTTATTTTTTCATCTTCCCGTATCTTCATATATCCCTTATCTGCAATAACTTTACTACATCTGTATTCACTAAGCAACGTTTTTACCAATGCAGTATCAGTTTTTGAAGCTTTCGTTACAACATATGCTCTTATTAGTCCGTTGTTATCAATTTCAAAATATCCTTTAAATCCGTAATAATACTGTTTTTTTTAGCATTAGCACAAGCCGGCAATGGTAAGCTGTCCATAATCAAATAAGCAGGATTTGGAGAATAGTTTTCAGATAAACTGATACATACGCATGTATTGTAGGGAAAAAAGAGCATTACAGCAAATACGATTAAAACGGGAAAGTTCAAGAATTTGACCTGGTTTAAAAACAATATTTTTCAAAAAGGAATAAAAACGGAATTGATTTGTAATATCTAAAGAAACCTGCCAACATAATAAAGAAAGAATAACAGCATCATTTAATTTTGATTGAGTAACATTTCTACGATATCGAATACGAAGTTAAAATTTGAAATTATTTGATTTACAATGATATTGCTTCAACATTATGCACACTTCTTTGAGTTGGTATACTTAGAAATGTACTCTTGTTAAACCTTTTTTCAAGCTATTTTTTAACTAGCACAACAGGTATATTATTAATAATTTATTATAGAAAGTAGTATGATTTTATGTCGCGCGTTTTTGATAAATTTTATTTTAAGCCTAAACAAACAATTTTAAGTATAGATTCTTTAATTAATGCTTCTCGATCTCATGATGAAAATATTGCTCCTTTTATTAACAACATGTTTTGTCCGGAATGTCTTCAAGCTCAATTAACATTCTGCCATGAAACCTCTAAACATAAAGCTTATTTAAAAAGAATTCCATCATCGAGCCATGCTCCTAATTGTTCATACAATTATAAATATGCCTCTAATTCCAGTATTAAAAAATATATTACCAGTTTATCTTCCAATCAAGTTGAAGATAAATTAAATTCTATTTTACATTTGTTAACGCGAAAAAATATAACAAGTACCACTTTAATAGATAATTCTAAAGCCAATTCAAATAATCATAAAAATCCTTTATTAGTTTATGATATAAATAATTCTGTTTCTGGCGCTCTACCACAAAAAAAAGTTAATTCTTATTTAGATCCAAATATTATTGGTAATGATATTTATCTTTTCTATGGTGAGAATATTAAAATCAAACAAAATATCATTGATAAAAATAATAAAAAATTTTATCTTTTAGAGTTTAAAGCTAAAAATAAAAACCAAGAATGGACTTCCCGCTTTAAAATATTTAGAAATACTATACGCGATATTATAGATGAAAATGCTGAATATTATATTGCTACAATAGGCACACTAAATTTAAATTATTCAAAATTACAAATATCACCATTACTTCCTAATGCGTTAAAAATTAAACTCATGCCTAAATAAAACTATTTAACTATCCAAATTTAATAAAAAATTACTGAGGTTATATTATGTATCAACTAAAAAACTCAATAAAAAATACCATACACTATTCTTTTCTTCTAAGTACAACTAATGCTATAACTCATATTGGTTATGGAATTGATAATAATTATGTTCGCTGTTGTTCTACATCTATTGTTTCTTTCTGTAAAAATAATCCTTAAGAAAAGTTTCATTTTCATATAATCTCTTCTATTATTTCCAAAGAAAATCTCAATAATCTACAAAAATTAGCTGAAAAATATAATATTAACTCATTGTGCTAGTTCATTTTTTATTGTATAAACTAATAAACATTGTTCCAATCTTAATCGAAATCCTAAAATAGATTGTACTCTTATTCTTTCTATATCAAATAAATTTACTAATTTAGAAAATACTGTCTCTATATATTTCCTCTTCTTTTTTAGAAATTTACTATTTTCTTGTTTCTTTTCTTTCATATTTTTTCTTGATGGTGTCCAAAACCATATTCCTTCTTTTTCCAATTTCTTTTTTAATTCATTACTTAGATATCCTTGGTCTGCTAAAATATATTGACATCTATATTGTCTTAACAAATCTTCTACCATTTTTATATCATGTTTAGATGCTTTACTCAATGTATATGCCCAAATGTATCCATCACTTCCTACTTCAAAGCTACCTTTCAATCCATAATAATATTGCTTTTTAGTGGCATTATAGCCAATATCTGCATAATCTGTAAGTACTTTACATCTTTTATTACGAATAGGTTGACATAATGGTAGTGGTAAACTGTCAATAATTGTGTATTTAGGATTATTTGAATGTTGTTTTAATATACCAATACGTATCCATTGCAAAAAACAAAAAGCATTATTGCAAATACGATTAAAACGTGAACGCTCAGGAAGAGAAGATTTAGGAAAAATATTATTTTGCAAAAAGTAATAAAAACGAAGCTGAGTAGTAATTTTAAGCTCAACTTGCCAACAAAGTAAAGAAATAACAAGGACATCATCTAATTTACAGTGCTGAATATTTCTGCGATGGCGAATAGAAGAAGGAACATATTTTTGGTATAAAGGTTGAATAAATTTGTACCAATTTAATAAATGGGATTGAAATTTTAAAGTATTTAGCTTACAATGAGATTGGTTCAACATTAGATACACTTCTTTGTGATGAAATACTTAGAAATGTACTCTTGTTGAACTTTTTTTGCAAGTAAAAATTTTAACTAGCACAATACGTAAGATCTAATTATATTAATGGAGGTTTCATTATGTCAAAAGAGAAGATTATATCTAGTCTAGATAATCTTATTTTTGCTTGTCTAGTTATTTATTCATTAACTTTTATTACTAATATTAATACCAAATTTTTATTTTTCGCTTTTTATATATGTATTTTAAAATTATTTTTTATTAAACCCAAAATTAATTTATCCACAAAACATATTCATTTTATAATATTATTTATCACCTGTTTATTTATATCTCTTATATCTAATAACTTATTACAATTAGATAATATTACTGAATATAAATCTGATGTTCTAAATCCTCTAATTGGACTAATTATATTTTTTATTTATAAAATAACCTATAAGAAATTTTTAATATTATTATCAACTTTTTCTATTTCATTATCTATAAATGCCTTAATTATTTTATATCATTCTTATTTAGGAGAAGTTGGTCGTCCTGTAGGATTATGTGATTTTCATTATATGTTTTTAGCTGGTGTTAATTTATTAATAATACCATTTATTCTAACTTATTCTCTAAATAAAACTACATATTATAATAAATTATATTGGCTATTTCGTTTTACTATTTTTATAAATATTCCTGCTTTAATATTTGAAAATACTCGCATTGTTTGGTTAGCTTTTTGTATTGTTTTTCCATTAATAATTTTCCTGGCAATAAAAAATAAACTCAAGGCATTTCTTATCATTTGTTGTATAGCTATATATAGCTTTGGAATCTTCCAGATTTCTCCACAATCCACAAATAGATTTGAAAGTATTACTAATAACAGCTATGAAAACCAACCTAATTATGAACGTTTATTAATGTGGCAATCAGCTTCTAATATGTTTATTGATCATCCTATTTTTGGTGTAGGATATGGAAATTACTATACTAATTATATTTCAGAATATCGTTCTCCTTTTGCTAGAGAATATCAACGCCATCCACATAATACCTTTTTAGAAAAATTATCTGAAGCAGGTTTATTAGGAGGTATTAGCTACTTATTATTAATAATATATTTTATTTTTAACAGTATAAAGACTTTTATACAAACAAACAATTCTATCAGTTTATCTTACTTAGCTTGCCTATTAGCTTATTCCATTGGTTGTTTAACTGATTGCTTATTCTCTTCTTATAATTTAAAAGAATTAACATATATATTTTATTTATTAACAGGTATCTATTTGATATTAAATTCATATATAACTCGAGAGGTGTCATATGAGTAAAATTAGTATTATTATACCTATCTATAATGTAGAACAATATTTATCTCAATGTTTAGATAGTGTTATAAATCAAACATATAAAAATTTAGAAATTCTTCTAATTAATGATGGTTCTACTGATAATTCTGGTAAAATTTGTGACAATTATGCTAAATTAGATAATCGTATCCGCGTTTTTCATAAAAAAAATGAAGGTGTTAGTTCTGCTCGTAATCTAGGATTAGAGAAGTGTACTGGTGATTTTATAGGTTTTGTTGACCCAGATGATTTTATAGAACTTAATATGTACGAACTACTCTATAATGAACAACAAAAAACAAATGCCGATATTATCTGGTGTAACTATTGTAAAATATCATCTACAGGTAATATTATTTATCTAGGAGAAATAAATAATAACACTTTCTATGATTTAAGTCTAAAAAACAATAAAAAAATTTTTTCTAAAAACTTTTATTATATATTAAACATGAAAACATATATATGGAATAAATTATTTAAAAGAAAACTTTTTTATAATATTCGATTTCCATTAAAAAAAACTTTTGAAGATTTATTCATCTTTATGAGTTTAATTCTACAAACAAATACTATACAATTTATTTCTAAAACATTATATTATTATAGACAACGAGATACTAGTCTATGTGCAACATTTAATACATCAAAATTTAGTCTAGATTTTATCGAAGCAAGTATTATCTTTGGTATAGACTACAATTATTTCTACAATTCGAAGAAAGAATTAAATTTATATTTATTTAACATTTATCGTATAGCATTAAAAAATATTCTATTTAATAAACATAGAAATAAATTTCAAATACAAGAAAAAATAATTATAAAAGAAAGCAGAAAATTATTATATTCAAATTTACCATTTAAATACAAATTGGATATCATTCGAAGATGTTTAAATGTAAACCTATATTATAAAATGAAAATTAATTTTTCAACAAAAAAATTAAACTTTTAATATAAATATATTTTTTCAACATATATATTATATAGTAAAAATTTAATTTTATACTTTATTTTTCTATTATTAAAATTTTTTCTTAATCTAAAAAATAAAATAATATTTAAACTTATGAGGTATCTATGAACTTGATAAATTCTATAAAAAATACAATTACATTCGATTATAATACTAAAAAAAATAATTTTTCTTGTATTCATATTGGTTATGGCATTGATAACAATTTTGCACGATGTACAGGGACATCAATAACTTCTTTTTGTATAAATAACCCATCAAATAATTTTCATTTTCATATTCTTATATCGAACATATCCTCTGACAATATTATTAAATTTAAACTTTTATCTAAAAAATATTCTACTATTATTACTATATATGAAATTGATACATTTTTTTTAGAAAATTTAAATTTGCCAACAAAACAATATTGGAAATTACCTACTTATTTTCGATTTATTTTACCTCAAATTTTAAAAGAATATACAAAATTATTCTATATTGATGCTGATATAATTTGCATAAATGATGCTACCTCTTTATTTAATATAAATTTAGATAATAATATTATTGCTGCTGTTGCTGAACCTAATAATAAAATAATACTACAAAGATGTTCTACTCTAAATTTAAAAAGAAATATATATTTTAATGCCGGTATGTTAATTATTAATATAAAAAAATGGAATCAATTAGATATTTTTAAAAAATTAATACTAGAATTACAAACTAATCCTGATAAACTAGAATGTTTAGATCAAGATGCATTAAATATCGTTTTACAAGATAATGTCAAATATATTCAAGACTATTATAATTATCTCATTTTATATAATAGAGGTAAAAACTTAACACTCACTAATTCTAAAATTATATTATTACATTTTGCAGCTATACCTAAACCATGGCATTTAGCATGGACATTAAGTCCTAATTGTAATTCATTTACCAAAAATATTTATAAAAATTATGAAGATAATTCTCCTTGGAAAAATACTCCTTTAGTTATACCTTCTCATTATAAAGATATTCGTCGTTATGCTAAATATCTAAAACAACATAAATTATATTTAAAAAGCTTAAAATGGTATATAAAATATTCCATTGCTAAAATAAAACAACTTTATATTAAATAATACATTAGTACACACATCATAATTACTAGATATCTTTCATTAATAATTTTCCTATATCTATAACATTACTATTTTTCATTAATTTAATATAATTTTTATTATGATCTGTATTTATTAAATTCATAAAACTCATCGCTTTTTTACTACCATTAGAAAATTTATTAACATTTAATAATGCGGATGATTGATAACTTATTACTGATTTTAACTTAGAATTTGAAGCAAATAATAATTCAGCCGGTTCTATTCCATTATATATTTTTAACTGTTTAAAATTATTTTTATAATATTCTAGTTTTTCTTTGCTATCATTAGGATGAGGTTTATAATACAATACAGCTTTATTTCCTATTGATAATAATATTTTTTTTAAGCATTGTACTTCTTTTTCAATTGTAAATAAACCTTTTTCTACCATTGGTTGACTTAAATATAATATACTTTCTTCTTGAAATACTTCTTTTAATAACTGCTGAGATTTTAAATTTTGCATTGCTTGATTTATCATTTCAACAGTTATTTCTTTTGTCGCAGGCGATTTTCTCTGTAAAAGCCATGGTTGATACATGATATCTAATTTCCCTGCAGGACTTTCACCTTCTGCTTCTGTATTAATATACATATTTCCTTGTATTCCTGATATCCACTTTAATAAATATGTTTTTACTTTATGAAATAATGCATGACTCTTTTTACGCCTTCTATTTTCATTAATATATGAATATACACCATCTTCAAAACGATAAAATTCATTTTTACCAACAGCCATTACTAGTAATTGATTTACAGGAGATATATCTACCCCAATAAAAACTCTATCAATATTTAAGGGTTTAATATTTTTTTTTACATAATTAGCTTGTTTACGATAAGATTCTTTTTTATTTCTACTAGATAACCAATCTAATAATAAAAAAACTTGTTTATATCCACATTTTGTAGTTGACATATATGTCATTAACTCATTTATTTTCCATTTTTCATATCCATGAGGATGCATTAACACCAAATAATTTTCATCATTCTCATAAATACTATGTGTCAATATAAAGCAAGTTAATAAATGATATGGTGTATTTACTACAAATAAATTTTTCATAATTTATTTCCTCTATAATTTACTTTTTATTTTATAAACAGCATACTTTAAATACCAATATATTGATTTTAATTTTTTATTATATATAGCATAAGATTTTCCCATATGTTTCATTTGCTTATATGTCTTAGGTTCATCTAATGGTACATTTTTCCATAAAGAAATATTTGCATACTTCTCAAAAAATTTTTTTACTGGATGCATACACCATTTTTGCCACGGTTTAAATTTACCTACATAATGTAAAAAAACTACATCAGATGGTATATTATATATATATCTATTATGTTTATGCCTAACATCAAATTCATAATTATATATTTTATCCATATATATACATTTATTTTCTAAAATAATATTTAATATATCTTGATCATTAAACATAAATTTTTTCTTACTTTTTAATAAATTTAATATTTTATCATTAATATCATTTTTTATCCATTCTTTTATATTTATATACATGACTCCTGCATTAAAATATTTATTAGATATAAGTCCCAATTCTTTTATTTGTTGTTTTTCTACATATTTATTAGCCTCTTCTATTACTCCTACAATATTATCATCTATATTAAAATTTTTTAATAATTTAATACTATTAAGACATATAATATCTGCATCTAAATACAATACTTTATCTGTTATATCTTTTAAAATATTTGGTATTAAAAATCTATTATATGTTGCATGACTAATATATTCTGTTTTGGGTAAATTTTTAAATATATTTTCATCTATAACATATATATTTATTACAATATTATTATTTATTGCGAACTCTTGAACAATTTTTTCATTATCTTTTTTTATTTTTTTAATAATTATGTGAAATATTATATTTTCATCTCTATTATTTTCTAAAATAGATGTCATTAATACGCCTAGTGGTCTTATAAAATCATCATCTATACCAAAAACAATATGAAAATAATCATTTTTAATATCATTATTACCATAAACTATCTTTTTTTTTATTATATTCATTTTTTACTCCAAGTATATATTTATTTTTTTACTATATTCTTTTTTATATGATAATGCATATATATCACTTAATAGATTAATAATTATATTTGTTTTATTTAAATTCATTTTTTTAAATTCATTTTCTATTAAATTTTTATTTAAACTAAAAGCTTTTATCCATCCTTTATATCTAGCTATCCATCTAATTTTCTTTAATAAATTTGAAGATAAATATCCTACTTGATAACGGTATATTGCATATCCATAAGGATTTTTATAATATAATTTTTCACCTTGTTTTGTATAACCATCTTGTTTATACTCAAATAAATAAAATACATCATTTATTAATTTAATAGGCTTATCATAAGAAATTTGATAATATAACACATTTTCAGTAACAAATTTTTCATTTTCAAATACAGGAAAACTATATTGTTTTAATATTCTACTTATCCATATTAAAACTAATTCTCCTCTATATTTATGTTTTTCATATAAATCAAAAAACGATATTTTTCTCTTATCATCTATCCAACGTTTCCCCGTAGGATTTCCTGATAAATCACCTCTTCTCGAACAATATGCTACAAAATCAATTTCATTATTACTATCATTTTTCCAATAATTAATAATTATTTCTACTGCATTATTTGTTAATATATCATCTGAATCTACACATACAAATAATTCTGTATTGCATAATTCTACTGCCTTATTATGTGCTACATGTTTTCCTGAATTTTTTTGATATATATATTGTATTTCTATCTTATTTTCTTTTTTCCATTTATTTACTAACTCTTTAGTATTATCGCTAGAACCATCATCTATTATTAACCATAAAAAATTTTTATTTATTTGTTCACATAAAGACTTATATAAATCTAGTAACAGTTCTGCCCTATTATATGTAGGTGTAAAAATAGTTAAATATTTCATATTATATCTTTTATCCTTCTCTCATAATTTTTATACATAAGCTCTAAATTAAACTGCTCATGAATGAATTTATCTGCTTCTTTTACTAAAAGATTTCTTAAAGTTATATCTTCTTTCAACTTTATGATATTATCAGCTAAATCGAATTCATTATTTTCTTCAACTAATAATCCTGTTTTATTATCTAAAATAATTTCATTCACTCCGGCTACATTAGTTGCTATTATTGAGGTTTTTGAAGCCATTGCCTCACATAATACTAATGGTAACCCTTCATAATGTGTTGCTAATACAAAAACATCTAATTTAGGAAGTATTTCTTTAATATTCCCTTCAATTATTTTTATATTCTCTCTCAAATTATGTTCAACAATATATTGTTCGCATTTTTTTCTAGTTTTGCCTACACCCATTAATACTAAATTTATATTTTCTTGCTTTTCTTTTACCAAATATTCTATAGCTTTTATTAAAGTCATTTGATCTTTTTGTTTACTAAAACGTGCAACCATTCCTACAGTAAATATATCATGCTTTTCTTTTATTAAATCAAACTTATTGATATCTATACCATTATATATCACTTCAACTTTATTTTCATCTATACCTTGTTTAATTAAATGATTTGCTACACCTTTTGATACGCAAATATACTTATCTGTATATTTATCTAACTTTTTTGTTAAATATCTTCTAAACGGAGTATACTTTTCTGTATTATGTTCCACATGAATCAACTTTACTTCTATCTTAGCATAAGCCAACGCTAATTTTGTCCAAATATGTGTACTATATCCATGAACAATAATCAAATCTGGTTTACTATGTCTTATAAATTCACCCAATGATAAAATATAATCTATAGTACATCTATCTTTTATGACAATTATTCCTTTTAAATCAGTATTATTATATTTACGAAAAATATCTATTATTTCATATCCTTTAGTTTTTAAATAATTACTTATATCTATCGTAATATTCAAAGAACCTGATGGATTTCCCGAAACTATACTTAAAATTTTTTTCAATTAATTCACTTCCCTATGATTTTACCATCCAATTACCATCCAATTACCATCCAATTACCTTCTTTAAATTCAAGGACTTTCAGCTCTTACCATCCAATTACCATCCAATTACCATCCAATTACCATCCAATTAATTTCCCATTCTTAATCTATCTGCTAATTTTTGTACTCCTACATAAAGTTCTAGTTTTGTTAATGATTTTGAATATGCTCTACCTCGTCCATTACCTGTAATTACTATTAGGTCAGTATCACTTAATTCTTTTATTGCTCTTTGAAATACATATTTACTAAGTTTTAATTCTTCTTTTAACTCTTTTGCTGTATATTTATTTTTACCATTTTTATCAATATAAGTAAAAATCAACTTAGCTTCCTTTGATAAATTCGGATATGTAGAAATTACATCTACTCTCCATATTTTTATATTTGTTTCCTTAAAATTAGTTTCTACTTGTGGTTGTTTAAAACTATTAGTAATTGCAAAATCAAATATTTCTGGTCCGCCAGAACCTGCTCTCTCTGATAAACCTAATCTTCTAAATAATGTCATTATTACGGTATTTCTTGGACATGAATTTCCACCTTTTATAAATTCTTCTGTAGAAACTAACATCATTCCTGGATTATTAAATTCATAATAATTACTATATACATTAACAATTATAGATGATGTACTCACATAATAATCAGCATGGACAATCATATTTATTAATGCCTCTCGTAAAATCACTAGTAAATTTTCTGGAGATTTTCTTATTAAATTTTTCTCCAATTCAAAATCATCTTTTATTGTACTTTGTAATTTCTCCATTATAAGAAAAAAATAATTCATTAAATTTAAATTTAAAAAGGACATATCATCGGAAGCTACTCTATCATTCCATCTCGCATTATTTCCTCTTCTATCAAAATAATCTAAATGAAAATGCGGAAATCTATTTATTATAGCATCTATTTTTCCAAAAAATAATAAACCACCTTCTGTTATATAATATTTATTATCATTATAATCTAATTTTAAGGCTCCCATTTGTATTAAGAATTTTAATATATCCATATCCAAATACTTTTTATCATGTGTATGCTCAAAAATGTGTTGTCTATACTTTTGTATAGATAATAAATCTAAATCTCTTTCTATTGTATAATTTTTTAATAAGCCTACATCTTGAGCTAAATTTCTATTTCTCAATAGTATTTGTAACTGTTCTATATTAACTTTTACATCTGCTGAATTTAACCTAATATATGTATTTGTTAATACATTATTTAAATAAATAGGTTTCTGTTGATGAGTTGCTTCTGGTACATTAATAATAATTATTGATTTACCTTCTATTTCCTCTATTTGTACATCTTTATTAGATAAAAGATTATAATTTACTTTATTAGTATTTGATATACAGGTCCAAAAATCATCACATACTTTAGCTGGGTTTTCAACACCTGTAATTATAAATTTGTTTTCCTTTATATTTTTTATTTCAGTAATACCTAAAATAATTTTACCACCATGTGTATTTGCAAATGCACTATATGTTGACCAAACATCTTTCGGCAAATTTCTTTTACACTGTTTACATTCTATATCTTGATTTTCTGCTTCTAAATTATTTATAAAAGTAATTATATTTTCTTCTGTCTTCATTTAACATTAATATCTCCTATAAAACATTAATTAGTTTTATTATCTATTATCTCATTATATACTTCTATAATCTTTTTTATCATTATTTGATTAGCAAAATCTTTTTCTACTTTTTTCCTTGCATTTATTCCCATTTTGCTACATAAATCTTTATCTTGAGCTAATCTATTTATCTTATTTACTAAATCATCATCATCATTATATTTTACAAGAAATCCTGTTTCTTTATCACTTATAACTTCACTAATGCCACCAACATTAAAAGCTATAGCTGGCTTTTGCATTGCCATCCCTTCAGCTAAAACCAATCCAAATGTTTCAAAATATGATGGTAAAACCATTACATCTGCTATATCTATATAATTTTCTACATCTGTCTTATGACCTAATAAATGTACTCTATCTTGTAAATGATATTCTTTTATTTTTTTCTTTAAATCACTGAAACCTTTTCCTTTACCAATTACTACAAGATGCCATTTTTTACTAATTTCATAATTTTTCAATACATCAAGTAAATGCTGATGTCCTTTATTTCGCAAATTTTTAATACGCGAAACTATAATCATAGTAAAAGCCTCTTGTGGTATATTATATTTTTTTCGTAATAAATTTTTATTTTGTCTATTTGGCTTAAATTTTTCAATATCTACACCATTATAAACAACTTGTATTTTTTCAGCTAAAAAGCCTTCTTTTATTGCAGATTTCCTAGAAAACTCACTTACAGCAATAATCTTATCCACTTGATTTATAATGTCTTTCACTTTTGCTGGTAATACACCATGAGCTGTATATACTATAGGAATATCTAATTTATACTTATTTCGTGTCTTTACGACTACAATACCTGCTGCTTCCGAATTGGCATGTATTAAGTCTATATTATATTTTTCTACAATACGTTTTAATAATAATCCTGATATAAACTTACTTAATCTAATCGGTAAAAAAAAATGTTTTATTCCTTCTTTTTGTAATTCAACCGCCAACGCTCCACCAGCAGAAGCAATAAATACATTGTAGCCTAATGATTTTAAACTACGAGCTACTAATGCTACATATGATTCAGCACCACCTATATTCATACGAGGTACTAATAATAAAATTTTTTTCATAAAAAATTACTCCATAATTTTTCTTAAAGAATTAACAATATTTTCTACCTTTATATTTTCTGTTAAAACCTCGCAACGATATAATGATTTTTCAGGAGCCCATGCGTCTAGATGTGCTTTTGTATGAATATAAAATAAACAAACTGTAGGTACATCTACTGCCAAACCTAAATGCATAGTTCCTGTATCCACACTAATTAAAGCTTTACAATTAGCTAGTAGCGCTCCAAGTTGAGCAATAGTTGTCTTATCTACTAAATTTATAAAATCATCTTTAGCTATTTTAGACAATTCTTCTCCATATTCTTTTGCTACATTCCCTGCACCTAATAGTAATAAAGTATAACCTTTACTTTTTAATGTTTGTATTAATTCTTTACAATCTTTTAAAGGCATATCTTTTTCTTTCCTTTTAGATGTAGTACATATTGCTACTAATTTATTATCTTGTATATTTAAACCTTCTAATAACACTTCAATATCATCATATGATAATTCTGGTGGTATAAATTTCATTGGTAATTCTCTTATAGCTTTTTTACTATATTGTTCTAATAAAATACTATTTTTAGTCTGTACTTTTGTCTTACCATGATAATCTATTTCTCTAGGATTATCTAATAAAAAATTTATTATACCTTTATTTTCAGCATATACTCTTTTAGCCCCAAATAATTTTGCTAAAACAATACCTCTTTCATTACCATAAATAACAAAAGCGGCTTCAAAGCCTAATTTAAATTTTTCTTTATATTCTTGATAAAAATCCCATGCTCCCTTTACACCATGATGTTTACCCTTTTTATCATAAGCTACTACTTCATCTACTCCATCACAGTAGGTTGCTACTTCTACAAATGGCTTATTAACAATAAAAGTTATATGTGAATCTGGATATAATATTTTTATATTTCTACACAAAGGATTAGTAAGTAAAGTATCTCCAAAAAAAGATGTATTAATAACTAAAAATTTTTTCATAAAATCTTTCCTTAAAAATTTATTGAATATATTCTTCATATTCGTATAATATATTATTATACACTATATCTAAGGTTAGGAAAAATTATTATGTTTATACTATTATTGATTATTTTATGTATATTTTTTATCTTATATTTAAAATTTAAAAATTATGTACCAATTTTAATGTATCATCGTATAGCTGATATTCCTGGTGATAGAAATGCTCTACCTAAAGAAAAATTTGCCGAGCAACTAGAATATTTATCCACACATAACTATCATACTATTACACCAGAACAATTATATAATCACTTCGTAAATAAGACTAAATTACCTAAAAATCCTGTTCTACTAACTTTTGATGATGGCTATCAGGATAATTATCTTGAAGCCTTACCGCTATTAAAAAAATACAATATGACTGCTGTTGTTTTTCCTATTTACAATTGGATTGGTAAACCTAACAAATGGGAAAAATTCGGTAAACAAGAAACTACTACCATGAATTTAGCAGAATTAAAATCTTGGCTTAATCACGGTCTAGATATCCAACCGCATACTGCCGACCATCCGTTCCTAACTCAATGTAATGAAGAAAAATTAAATTTAGAAATTATTGATACCAAAACAAAATTTGAAAAATTATTAGATAAACCTATGGATTATCTTTGTTACCCATATGGTTTTTTCAATCAACAAGTAATAAATATAGTAAAAAAAGCAAATTATAAAATGGCATTTGCTATCTTTGAAAATGTTCCACTTTGGCATATTAATATTTTTGCTCTTCCACGCATTCCCATACCTTCACACCAAAAAATGTGGGAATTCAAATTAAAAGTAAGCTCTATTCACATTATTTTCGTTGCAATGCGAAAATGGGAACGACAATTTAAACAACTAAAAAATAAATTTAAATAAATAAAAGGCCTCAAGAATATAAATTCCTGAGGCTCTTTTTATTATCTTATACTAAAATATCTTATATGAATATATCTTCTTTTAAAGGAAATATCATATGTACAGCAAACAAGAGATATATATGCTATGATTTCACAGCTTTCTTCTAATAATTGATTATAATTACCAAATTGCACTAAACCTCTATCAAATACACATTGACTCAATATACTTGTTACTATAAAAAACAAAAATTCACCTAATGGAATGTACCAGCAAATTCCTTGTCTTCTGCTTTGATAAAAATATACTACCAATAAAATCAAGGCTATTAATATTAAAATCCCTACTATTGGATAAACTACTGAACCATACCATAATTCATGTACTTTTACAAAAATCTGTTCACCATTTTTATCCATACCAATAGGATAAAATACACGACCCCAACTCAATTCTCTACCAATCATCAATATATAAATTATTATCGAAGCTACATAAAATTTTATACTATCATATAAAATAAAATCTCGTATTTTCCCTATACAGATTACAATACCTAAAAATAAAATTACAACTTCTAAATTCTCTAAAAAATGATTTTCATAACTATATTCTATAGGCAAGACAAATGATAACCCAATAAAAATAACAGCTAAAATACACAAAATAACTAAAGCTTTTGTATATCTAATTTCAAAATTTAACATCTATATTCCTTCTTTATTTCTTTTTAAATGATATATCATAAGTAAAGCATACTAAAGAACAATATGCTAATATCTCTGTGCATTCTTCTAATAATTGACCATAATCTGCTAAAAACTTAATTAAATTTTTCTCAAATACTATCTGACTTAAGATCATCATAACTATAAATAAACGAATGCTATATCTAGGTATACTACAAATAATCTGTTCTTTTTTTATGTATTTATAAGTTTGTATCATTAAAAATAATGCTATTAAAACTAGTACTGCAATTATAGGATATACTATTGGACCATACCATATTTGATGGATATTCATAAAAATTTGTTCACCATTTTTATCAATACCGATAGGATAAAACACTCTACCATAACTTAATTCTCTAGCAATCATAACAATATAAAAAATACCACATGCTAAATAAAACTTATTAATTTTATCTTTATTTAAATTTGCAGTTTTATATAACATATTTATAAAACCAATTCCTAATACAAATACTTCTAGATTTTCTAACAAATGATTTTCATAACTACATTCTACCGGTAAAATAAAAGCTTGAGGCAATAAAAAAACCATCAAACCAATTAAAACATAATATGTCTTATGCATATGTTTATCTATACACACCATTAATACCATCCTTTACAAAAATTTAAATTTATTTTTATTTAAAATTCATTCTCATAAAATATACTATAATTGATATAATAGAATATTTTTTTCTATGAACAATAATAAAGAAGTAAATTTTAAATAATTTACTTCTTTATTTTTTATTATTTTTCAAAACTAGATTTTTCTGGCAAAATTCTATCAAATGCCTGTTTTATTCTTTCTTTCATAGGTTCAAAATCCACATTATCATTGTCATTTATACATATCATAGGCATTGCTTGATTTTCTATAATTTTAAATAGTTCTTGATTTTGTTCTACTCCATTATAGATTTCATAAACCTTACCTTTTACATGTCTTCCTATTGGATAAAAATTTCCTCTAGTCAATTGCCAATAACGAATAAGCCAATTATCTAAATCTAATTTACTTCTAAACTTATGTGACGAAGTATCATCTAATGATTCATATTCTTTTTCCCAAATATCTTCATATTCACTTTTCAAAAAAGAAAAAGCTAAATGATTATTTGCAAATCCTTTAAATCTATGTTGCCCATAAAAAATTAAATTACGTAAAGCATTCCAACCATAAGCTAAATTTACCCATTTACTAAAATGCTTTTTCATCTGTTCCTTTTTATCAAAATGTCCATTTAAAATTGTTACACAATTTAATTTTATAAATGGCATCATATCTTCTTTAGTAGTTGTACTAATTGTACTAGTTATCGCAAAATCTGTCGGCAAACAATCTTTACCTGCAAAAAACAATTCTCTTTTTACTGGTCTTAACAAAAACATATCATCATTAAAATAAACAAATCTTTCTGCTAAACCGTTTATTCTATGCAAATTTAATTCAATAGGCTGAGAACTAAATGTAGGTAAATATTTTTGTGGTATAAAATCGCTATGTTTAGCAATATTTAATTTAGGATTATCTATATTTAACCATTTAGGCAAATGACCATAAGTTACAAAATGTATTTTGTTAACCCATGGTGCAAATTTTTCTACAGCTCTAAACCAATATTGCATATTGTCCCAATCACGAAAACGCACATTGCGATTATCTGCATTTTTATTGGGACTATACTTTGCTTTTTCAGCTTGCCATACTGGATCGTTACCATCAACCCAAGTAACTACAAAGTCAATTGGATAATCTTTTTCTATCATAATAATCTACCTTCTATACTTCATTTTATTTTCATTTTTTAACAATATAATAAAATTGGGTTTTTATACATTTTTAATAAATAACATTAATAAGAAATCATAAAGTATAAAATGATTTCTTATTAATATTATTTATTTTTCAAAACTAGATTTTTCAGGTAAAATTTTATCAAATGCTTGTTTTATTCTCTCCTTCATAGGTTCAAAATCTACATTCTCATTATCGTTTATACATATCATTGGTATCAATTGATTTTCTATACTCTTAAATAAGTCTTGATTTTGCTCTACGCCATTATAAATTTCATAAACCTTACCTTTTACATGTCTTCCTATAGGTTCAAAGTCACCTTTTGCTAATTGCCAATAACGCATAAGCCACTGATTTTCATCTGTTTTATTTCTAAATTTATGCTTGCAAGTTTCATCTAACTCATCAAATTCCTTGTCCCATAAATCTATAAAAGTTGTTTTTAAATATGAAAAAGCCAAATGATTATTTGCAAAACATTTAAAATGATGTTCTCCACTTAATATTAAATTTCTTAAACTATTCCAACCATACTCTAAATTTATCCATTTACTAAAATACTTTTTCATTTGTTCTTTTTTATCAAAATGAGTATTTAATATTACTATATTATTAAACTTAACATATTGTACTGTATCTTTTTTATCAGCAACACTCAAAGTACTAGCAATAGCAAAATCCGTTGGTAGGCAATCTTTACCTGCAAAAAATAATTCTCTTTTTACAGGTCTTATTAAAAACATATCATCATTAAAATAAACAAATCTTTCAGCTAAACCCTCTATCCTATGTAAATTCAATTCAATAGAATGTGAACTAAATGTAGGTAAATATTCTTTTGGTATAAAATCACTATGTTTAACAATATTTAACTTTGGATTATCTGTATTTAACCATTTGGGCAAATGACCATAGGTTACAAAATGTATTTTGTTAACCCATGGTGCAAATTTTTCTACAGCCCTAAACCAATATTGCATATTGTCCCAATCACGAAAACGCACATTGCGATTATCTGCATTTTTACTAGGACTATACTTTGCTTTTTCTGCTTGCCATACTGGGTCGTTGCCATCAACCCAAGTAACAACAAAGTCAATTGGATAATTTTCACTCATCTTTTAACAACTCGCTTTGTCTTAATTTTTCTATGACTTGATTTGGTTTTATACTTGCTAAGCAATCTATATTTTTAGCACAAGTACGCTTCCAACAACCATCACATTCATGACCTGCTAAAATCACATTTTCACTTTGTCTATATGGACCGTTTCTATTAGGATCAGTTGGCCCCATAAGCATAATTGCAGGAATATTTAAAGCTGCTGCTAAATGAAGGTTTCCTGTATCTCCTCCTACAACAGCCTTTGATAATTTAATAAGTCTAGCCGTTTGCATCAAACTCGTTTTTCCCACAAAATTTATAATATTATTTTCTCTAGCTAATTTAATAATAGCTTGTGATTTTTGTTCATCATCTTTTCCAAAACCAATTAAGACTACTTTTAAATTATATTCTGCTAATAAATCACTTAATTTCGCAAAATTTTCCACAGACCAACATTTATTTATCCAATTAGTGCCCACTGCAAAAATTATAAATTTTTGATTTAATATATTCTCTTTAATCAATAAATTATCTACAAAATCAATTTCATCTTGTGTATTAACTAAAGGAAATATTATATTTTCTGTATCACAAGCTAAATATTTAACAGTATCTAAATATCTATCTACAATATGACCATTTTTATTATTACCTACTATGCGTTTACTGATTAAATTGCTACCTTCACGCATATCTACATAGCCTATTTTTCTCTTTGCCTTAGCAGTAAATACTACAGCTGCTGACTTAAACAATCCTTGTAAATCTATAGATATATCATATTTTCTTTTTTGCAATAACTTAGCAAAAGGTCGATAATTTTCTTTAAAACCATTCCATGATTTAAATGCTTTTTTATGAAAAATAATTATTTCATCTACATATGGATTGTGTTTCACCAATTCATATGCTGTAGGTTCCACAACCCATGTAATATGCGCATTAGGATATCGTTTTTTCAAAACATATGCTACAGGTAATGCATGAATTACATCTCCTATTGCACTTAATTTTACAATTAAAATATTCATAAAAACCTCATTACTTCTATCTATCGAAAATATAAATTAAAAATTTTTACTAATATATTTTTCTATTATTTGATTTTACCAATATTTTTTCAAATAGTAAATACTTATTTACTATTTAAAGTCCCAAAAGAAAAGCTACATCTTTAAATTATCTAAAAATGTAGCATATCTTTAAATTATTTAATTAATATATATCTAATATTTTTTGTACTATATTTGTGGTAGAACATCCCTCTACTACTTTTATAAATTTTATCTTACCACCATATTTTTTTACTGTTGATGTTTCTGGAAGAGATTCTTCTGTATAATCTCCACCTTTTACATAGATATCTGGTTTTACTTTACTGATTAATTTATCAGCTGTTGTTTCATCAAAAATAACTACATAATCTACAGCTTTTAAACTATCTATAACCTCTGCTCGCTCTTTTTGCGGAACAATTGGTCTTTTTTCTGATTTATACTGCTTTACAGACTGATCACTATTTAACCCTAAAATTAAATAATCTGCTAATTTACTAGCTTCATTTAAATAACGAACATGACCTGCATGTATTAAATCAAAAGTGCCATTAGTAAGTGCTATAGTTTTATTACCCTTACGCAAGATTTCACAAAACTTTTCAATATCTTGTATATCTATAATCATCACTAAAATCCTATCTGTAATTATTATTTTTTCAATACGGCAATTAATTCCTCATCAGAAACTGTAGCTGTTCCCATTTTACGTACAGCAATACCAGAAGCAAAATTAGAAAGTTCAGCTGCTTGACTTGGCATCGCACCTGTAGCTAATGCTGTGATAAAGGTAGCAACACATGTATCACCTGCTCCCGATACATCAAATACTTCTGATTTATCAGATACTGGGATATTATGCACATCTCCATTTGCTTCAAATAAAGTCATACCTTTTTCGCCACGTGTAACTAAAATTCCCTTTGCTTGCATTTTTACTAAAAATTCCTGTGCCGCTTTATATAAAATTTCCTCATTATCTATTTTATAGCCTACAGCACTAGCTAATTCTGCATCATTTTGTTTTACATAATCAGTACCTACAAAATTGAAAATAGCATATCGAGAATCTATTATTGATGGTATATCATATTCTTTACTTAAAGATAAAATTAAATCACGAATTTTAGGTGTAATTGTTCCACTGCCATAATCGCTCATTACTACACCTTGCATCTGTGGCATGACCATTTGAATGTAATTCATCAATTCTTTTTCATATACTTCATTGATAACTTCATTACATTCTCTATCAATACGTACTACCTGTTGACTTACTGTAGCTCTACCACCTGCAATAACACGTGTCTTAGTAATAGTTTTGCGATTTTGATCACAAAACATACCTTCCGTATTTACATTATTTTCTTCTAATATTTGCTTTAAATTTAAAGCACCTTTATCTTCGCCTAAAATACCTACAGCAAAAGCCTTTCCGCCTAATGTAGCTACATTATTAACTACATTAGCAGCACCGCCAGCCACTGTTTTTTCTTCTGACTCTATCAATACTAAAACTGGCGCTTCACGAGAAATACGAGAAATATCACCTTTTAAATATATATCAGCAATCATATCACCAATAATTAAAATGCGTTTTCCCTTAAATTTTTCTACAAAATCAATCAATTCCGACTTCATAAATTCACCTTTTTTCTCTATATATTAGAAATTTAAGAAATTAAAATGTAAACTCCATTTATCTTTTTTCTGTTCATATTTTAATTCAGTTTCTACACAATGCCAATCATGATACCAATAATAATCTAAATCTCTTAAACGAAGCTGATCTGACGCATCATATCCTGTTGCTACAACAAAGCGATTTTTATCATCGATAGTATAACTTAGACCTGCGGATACTTTTTTGGAATAATCTTCCAATCCATACTGGAATAAAGTATTTTCTGCACTAACTCTTGAATAATGATATCCTGTATAAGCTACTAATCTATCAGTTAATTCACCAAGTAAAGTCACATCATAATACAAACTATTATAATTGCTATCATCATAATCTTCATAAACTAAGCGATAACCTATGCTTGGAAATAATCTAAATTTACCTTCTGTATCTAAATTTATAGGATCATGATGGAGAGATAAATTATGTTCACGATGCCAACTTTTAATATTATTTTCTTCCCATAAACCATATTCATTATACAAATTAAAACTAACTGGTGTATCACCTATTCTACTGCCATAATTATATACATATGCTATATTTTTTTCTAACCAACGATCATCATCATCTTCATATTTACCATTTTCTATTTTAAAAGTACTACCCGCATTATTCCAAGCTACACCATAAATATTTCTCATATCATGCTTAGTAGTATATTTTAAATCAGCATAAGCTTTTACATTATCCATCAATGGTGCATCTAATTTATAACCGATAGATAAACCATCATCATCATTTATACGAATACGTAATGGTATCCATTGATTTTTTCCATCGCTATTAGTACCTATTTTAGTACTATATTCATCTGTTTGATAAATAACTTGTCCTTTGATCAAAAATTTCGCATTATATGCTACCATATGGTCATCAGGATAAATTTCAATTTTCTCAGCAGTCAAACAGTAATCTGGTTTTTTCGCAGGACAACGTGTCATCGTGCCATTGTAAATTATATAGTAATCAGGATAAAATTCTACTTGTTCCCCTGAAACATATCTATTATCTACACGACCTTTTACATTATTCATTACACCAGTTTTTTCATTATAATTATATTTTATTTTCTCACTGTTGATATCAAGTGTTGGATTAGCTACCTGCATAACATGAGCATGAACCGGTATATCCACATCACCTGTATTTAAATTACCATTTGCATCTTCAGTAGTCATACGTGAATAATTCTGAGTGATTTTTACATTACCCTTACCATATACTTCACCTGTTACTGAGTCATACATAATATCATTACCCTCAAAAATAATTGGTGCTTCTTGAGGATTTTGTATAACAATGCCTTCTTTTTCATATTGAGCATCTAATTCTGCTTTAAATTCATTAATAGCTCTATTTTTTTCTTTATCTCTAGCTTCATGACGTTGGTCTTCAACATAATTTAAGATTTCAACATCAGTATCTGAAGCTAATACTGGCTGATTATATGTACATAAAGATAATGCACTTAATGATATCGCCCACAATATTTTTTTCTCTATTTTCATTAAAATATTCACCTATCTTAAAATAAATTTAACTAAATACACTTAAATTATTATACCATGATAATATCTTCTTTGCCGAATTACTTTTCGCTAAAATCTAAAAGGACTCTACATTTATTGCAGAGTCCTTTTCATTTATCTATTATATTTTTCTACTAAGGAACACAAATACATTGCTTTTTCGTCTGTCAATGTATCTTTTTGCATGCGCCAGCCCCAATTAGTGCCTACTGTACCAGGTAAATTCATTCTAGCATTACTATCCAACTTCAAAACATCTTGCATTGGCAATATCGCCATCTTAGAGGCACTAGCATATGCTAATTTTACCAATTCATCTAATAAAGCCTCATTATCATCAACTTTAACTTCTAATAAATCTGCTAAAACTGCTTTATCCTGCGGAGATATATCCTCTTTAAGCCAGCCTAAAGTTGTATTATTGTCATGAGTGCCTGTATAGACAATACTATTTTTCGGACTGATAAAATTTAATTTATGATATTTATTTGCATATAATTCAAATTGCAAAACTTTCATGCCTGGGAAATTACAACTATTTTTCAAGGCTTCGACTTCTGGAGTGATTACACCTAAGTCTTCAGCAATGATTGGCACATCACCTAAATATTCTTTGATTTTATCAAATAAATCTTTGCCTGGACCTTTAACCCATTTACCAACACGAGCATTTGTGGCCATACCAGATACTTCCCAATAAGCTTCAAAACCACGGAAATGGTCAATGCGAATTATATCTACTAAATTCAACAATGTAGCTATGCGTTTACGCCACCAACTATAGTCATCTCTTTGCATTACCTTCCAGAGATAATGTGGATTACCCCAAAGTTGACCATCTTCACTGAAATAATCTGGTGGCACTCCTGCTGCTGTCTTTAAGGTGCCATCAGCATTCAAATTAAATAAATCTTGATGTACCCATACATCAGCACTATCATGCGATGGGAAGATAGGAACATCACCTACTATTTGTATGCCTTTTTCGTTTGCATAAGCATGTAAATCCTGCCACTGTTTAAAGAAAATATATTGTTTAAACTTAGCATAAGCAATATCTTGTGCCAAAGAAATTCTACAAGACTCTAAAGCTTGAGGTTTACGCAATTTTATGTCTAAATTCCATTCATACCATGGTAAGTTTTTATAATATTTCTTTAATGCCATGAATAGTGCATAATCTTCAAGCCAATAACTTTGCTGTTGACAAAAAGCAGTATAATCTGCATCTGCTACAAAATTAACAAAAGCTTTCGTTAAGATTTTCTCTTTATAAGCTTCTACTTTTACAAAATCTACTTTATCAGCATCAGCTTTATAATCTAAAACAATATCTTTAGCTTCCAATAAATTGATTTCCACTAATTTTTCAGGTGAAATAAGCATAGTATTGCCAGCAAAAGCAGATGGAGATTGATATGGAGATGCTCCATATCCCACTGGATTTAATGGCAGAACTTGCCAAATCTTTTGTTTAGCTTTTACTAACCAATCCACAAAATTATAAGCTTCTTTTCCTAAATCACCAATACCATAATCAGATGGAAGTGATGTTGGATGCATGATAATACCAGCTTTTCTAGCATATTCTATATTTTCTTTTTCTTGTTCAAATACTAGAGCTGTGAGCGGTTCAATTTCTATCTTAGCCTTATTATCTATGATTTCCATATCAGGATACATATTAGTTATTTCATGTAATTTATGCTGACAAAAACCATGAACATCAATTTCTATCGTCATAGTCTTTTCTTGATGACGATTTAACACCACTAAAATGCAATCATCATCTTTTTTTTGTCCAAATCTATCTTTGCCTAATTTTGTAGTTCTCATATAAGCTAAGACATCATCTTGAGCATATACTGGTATATACCAACCAGTTTGCAATACTTGTCGATGATTGCGCAGTGCTATCATACGCGTAAAGAAATGACGTAAATTATTATCAGCTTCATCCCATTTATAGCTTGCTCTATTATGTGGATCGCGATATCCCTGCATACCGATTTCATCGCCATAATAAATTGATGGCACTCCCGGCAATGTCATCTGCCAAACAACGGCTAATTTCAAACGAGCAATAGCTAAACGCAAATGAGCATCATCTAATTTGAATTTTGCCTGTACACTAGCTGGTACATTTTCTACACTTGGAGCTTCGCCTAATAAAGTCAAAATACGTTCTACATCATGACTACCCAATAAATTCATCATGGCATAGAGATTTTCTTCGGGATAATTTTCATGCTGATTTAAAATACTTACTTCTGTTTCTTGAGCTGATTTATTTTTCAAAATGAAATCTAAAATAATTCTGCGCAATGGATAATTCATCGCACTATCCATCTCATAACCACAAAGATATTCACGATGAACATTATATGCTATTTTATTTGAAGCATCTTCCCATACTTCACCGATAATAACTGCATCTTTATCTAATTTCTTCAATTTTTGATAAAAACAACGTGTAAATTTCTGTGGCAATTCATCAATTACATCTAAACGCCAACCACTTATGCCTTTATCCATCCAAAAATTCATTACACTATCTTCACTACGAATGATGAAATCCATATATGATGGTGTTGTTTCCTTTGTGTTTGGCATACTTGTAAAGCCCCACCAACAATCATATTTACAAGGATATTCCTTGAAATCATACCATTCATAATATGGAGATTCTTTGGATTGATATGCACCTACACTGTCAAAATTGGCAAAGCGATTGAAGTATATACTATCACTGCCAGTATGACTAAATACACCATCTAAGATGATGCGAATTCCCATCTCTTTAGCTTGACTACAAAGCTGTGCAAATTCTTCATTAGTGCCAAACATTGGATCTACTTGATGATAGTCTGCCGTATCATAATGATGATTAGCACGTGATTTAAAAATAGGATTAAAATAAATCACAGATATTCCCAAATCTTTTAAATAAGATAATTTCTCTTTTATACCTTGAATATTTCCGCCAAAATAATCATAAGTGATTACATTTTTAGTATCTGGGTCTAAATAATACATTGGTGGCTCATTCCAATCACAATGAAGCACCGCATGTTTTTTCTGTGGAATATTATTGCCACTACGATAAAATCTATCAGGAAAAATCTGATACATAACGGCTTTTTTAAACCAATCTGGCGTTTTTACATCTTTTTTAAATACTGTAATCTGATAAGATGGTGGCACCTCTAGTGCTTCTTGACCAATACCACCCATTTGCGCCTTATTATTGCCATAATATAATAATTTGCCATCAGCTAATTCAATTATAAAATAATACCAAACAAGACAACCATCTTCAGGCATATCTAAATCAATAAAATAATGTTTTTCATCCCATGAAGATTTTTTTAAATTATAATATATTGAACCACAAGTTTCTTGCCATGTATGTAAACGCACCAAAGAAACTTTATCTTTTAAATCAACATCAATTGCCAATCTCACAAAAGATTGTGTCGGCACTGCCCCTATAGGACTGCGATAATATAGATTTCGCGAATCATGAAAAATCATTTATATTATCCCTCCCCTGATTAAAACTTTAATTAAAACTTCAATCATCTATAAAATAATTATCGCTTAATACAGACCTTATTTTGTTGAGTAAGCAAAATTTTATAAAAGTCGTATTAAGCGATAAAATTTTTATTTTAAACTAATTATTAAGCCTTTAAGCTATTATACAATTCTTTATATTGTTTAGCTGATTCTTCCCAGCTGTAATCAGCAGTCATAGCATTTTCTACAAGATGAATATGTTTTCTATCATCAGCAATACCATCTATTGCACGTTTGATGGAGAATAATAATTCATGTGCATTGTAGTTATTAAAGCTAAAGCCATTACCAGTTTGAGTGTAATTGTTATATGCTTCAACAGTATCTTTTAAACCACCTGTAGCACGTACAATTGGCACAGTACCATAACGGAGAGCGATAAGCTGACCAATACCGCATGGTTCATATTGAGATGGCATCAAGAATAAATCACTTGCAGCATAAATTTGATGTGCTAATTCATTATTAAAGAAGATATTAGCAGATACTTTTTTCGGATAGCGCCATACAAGACCTTTGAACCAGTCTTCATATTGTCTATCGCCTGTACCTAAAATTACAAATTGTACATTTTCATATTCAAGTAATTCGTCTAAGATACGTGTAACTAAATCAAGACCTTTAGCTTCAACTAAACGAGTTACCATACCAATCATTGGAATTTTGCGATTTACTGGTAAGCCCAATTTTTTCTGAAGTTGTTCTTTATTATCACCTTTGATAGCAATTGCATTATGTACATCAAAGTTTTTAAAGATGTACTTATCAGTTTCTGGATTATAATCTTCATAATCAAGACCATTGATAATACCAGATAAATCTGCATCACGTTTTTGAAGCATACCTTCAAGACCTTCACCATAATAAGGATCTTGAATTTCTTTAGCATAACTGCGACTTACAGTAGTAACTTTGTCAGAATATACGATAGCACCTTTCATGAAGTTGATATCATCGAAGTATTCCAAATCACCATTATTGAAGTATTTCCAATCAAGACCTAAAACATCTGGTAAATATCCTTTCCAGAAACGACCTTGATATTTCAAATTGTGAATAGTATATACTGTTTTAATCTTGTTATAGCGTACATCTTCATTATGTTCGAGTTTTAAATAAACGCTAATTAAACCAGTTTGCCAATCATTCATATGAATAATATCTGGCCAGAAATCAATATGAGGAAGCATTTCAAGAACAGCTCTGCAGAAGAAAGTAAATCTTTCTACATCATCTGGATAACCATAATATCCTTCACGATAGAAATATTCCTGATTATCAATGAAATAAAATGGTACATCTTTATAATCGTATCTATCAATACCTAGATATTTTTTACGCCAGGAAACATTGATTTCACCATCATAAATATGTTCCATATTATTGCGATATTCTTCTTTTATACCACTGTATTTTGGTATAACAACACGAACATCTACACCTTTTTGTTTTAATTCTTTAGGTAAAGAACCCGCTACATCTGCAAGACCGCCTGTTTTTACAAAAGGCACAGCTTCTGAGGCTACATATAAAACTTTTAACACTATAACACGACCTTCCTCTATGATTGTATATATAGCCCATATAATAAAAATTATATGGGCTATAACTTAAATTATTTCAAGGCATAAGCTTTAGCCTTTTGACGTTGTTTTGATCTATTACCATTAAGTTTTACCTTTTCTGGTTTTTCAGCTTCAATTACTGTCTGTTTTTTAGCTTCAACAGGACGCAATTTCAATCTGAAATATACTGTACCAAGTGGTGGTAAAGTAATTTGAATAGATTGATTTAAATTATGCCAGAATACATCTTCTGATTTAAAGTCACCTTCATTTAATACATTAGAACCACCATATTCTTCTTTATCTGTATTAAATACTTCTTGATAAATACCTTTTTCAGGTACACCAATACGGTAACCATGACGCACTTCTGGAGTGAAGTTACATACTACAATGATGAAATCATCTTGGTCTTCAGCATAACGAATAAAGGAAATAACGCTATTTTCATTATCGTTACAATCAATCCAGCGGAAACCACGCCAATCAAAGTCTACTTGCCATAAAGCTTTATGTTCACAATAGAATTTATTCAATTCTTTAGAGAATCTCTGCATTTTTGTATGCATTGGATACAATTCAGCTAAATGCCAATCAAGACTATCGTCATATTTCCATTCGATAAATTGACCAAATTCGCCACCCATGAATAATAATTTTTTACCAGGGTGAGTCATCCAATAACCAAAGAAGGAACGAAGACCAGCGAATTTACGCCAATAATCGCCTGGCATCTTTTCAATTAAAGAGCATTTACCATGAACTACTTCATCATGAGATAATGGCAATACAAAGTTTTCAGAGAAAGCATACATCAAGGAGAATGTAATTTTATCATGATTCCATTTACGATAAATAGGATCAAGGCTCATATATTTGAGCATATCATTCATCCAGCCCATATTCCATTTATAGTTAAAGCCCATACCGCCCATATAAGTTGGACGAGAAATCATAGGCCATGATGTAGATTCTTCTGCCATCATTAAAGCATTAGGATGATATTTGAAAATCGCTTCATTTAGATTTTTAATCAATTCCATAGCTTCAAGGTTACCAGTGTCACCATATTTATTAGGTTCCCACTGACCTTCTTCACGACCGTAGTTTAGATACAACATATTAGCTACAGCATCAATTCTAAGCCCATCAATATGATATTCATTTAACCAAAATAGAGCATTAGAAATTAAGAAGCTATGCACTTCACGACGACCATAGTCGAAGTTAGTTGTACCCCATTGCCAATTTTCACGGCGTTTTTCATTATCAGATTCATATAAAGTTTCACCATCAAAACGGCGAAGACCATGAGCATCGTTACAGAAATGTCCTGGAACCCAGTCCATGATTACAGCAATACCATTTTGATGAGCTAAATCTACTAAATACATGAAGTCTTTTGGTTCACCATAACGACTAGTTACTGCATAATAACCAGTTGCTTGGTAACCCCAAGAACCATCAAATGGATGTTCACAAAGTGGCATAAACTCAATATGAGTATAATTCATTTCTTTAACATAAGAGATGAGCTGTTTTGCTGCTTCTCTATAAGTTAAATAATTACCTTCAGCATCACGACGCCAAGAGCCTAAATGCACTTCATAGATGAGCATAGGTTTATCATAAGAAGCTTCTTGTTGCTGTTTTTTCTGCCATTTTTCATCATGCCATTCATAACCGCGTAAATCATAAACGCGAGAAGCTGTTTTTGGTTTCTTTTCAGCATAAAAAGCATAAGGGTCTGCTTTTAAGAAACGTTCTCCACCATTGAATGGCTCTATAGAATATTTATAAATTTCACCTTGCTGTAAATTAGGAATAAAAGTCACCCAAATTTCACCATCAGAAATTCTCTGCATTGGGTTTTCATTGTAATCCCAATTATTAAAATCTCCTACTACACTTATGGCTTTAGCATGAGGTGCCCAAACAGCAAAGCGTACGCCTTCTACTCCATCTTCTACTACAAAATGAGCTCCTAACATTTGATACGCATAGAAATTTGTACCTTGATGATACAAATACAAATCAAAATCTTTTAATGCGGATACTTCCATATTTTTAGTTCTCCTTTGGAGTCATTTATTTTAATAAGTTAATAGGTTCTACATTCCAGATATCTTTTGCATATTCGCTGATAGTTCTATCACTAGAGAAGATACCAGAATGTGCAATATTGATTAAGCTGGATTTTAACCAACCATAGCGGTCAAGATATTTACCTCTAATTTTTACATGAGCATCAATATAAGAATTGAAGTCTTTGAATACGAAATATTCATCATTACTATTGAATAAATAGTTGTGTAAGTCATGGAAATCACCATTACCTACGAATGGGCCAGTCAATAATTCATCAACTACATTGTGAATTGCTGGATTTGTATTATATTCAGTCCATGCGGAATATAATCCATTTTTATAGTATTCCATTACTTCATGTTCTTTCAAGCCAAAGATAACGCAATTATCTTCTCCAACTGCATCGCAGATTTCCACGTTAGCACCGTCTAAAGTACCAAGTGTGATAGCACCGTTCATCATGAATTTCATATTAGATGTACCGGAAGCTTCTTTACCTGCAAGAGAAATCTGTTCACTAACATCAGCTGCTGGGAATAATTTTTCTGCTAAAGTAACACCATAGTTTTCTAAGAATACTACATGTAAACAATCGTTTACATCTTTATCGTTATTAACAATATTAGCTACATTGTTGATCAAGCGAATAGTTTCTTTAGCGATATGGTAACCAGGAGCTGCTTTACCTGCGAACATATAAGTACGAGGTAACATTTCAGATTTGATAGATGGATTTGCTTTAATCAAATTATAAATATGCATTACATGTAAAATATTCATAATTTGACGTTTATAAGAATGAATACGTTTAACTTGAATGTCATATAAGGAATTAGGATCAATATTAAAGCCACTACGACGTTTGATATGACCAGCTAAATAAATTTTATGTTCTTTTTTAACTTCTGCTAATTTATCAAGGAATGCTGTATCATCTTTATAATCTAATAAATCGATAAGACGAGATGGGTCTTTACGCCATTTATCAGAAATAGCTTCATCTATTAAGCTAGAAAGCTGTGGATTTGCAGCAATGAGCCAACGACGATGTGTAATACCATTAGTTTTATTGTTGAATTTACCTGGGTAAATTTCATCAAAATCACGCATAGTATGTGCTTTTAAAATATCGCTATGAATTTTAGCAACACCATTTACACTGTGGCTACCAACAACAGAAAGACGAGCCATATGAACTACGCCATCTTGAATGATAGATACTCTGCGTACACGGTCTTCATCATTTGGATATTTTTTGCGAATATCTTCTAAGAAGCGTGCATTGATTTCTTCTACGATCATGTAGATACGTGGTACAAGATTTTTAAACATATCAATTGGCCAAGTTTCTAATGCTTCTGGCATAATTGTATGATTAGTATATGCTACTGTATTTTTAGTGATATCCCAAGCAGTATCCCAATCCATACCTTCTTGGTCAATGAGTACACGCATAAGTTCAGGAATTGCCATTGCTGGATGAGTATCATTGATATGAATAGCAATTTTTTTCGCGAAATCTTTTAAATCGCCTTTACGGCGTTTATAATGACGAACAATACTTTGAACACCAGCAGATACAAAGAAATATTCTTGAGTCAAACGAAGCATTTTACCTTCATAAGAGCTATCTTCTGGATACAAGCAAGAAGTGATTGCTTGTACACGATAAGATTGACGCAATCTTTCTTGTAACTGTTCTCTAGTACCTGATAAAGAAGCAAAATCTTGAGGAACTTCAGCATTCCAAAGACGAAGAGTATTTACTACATTATTGTGGTAACCTACGATTGGCACATCATAAGGAACAGCTGCAACTGTATTATATCCTTCATGAACTAATTTTAAAGAACCATCTTCTTGTTGAGCCATATAAGCATTACCGCCAAAATGAACATCAACTTCTTTGTCAGCTTTGCGATATTCCCAAGCGAAACCATTTTTAAGCCAATTATCAGGAATTTCAACTTGTTGATTATCTATTATTTTTTGTTCAAACAGACCATATTGATAACGGATAGTACAACCATGACCTGGAAGGCCTAAGGAAGCCAAAGAATCAATAAAGCAAGCAGCAAGACGGCCAAGACCACCATTACCTAAACCTGCATCTGGTTCCTGTTTAAAGAGTTCTGTAATATCAATATTCAAGTCTTTCAAGGCTTCTTTACAGATTTCTTTCATATCAAGATTGATCAAGTTTGTATTTAATAGACGACCTAATAAGAATTCAATGGAAAAATAATATACTTCTTTGCATTGATTTTCTTCATAGTATTTATTAGTCATAATCCAGTTTTCACTGATGTACTGACGAACTGTTCTAACTAAAGTCTGATATAATTCTTCTTTAGTTAATTCATTCCAATCTTTACCAAATAACATATTTGCTGTTTTTAAGAAATTTTTCTGTAATGAAGCTCTCTCTTCAATTTGCTTATTGATTATTCCTACACTCACTATTACTTCCCCCTATAAGTTTTTACCTTAATCGCACTACCCTGAAATAAAAACTCTATATTTCTAAAAAAACCAAAACCTATATATTAATATTTTATATTATATAATTTATATTATATATATTTATAAATACAGTAATTATCTCATAAAGTCAACTTTAGAGATAATTACTATATTTTTTAACCTATATTATTTTAATATCTTATCTTTTGTTAATCAAATAACTGTATTTTTTTCAATGATCAATGGATAATTTTCAGCACCTTTTAACCATTTACCATCGGATACTACTACATTTTTATCGCAAATTACATTTTCTACTAAAGCATCATCTTGTAATTCACAGTTCTGCATGATTACGCTATTTTTAACTTGAACGCCTTTTCCGATTTTAACACCACGGAATAAGATACTGTTTTCTACAGAACCTTCAATTACGCAACCATTTGCAACTAAAGAATTATTAACTTTTGCTTGTTTTTTGTACTGTACAGGAGCTTCATCACGAACTCTTGTATAGATTGGATTATAACCCATGAATAATTCTTCCCAAATTTCTGGTTCTAACAAGTCCATATTAGTTTTGAAATAGGAAATTGTAGAGCAGATTTCAGATACATAACCTTCATGTTGGAAGCCATAGATATTTAAATTATCCTGATGACGTAAAATACCATCAATCAAGAAATCATAGCCACCACGTTCATATGCTGTAGATATGATTTCCATGAATTTTTTACGGGACATTAAATAAATACCCATAAATACTTTGGAATTTTCATAAACAGCTGGACGGTTAGCAATTTCTGTAACAAGACCATTTTCACCAGTCTGTAAAATAGTTGCATTATCTGGACGTTCTTTATTTTCAATATGATAAACCATAGTGATATCAGCACCAGTATTCTGATGAAAACGAAGAGCTGTAGTAAAGTCTATATTATAAACAAAACGGCTGTTGCAGATTAATACATATTCTTGTTCAGACTGTCTGATAAAGCTCATATGTCTATAGAAAGACTGTAAGTTACCATTACGGCTATCTTTATCCATTTTTATAGCTGGTAAATAGAATAAACCATCATGACGACGTGCTAAATCCCAGTCTTTACCAGAACGAAGATGGTCTAAGATAGAACGAGATTTTGCTGGCATCATCATACCAATTTTTGTAATACCAGAGTTAACCATGCTAGATAAAGCAAAGTCTAATAAACGATAACGACCTGCAAAAGGTAATGTTGCAACAGGTCTTTTTGTTGTAAGTGTTCTTATTTGTTTATCGTCTTCATATAAATCCATTATTCCGAGAACATTTTTCATAATTATATCCCTCTCTTATTTTATCCCACATTTACATTTTCAGTTGCATCGGAAACAACCATTGGTCGTACAGTTTCACCTTCAGGAATTACTACAATAGTGCCATCGTCACTACCTACTTGAGCAGTTGCTTCAATTTTGCTATTTTGAGCTACAATAGCTTTTTCAACAACAGCATCTGCTTCGATTTTTGCAAATGGCATAATTACAGAATTGCTTACTTTTGCACCTTTAGCAATGCGTACACCTGGGAATATAACAGAATTTTTTACTTCACCGCAAATCATAGAACCTTCACTTACAAGAGAATTTTTAATTTTAGCTTTTGGTCCTACATAATGAGGTGGCATAGCCATATCCACGGAATAAATTTTCCATTTACCATTCATTTCAAATGGTTGTTTTTCTTTTAATAAATCCATGTTTGCTTCCCAAAGGCTATCGATTGTTCCTACATCTTTCCAATAACCTTCAAATGCATAGGAATATAATCTAGCTTGGTCAGCTAACATTTTTGGAATAATATTTTTACCAAAATCATGGCTAGAAGTTTCATCTTTAGCATCATTTTCTAAGTATTCACGTAAGAAATTCCAGCTAAAGATATAAATACCCATAGAAGCTAAATTGCTTTCTGGTTTAGCAGGTTTTTCGGCAAATTTAGTAATACGACCTTCTTTATCTATGCTCATAATACCAAAACGAGAAGCTTCTTTCATTGGCACTTTAATTACACCAATTGTAGCTTCTGCTTTATTCTTTTTATGGAATTCAATCATTTTTGCATAATCCATAGTATAAATATGGTCACCAGACAAAACTAATACATAATCTGGATTAGCTTTATTGATAAAATTAATATTTTGATAAATTGCATCTGCTGTACCTTTATACCAATCTGCACCTTTTTCTCTAGCATATGGAGGTAAAATATATACACCACCATTTTTGCGGTCAAGATTCCATGCTTCACCAGTACCTAAGTATGTATGCAATTCTAGTGGACGATATTGAGTAAGTACACCTACTGTTTCAATGCCGGAATTTGCACAGTTACTCAATGGAAAGTCGATGATACGATATTTTCCACCAAATGGCACAGCTGGTTTAGCTATATTTTTAGTTAAAGCTCCTAATCTACTCCCTTGACCACCAGCCAATATCATGGCTAAGCATTCTGTTTTTCTCATAATATAAAACCTCCTGAAAAAAATAAACATAGTCTACACATCTTGTCAATTTAGACAAAAATGCAGGAATTAATCTATAAAAACTATTAAAATTTACACAAACATAACATATTACTTATAAAAACTTAACAATCTTAACAATTGTCGTACATTTTATAAAATTTAGATTAAATAAATTTACACTTCCTTTCTGTTTATAAAACTTCTCAAATAAATAAAATTCGTTACATTTTCATTTGACAGTATTACAATTCTATATAAATTTTGTAAATCCTGCTAAAATCCAAAAAAATTTTAAAAAATTTTAAAAAAAAGCAGAGCATTAAATTTGCTCTGCTAAAATCAATCCTTTTTTATATTTGCTTATCGCGGAAATTTGTAAACCAAATTTTTTAATCAATTCATCTTTTAAAGATAATAAATCTTCAATTTTTCCTTGTTTTAATTCAATTTCAACTTCACAAATAGGAGCTTTATTTTCTCTTCCTTGAACAAAACCAAGGTCTAAAGCCACTTCTAGCTTAGAGTCTAGCCATGTTAGCTCTATACACTCACGCACAAAATCTGTTATTACTATCGGTAAAAATTTTTTATCCTTTGTAGTTTTAATCAAAGACCAAATGTCTTTATCTTCAGCAAATACATTTATATCTGGTGTCAACTTTGTTACTTTTTTATTAATTTCCACGCGTTCAAACAGACCATCACTGTTTACTTTTCCTGATTTGTACGTTGCTACGATACAATCATTTTCGCAGCGTACACGATAAGCGATTTTATGTTTTTGATAGAAATTATCTTCCGTATCATAATAAATAGCCTTCATATCTATACGTTGCCATGATTGATCTTTATTTTCTTGCAAAAATCCACGTATATTTTCTATTTGGGCTTCATCTTTTATTTCCATTTTTACTTCTATTTCTTGATTATTCATGGATTTCCCAACAACCTTTCTCTTTCAATCTCAAAATAACCTGATGTTTTGCTATTAAACTACTGCGATGAGCAATGCTGATAATTTTTGTATTTGGCAAATGAAATTTCAACATATCATATAAATTGCCTTCTAAATCTTCATCAAGAGCTGATGTCGCTTCATCTAAAAATACAAATTCTGGTCTATATAATAAAATTCGCACAAAAGCTATTCTTTGTTGTTCACCTAAAGATAAAATTCTGCTCCAATCATCAACAATATCCAATTTATCTGCTAAATTTTCTAACTTACAAGCTATGAGTATTTCTTTTATTTCTTCATCACTATATTTTTCACTGATTACTTCTTCAACTACAGGATAAGAAATTGCCTGTCTTAAGCTACCAAGTGGCAAATATGGTCTTTGTGGCAAAAATAAAAATTCTTCTTCTTTTGGCAAATAAACATTGCCCTTCGCATAAGGCCAAAGACCTGCAAGTGTTCGTAAAAGAGTTGATTTACCCACGCCAGAAGCACCCATGATCAATAAAGATTGATATTTCATCAAATCAATTGTGCAATCCTTAATTAAATTATCTTTATTTTTATTAGGAAGGAAAACATCTACATTTTCTATACCGACTTTAATATTAGAAGCATTATCTATCATTAAATCAGATTTCAAATCCAAAGCTTCGCTGACATGACGATTAAAACCATCTAAACGGCGAACTACAGAGCACCACTGTGCTATAGTTGTATAAGCATCTACAAAATATGACATTGCCCCTTGAACTTGTCCAAAAGCATTTGATACTTGCATAATCCAACCAACTTGCACCTCTTTAGCAAACCAACGCGGTGCAGCCAATAATAATGGAATGATAATCGCCAATTGACCATAACCAGCTGTAAAGCCATTTAAGATTTTTTGACGAGTCATAATATCGCGGAAATTGCCAATTACAATCTTAAATCTAGTCAAGAAATTTTCTAATTCTGGTTTTTCACCACGATAAAAAGCAATCGACTCTGTATTTTCTCTTACACGCATCATCGCAAAACGGAAATCAGCTTCATATTTTTGCTGTTCATAATTTAAATTGATAAGTGCCTTACCCACCTTATGAGTGAGATACGTACCAACAATAGAATATACCAAAGATAACCAAACCATATAGCCATAGATAGTAAATTCATAACTGCCAATAGGCACAGTGATAATTCCTGATAAATTCCATAAAATTACAGTAAACGCCACCAAAGTTATCAATTGACGCACCAGACCAATCGTCAAAGATAAAGTCAAAGCTACAAATTGATTAATATCCTCAGAAATACGCTGATCTGGATTATCCATATCTTTTCCCATCAATTTCAACTTATAATAAGCTCTATTTTCCATCCATCTCACTAAATATTTATCAGTGAGCCATTCACGCCATTTTATCTGCAATAATTGTTGTAAATACACAGAATAAACGCCAATCGCTATATAAATAGCGGCAATCAAGGAAAATTTGCCCACTAAATACCAAAAACTATCAAATTCATAGGCTTGCAAAACATCCCAAAATTCTTTATACCAATCATTTACCAATACCGTTAAAAATACACTAGCTAAATTTAAAATTAAAACAACAGCTAAAATACCATAAGCTTTCCATTTTTGTTCAGAACGCCAATATCCTAGTGCTAAAATTTTAAAAGCCTGTAAATAATACATAATTCTTCTTGAAGTCAAACCATACACCTCTATCCTAAAATTAATTTTCATATCTTCTAAAAAAATATGCTAAAATAAAGATATTGCTTACTTTTCTTTCATGAGCAAGAAAAGTAACAAAAGAACTCTACCTCCCGATATC
>ENA-ORTV01000012-ORTV01000012.1-human-gut-metagenome-genome-assembly--contig:-NODE-12-length-206967-cov-9.790350_pt1 | contig 206967 bp, 227 predicted proteins | sample MGYA00241915_ERZ509194 | MGnify/ENA primary metagenome ERZ509194 (study PRJEB26280, sample SAMEA2338810) | human gut metagenome | biome: human gut; feature: human-associated habitat; material: faeces... | reverse complement strand
ACCAGCCACAGCCGAAAGAGCTGCAGCTCTGCAGCAGCATGGGCACCAAGCTGACGGAGATTATTGCCGACAGCTACAGTAAGGCTGCCGGTGTAAAAGTAAATATAAGCTATCTGCCGGGAGGCACGCAGCAGGAACGTTTGGATTACCTGCGCAAGCATAAATTTGATGTCTGGCTGGGCGGTACGAGTGAGGAGTATTTCATGGCAGATGAGCAGCATATTCTGCAGCCGTATATTGCCAAGGAATCCTACAAGGTGCCGGCAGAGCTGCGTAACCGTACAGGACAATGGACAAGCCTGTATCTTAGCTATATCGCTTTGCTGAGCAATAAAAACAATCTGCATGCCTACGGTCTGTATGCTCCGGAAACCTGGGATGAGCTTTTGGCACCGCAGCTTAAGGATGAGCTGGCGATTGCCGACTTTGATCTTGGCGGAGCAAGCTTCGGCATGATTACAAGCATTTGGCAGATGCGCGGCAAGGAGCAGGCTATGGCTTATGCAGCCAAGCTTAATGCGCAGCAGCCGGTGTATACCAAGGGCTTCGGCGAGGCGGTAGACCTTGTATATATCGGTAAAAAAACCGTTGCTGTAGTGCCGTTGGATTATGCTCTGCAAATGGAAGCGCGTCACCGCCATCTGTTTGCGACAGTAGTGAAGGATGCCAACCGTACGATGCTTACCGGTGCGGCAATGATGCGCAGCGCAGAGCATCCGGATGAGGCGCGTGCCTTTTTAGATTATCTGATGAGTGACGCGGGCGTAGAGCTGTTGCCTGCTAACGGTTATCACTATATGTGGCATGTAAAAAAATATCCCTATAATGACGGCCGTAGGGAGCTTATAGGTAATGTCCGCGTGCCGGTAGATGATTTAAGCTGGACCTCGGTCTATAAGAGTGAGATTATCCGTCAATGGCGAGGTGCGCTTTAAAGGCATAAAAAAATTGGCGCTTTTACAGCGCCAATCAGCATTATAAAACCTTATGCTTTACATGGTCCAGTGCCTGGTCAAAAAGACTGAGCACATGGCTGTCATCCAGAGAATAGATAACTTCTTTGCCATCCTTGGTAAATTTTACCAGGTTGGTGGCACGCAGCAGACGCAGCTGATGCGAAATAGCGGAATGAGTCATACCAAGGGAATCGGCAATGCAGGTAACGCACATTTCCTCGTGTGCTAACAGAGAGAGAATGCGGATACGTGTGGGATCGCTGAGAACTTTAAAAATATCTGCCATAGGCTGGATATATTTTTCGTCATCTTTGCCGGGGAAAGGCAAGGCATGATTGTGGATGTGTGTCATTTTTTTCACCTACTTTATTTTTTATTGTTTAAGCGCAGACCTTTATTGAAAAAGAATGCGAGTACTGCGTAATAAAAGAAGCCTCCGGTAGGAGTCTTGCTGATAAACCACGTCGGAAAAAGGAAAAAGCTTACACTGAGAAAGAGCAGCTGCGGCAAGCAGCCGAAAAGACAGCTGATGCCTTCCTCCTGCCATTTGCTTTTAATGTGCAGCGCACTGAAAACGCTGTAGCGTGAGGCAAAGGCTCCGAAGCAAATGCCGCTGAAGGCATAAAGAAGGAGGTTAACGATTTCGCCGAAGTTCATCTTACTTACCTTCTTTGCTGCTGAACTGCTTGAAAAAGCCGGTTTTGAGCAGCAGGCAGGCGATAACGCTGCCACCGATGGTGCTTACCAAAAACGGCGGAATAAAGAACCAGGCTACAGCCTTGCTGCCTAAAAGCAGAGTAGCCATAATCCAGGCGACGAAGCCACCGATGATACCGGTGCCGAAAATTTCACCGGCCATAGCTGCCGGCAATGTTTTGTAACGGCTGTAGGCCAGTCCGGCGAGGGCTGCACCAATCATACTGCCGGGGAAAGCCAGCAGTGAGCCTGTGCCAAGCATGTTGCGCAGACAGGCAATAATAAAGCCTATAGCAACGGCGTAATCAGGTCCCAAGAGAACCGCACCCATAACATTGATGGCATGCTGCACAGGGAAGCATTTGGAAACACCTGCCGGAATATAAATTAAATGTGCGCTCAGTGTGCCGATGGCAATCAGAAGCGCTGCTGATGTCAGCTTGCGGGTTTGCATATAAAAACCTCCATATGAAAGTTGTGTATGGCTAACAATGATATAACTATATTATAGCATTTAAATAGGTGTTTTGTGAACATATCTGAATAAATTCATAAGAAAATTTTTCAGAATATAAAAGCTTATTAAGCAGAACAGGAGTGATAAATTTGGCTTTGTTAGAAGGTATTAAGGTTGTTGATTTTTCCAAATGGCTGCCGGGACAATATTGCGGTATGCTGTTGGGTGATTACGGTGCAGATGTTATTAAGATTGAGGATTTGCAGGGTGATGCGACACGTCGCTTTTGGCCTGAAAAAACTAAAGGTATGAGCTATTGGCATTTGATGCTGAACCGCAATAAGCGAGGCGTTGCCTTGAATCTTAAAAAGGACGGCGGACGTGATTTGCTGCTGAAGCTGTTGCAAGAGGCCGATGTTTTTCTAGAGGGCTTCCGTCCGGGATATCTGGCGCGTTATGGACTGGATTATACAAGCGTGCATAAAATCAATCCGCGTCTGGTGTACTGTTCGATTACCGGCTTCGGCCAGGAATCGCATAAGCCGGCGCATGATTTGAATGTTGTGGGGCTGGCAGGCTTAAACAATCTTGATGATGTCGGCAGAGCCTGCGTATCTGAGGTGCAGGTGAGCGCCGTAGGCAGCGGTCTGAATGCTTTGAGTGCGATTTCGATGGCGCTGTTGGCGCGCGAACGTACCGGCAAGGGACAGTGGCTCGATGTCAATCTATATGCTACGGCGTTGTCTATGCAGGTGACGGGCATCAGCGCTTTGTGGGGCTGCCGGGAAACTGGTGAAAAGCCCTTTGGCCGTATAGCGCATTATTATAATATTTATCGTACCGCAGATGGCAGATATATGACAGTTGGTACTATCGAGCCTAAGTTTTGGCAACGCTTTTGCGATTTAATTGAATGTCCGGAGCTGGAAAAACGCCAATATGATTTTGCTCATGAGGAGGAGCTGCAGCAGCTGGTAGCTGCCAAAATTGCTGCTAAAACTCAGCAAGAGTGGCTGGAGCTTATCGGCGGCGCAGAATTTTGCGTAACGCCTGTATGCAGCCTGGAGGAAGCACTGGACAGTAAGCTGACGGCGCAGGAGTATATCCTGCAGGAAGCAGACAGTGATCTTGGAAGGCTGCAGTATATCGGCGGTCCGGTGAAGTTCAGTGAGGATGCAAGTACCATCCGCATGAGAGCGCCTAAGCTCGGCGAACATACGCTGGATATTTTGCAGGAACTGGGATATAATGATAATGAAATCAGCGCTTTGCATGAAGAGGGCGCAATATAGGATTTTTTGGTTGTAGTGTGTTTATGAAGCAGGAGGCCAATATGAGGAAAATATTAAAGCTTTTTATGACGTTTGTTTTTGCCTGCTGCCTGTTCGTAGGCGTTAATCCTGCAGAGGCAGGTTTAATCAGCAGAGAGCAGGAAATTGAAATGGGTCAGCAGACAGCTAAGCAGCTGGAGGCGCAATACGGCGTGTCGCAGGATGCTGCGCTGCAGGAAAGAGTTAACCGCATCGGCCAAAGACTGGCGAAAGTTTGCGGACGTGATGATATCACCTTTTCCTTCAAGGTGCTCAACAATAATGAGGTCAATGCATTAGCCTGCCCCGGCGGCTTTGTTTATGTGTATAAGGGACTGATTGACTACATGCCGACAGACATGGAGCTGGCTGGCGTTCTTGGTCATGAGGTGGGACACGTAGCCAAGAAGCATACAGTAAATGCGATTGAAAAGCAGATGTGGACCTCACTGATTCTGATAGCTGCCACCCGCGGACAGGGCATGGGACTTGTGCAGGCAGCGCAGCAGGCGTTGTTTGCCGGCTACAGCCGTACTGATGAGCGCGGTGCCGATAAGGAAGGCGTAAAAAACAGTATCGCAGCGGGCTATAACCCTTACAGCATGCTGATTACCGTGTGGAAGCTTGATGATTTGTCCAAGCAGGGCGGCGGTGCGAAATACGGTCTGTTCAGCAGCCATCCCGAGCCGGAGGAACGCGTAAAACGCGTTATGAAGCAGCTGAAGGAATATAACATTCATCCCGATGTTGTCGTTAAAGATGATGACCATGCGACTGTTACCGAGGGCAACTGGAGCTTTAACGTAAGTCAGAGTATTGGTAATACCAAGGGCAAATATCGTGCCTATATGCTTGCCGGCGGCTTGTGGAACGTGCGTCAGCGCGGACCTGTAAACCCCAACCATTTTGTGGTTTATGACAACGGCATTACGGCAGATATCTATTATGACGATATCCAGGTTTTCCGTCTGTATACTCAGGATGCAGGTGCCTTTGGCAGTGCCGGAGCTTATGCCGCAGCCTGCGTTGATATGCTGCGTGATTGGGCGCAGATAGCCAATGCTAATGATGCTAAAGCTAAGAGCAGCACCAAAAAGAAATAAGCAGATTTAGGCAATAAATAAAGCCATACCATGCTAAGCGTTTTGCTTAGCGAGGTATGGCTTTTTAGTTGCTTTTAAACGGTAAGATGAGAAGGGATGCTTACAGTACCTTTTGCAGCAGATTCAGCACGTTTTTATGGGTAATTTTTTCAACGGTGCTGGCGCTGTATTTTTTAGAAAGATATTCATATACTGCACTGTAATCCTGCACGCCGTGGAGGTTGTAGGGCGGATGGCTGATGCCGTCAAAGTCGCTGCCGAAGCCGATATGGTCATCGTTGCCCATGATGTTCAGCATATAGTCGATATGGCGGTAAATGCTTTCGATGCAGGCATCGTTGTAATCGTGCTCCAAAAATTGACCGGCAAAGGTAACACCGATGAGGCCATCATTTTCGTTGATTGCCAAAATCTGCTTGTCATCCAGGTTACGCGGATGCGGGCAAAGAGCCTTGGCATTGGAATGAGTTGCGATAATGGGCTTGCTGCTGGTCTCGATAACATCCCAGAAGCCTGCGGGTGCGATGTGGGAAACGTCAACCAGCATACCGAGCTTGTTCATTTCAGCAACTACTTGGCGGCCGAAAACGGTAAGACCGCCGCCGCTGCCTTCTTCGTTAACGCCGTCGGCAATATCGTTACGGTTGCTCCAGGTAAGAGTCATTGCACGCACGCCTAAGGCGTAAAGGCAACGCAGTGCTTCCAGGCTGCCGTCGATAGCGCCGCCTTCTTCAATGGCGAGCAGGGTTGCGGCCTTGTGGTTGAGCACATCGGCTGCATCCTCTTTTGTGAGCACCTGCAGTACGTCAATACCGTCTACATGCAGCTTCTTTACCTCTTGCAGGTATTTGTCGAGCAGCTGCAGGGTGTAGCGCAGGCCGCCGTAATAACGGAATTCGCGTGTGGGTACGAAAATAGCACAGAATTGCAGACCGCCGCCGAGAGCGATTTGACGCTGAATGTCAAAATGCTGGTCATTGGCATAAAGGCTGGTGCCTTTCTTATATAATTCGGTAAGGGTATCGCAGTGACAATCACAGATAAACATAGGGAAAACTCCTTTCAGAATTTATTAAACCCCCGCGTTTCCCGAACGTGGAACAGCGGGGGTTATAATACTGTAAATTTTTACTTAACAGTTAAAGGTACTTGCTTCTTACCAACCGGTGTAGTAGTAGAAGAAGGTCATACCGATGGTAACGATCATAGCGCCGGCCATGGGGATTGCGGTGCGTTTTACCAGATCAAAGGAGGAAACGCCACCCATACCGGAAGATACTACGATAACTGCGGTAATCGGGGAGCAGTTACGCATGATGGAAGCTGCAAAGTGCATCGGCAGCAGCATCAGTACAGGGTGCAGGCCGCTGTGCGCTGCAACTGCCGGAGTAAGTGCGGCGAATGCGAAGAAGGGAGCGTTGCCACTGCCCATAACAATTGCGGATACAGCGATGATTGCTACCATAACCAGCATCATAGCCATCGGGCCGAAGCCTAAGTTTTTACTGCCGTCGATAAGAGTGGTGATAGCACCCATGGATACGAGGCCCTTAGCAAAGGTCTGACCTGCTACAACCAGGGTAATAACGTTAGCCATCTGCATACCTAAGCCGTCAAAGAAGGTCTGAATATCGCCCAGAACTTTTTGACCGTCACGCCAACGGCCGTACTCGCACATAACACCGATAGTCATGCCGATGAACATTGCCATAACGATGTTCATCTTAATAGTGGTAATCCAAAGAGAGCTGAAGGAAAGAATCAATGCCAGAGGAATTACCGGCAGGATAGCGTACCACATCGGTGCATTATCTGCTTCTGCTTCAACTTTTTCAACTTCCATAGGCTGCACTATATGACCGTCGCGTTTATCCATATATTTCTGAGTCAGGTAATGCAGAACGCCTACAACTACGAAGGCTACAGCAACGATAGGAACCTGATAATGACTCCAGTAAACTACAGGGTCAACGCCTGCGGTTTCAGCGGAGAGGATGGTACCGGTATCACTGGGGCTCCAGTCGAAGCAGAGGGTGGTTGCTACAGCAGCGGTTGCGGACAGACGGCTTACGCCCAAGCCCAACAGGATGGGGAACATGGTTACCATCAGCAGCATTGCCAGACCGGAGGCACTGTTGATGCACAGACCGATGAGCATACCGATAATCCAGGTGCCGCTCATTACCAGATAGGGGGATTTTAAAGCCATCAACGGTTTGATGGTTAAACGTACTAAAGAGCGGGAAGCGCCGATTTTATCCATATATTTAGCAAAAGCGCCTACAGACATAATGTTCAGGCCGAGTTTGCCGACATTAGAGCTGAAAGTTGCGCGGATAAATTCAAAGGCATCGAAAATTACGGAGCCTGTTGTAGCCTTAGCTCCTAAAATCTGGCTGTAACCCAGCATAGCAGCGATATACATCATGATAATACCGCCCATGAAGAGCACAGGCTGTGGTTTGTACTTTTTGTAAATCAAATAGCCAACCCAAAATGTTATAATTGCAGAAATAACAATACCCAATTTTCATCATCCCTTTCTCTTATGAATTTATTTTACAAAAATTTAGGCAATTCCATTATAGCATAACTTTGCTGCATTAAGCAATAAAAAAACCTGCAATATTCCCCGCGAAGGGGACAGAATGCAGGTTTTTTTAGTTAATTATTAATAAATGTCAATCTTCTAGAGACAAAACACGTAAAACATGTTGGATATAAATAGCCTGAATAGCTTTGGAACGGCCAAGACCACACAGATGACCGGTTGTTTTGATGCCTAAAGCTTCAATCTGAGTCTTCCAGCTGTCTTCCTCGTCGCCGTACATATCGTTTTTAGCATGGTCGCCGGCAACAACCATCAGGGGATACATATGTACATGCTTGTACTTGCGCTCCTGCAGTTTTTGCAGAACCGCTTCAAAATTAGGAGTATCCTCTTCTTCTACTGTTCCTACAATAGCAGGGAATTTCATAGAATCAAAGATTTCCTGCAGTCTGACATAGGTATAGCCGTGCGCTTTATTGTTATTACGCGGAGTGCCGTGGCCCATGAGGACTACACCTTCATCTGCAGCTAAGGGAGGAACCTGAACGGCAACAGCGGCTGCTGCCAGCCTATAATCCTCATCATTAACGATAAGCGGTTGGCTGATAATAATTTTTTGGAATTTAGCGGTGAATTTATCCCTGAGGCTGAGAATCTTCTGTTCGAATTCTTCACCATGCAGCAGATGCGTCGGCTGTAGCACTACCTCTTCGTAGCCTGCGTCAACCAGCTTTTGCAGAACTGTTTCCGTATCGTCGATTTTAATGCCGCGTTCAGCCAGACGTTTGCGGATAATTACGGAGGTAAAGGCACGGTACTGGTCATAGGCAGGAAAGGCTGCTGCGAGTGCCTGCTCAATGCCGCCGATATCGTGGGTTCTGGTTTCGTCAAAGGTGGAGCCAAAGCTGATAACCACCAGAGCTTTTTTGCTATCCATATATAATATAGCACCTCTTCTTCATAAATTAATTTTTATTATAAAAATACTCTCCGCCCTGAAAAGCGGACGGAGAGTAAAAAGGTGTGAAAGAAATGAATTACTTGTTAAGTAAATTATTTAGCTTCCAGAGCATCCCAAGAATCGTTTGCTCTTTCAACAAACAGTTTTTGTACTGCTGCGTTTTCGCCCAGGCCGTGGATATAGGTGTTAACCTTGAAGCCTTCAGCCTGCAGTTGAGATTTAAAGGAATCAGGCTCGTCACCGGCCATATCGTTATTAGCATGGTCGCCTGCAACCATCATCAGCGGCATCAGAGTTACGTTCTTAATGCCTTTAGCTTTCAGTTGCGGAGTAACGGTGTCCAGATGCGGCCAGCCTTCTACGGAGAAGATGTAAGCGTTGGTATAGCCAAGCTCATTCAGACGGTCTTGCATTACTGCATAGTAAGCATTGGACGGATGCGGAGTACCATGAGCCATAATCAGAACAGCATCTTTTTTGCCGAGTTTCGGGAATTGAGTAGCAACTGCTTTCATGGTTTCGGTAATATCGTCAGCTTGACCTTCCTGGCCTTGCCAGTACATCAGCGGAGTGCCGAAGGTCATTTTCTTGAAGTCATTTTTGTGCAGGTTATAAACTGCATCTTTGTATGCATATTCCATGCCCGGAATAATATCCAGAGAGGTCAGAGCAACACGGGTGTAGCCTTCAGCTTTCAGTTGAGCCAGAGCTTGTTCAGGTGTCGGAATGGTGAGACCTTCATGAGCTTTGATACGGTCAATAATAATATGGGAGGTGAAAGCAGTAACTACTTTTACACCGGGATGAGCAGCTTTAATAGCGTCTACAGTTGCTTCAATAGTTTTAGCACGGCTGTCTTTAAAGGTGGTGCCGAAGCTCATAACAACGATAGCGTCTTTGTCAGGCAGGTTTGCCAGAGCCGGATTAACATTGGTTTTTACGCCGATTTGGGATGCCATAAGCAGAGCCGGGGTAGCGTCTTTAACTTCGTCGTTCAGTTGATATGCGGCATGGCTGGTAGCAGCAAAGCCTAAGAGGGCAGCGCAAGTCATAGATGCAACAGCAAATTTTTTCAGACTTTTCATTTTGAAAGCACTCCTTTGAAATTCATAATCATCAAAAATAGTAGAAGGTTCTTTTATAAACCTTACTTCTCTGTATTATATCACTTATAGTTGAGATGTCAACAAAAATAATAAGAATTGCTATTATGAAGCTGTAATAAAAAAACAGACTGCTGTTATCAGCAGTCTGTTGCAGGATTATTTCCTGAAAATTTTTTTGAAGCAGTCCTTCAGAGAACGATTGAGCATACCGCCTGCCGGGGCATTTTCGTATTCACGGTTACGGCTGTCGCTGAAGGAGGCAACAAGTGTGCCGTCAGACAAATCATAAAAGTTATAAATCAGGCTTAGCTGTGCATACGGATGAAAGCTTTCCGGTACCCAGCGCTGGCGTACAACATCTTCAGTCCAATAGTGGCGTTTTCCATCTTTGTCATAGTAATAATGTGTTTCTTGGGTAGTGTAATCTTCAAAATGACCGGGAACACGAATGGTGCGGTAGCCAAAATGATTAATGGTAACTCGCATTTCCAAATCTCTGGGCGCTAAATTTTTTTGGCTGGTTTTAACATTATGATATTCCGGCAGCGGCTTTTGCGTTTCATCTGTAGCAATCAGCTTTTGTTTGCCGGCAGCCTGCAAAACAGCGGCGAGGACTTTGGTTTCGGCATGTTCGTCCGATTTGAAATAGCGTGCGGGCTCTCCTTCCAGATTATCAATTTGGGTAATATGAATTTCTTTGACTGTACGCAGATTGTAATCAGGATGCTTATAGGGCTGATTAGCGAAGCAGGAAATGCTGACGCAGAGCAGCATAATGAATGTAAGCAGAAACAAAACTGATTTTTTCATAGCGGACCTCTCGAAAACTTATAGCAAATTAATCCTTCAGCATGCCCTTGATTCCTGCAAAGGTTTCCGGGCTGATGATATGCTCGATACGGCAGGCATCCTTTTCCGCAATTTTCTCGTCTACGCCTAGAAGCTCGTTGATGAAACGGGTGATGGTTACGTGACGGTCGTAGACGGCAGCAGCTTTTTTCTGACCATCCTTGGTAAGCAGGATGCGGCCGTCAGGCTCCATGATAATATAGTTATCACGTTTAAGAATGCTCATAGCGCGGCTGACGCTGGCTTTTGTAAAATTCATTTCCTCCGCAATGTCGATAGAACGTACGCTGCCATTGCGTTTGGTCAGAACTAAGATAGTTTCCAAGTAATTTTCTCCGGATTCCAGCAGTGACATTTTTATAACCTCCATCAGTATCAGATGTAATATTTCGATTACTATTATTTTAACACATTTAATTCTTAACGTCACTAGCAGAGATAGTGTATAATAAAAAACAAACAAAATAGTCAAATGAGTAAGCTGTGGCTATCTAAAATAGATGATCAGAAACGGAAAGAGGTAGTGATATGTTAAAATTTATGCAGGAAACACTAAGTGTCTGGGAGCTCCTGCAACATACAAAAAAACCGATAGTACTTTACGGAATGGGCAACGGAGCCGATAAAATTATCGACTGGTGCGAAGCAAACGGAGTGCAGGTGCAGGGTGTATTTGCCAGTGACGAGTTCGTCCGCGGACAGCAGTTCCGCGGCTTTACGGTAGAACGCTATGATGTGCTGCGTGCGCGTCTGGGCAATGAGCTTCTGGTTGTTATCGCTTTTGCCAGCGAAAGACCGGAGGTGCTGGAGCGCTTTGCGCAGCTGGCTGCCGAGCAGGAGGTTGTGGCACCGCATCTGCCGCTTTTTGATGAAGAAGAAACTGTAAGCGCCGCCTGGCTGCAGCGTTACGAAGAGCAGCTGACGCAGGTTTATGACAGACTGGCGGATGAACAGTCGCGCAGAGTTTTTGCGGCTACGCTTAACTATAAGCTTAGCGGCAAGATAAGCTATCTTTTTGACTGTGAAACGCAGCGTGAGGAGGATATCAGGATGTTGCTTGCGCCGACAGCCGAAGAAGTATATATGGATCTTGGTGCCTATAACGGTGATACCATACAGGAGCTGGGACGCCTGACTGACTGGCAATGGCGCGAGGTGCTGGCGGTAGAGCCGGATCGCCGTAACTGCCGCAAGCTGCGTCTGCTGGCAGATGAGCTAGCGGAGAAGGGGCTTACTGTCGAGATACACGAGGCAGGCATCTGGAGCGAGCAGGGAGAGCTGGGCTTCAGCGACAGCGGCGGCAGACAGTCAACGTTTATCGGCGCGGAGAAGAAAACCGTGCCGGTGACGACGATTGATGCTGTAGCGGCGGGACGCCCGGTGACAATGATCAAAATGGATGTCGAGGGGGCGGAGGTGCAGGCTATTGCCGGTGGCAGACAGACCATCGGCGAATGTAAGCCGAAGCTGTTTGTCGCGGCCTACCATTATGATGTTGATTTATTCCGTCTGCCGCTGCTTTTGTGGGAGCTGGTGCCGGAGTATAAGATTTATTTGCGTAAGCATCCTTATGTCCCTGCATGGGAATTGAATTTTATTTGTATCGGGAAATAGCGGGACAATAAAAGTCCACATAGGACAAAAAACGTCAAATGTAATATGGTGGTGGAATGTCCATTTAATAAGTGTCAAGGTGACATAAAAAGTTAAATATTTATAAAAATAATGTAAAGTGTAAGCAGGTGAAAAACGTCCTGCAGCGAATTTATCAAATATGGGTGTAGAATGGAACACGCTAAAATATAATTTTCAACGACGATGCAAAAAAAGGAGTGTATGTGAATGAAAAAATCTAAATGGATGCTTGGTGCAGCAGCAATGTTGGCTTTATCTGTAGCTTTGGCTGGCTGCGGCGGCGGCGACAAAAAAGCAGACAATAAGGCTGCCGGCGTAAAAGGCAGCTTGATGGTTTATACCTCTATTTATCCTGATATTATCGACAATATGTGCAAACCTAATGTTGCAAAAGCTTTCCCGGATATGAAGGTTAACTGGTTCCAAGGCGGTACCGAAAAAGTTATCACCAAGATTACCGGCGAAATCAAAGCTAAAAAAATTGCTGCAGACGTTCTGATGGTTGCGGATCCTTCCTATTATCTGAAGCTGCAGGAGCAAGGCTTGCTGTTGCCTTATAAATCCAAAGAAGATGCTAACGTTATCAGTGAAAAAGACAAAGACGGCAACTGGTACGGCGTTCGTATCTCCAACATGATCATTGCTTATAACTCCAATAAGCTGAAAGCTGAAGAAGCTCCGAAAAACTGGACAGATCTGACCGATCCGAAATGGAAAGGCAAAATCGCTATGCCTAACCCGATGCTGTCCGGTACTGCTTATGTAGCAGTTGGCGCTCTGGCTGACAAATACGGCTGGGAATATTTCGATAAATTGAAAGCTAACGGCCTGCGCGTTGAAGAAGGCAACTCCGCTATTCAAAACAAGCTGTTGACTGGCGAATATGCAGCTGTAATGATTCTGGAAGAAAACATCCTGAAGCTGGCTAACACCAAGAAAGAGCCTCTGAAGATTGTTTACCCGACCGACGGCGTAATCAACGTTCCTTCCCCGATCGCTATTTTCAAGGAAACCAAGAATCCTGAGGGTGCAAAGGCTTTGGTTGACTGGTGGCTGTCCAAAGAAGGTCAGGAAGCAGTTGTTAAGGGTTGGATGCACTCCGTTCGTGGCGACGTAAAAGCTCCTACCGGTGCTGAAGAAACCAAGAAGATTGTTGAGGGCAGAATTAAAGTTGACTGGCAGAAGCTGGCTAACAACAATGCTCAAATCAAAGAAGAATTCCGTAAGAGAGTTATGGATAAATAATGCGTTGCTAAGTTAAATTATAGCGGAAACAGGGAGACCTTTCAGGCCATCCCTGTTTTCTGCTCAATAAAGAGGGGCCGAAAGTCTGCTTTTGGTGTTGCTCTGAGGTATTAAAAAAGGAGAAAGAAGCGTTCTATGTCAAGAATAAACAGTAAATTTATTGTTATCGCTATCTCCGTGCTGTTGCTTTTATACTTTGTTATCTTCCCGATGGGAATTCTGCTGTATGACAGCATCATGCTGGATGGCGCAATTAACTTGGAAAATTATCGCAATGTATATAGCCAGGATGTCAACTGGCGTGCGTTGACGAATACAATCGAGCTGTCTTTGGGTGTTATGATTGTCAGTGTGCTGATTACCTTCCCGCTGGCTTGGCTGGTTGGCCGTACTGATATGCCCGGTAAAAAAATCTACCGTACTCTGCTGGTATCCAGCTACATGATTCCGCCGTATGTAGGCGCTATTGCCTGGGTACAGCTGCTGAACCCCAGTGTAGGTTATCTGAACGAGATTCTTAAATTTGTCTTTGGGCTGGAAACAGCGCCCTTTGACATTTATACTATGGCCGGCTTAGGCTGGGTACTGACTTTGTTCTACTCTCCCTTTGCTTTCATTACCATTTCACGTGCTATGGAGAAAATGGATCCGACTCTGGAGGAGGCAGCGCGTGTCAGCGGTGCTTCTCCGATGCGTACTGTTTTTGACGTAACACTGCCGCTGATGGCTCCGTCCATTCTGGCCGGCGGTTTGCTGGTATTTATTGCTGCCGGCAGCTGCTTCGGTATTCCTGCTATCGTAGGTATGCCTGGCAACATTGAAGTAATGACCACGCGTATCGTAACCTATATTTACATGGGCGATACTGCGGGCGTACGTGATGCTACCGCTCTGGCTGCGTCCCTCATGTTCCTTGCTAACATCCTGCTGTTCGGTATGACCTGGATGGTTGGTAAAAAGGATTACACCACTATCAGCGGTAAGAGCACCCGTCCGAACATTGTAGAGCTGGGCAAATGGAAATGGCCCTGCTTCTGCCTGGTTGGCGCTTACAGCATGATTTCCATTATCATTCCGCTGGGCTCCATCGTGCTTACCAGCTTGATTATCACCCTGTCCAAGCCGATTGGTCTGGACAACATTGGCTTTGATGCCTGGATTCCTGTTATCACCAGCTCCCAGTACATGGAAAGCGTTTGGAACTCTGTTGTTTACGCTGTTATTGCTGCCTGCATCGGCACACTTATTTCCATCTTTATTGCATATCTTGCAGTTAAAACCAGAATCAAAGGCCGCAGCCTGCCGGATCTGCTGGTAGTTATCGGTGGCAGTACCCCGTCCATCGTTATTGCGCTGGCTTTGATTATTACCTTCAGCGGTAATTTTGGTTTGAACCTTTATTCCACGATGTGGATTATGGTAGTTGCTTATCTGGTAAAATACATGACGATGTCTGTGCGTACCATCGCCGCTTCGCTGAGTCAGGTGCACATCTCTCTGGAGGAGGCTGCACTGAACTCCGGCGCCAGCTGGCTGCGCTGCTGTAAGGATATCATCATGCCGCTTATTGCACCGTCTATAGTTGCCGGCTGGTTCCTGATTTTCATGCCGTCCTTCTACGAGCTGACTATGTCCCTGCTCCTGTACGGCAGTGATACCAAGACCATCGGCGTATTGCTGTATGAATTGCAGACCTATGCAGATACGCAGAACGCTTCTGTGCTTTCTGTAATCATTCTGCTGATTGTTTTGATTGGTAACCTGATTCTGAACAAGGTTTCCAAGGGTAACGTAGGTATTTAATTAAAGGAGTGTAATAAATGGCTGAGGTAAGAATTGAGCATGTATTTAAACGTTTCGGCGCTGTAACTGCCGTAAACGATTTTGATTTAGTTGTAAAGGATGGCGAATTTGTTTCCATCCTCGGTCCTTCCGGTTGCGGTAAAACCACTACCCTGCGTATGATTGCAGGCTTTGAGCGTGCTACCGAAGGTGAAATTTATATCGGCGACCACTGCGTAAGCTCCTCTATTAAGGGCAGCTTCGCTCCGCCGGAAAAACGTGATATCGGTATGGTATTCCAGTCCTATGCTGTTTGGCCGCATATGACTGTTGCCGAAAATGTAGGCTATCCGCTGAAAATTCAAAAGGTAGATAAAAAGGAACGCGAAGAACGCGTACAGAAGATGCTGGAGCTGGTTCATTTGGGCGAATACAGCAAGCGTTATCCGCATCAGCTGTCCGGCGGTCAGCAACAGCGTGTAGCTTTGGCGCGCGCTCTGGTAGCACAGCCGGGCCTGCTGCTGTTGGATGAGCCTCTGTCCAACCTGGATGCTAAGCTGCGTGAATCCATGCGTTTTGAAATCCTTGCTATTCAAAAGGAACTGGGCATCACCGTTGTTTATGTAACCCATGATCAGGGCGAAGCAATGGCAATGAGTGACCGCGTAGTTGTTATGAGCGCCGGCGTTGTACAGCAAATCGGTGCGCCGCACGAAATCTATACCAAGCCTGACAACAAAATGGTTGCTGACTTCATCGGTCTGGTTAACTTTATCGATGGCGAGGTTAAGGGTGACAGAGTATTCATTAAGGGCAGCAACGTTTCCTTCCCGAATACCGCTAAGGTTACCGGCGAAGCTACCATTGCCGTACGTCCTGAGAATATTACCATGTCCCTCAGCGGCGGTCAGATGGAAGGTCAGGTAACTCACCGCTTCTACCTGGGCGATGCGGTTGACTATCGTGTAAACGTTCACGGTCATGACATCCGAGTTATCGTTAAGGGCGCAGACATTGATGCAATTCCTGACGGCTCCAAGGTATACCTGGACTTTGACAGAGTAATGGTTTTCGACAGAAACTAAGCTGAAAATACAAGACGGAGATAACGGATTAAATTACTGTTATCTTCGTCTTTTTTTGTGGGAAAAAACATAAAAAACGGCGGTTAGCTATTGACAACTCGTCTAAATCGTAGTATAGTGGTCTTAAACAGGAATAACAATATAAATATGCGCTCAAAAAGCAAAAAGTTCCGTCGCAAAAGCCGAAGAGCTGAATGAGGGTTTTATGAATTTAATTGAAGGTCTTACTAATTTTAACTTAACAAAGCAGGAAGCAACTCTGTATGTGCTGCTGCTGAAGTCCGGTCAGATGACCGGCTACGAAGCAGCCAAGCAGACCGGCATTTCGCGTTCCAACACTTATACTGCGCTGGCAGGACTGGTGGATAAGGGAGCAGCGTATGTGCTGGAGGAGGGGAAGGTAACGCGCTATACTCCGGTGCCTGCTGCTGAGTTTTGCAGCAACAAAATCAGTTGTCTGGAGGAGATAAAAAAAGATATACTCCAACAGCTGCCGGTGCTGAACAATGATCCTGAGGGGTATATCACCATCAAGGGTGCGCAAGAGATTATAAATAAAATGCGCAATACCGTGCGTCAGGCACAGGCAAGAATTTATCTGTCAGCTAACAGCAGAATGCTGGAGCTGATGCTGCCGGAGCTGCAGGATGCTTTGCAGCGAGGCTTGAAGGTAGTAGTTATCGGTGATAAATACTTTTCTTTGCCGGGAGCAATCTGCTACGGAACAAATAAGCAAAGCGAGCAGATTCGTCTGATTGCCGATTCACACACCGTTTTGACAGGAGATTTGCAGGATGATGAGGATTCAACCTGTTTGTATTCCTGCAAACGCAATTTAGTTGATTTATTTAAGGAAGCGCTGCAGAATGAAATTGCGCTGATTAAATTACAGAAAGGTGATATGAATGTCTAAGAAAATTCCGTTTGTTACTAAAGAACAATTAGAAAAAATCGTTTCCCAATATCCTACTCCGTTCCATCTGTATGATGAGGCCGGCATCCGTCGCACCGCGCGTCTGGTGAACAAGGCTTTTTCCTGGAACAAGGGCTTTAAAGAATATTTCGCAGTAAAGGCTACACCTAACCCCTATCTGCTGCAGATTCTGCGCGAAGAGGGCTGCGGTGCCGACTGCTCCTCCTATACCGAGCTTTTGATGAGCGATGCCGTAGGCTTTAAGGAGAGCGAGATTATGTTCTCCTCCAATGCAACTCCGGCAGAGGACTTTAAACTGGCTCGTAAACTGAATGTAAACATCAATCTGGATGATATTACTCATATCGACTTTTTGGAAAAGGTTGCCGATATTCCGGAAACCGTCTGCTGCCGTTACAATCCCGGTGGACATTTTGCCATTGCCAACAACATTATGGATAACCCCGGCGATGCAAAATACGGTATGACTCATGAGCAGATTATCGAAGCTTATAAAATTCTCAAGAGCAAGGGCGTAAAGAATTTCGGTATTCATGCATTCCTGGCTTCTAATACCGTTACCAACGAATACTATCCGGAACTGGCACGTATTCTGTTTGAGCTGGCAGTAGAGCTTAAGGAAAAAACCGGTGCGCATATCTCCTTTATCAACCTCAGCGGCGGTATCGGTATTGCCTACAAGCCTGAACAGCAGGATAATGATGTACTGGCAATCGGCGAAGGCGTGCGTAAGGTGTTTGAAGAGGTGCTTGTACCTGCAGGCATGGGCGATGTTAAGCTGTTCACCGAGCTTGGCCGTTACATGCTGGCACCGAATGGCGCTTTGGTAACTACTGCTATTCATCAAAAGCATATCTATAAAGAATACATCGGCTGTGATGCCTGCGCTGCTAATCTGATGCGTCCCGCTATCTATGGTTCCTATCATCATATTTCCGTTATGGGCAAGGAAAACGCTCCCTGCGACCATAAGTATGATGTAACCGGCGGCCTGTGCGAGAACAACGATAAATTTGCCGTAGACAGAATGCTGCCTGAAATTAATATCGGCGATTTGCTCTTTATCCATGATGCCGGTGCGCATGGCTTCTCTATGGGCTACAACTATAACGGCAAGCTGCGCAGTGCCGAGCTGCTGCTGCAGGAGGACGGCAGTGTTAAAATGATTCGCCGTGCGGAAACACCGGCAGATTATTTTGCTACCTTCGATTTCGGTGAGTACGGACCGAAGCTGGCAGAAGAAGCAAAAATTAAAATGTAAAAAACAACGCTTAGTGACGTTGTTTCAATAGGACTGAGGCCTGAGGGCTTCAGTCCTTTATTATTATGTGATATAAGCACTTGCCTGAAAGCTGCTTTTGATTTACAATAGATAATGAATTGTCGGAAGCTTTAGGCAATAATGCTTACGAAAAAATATCAGGCTGTGAGGGAACGCAGCCGAATTTTGGAGGATGTGCTTATGCAAAATAAATATGCTGTTTATGAGGAGGCGCTGGCGGAGGAGCTTATTCCCGCCATGGGCTGTACCGAGCCTATCGCCATTGCTTACTGTGCTGCTGTATGTCGCGAGCAATTAGGAGCTTTCCCTGAGCAGATTGAAATCTGGGTTAGCCGTAATATTATCAAAAACGTTAAGAGCGTTGTTGTACCGAATACCAACAAGATGAAGGGCATTGAGGTTGCCTGCGCTGCTGGTGTCGTTGCCGCTCATTCCGAGCGTCAGCTGGAGGTTCTGGCTTATATTAACCAAGAGGAAAAGGCTGAAATTAAGGCGTTGGCTGAATCCGGCAAGATTAATATTCACGTTTCCGAAGAACCGGATATTTTCTATATCCGCATTTTCCTGGCAGCAGGCGGCAATAATGCTGAGGTAACTATTCGTACGGACCACACTAATGTTACCTGCATTAAGAAAAATGGCGCTACTGTTTTGGAAAAACCGATTGTGCCTGCAGAAGAAGAGGCTAAGAGCCTGTGGAGAATCGAGGATGTTCTGGATGCGGCCCGCAATATGCCGTTAGATAATGTTAAGCATCTGCTGAAACGCCAGATTGATTTCAATATGGCTATTTCCAAAGAAGGCCTGACCAATGATTACGGCGCAAGCATCGGCAAAATTTTGCTGCGTCGCGATCCGGACAGCCTGCGTATCCGCGCACGTGCCAGCGCTGCTGCAGGCAGTGACGCGCGTATGAACGGCTGTGAGCTTCCGGTAGTAATTACCTCCGGCAGCGGCAACCAGGGTATTACCGCTTCTGTTCCTGTTGTTGTTTATGCACATGCATTGGCTGCAGGCGAAGAAAAAATGCTGCGTGCAGTACTGCTGAGCGACCTTGTTACCATTTACCTGAAGCAGGGTATCGGTAAGCTGTCCGCATACTGCGGTGCTATCAGCGCAGGCTGCGGTGCCGGTGCGGCAATCGCTTTCCTGTATGATTGCACCGATGACCAGATCGAGCATGCTGTAGAAAATGCTCTGGCTATCAACAGCGGTATTATCTGCGACGGTGCAAAATCCTCCTGCGCAGCTAAGATTGCTATGGCTGTTGAAGGCGGTCTGATGGGCGTTGATATGTCCGTTGCTGAACGTAACTTTGCCGGCGGTGACGGCATTGTCCAAAATACTGCCGATGAAACCATTGCTGCAGTCGGCAAAATTGCCAGCCAGGGCATGGTAGAAACCGATAAAGAAATTATTGATGTAATGCTTGGCCTGTAATAAAGCCAAAAAATTAGAGAGTCTGCGGTTTACGCAGGCTCTCTGTTTTTTATCCGCTATATAATTATTCTTCTACCATTTTGGTAAGCTCTTCGACATGCTCGGTAGCAGTAAGGATATAGATAAAATCGCCGCTGAGCAGACGCGTGTCACCTGCCGGGATGAGCTGTGATTCACCGCGCTTGACATCAACTAAAAGTGTATTCGGCGGCCAGGGAATATCCTTGATAAGCTTGCCGCTGACGCTGCTGCCGCTGCAAATTACCAGCTCGATAACATTGCGTTGCTCCAGTACAGCCGGTTCCGGCGCTTTTTTGTGCAGCATGCGCTGCATCAGCTCCTCGTAGATGGGCTTGCTGTGGCACAGCTCCGCAATGACGAAGGCCACCATGGCAGCAATCGCCAGCGAAAGCAGCTGCTGGTAGCTGGCTGTCATTTCCATAATCAGTACGGTGCCTGTGATAGGCGCGCGTACGGAAGAAGAAAAAAGCGCCGCCATAGCAACTACCATAATATTTGTGGCATATGCAGGCTCAATCCAGCCAAGCATAATCAGCATCTGGGCGCAAATGCTGCCGCAGAGAGCGCCGATAACGAGCATCGGCAGGAAGAAACCGCCGGGAACGCCGCAACCGTAGCTGATGAGCGTAAAAATCAGCTTGCCTGCAAGAAAAATCAGCAGAAGCTGTAACGATACAGGTGCTTTGGCCAGATGATTAATCAGATCGTTGCCGCCGCCCAAAACCTCCGGCAGGAAGTAACCCAGAATACCGGCGCAGATGAGGGCAAAGGCAATCTTCTGTACAGGGCGCTTGAAGCAGGGCAGGCTGTAAAAGCGGCCTATATTCAGCAGTCCCCAGTTAAAGATAACGCCTGCCAGACCGCCGGCAAGAGCAACTAAAATGACGATGCCGTAATAGCTGATGGGAAGCAGTTGTAAGTAGGGGATATCAAAAATTGTCGCACGACCGAAAATAGCGCGGGAAATAATCGTCGCAGTGAAGGCTGCTGCCATGGAGGGCAGCAGAACCATGATGGAAAAGTTGCGGTGCAGCTCCTCCAAAGCAAAGATTACACCGGCGAGCGGAGCGTTGAAGGCTGCTGCCAGACCGGCGCTGGCACCGCTGGTCAGCAGATAGCGTTCCTCCATGCGGGTGCGTCCCATAAGACGGCTGACGCCCTGCGCAGTTACTGCGCCTAGCTGAATAGACGGGCCTTCGCGTCCCAGGGAAAGACCGGCGCCGATGCCGATGATACCGGCGGTGAGCTTAACCCAGAGAATGTGCAGCCAGCGCATTTTCATCAGGCCTAAAATTGCTCCCTTAACCTGCGGAATGCCGCTGCCGGCGGCCATAGGCTCGATGCAGTTGAGCTTGTGCAGGATGAAGGCGATGGCGATGAGCACGGCGAACCAGCAGGCGTTGATGCTCCAGTCGCTTACCCACAGGCGGTTGTAGAGCGCTCCACGCAGGTATTCCATCTCCGAGAGGGCGAAGCGGAAGAAGCTGATGACTATACCGGCCAAGATACCGGTGAGGATGCCCTCCGCAAACAGGCGCAGGCGGAAGTTGTGCATGTTGCTGAGCGAACGGTAGGTTTTGAATTTTTGTTCTTTATCGTCCATAAATATAACTCTTTTCTTCGAATTTTTGTAACTAATATTATAGCACAAAAATAACCTTACAGATGCACAGAATGCTCATATAAAAAGAAGTTGGCACAAATATACCAACTTCTTTTGCCTGTGTATTGATACCGGAAGAAATATCAGAGGTTTTGTTGTATTTTACTGCAGGAGCTTCAATTTAAAATAAAAATAAAGCGTATAATAGTTATACACCTTAATCAGTATATTCTACTCTTAAGCAGAGTTTAACAAGTTCTTCCTCAGGCTTAGAAGTAGACCAGAAGTTGCGCAGCGGGAAAAGATATATGCCTCCATGCATATGCAATTTATTTTGTTCGACAAATTTTAATATGCGTTCTTTTATTTTTGAATCAATTACTCCATAATGAGCATTGCAGTAAACGCACAGATATAAGCCTTTTTCTTTCGTTTTCTTTATTGGATTATTATAATGTAATTTGTTATTTGCGCTAATAAATACGTTGTATTGCGTTATAAGATCTTTGTAGAAGAATTCATTGCTGTCATAATGAAAGCCCATCAGATATTCCTGAAAGGACGGATGAGAAAATACTGGCAGCATATGCTTAGCCAAAATATTCATTCGATGTTTAATAGGTGTTTGGAAACTTATATCCTCACTAAAATAAAGATGTTCTTCCTCTTGAAGTTCCAGCAGAATCTGGTTAAGAGGCAGATTCTGAATATCGTTTAAAGCTGTCCTTTGAGTCTAAGCCTCAAAAAATAATCAGCCTGTATGTTTATGGTGACGAGGTGCTTTTAGGCCTTGTTGACCATAAGCGTATAGCAGGCCTGTCCAAATGGGTGCATGATGAGGATTTGGCCATGGGTGCCAAGGAGGCTAAGGATGTTACCAAAATTGCGGAAAGCAATCCGGAGGCTATTCTTGCACTGAAGCCTGATCTGGTGCTGCTGCCGGACAGCAGTAAGCCGGAGCAGATTTCCAGCTTGGATGATGTGGGAATTAAGGTTTTTGTTTATCCCGCCGCATCCAGACTGAGCAATATTCCCAAGACGATTAAGGCTATCGGCGGTGCTGTAGGCGAAACGGAGCAGGCTGAAAAGCTGATTGCCGAGATGCAGAAAAAAATCAGTGCGGTTGAAGCTAAGGTTAAAAAAATGCAGCCTGAGGACAGAAAAAAAGGTCTGCTCTTTCTGCGCTTTGGCGCTATCGGCGGCAAGGGGATTATCTTTAACGATATCATGACTGCTGCCGGCGTAGAGGACTGCTATGAGGCAGCACGTCATACAATTGCGGACAAACCCGGAACGAGCCGTATTTTGAGTAAGGAAGAAGTAGTACAGGCAAATCCTGACTACATAATTATCGCTACCTGGTCTCAGGGCGGTGCTTATAAGGCAGGCAATGCGCAATTAGAAGAACTCTATGCTGATCCTGCGCTGGCTACGGTAACCGCTGTAAAGAAAAAACAGGCGATTGTCATTCCGCAGGGTTATGTAAATTGTCTGTCGCAACATGCCGCTGACAGTGTAGAGCTTCTGCATGAGGCAGTTTACGGCAAATAGACACAAAGGTCTTTGTGTGATATTAAATAACATTTTATGGGGGTGGCGGTTTTATCTGCTGCCCCTTGTTTTTTGAGGAGAAGAAATATGCTGCAAAAGAAAAACTATGGCGCTGATATTTTACATAATATCAGACGCTTGAGCGAAGTAAATGAGCAAAGGGATATTAAACCGCTGATGGCAACATCCTTCCCGGGAACTCATTGCCCGCTGATGGGTGTTCTGATGACCGTGAGACAGCTGCCGGAGGCAGTTACAGTTATCGTAGGTACGGATGAATGTACCTATTATTCCAAGCTGCTGGCGAATATGAAAATATTCGGCAGTCTTAAGGAAAGCTGTGTTTCAGTAGTAATAGATGATTATGATGTGAGCTTCGGTACGATTAAGAAAACTAAAAAGGCCGTTGCCGAAATTTTTGAGGCAGGAGCTCCTAAATGCATAGTATTGGTAACAACCTGCGTTCTGGAAATCATCGGTGATGATTATGATGCACTCGTTGATGAGCTGGAGGAAAGGTACCATGTGCCGATTCTGCTTGTGCGTACGGAGCATTTTCAGTGTCGGGATCATCTGCCGGGTATCGAAAGAACATTGACTGCCACTGTAAAGCTGATGCGGAAAATGCCGACGGAAAATGTTGTCAATATTCTTGGTAATGGTGCTCCTTTGCAAAAAAATTCTGTTTTGCTGCAGCTGCTGGAGCAGGCCGGCGTACAGTTAGGACTGCAGCTTCCTGGCAAATGCAGTCTGCAGGATTTGGCGCTTGCAGGAAGAGCGAAGCTGAATATTGTTGTTGATGAGCTAGGATTGGAGCTGGCAAAGCAGATGCAGGAAAAGCTTGCTGTGCCTTACGTTTACTTCCCACCGATGTGTAATCCGCACAAGGTGTTGCAGGCCTATCAGGAGCTTGCTGCTGCTTTGGAAATGGAGCTGCCGCAGATTGTTACAGAGTCTTTGGAGGAATGCCTTGCTTTGCAGCAGCAGGTGCAGGATAAGCTGCAGGGTATTGGCTATATATATGGCAACAGTCCGTATAACTGTTGGGAGCTGAATACTTATCTGGCAGGATTAGGACTGCAGCCGATGATGATACAGATGAGCACTCTGAAAAACAAGGAAGCAAAAAAAGAGCTGCTGCAATATGCGGATCCTTATGTCTGCAAGAGTGCCAATCTGGCAGCGATGGAATTTGTCTATGATAAATTAAAGCCTCAGCTGTATATAGGCAGAAGCTTTACCGACAGCCTGGAAAGAAAAGGGATTTTCGGTATAGACAGTATGCCGGGACAGGATGTACTGGGCTTTGCAGGCTGTTTCGGCTTGCTTAAGCGTTTGCTGGATTTTACGCAGACTCAAATAGAGGAGAAGTGATTATGGCTTTGATAAGAAATTTTCCGGTGCCGTCTGACAGAATGGCCATCATCAGCACGCTGCTGAATATAGAAGATGCAGTTGTTTTGGAATATGGTCCCGAAGGAACAACACATTTCAGCATGAATTTTTTCAATAAGCTGGGGCAGGATTATCCTGACAGACTTTTTACTACCGGTGTAGATGACAGTGATATTATTATGGGCAGTACAGAGCATCTGGAAAGAGGCATTTTGGAGCTGGATGCTTTATATTCGCCTAAGGCTATTTTTGTGCTGACTTCTTCTGTAACATCTATCATCGGTACGGATATTGCGGGAATCTGCGATAGCCTGCAGAGCAAGGTTCAGAGCAGGCTGATTCCTGTAAATACCTCCGGTTTGGGCGCAGACTACAGCGCCGGGTTGCGAAAAATCTATCTGCAGCTGGCAGAGCTGTTTGTACAGCCTGACGCAGCCAAGCAAAAAGGACGCTATAATATTTTAGGTGCATCACCGCTGCATTACAGAGCAGAATCCGATATCTGCGAAATCACAAGATTGCTGCGAGAGGGCTTCGGCTGCGAGCTGCTGCATTGCCTTGCGATGAATATGACTACGGAGGCGCTTGCCGAGCTTAGCAGTGCCGAGCTGAATATTGTTCTTACAGCAGAAGCGGTTCCCAGTGCCGAATATCTGCAAAGCGTTACCGGTACGCCTTATGTTTATCTGCCGCCTTACGGTTATAGTCAGACGAAAGAGTTTTTAAATAGCGTTGCAGCGGTTATAGGGCAGCCGGTTAAGGAAGCTATGCTGCAGCGTTTGGAGGAAAAAAAACGCAGACTGAAAATGCTTTTAAAGTCTCCGCTGCTGAGCAGAACTCCCGGTACGGTATTTTTAAAGGGTGATTATGATACAGTAAAAGGCTTGGGTGCATTCTTCAAGGAGTTGAAATTTAATGTAGCTCACAGTGTATGCACACATAAAATCACCGGTACTGCTGCGGAAGGCATAGAGTACTTTAAGGAAGAGAAGGAATATCTGCAGCTGCTGAAGGATATTCGTCATTGTCTTGTTATGGCTGATGAGGATACTGTTGCGCAAGCTGACATGACAAACTTTAAAGTTTGCGTAAGCCATCCCTGTTACAGTCACAGGACAATTGCCAAGCATTTGCCGTTCATGGGCGAAAGAGGTGCGGATATGCTTTTTGAGTATATTCAGCAGTACGTGAATATGTAACTTCAATTTCGGTTGATTATTGGCAGACAAAAATCCCCTTGGGCTTTCAAGCTCAAGGGGATTAATAATTTTCAACCAAATTTAATTTAAGCCTTGGCAGGTTCTGCTTCTACAGCTTCTTCCTTAGCGTAATCCGGGTCAAATTTCGGATTCAGGTAGTTTTGGTAAGCCCATGCCAAAAGTGCACCGGAAATATTGTGCCATGCGGAGAATACTGCGCCGGGAACGGTTGCGGCAGGCAGAGCAGCGAAGTGTGCTTTTGCCAGGCCAGTTGCCAGACCGGAGTTTTGCATACCAACTTCGATGGACAGAGCAACAGCCTTTTTCCAGCTGAGGCCGGTGAAGCGGGCGATGGCAAAGCCAAGAGCGTAACCGCAGCAGTTATGCAGAATAACTACCAGCAGAATCAGGCCGGGAGCCTTCAGAATCAGGTCGCGGCTGGCGCCGATAACACCTGCGATAATCAGAGAAATTGCAATGGAGGATACAGCTGGCAGATAGTCGGTTGCTGCTTCGGCAAGCTTGGGCAGGAAGGATTTAACAGCCAGACCTAAGCAGATAGGCAGAATAACGATTTGGACGATGCTCCAGAACATGCCTACCGGATCGAAGTTAATCTTTTCGCCGATAATCATGTAGGTGATGAACGGAGTCAGAATCGGAGAAAGTACAGTGGAAACACTGGTCATGGTTACGGAAAGTGCAACGTCGCCCTTGGACATAAAGGTGATTACGTTGGAGGAGGTACCGCCGGGGCAGGTGCCTACCAGTACAACACCGGTGGTCAGTGCCGGGTCCAGATTGAAGGCAACGGACAGCAGGTATGCCAAGAAGGGCATTACGAAATACTGAGCGCAGCAGCCGATGAGAATATCAAGCGGGCGTTTAAGAACAAGTGCGAAGTCCTTCAGGTTCAGTGTGGTGCCCATGCCGAACATTACGATACCGAGCATGCAGCTCAGAACGCTGATGCCGTGTACCTTGCCTAATACCCACAAAAAGTTCTGCGGCATTGTGAGGCCGAGAACCAGAAAAACGATGGCGATGATGCCAAAGAATTTGCCGATTAAAGCACAAAATTGTTTCATTATGAAATTACCTCTTTCCCTTAATAAAAAATAATAATTTATGAAGAGTAGCATCAATGCTCTCTCCTTTGTCTGTAATGTCCACTATTATAACAAAGACAGAAGAGGAAATAAAGAGTTTGCTGTAAAAAACTGTAAAAAATTTTAAAAACGGTGGAATTGTGTTATAATGTTAATATAAATTGCGAAAAATACGGACGGAGGTACGCTACTTGTATACTATAAGCAGAGATTACCGTAAAGAAATTGTGATTGAAAAATCACGTTTTATCTGCTCGCTGAAAAAGGTGCACAGTGAAGCAGAGGCCCAGGAGTTCATTAAGGCCGTAAAAAAAGAGTTCTGGGATGCAACGCACAACTGCTCCGCCTATATCGTGGATGATCTGGCACAGCGCTCCAGTGACGATGGCGAGCCGAGCGGTACTGCCGGCATTCCGATGCTGGAGGTGCTGCGTAAGAACGGACTGACGGAAACAGCAGCCGTGGTGACACGTTACTTCGGAGGCATTAAGCTGGGCGCAGGCGGACTTGTGCGTGCTTACAGCGGCAGCGTGGCAGGCGCGGTGAAGGAAGCTGGCTTGGCACAGAAAATTTTGCTGGGCTATTACAGCTTTTTATATGATGTGAACAGTGTCGGCCGCATTCTGAATGTGCTTTATCAACAGCAGCTGTTTGAAATTGCCGATGTGCAGTACGACCTGCGCGCCAAGGTTATCCTCAAAATGCGCGCGGAGCAAAAGGCAGAGGCCGAGGCTTGGCTGACAGAGAACCTCAATCAGCAGATAGAGCTGGAGCAGGAGGGCACAGAGTTCGCTGAGGTGGCGCTGTAGCTTTTAATAGGAAAAACTATACGAACAACCTCCCTCAGGCTATTGCTTGCGGGAGGTTGTTTTTGTTTTAGCATTGATACTGTTCAAATAAAAAGCTTTCAGCTTTGTAGCAAATAATGTATAATAATATGAATGAAAAGATTACTGACAGGAGGTAGAAGCGAGTGATTGAAGAAAGAGTGCCACCGCAAAATATAGAAGCGGAGCAGGCTGTGCTGGGTGCGATGCTTATTGATAAAGAAGCTATTGCCAAGGCGACCGAAGTGCTGTCGGCAGATGACTTTTACCGCGAGGCGCATCGTGTTATTTTTAGTGCGATGCTGGAGCTTTATAATAAGAATGAAGCAGTAGATATGGTTACTGTGACAGAAATCCTCAAGCGTGACAATAAGCTGGAGGACATTGGCGGCATCGCCTACATCACCAGTCTGGCGAATGTGGTGCTGACGGCGGCTAACGTTAAGTACCATGCGGAGATTGTTGCTGAAAAGTCGGTTCTGCGCCAGCTTGTGCGCGTTTCTACCGAAATTGCGTCTATGGGCTATGAGGCCAACGAGGATGTCGGTACGCTGCTGGATACTGCGGAAAGCCGTATCCTGGAGATTTCCAACCGTAAGAAAAAGAATGATTTTACAGCGATTAATGATATTTTGATGGACAGCGTGCAGAGCATCGAAAGTCTGCTGCAGAACAAGGGCGGTCTTACAGGTCTGCCGGCAGGCTTTGCGGATTTGGATAAGCTGACGAGCGGTCTGCATCCTTCCGATTTTATTATTCTGGCAGCGCGTCCTTCCATGGGTAAAACTGCGCTGGCGCTGAACATTGTGCAGAACGTAGCGCTGCGTGCGCACAAGGTTATCGGCGGTGAACCGCGCAGTGTAGCCTTCTTTAGCCTGGAAATGAGCAAGGAGCAGCTGGTTAACCGTATGCTTTGCGCCGAAGCAGGCATCGACAGCCAGCGCCTGCGCGTAGGCGAGATGCATGACGAGGACTGGACGCACCTTTGGGATGCCTGCGATACGATGAGCCGTGCGAAAATTTATATTGATGATACAGCAGGCATTACGGCGATGGATATGCGCAGTCGTGCACGCCGCCTGAAGGCAGAGCATGGCCTGGATTTGATTGTTGTCGATTACCTGCAGCTGATGCAGGGCAGCGGCAAGCGCAATAATTCCGGCGACCGCCAGCAGGAGGTTTCGGAAATCTCCCGCTCGCTGAAGGCGTTGGCGCGTGAGCTGGATGTGCCAGTGCTGGCGCTGTCACAGCTGAGCCGTAGCGTTGAATCGCGTCAGGTTAAGCGCCCCATGCTCAGTGACCTGCGTGAATCCGGTTCTCTGGAGCAGGATGCGGATATCGTAGCATTCCTGTACCGCGAGGATTACTACAATCCGGAAACGGAAAACAAGCACACCGAGCTGATTATTGCTAAGCATCGTAACGGTCCGGTAGATACCGTTAATCTGTTCTTCCAAAAGCAGTTTACCAAATTTGTCGGCTTTACGAAGCGCGAAAGCTGAGAATAGAATACAGCGACATAATAAAAGTCCCGGGATTTTAACATCTCGGGACTTTTTGAGTATTGCATGGAGCATTGCCTGATGGGTGTTAAAAGCGTGAAATTTATTCTCTTGGCAAAAGATTTTTTCTGATAAGTGTAAAAAAGATTACAAGGAAGCTGCGAAGAAAAACCGAATATTTTACCTAAAATCAACAAAAAATGTTCATAAAGCTTGCGATAAGACGCGGAAAATGATATGATATTTATGCAACAAAGTGTAGTGAAGAATCTGAAGGTAATATCTGTGGCTTTCAGATGTTTTTTCATGAATAAAATTGTCTTGGGAGGCATACAAAAATGATTGATCGTTATACTCATCCTGAAATGGGTAATATCTGGACACTCGAAAATGAATTCCGTACCATGCTGAAGGTAGAAATTCTGGCTTGCGAGGCTATGAACAAACTGGGCATTGTGCCTGACGAAGCGCTGAAGGATATTCAGACGAAGGCTGACTTCCGTCTGGACCGCATTAAGGAAATTGAAGCAGTTACCAACCATGATGTTATTGCTTTCCTGACTAATGTGGCTGAGTATGTAGGTGATGCGTCCAAATACATTCACAAAGGCCTGACCTCCAGCGACGTAAAGGATACTGCACTGTGCTACATGACTGTACAATCCGCAGACCTGATTATGCGTCATCTGGTAAACTTCCATGAAATTCTGCGCCGTCGTGCCGCTGAATTCAAATATACCGTTATGATCGGCCGTACTCACGGCATCCACGCAGAACCGATGACCTTCGGTATGAAATTCCTGCTGTGGTCCGCTGAAATCGAGCGTGACATCGAACGTCTGAAACAAGCGCGTGAAATGATGGCAGTCGGCAAGCTGTCCGGTGCTGTAGGCACTTACTCCAACATTGATCCGTTTGTTGAAAAATATGTCTGCGAAAAGCTGGAGCTCACTCCGGTACGCCTGGCAACCCAGGTTATCCAACGTGACCGTCATGCACATTTCATGACTACTCTGGCAATCATCGGTTCCTCTCTGGATAAGATGGCAACCGAAATCCGTAACCTGCAACGTACCGATATCCGTGAAGCTGAAGAATATTTTGCACCCGGCCAAAAGGGTTCTTCCGCTATGCCGCATAAACGTAATCCTATCACCTGCGAAAAGGTTTCCGGTATGGCTCGCCTGCTGCGCGGCTATGCAGTAGCAGCTCTGGAGGATGTAACCCTGTGGCATGAACGCGATATCTCCCATTCTTCCGTAGAACGCGTTATTCTGCCGGACGCAACTATTGCTCTGGACCATATGCTGCGTAAATTCTCCAACATCATCGACAAGCTGCTGGTATATCCTGATGCAATGATTGCCAACATGAACAAAACCGGCGGTCTGATTTTCAGCCAAAACCTGCTGATTGCTCTGGTTACCAAAGGTGTACTGCGTGAGGACGCTTACAAATGGGTACAACGCAACGCTATGGCACGTTGGCTGCAAGGCGCTGACTTCAAGACCAACGTTGAAGCTGACCCGGATATCAAAAAATATCTGACTGACGAAGAGGTTGAGCATTGCTTCGATCCGAAACCGATGCTGCGCCACGTTGACGAGATTTTTGCTAGATTTGGTTTATAATTTTGATAAGGAGTGACTGCTAATGTCATCTGTTGTAGTTTTAGGCGCCCAATGGGGCGATGAGGGTAAAGGTAAAATTGTTGACTATTTGGCGCAAAAGGCTGACGCTGTAGTTCGTTACAGCGGCGGCTCCAATGCAGGCCATACCGTTGTAGTTAACAACATTAATTATAAGCTGCGTCTGCTGCCCTCCGGCGTACTGTTTAATGACAAGACTAACGTTCTGGGCAACGGCGTTGTAATCAACCCCGGCGTTGTGCTGGCTGAAATCGCCGGCATGAAGGAAAAGGGCATTGATTGCAGCAATCTGGTTATTTCTGACCGTGCACACGTTGTTCTGCCGTATCATCAACGTCTTGATGAGCTGCAGGAGGAAGCACTGGGCAATCACAAAATCGGCACCACCAAAGGCGGCATCGGTCCCTGCTACATGGATAAGGTTGCTCGCGTAGGCATCCGTATCTGCGATCTGATGGAGCCCGAAACCTTTGCTGATAAGCTGAAGGTTAATCTGGAAGCAAAAAATGCTATTATCACCAAAATTTACGGTGCAGAACCGTTTGACTATGATACCGTACTGAAGGAATATCTGGCTTATGCAGAAGAGCTGCGTCCGTACGTTGCCGATACCGGCGTTGTTATGGATGAGCTGTTCAGCGCCGGCAAAAACGTTCTGTTTGAAGGCGCACAGGCTACCTTCCTCGATATCGACCATGGTACCTATCCGTATGTTACCAGCTCCAACCCGACTGCAGGTAATGCCTGCACCGGCAGTGGCGTAGGTCCCCGCTTCATCGACCATGTTGTCGGCGTAGTTAAGGCTTATACCACCCGCGTTGGTGAAGGTCCCTTCATCACCGAGCTGCTGGATACAGACGGCCCCGGCAACCAAATCCGCGAAACCGGCCATGAATACGGCACCGTAACCGGTCGTCCGCGTCGCTGCGGCTGGCTGGATGCTTTCATGCTGCGTTACAGCGCACGCCTGAACAGCCTGGATTATCTGGCAATTACCCGTCTGGATATCCTCGACAATATGCCGAAGATTAAAATGTGCGTTGGCTACAAGATTGGCGATGAGGTTCTCAAACGCATTCCTGCAAGCCTGAACGTTTTGGCTAAGGTTGAGCCGATTTTCGAAGAGTTCGACGGCTGGATGACCGACATCAGCGGCATCCGTAACTATGACGAGCTGCCGGAAAACGCTAAAAAATATCTGGCTAAAATCAGCGAGGTATCCGGTGTTGAGTTGGGTATTATCTCCGTTGGTCCTAACCGCGAGCAGACTATCGTTCTGAAAGAGCTGCTGTAAGCTTAGGCTGCTGAAAAAACAGCAAAAATATTTTAAAAAAGTACTTGACTTTCCTTGCGCTAGTCTGTATAATATTAATGTTGCTAATTTATGGTAACAAATGATTCACTAGCTCAGTTGGTAGAGCACCTGACTTTTAATCAGGGTGTCCCGAGTTCGAGTCTCGGGTGGATCACCAACGAAAATATGCCGTTCTTCGAAAGAAGAACGGCTTTTTTGTATTTGCGGATGCAAATATTTATAAAGGCGGACGCAGGCCCTGAAAAATTCTTCCTTGCTAATCAATTCCTACAGTAGTAATATGTAAGTGATAAGCAAAAATTTTATAGACTTTTTCGGAGGTGCTTTGATGAAAATAGTAGTTATGGAGCCGTTAGGCGTAAAGATGGAGCTGATTAATGCACTGGCAGCGCCGCTGCAGGCTGCAGGTCATGATTTTGTATATTATACTGAGAAGGACACCGACCAGACGAAGCTGCTGGCACGTGTGCAGCAGGCCGATATTATCATGCTGGCTAATCAGCCGCTGAGTGCGGAGATTATCAACGCCTGCCCTAATTTGAAAATGCTGTCTGTAGCCTTTACCGGTGTAGACCATATTGCGCTGGCTGCCTGCCGTGAGCGCGGAATTGTAGTGTGCAACGCTGCAGGCTATTCCACCAATGCGGTAGCAGAGCTGACCTTCGGCCTGGCTATCAGCGTTATCCGCAACATCGTTCCCTGTGATGCACGCTGCCGTCAGGCAGGAACGAAGGATGGGCTGGTAGGCTTTGAGCTTTTTGGCAAGACCTTCGGCGTAGTCGGCACCGGTGCGATTGGCAGCAGAGTGGCGAAGCTTGCCGCTGCCTTCGGCTGCAGGGTGCTGGCCTACAGCCGTACTCCGAAGGCAGAGCTGCAGGCTGACGGTGTAAGCTATGTAAGTCTGGATGAGCTTTTGGCTGCCAGCGATTTTGTCAGCCTGCATGTGCCGCTGACGGACGCAACCAGCGGACTGATTAATGCTGAGGCTATTGCCAAGATGAAGCCGACGGCCGTACTGCTGAATACTGCGCGCGGTCCTGTTGTGGACAGCGAGGCGCTGGCACAGGCGCTGAACGAAGGAAGATTGGCGGGCGCAGGCATTGATGTGTTTGAGGGCGAGCCGCCGATTGCACCGGAGCATCCTCTGTGCCATGCAAAGAACACCGTGCTGACACCGCACGTGGCCTTCGCCAGCGCCGAAGCACTGGCTGCACGTGCCGATATCGTTTTTGCCAACATCGAAAAATGGCTGGCAGGCACACCGCAGAACGTAATTAAGTAAAAACACTATGAAAAGGCTCAATAATTTATATTATTCCAAGAGAATAAAAGAGCTTTTGGCAGAGCTGCAGAAAGCGGGAACAACGCTGGTTGTTGCTCCCATGGGCTACGGGAAAACACTGGCAGTGCAGTACTTTTTGCAGGAGCAGGAGCGCTGCGGCAAAAGGGTACTGCGCCAGAGTATTTACGGCGCCGGTGCCGAGGCATTCTGGCAGGGAGTGTGCCACAGCTGGCAAAATACGGAGCTGGGCGCTGCGCTGCTGCAGCAGTCTTTGCCTGCCGATGCCAACGCCAAAACGCTGGTACTGGAGCTGTTCCGTCAGCTGCTGCCGCAGGAGCCTGTCTATTGGTTTATAGATGATTTGCATCTGCTGGAGAGCAGCGAGGCAATTGACTTTCTCTTTGCTCTGAGCAAGGCAGGCTTTGCTGATTTGCATCTGCTGCTGGTAAGCAGAGGGCAGATTTTTGACGGCAGCCGTCTGCTGGAGCTGGGACGTAAGGTCTTTTGCCTTGATAAGCATGACCTGGCGCTGCAGCGTGACGAGCTGGCGGAATACAGCAGCAGATGCGGCCTGCAGCTTACGGCGCAGCAGCTGGATGCTTTGCATGAGGCCTGCGAGGGCTGGTTTTCCGTTACCTATCTTAACTTTTTGAACTACGACAGGTATCAGCGCTTTTGCCTTGATACAGGCAGCGTTTATGAGATGATAGCCAATGTACTGCTGCGGCCGCTGCCGTCGGAGCAGCAGCGCTTGCTGCTGCTTATGGGGCAGCCGGAGGAATTTACACCGGAGCAGGTGGCCTATGCCTATGGCACAAGCTGCAGAGAGTCTGTAGGCAGGCTGCTGGAATGCAACGCCTTTATTATCAGGCTGGCTAACGGCAGACTGCGGTGTCATCATATGCTGAAGCAGGCAACGCGCCATGCCTTCGGCCTGTTGCCTGAGGCTGAGCAGCAAATGTACTTCCGTCGCTTGGGACAATGGTACGCACAGCAGAAGGAGTACGAGGAAGCGCTGGACTGGCTGTACCGCGGCCGTGATTTTGACGGTTTGCTGGCTGCAGTACAGCAGCTGCGCGACTGGTCGATGCACCCGCAGCACAGGCAGCATCTTTTCGACTGGCTGTGCGAATGTCCGCCGGAAATCTTGTGGCAGTATCCGCAGGCAGTGCTGATTATTATGCGCCGCATGTTTTCGCTGAACATGGTGCCGGAAATGCTGCAGGTTAAGGAATGGTATGTAACGGCGCTGGAGCGCAATACTGCCCTCAGCCAGCGGGAGCGCGATAATTATTACGGCGAGCTGGAGGTTATCCTGAGCTTTTTGGCCTTCAACAGCATCACCGGTATGAGCGAGCATCACCGGCGCGCCTACAAGCTGCTGAGCGGTGCTCCGCAGACGCTCAGCAAGCAGGGCATCTGGACCTTCGGCGCGCCCAGTGTTCTGGGGCTGTATTTGCGCACGGGCTGCAGTCTGCGGCAGACGGTTGAGGATATGCAGGAGTGTATGCCGCCGTACTATCTGCTGAGCGGCTGGCACGGTGCCGGAGCCGCCGAGCTGACGGAGGCGGAAGCACTTTTGCTGCAGGGACGCATCGACGAAATGGATATGCCTCTGCAGAAGGCGTATTATCAGGCGGAAAAGCATGGGCAGGAGTGCATTACTATCTGCTGTGATTTTCTGGAGATGCAGCGCAATCTTTTCCGCGGCGTTTACAGCAGTAAGGCAGAGGCGTACAGCCGCCATCAGTGGCAACTGCAGCCTTGGAAGCAGAGCATGCTGCTGAATAGTGCCGATATGTGCGCCGGCTTTTACTATGCATTGCTGGGCAAGCCGGAATATATCCCAAGCTGGCTGACGGACGGAAACGGACAGCAGCCTTCGGTGCTTTATCCGGCGCGTCCCTGCCGCAACTATATCAGTGCCCAGTGCCTGTTGGCACAAGGGCAGTATACGGAGCTTTTGGTGCGCTGGTCCGACTGGGAGCAGGAATGCCGTCCCTACAGTAATTTTTTGTGCCTGCTGTATTTGCAGGTGCAAAGGGCGGCGGCCTTTGCCGGCAGAGGCGATGTAACGAGCTGCCGCGCTTCGCTGAAGCAGGCGCTGGCAATGGCTGAGGCGGATAAGCTTGTGCTGCCGTTGGCACAGAACATAGCGCTGCTGCGTCCTTATCTGGAGCAGGAGGCTCAGGGTGAATACTCGGCAGCGGCGGCAGCGGCGCTGCACCTGGGACAGCAGATGGAGGCGGGCCGGGGGCAGATTATGTCCGCACGCTTTGCCGAAGCAGGCCTGCAGGAGCTGACGGAGCAGGAGCTGCAGATAGCGCAGCTGGCGGCGGCACGCCATACGAACAGGGAGATTGCGCAAAGATTGTCGCTGTCGGAGGGGACGATTAAGCAATATCTCAACAAAATTTTTGCCAAGCTGCAGATTGATGCGGCGGCCAAAAATAAAAGACATCAGCTGGAGCGCTTTTTCTCCAACTCTTAACTAAAGGTTACTTATAGTTAATATTGACCCGGTATATACTGTAAATGAAGAAGTATATGCCGGGTCTTTTTATATCCGGCGGTTAGGAGGCGGAAAAATGAAACGGCTGAAGGTTGTGCTCGTGGCGTGCCTGGCAATGCTCGTGGCTTTTACGGCATTGGCGTGGGCGGCGACGCAGTACAAAACAACAATTAAGGTAAACGGTACAAAGCTGAATGTGCAGCGCTATGTAGAGGGCAAGGGGCCTATGAAGGATAAGGCGGTGCTGCTCAACAAGGATAATAAGGTTGTTGTGCGCTGGAAGCAGCGCGAGCTGAAAAAATGGTACTATGACGGTGATAAATATTTCCGCTTTGTACCATACAGCTATGATATGAAAAACCTGAAGCCTGGCAGATATCGCTTGGTAACGACCAGCAGCTTCGGCAAGGGCGGTGCGGTTAAAAAGACAGTCAACATCAGCTACAAGCCGCAGAGCAAGATGCAGTTCCGTGCGTCCAAGATTATCCGCAAGGGCAACGGCGATGTTTACCAGCGCCTGTATTTCAAAAAGAATAATTCCACGGGCAAGACCTGCTATGCCCAGATTTTCAATAAAAACAACAAGCTGGTTTACAGCACGAAATATAAGGCGAAAAACGCCAATCAGGATTTTGCTTTCAGCTGGAACGGCTGGGCGAGCGGCAACAGCGGCAAAAAATGTGCTAAGGGCGTATATACCGTGAAGTATTGGATGGACGGCGTTAATCCCAAAACTGCCAAATTCCGTCTGAGCATTTGAGGAGGGGAGCATAATGAAAGAAAAAATGATGCGTATTATCGTAACTGTTATGCTTACCCTGCTGCTGTGCAGCCTGACGCTGCTGGCAGGCGCCGCCTCCAAAAATGACTGGAAGAATACGGCAGGCTGCTATGTGTGGACCGAAAGCAGCCAGTATAATAACGGCGTGCTGAATATCAAGCCATTGGGCGACGATAAATACCTTTACGAGCTGAAGGTTATGCGTGGCAGCGAGGAAGAGGACAGTGCGGAGGATTTCGTTACTGCCGGTGTTTTTGAAATTAATGAGGACGGCGACGGTATTGCCGAGGTAGATTACCAAAATAATGATACGGTAGAGCTGCGCTTTGTGCTGAAGGATAAGAGCATTACCGCCTATCAGGACGGACCGCTGCCGCTCGATGTTCAGGGTGAATACAGATTTAACGAGGACAGCTTTGATGTATCCGAGGCTGCGGCCGCCGCGCTGCTTGCCGGCCTGCCGGAAAAGCAGACAGGCTTGCCGGAGGATGCTGATGATTATAAGCTGCTCTATGCGGAGGAGCCTGTGGACGGCTGGTTCTACCAGCTGACGGCGCTGGATGATGAGGGCAAGGTTATTGCCAAATTTTTGGTAGCTGCCGATTTGAGTGCTGTGTACCGCAACGATAAGGAGGATGAGGTAAGCCTTATTTACGGTGACCCGATTAATATGCTGGCGGCCAAAAGAGCACCGCTCGTAGAGGAAGATGAGCTGGAAGGGCCTGCAATCGAAAGCGGCGAGCTTGAAGGTGACGAGGATGCGCCCGACCTGCCTGCAACTGCAGCTTCCGAGCTTAGCCCGCTGGTGACGGTGGCTCCGGAGGAGGCCAGCCTGAAGGTGGGCGAGCGTACACGCATAGTTGCTTCGCTGCCGGGCTGCGTAGGCTATAATGTAACGGATCTGCGTTCTTCTAACAGTGATATAGTAAAGGTGGACGGCGATGTGCAGCTTTTGGCTGTGAAGCCGGGAACTGCGACAATTACCGGCAAGCTGCTGCTGGAAAAGGGCGAAAAGGCCTTTATGACGCAGATTACCGCCTATGAGGCGAAGCTGGAGGCTCCGAATTTGCCGGCGCACTTGGGAATAGACGAGGCGCTGAAGCTGGAGGCCTACGTTGTGGGCGAGGCTGACGGTGTGACACCGGAGTGGAGCGTGAGTGATGAAAAAATTGCCGTTATCGAAGATGGTAAGCTGATCGGCAAGGCTGACGGCGTGGTTACCGTTACGGCAGTCCACGGCGAGATGAAGAGCCAATGGCCGGTGGCTGTGGGCACTGCAGAGCTGCCTGCTGCCGAGGATGAGGAAGAAAATGAGGATGACGATGACGGCTTTGGCCTGCTGACGATTATCGGCGGCGTAATTATCATCGGTGGTGCTGCTTTCTTCTTCCTGCGCAGAAAACGCAAATGATAAGCTGATGCTGTAAAGCGTTATGCTTACCGAAAAAAGTAATATGGTATAATAGGCGTCTGCCTTTTAGCGCGCCGGCATTTGCCGCCGGCGTGCTTTTTTATGCGTAAATTTGCCTGCCAAAGCACCCTTGCCGTTGCCTGCAGGCGCGGGAAATCACAGTTATTTTACACTCTGACAATGTTTCACAAAATCTCTGTAAAAAAAGTAACAAAAAGTTTTCAGTTAGACGTTACAAATGGTGAAAAATCTAGTATAATATTATTAAAGTGTACTATACTTTACAAAATCTCTGAGATCTCAAACTGGCGCCAAATCAATCAAAGTAAAATGAGGTAGAATAGTAGAAATGTTTTTTGATTCTTATGACACACCAGTATTCAGACCTCCCAGTGAGGCACGCAGCTTTATTTTGCGCGTTACGCGCGGCTGCGCACATAATAAATGCACCTACTGCAACATGTACAGAGGTGTTCCCTTTCAGATTTTAAAGGATGAAGAAATTTCCCGTCAGATAGCGCTGGCGGCCCATTACGGCAAGAACAAGGTGCGCCGCGTCTTTTTGGCGGACGGCGATGCTTTGGTGCTGCCCACGGCCAAGCTGCTGAAGATTCTGCAGGTGCTGCGCGAGCAGTTTCCGCATCTGCAGCGAGTTGCCAGCTATGCTGCGCCCAAGGATATCCTGCGCAAGAGCGAGGAGGAGCTGCGCCAGCTAAAGGAAGCAGGCCTGAAGCTTTTGTATTACGGCATGGAAACAGGCGACGACGCTACGCTGAAGGCTGTCAACAAGGGTGTTGACGGCGAACAGGCGGTAGAAGCGGGACGCAGAGTTACCGCCAGCGGCATGAAGCTTTCCATGATGATTATTCTGGGCCTGGCAGGCGCAGAGGGCAGCGAACGCCACGCACTGGCAACTGCCAAGGCGATTAATATTATCAAGCCGACGCATTTGAGCGCACTTTGCCTGATGCTGTACCGCGGCAGCGAGCTGCTGGACCAGTACGAGGCAGGCAAGTTCAATCCTCTTTCACCGGCGGGCTTGATGCGTGAGCTGAAGCTGATAATAGAAAATATAGATTTGCCTGCGGACAGGCACTGCCTCTTCCGCAGCAACCATGTATCGAACTACGTTCAGCTGGCAGCAACGCTGCCGCATGACAAGCAAAGGCTGCTGCGCGATATTGATTACAGTATTGCTCAGCTCAGCAAGCTGAAAAGCTGGGACGTATATAACTACAATTAATTTTTGATTTTGCATTTGAGCGGGGCTGATGAAGATGAAAAAGAAGCTGGCTTCCATGCTGACCGTAATCATGCTGGCCTGCAGCCTGCCATGGCAGGCACAGGCTGCAGCGCCTATTGTCAGCAACAAACCGCATAAGGCACCGGTGGCAACGCCGCCGGCCGTAAGCGAGGCGCAGCCTGTGAAGGCGGTGCCGGAGCCTGCTGCCGTCAAGGCCGATACCGCAGCCAAGCCTGCTGCCGAGGTGAAGGCGCCCAAGCAGGCAAAGCCTGAGAAAAAGGCGAAGAAAACCGCAAAGAAAAAGTCTAAAAAAACGAAGGAAAAGCAGCAGCCCAAGGTGCAGCAAAGCAACTGGCGTCTGAAGGTGGCACAGCAAAAGCTGCAGGTGCTGGGCTTCAGTGACGAACGCCCCAGCGGACGCATGACGGAGGCTACCAGCAGCGCGCTGAAAAGCTTCCAGAAGCAGCACAAGCTGAAGGCAGACGGCGAGCTGAATGATGCAACCTATCAGAAGCTGACCTGGGAGGCCTTTACTAAGGAGGGCATCCCCAAGGTTAAGGGCAGGGAAATCGTCAGCCGTGCCGCCAAATACAAGGGTGTTCCTTATGTGTTCGGCGGAACTACGACCAAGGGCTTTGACTGCTCCGGCTATGTGCAGCATGTATTTAAGGACTGCAAGGCCAAGCTGCCACGCTTGGCAGACGAGCAGGCGTTACAGGGGATTTTTGTAACGCAGAAGCAGCTGCGTCCCGGCGATTTGGTATTCTTTACCACCTACGCCGCAGGCGCATCGCATGTGGGAATTTATGCCGGTGACGGACAATTTTGGAGCGCATCCTCGTCCAAGGGTGTAATGCTTTCGTCGCTGAAGGACGATTACTGGAAACAACGCTATTATGGAGCACGCCGGGTGTTGATTACGAACGGCGAGGTTTATAAATAAAAGTTCTGCTGACGGCAGCCGACTGCCGGACAGCGGGGGAGGGTATAAAATATGATTCGCGAGAGAAGAAATAAGGATAAGCTTGCTTCTTATTACAGAAAGTTTATGGAAGAGGGCATTGTTGACCCTAACGTGCATCCGTGGGTTGCCGACAGCTGGCAGCGTTGCCGTGCTATGCATCTGCCGCACGAAACCATGCCCAAAATCAACAAGCTGAGCCGCGAGGAGATTATCGCGCACCAAAAGACGCATGAGTTCATTGTCAAATACGTTGACGGTCTTTATGAGCAAAGCAAGCAGCATTTCAATATCCACAACCTGAGCATGCTGCTGATTGATGAAAACGGCTATGTAATCAAAAACTATGCTATGCCGTTCTTCCAACGCATTATCGAGGATATTCAGGGTATGCGCGTTCTGGAGGAGGATGTTGGTACCTCCAGCATCAGCATTGCGCGCGAGCATAATGTGCCCTTTTTGATGTTCGGTCCGGAAATGTGGATTAAGGACAGCCATTCCGGCGATGCCTGCAGTGCGCCTATCTGCGTAAACGGCAAAATCCGCTATATTATTTCCTTCTTTTCCTTGGATCAGAACGATTTGCCCTATGATTTGCTTTTGAGCCTGCTGATGACGATGAAATATTCCATCGAGCAGCATCTGAACATGCTGGAGGCCTGGAGCATTAACCGCATTATGATGGAACAGCTGCCGGTAACCGTTTACTGGCTGGGCAAGGACGGCAGTGTGAAATACTGCAACGAAAACGGCCGCAAGCGTCTGGACGGACATGAGCGCCTGGAGGACGTGTTCCTGAACTACGAGCATATTCCTATCAAAAAAGCGCTGCATGGCGTAGCAACACAGCGTCGTGAAATTACCTGGATTACTCAGGACAGAACCTTTGAGGATATTACCACTGTTATGCCGATTAAGGTTGGCAGCGAGGTAGAAAGTGCTTTGGTGCTGTCTATGTCCATCGAGGATTTGAAAACAACCATCGCCCATGCAACCGGTTACAGCAGCCGTTACAGCCTGTACAGCATGGTTGGCGAAACCAGCGAATTTTTGGCGCTGCAGCATAAGGCAAGCCGCGTTGCCCGCACCGACCACAACATCCTGCTGCAGGGCGAGCCCGGTACCGGCAAGCAGCGTTTGGCACACGGCATTCATCAGGCCAGCCCCCGCGCTGCCGCTCCGTTGATTGCTGTAAAATGCCACAACGCATCTATGGCAGAGCTGGAGGCTGAATTCTTCGGTACGAATGAGGACGGACAGCAGTCCGCAGGCAAGCTGGAGCTTGCTATCGGCGGTACTCTGTTCCTTGATGAGGTAGAAAAGCTGCCGCTGGAAATGGGCGACAAGCTGGCTGATGCGCTGACGCACGGTCTGCCCGCAACGGAAAAGGGCGGCAAGCCGCGTATGTTTGATGTGCGCGTAATCGCTGCCTGCGATTCCAACCTTAAGCGTTTGGCAGACAAGGGACTTTTCTCCCGTAATCTGTATGAGCTGGTGCTGGATACCACCATGCGCGTGCCGCCTCTGCGCGAGCGCGTGAAGGATATAGAGGTTATCGCTTCGCATATTCTGGTGGAAATGTCCGCACAGCACAACCTGCCGCAAAAACGCCTTTCTCCCGAGGCTGTTTCCCTGCTGCTGTCCTGCAGCTGGCCAGGTAACATTAAGCAGCTGCAGGGTGTTATCGAGCAGGCCTTCTTCCACACTCCCGGCAGCATCATCGAAGCAGAAAATATTAAGCTGCCCGGTGACAAAACCTTGGAGCGCTCCTGGAAGTATGACAAGGAAGCCTTTATTGCCGCCTGGAAATCTGCCGGCGGCAATATCAGCAAGCTGGCAACAATGCTTGATGTCAGCCGTGTAACCTTGTACCGTTATCTGAAGAAGTACGGTTTGGGACCGAAAGCAAAATAAAATTTACCATGAATGCCCTCGAAGCAGGCTTGTCCTGCTTCGGGGGCTTTTGCGTTTTGGCGGATAGTTTCGCGTTGCGAGGCAAGTTTAGAAGAGAAAAATGCAACATGTTGCAAAAATCTCTTGCAGAAATGGTGTTGATGGTGAATATTAGGAAGAAAAAGGCGAATTTAGAAGAGAAAAATGCAACATGTTGCAAAAATCTCTTGTAGAAATGGCATTGAGATTGAATATAGGGAGAAAAAAGGCTATAATAGAAGAGAAAAGTGCAACATGTTGCAAAAATCTCTTCTAAAGAAGGTGAGCTAATGGAAATACGCAGAGATTTTTATTTGGACAAGCTTATAAAACGCAAGCATAACGGGTTGATTAAAATTATTACCGGTATTCGCAGATGCGGTAAATCCTATCTGCTGAACAACATATTTTATCAGCATCTGCTTTCATGCGGTATAGATGATGCGCATATTATCCGTTTTGCTTTCGACTCCGCCGATGATTTGCAAAAGATAGGTGAAAGTCTTATTGCCATGGGAAAGGAAAAGCGTGGCGTAAATCCGGAAAAGTTTATGGCTTATGTTAACAGCAGGCTTGCTGATGAGGGTATGTATTATCTGCTGCTCGATGAGGTACAGGAAATGGATTGCTTCGAAGCTGTGCTTAACGGGTATTTGCGCAAGGCGAATATGGATGTATATGTTACCGGCAGTAATGCTAAATTTCTTTCCAAGGATATTATTACGGAATTTGCCGGACGTGGCGATGAGATGCATATGTATCCGCTTAGCTTTGCCGAATTTATGAGTGTTTATCCCGGTGATAAGTATATGGGCTTGGCGGAATATATGCTTTACGGAGGAATTCCTGTAGTTGTGCTGCGTGAAGGGACTGCCGAAAAGGCTGCCGCTTTGCAGAATTTGTTGAGTGAAATTTATTTGAGTGATATTTATAAGCGCAACCGTATCCGTAATAAGGGAGAAATGGAGGATTTGCTCAATATACTGGCTTCGGCCATTGGTTCTTTAACTAATTATGAAAAGCTGAAAAATACCTTTAAAAGTGTTAAAAAATCCAAAATTACTTCTACGACTATTAAAAAGTATCTGGATTGCCTGGAAGATTCTTTTTTAATTGAAGCAGCTTCGCGCTATGATGTAAAGGGCAAGGCCTATATTGATACTCCGAAAAAATATTATTTTTCTGATCTGGGGTTGCGTAATGCGCGCATTAACTTCCGGCAGTTTGAACAAACTCATTCTATGGAAAATGTAATTTATAATGAGCTTTGCATGCGTGGGTACAGCGTTGATGTGGGTGTAGTGCCTATTGCCGTGAGAGATGACAGCGGTAATGTAGTAAGAAAACAGCTGGAGGTTGATTTTGTCTGCAATATGGGCTCAGTAAGGTACTATATACAGTCTGCATATTCCTTGCCGGATGAAATGAAACGTGCGCAGGAGGTACGCCCCTTGAAAAATATTGATGATACCTTCAAAAAAATTATCATTACCAAGGATATTGTCCCGGCCTATTATGATGAATACGGAATTCTTACCGTGAACATATATGATTTTTTACTGGATTGTGATAGTTTGGAAAAATAAAGCAGTTCGTTTTGGCATTTCAGTTTGATTGCCCTCGAAGCAGGCTTGCCTGCTTTGGGGGCTTTTGCGTTTTGGCGGCGAGTTTGGCGCTGCGAGGCAAGTTTAGAAGAGAAAAGTGCAGCATGTTGCAAAAATCTCTTGTAGGAATGGGGTTGAGGGTAGGGGAGAAGGAGTAATGTGGAAGTCTTGAAGAACTATGTTAAATATTTTACACACTCTCTTGCAAGATAACGCTAATGCCGGTTGATAGTTTGTTAAAGCTAATTTTAAAATAAAAATAAATTTTTTCGAAAATCTTTTGCAAAAAAGGCCTGCAAAAGCACGTCAACCTTAGTAAACATGCGGTTTACAAGGTTTTTGAAAAATAATATAGTTAAACTATTAGTACCTGTTCGCATATTGCTTAAAGCAAATGGAAGTGCTATAATAAAAATGTATAATAATTGTTATCCAAAGTAAAAACAGCCTCAAGTGTACTGTAAACTGTTTTGCGAAGGTTTGTTGCCCGGTGCTGCTGCAGGAGATGGCAGAAAACAGCAATATCGGCACAGGACAATTAATACAATAGCTGTTTAACTTGTTTCCACACGCGGCAGGTGTCGCGTACCGTATGTAAATAATATTATTTATGTGGGAGGAATTAGTGATGAACAAAGTATTCAAAGTAATTTGGAGTGAGGCGCGCAACGCATATGTTGTTGTCTCCGAAATCGCAAAAAATCATGGCAGTAAAAGCTGCTCTACCAAAAAGCTGTTGACAATGCTGATTGCAACGGGTGTGATGACCTGTGCAAGCATGGCTCCGGCGATGGCTGCTAATCCGGCATCGGATGATTTGAACGTAACCATTGGTAAGGGTGCACATGTTTCTGTTTGGAATGGTGTTAGCGGACAAACCATAAGCGGTGATATTGCTGTTGGTCAGAATGCGCATGCCTGGAATGGTGAATATACTTATGATAACAAATATGCCAGGATCGGCACTAAAGAATACTTAATGGATTTTGGTCAAGGTGCTGTAGAAACAGTAACAGATTTGAAATGGGGCGTTTGGCCGGTAACTCACTATAAAGTAGCAGACGGTTCCAAAATAGCCGGCTCTATTGCTATCGGTAAAAATACGGTAGCACGTACAGGTTCTGTTATGCTTGGTGATCATTCCTATACCGGCAAGCTTGGCGATATTGAAATTAACCCGGCAAACGCTATGACCTATAATGATGGTATTTATTCTACTACTCTTGGTGCCGGTGCTTATAATAGCGGCTCCTTGGCAGCCGTGACCGGTGCATTATCTATTGCTTCCGGTAAGGGTGACAAGGATGCTCGAAATACAGGTGCTACCATTTATGGCTCGATGAACAGCATCGAATCTGCAACCAGCAATAGCGAATACAGCGGTGTTGCCAGCAGTGTGCTTGGCTTTGCTAACAGAACACAAAATGCCAATGCTGCGTTAATCTGGGGTACCGGCAACGAGGTTACCAACTCTGTTGAAAAGATCGGTATTGACACCGATTGGAATAATGTTTCTGTTGCGGAAGCACAGCAAAAGGCTATTGAAGCTATGCAGTCCAGCAAATATGCAGGCGGCTCCGTAATGGCAATCGGCGGCGGCAACAAGGCTGATTACGCTAAATACTCCCAGCTTACAGGCGTACAGAATAAAGTAACCGGTACTAAAGCTAAGGATGCCAAGTATGACTTTGTTAATGGTTATAAAAATACTGTTACCGAAGCATCTGATGTTACTGTAATCGGCAGCAAAAATGAAGTTACCGCAGACGGCAACAAGGTTATCGGTGATAATCACCAGGTAAGCGGTAAGGATAACGTTATTTTCGGTTCTGCTGATCAATTAACCGAAACAACTGTTAATAACGCTGTTGTTCTCGGTCATAATGCCAAAGTTACCGGTGAAGGCGGAGTTGCTTTGGGTGCCGGCAGTGTAGCAAGCACAGCTGCCAACGCGCTTGGCTATGGTGCTGCTGAAGGAGAAACCGGTATTGCTTGGAAGGCAACTAATGGTGCTGTTTCTGTAGGCAGTTCTGTAGAGGGTAAAAAAATTACTCGTCAGATTACCAATGTAGCAGCAGGTACTGAAGATACTGACGCAGTAAACGTAGCACAGCTGAAGAAGGTAAGTGAAGCTGCTGCTAGCGCAAGCCAAGGTTGGAAGCTGAAAACTAAAAAGGGCAATGCATCTGATGTAAAACCTGGTGATGAAGTTGAATTTGATGGCGATGCTAACATTCAAGTAGGCAATGATGGTAATAAAGTTAGCGTTACGCTGAAAAAACAATTGACTGGCATTCAATCCATCACCGGCGCAGGTGAAGGCGCAGGCAGCATCAGCTTTGCAAATGATGGCATCAAGTTTAATAATAAGGTTACCATTGACAATACCGGCAAGATTTCCGGCGTAGCAGACGGCAAAATTTCTACAGATTCTACTGACGCAGTAAACGGAAGCCAACTGAATGCAGTAAAAGAAACTGCTAACAAGGGTTGGAACCTTTCTACAAACGGTGACAAAGCCTCTACTAAAGTTGCACCTGATGCAACTGTTGACTTCAGCGGCGACGACAATATCAAAGTAAGCAATGATGGTACTAATGTAAAAGTAGAGCTGAAAGATGAGCTGAAGAATATCAAATCCATTAGCAATGGTGATAAAACTATTAGCCTTGACGGAACTACTTTGTTGCTGAAAAATGGCGATGCAACTCTTGCTATTGCCAATGGTGCTGCTGGCATGCAAAATGGTGCAGGTGCTTCTGTAGTACTGAATGGTACTCAAACCGTAATTAATGGTGGCGTAACCTTTGACCATACAGGTAAGATTACCAATGTAAAAGCAGGCGAAGCCGATACCGACGCAGTAAACGTAAGCCAGTTGAACGCTGTAAAAGAAACTGCTAACAAGGGTTGGAACCTTTCTACAAACGGTGACGAAGCCTCTACTAAGGTTGCACCCGGTGAAACTGTTGACTTCAGCGGCGACAAGAACATCAGCGTAAGCCATGATGGTACTAATGTTAAAGTAGAGCTGAACGATGAGCTGAAGGATATCAAATCCATTAGCAATGGTAATAAAACTATTAGCCTTGATGGAACTGCTTTGCTGCTGAAAAATGGCGATGCAACTCTTGCAATTGCTAAGGGTGCTGCTGGCATGCAAAATGGTGCAGGTGCTTCTGTAGTACTGAATGGTACTCAAACCGTAATTAATGGTGGCGTAACCTTTGACCATACAGGTAAGATTACCAATGTAAAAGCAGGCGAAGCTGATACCGACGCAGTAAACGTAGGCCAGCTGAAGGATTATGTTGCAGCTAACGATACGCATATTAAGAGTGGCGACTATGTAGTTGGTGAAGTAACTGACAGCACTGGCAATAAATCTCAGGGCGTATCTATGGATATTGTTAATAAAGAAGGTAATGTAACCGGTACTGTAACCATTACCGACGTAGCAAAAGCAAGTGATGTAGGCAATGTTAATGATATTGCCGACGATCTTAAAAACGGCGGCGAAGGTAAGACTACCGTTGTTGAAGCTGTAAACAACCTGAACAACAAGCTGGACACCAAGGTTGGCGATTTGCAGTACAGCAAGGTAGAAAAAGGTGATATTGCAGATGGCGATAGCACTACTACCGCAATCGGCAAACTGGATCAAAAACTTACCGACGTAGCAGCAACTGCAGCTAAGCACACTAAAGTAGAAGGCAGCAAAAATATTACTGTTAACAACACTGCTAAAGAAGGTGAAGCTGCAAACTATAAGGTAGAGCTGAATAACGACATCGACGTTAATACTGTAAAGGCAAACAGCGTAACCACCGGCCAAACTGTAATGGACAAAGATGGTCTGAAGGTTGGCGATAAGGTTAGCGTAACCGCAACTGCTGTAAAAGTCGGCGATACAACTATTACCGATAAAGGCTTGGAGATCAAAGATGGTCCTTCTGTTACAAAGGATGGCATTAACGCAGGTAATAAGAAGGTTACCGGTGTAGCTGACGGCGATGTTAAAGAGAATTCCAAAGACGCAATCAATGGCGGTCAGCTGCATCAAGTAAAAGCTGATATTAACAACCGCATTAATGGCGTTGAAAACCAGGTCATCAGCAACAGCAACCGCATTAACCAACTGGGCAACCGTGTAAACAAGGTTGGCGCAGGCGCAGCTGCTCTGGCAGCACTGCATCCGATGGACTTCGATCCGGACGACAAACTGACCTTCTCCGCAGGCTATGGCAACTACGGCGGTGAAAACGCTGCAGCAATCGGCGCTTACTATCGTCCTGACGAAAAGGTAATGTTCAGTGTTGGCGGTACCGTAGGCAACGGTGAAAACATGGTTAACGCAGGCGTATCCTTCGCTCTGGACCGTACCAACCATGTAAGCAACAGCCGCACCGCTCTGGCTCGTGAGGTTATCGACCTGCGCGGTCAGCTGGCAGTAATGGGCGCTAAGATGGCTAAGATGGAAAAAGCATTAGGTATGCTGGATGAAACCAAGACCAAGCTCTTCCCGGATATCCCGGCTAACCACTGGGCATATGAATACATCGCTAAGCTGGCAGGCAATGGCTACATTGAAGGCTATCCTGACGGCAACTTCGGCGGTGACCGCCTGATGACCCGTTATGAATTTGCTGCAATGCTCTATCGTGCAATCGAAAACGGCGCAGCTCTGGAAGAAAAGATCATCAAAGAATTTGAGCCTGAATTGGGCCGCATCCGTGTAGACCGCATCAGCGGTGAAGACGGCGATCGCGATAAGATCGAACGTGTACGCGTAAACGATACTAAAGGCGAGCGCGACCATTACGGCAACAAGCTGGCAAAATAAATTGTCGGCGGTGACAAGTGAATAAAGCTCAATAAACAGTAAAGGCGTTCTCCCGCAGGGGAGAACGCCTTTTGTCGCAGGGAATATATCAATAATTGCAATGATATTTTTCTTTTTATGAACTATTGTTTTTTATAATACATCTGTGATATAATTACCTTAGTTGCATAGGTAGCCGCATTCTTGCGGAGCTTATGCCTGGTCATGCGGATCAGTGGCGCTTGTCGAGCTTTCGGCAGGCGCCTTTTCTTTTACGTCAGTTGCAATCGCCGGCTTATATATTTTTGCCTGACTTTATGCTATAATCAAAGGAGGAAACATATGCAAAACTTAGCAACAAAATTCGAAAACCTGACGATTCAAAGTGATTTCATATTCAAAAAGGTTATGTCGCGCAAGCGTATCTGTATTCACCTGTTAGAGGAATTACTGCAGATCAAAATTGCTGATATCAACTACTTGGAGGCAGAAAAATCCCTTGAGCCTGAATTCGTCAGCCGTGGTATCCGTCTAGACATCATTGTGGCAGATGACAAGAATACGCATTACAATCTGGAAATGCAGGTCAAGAACACCAAAAATCCTGATACCAAAAACTACGTGCTGCCCAAGCGCACACGCTACTATCAGGCATTGATGGATATTGACTTGCTGCAGAAGAACCAGGAATATGATCTGTTGCCGCCAACCTATATCATTTTTATCTGTGTTTTTGATTTTTTTGCCAAGGGAAATTATGTTTACACCTTTAAAAAGCGTTGTCTGGAGGATTTGGAGCTGGAACTTCCCGATGAAGCAACTGCTATGATTTTGAATACCAAGGGTACGCATGGCAGTATTTCCAAGGACATCAAAAGTTTTTATGATTATGTTAATAACCACGTTATAAATAGCGATTTCACAAGACAAATTGATGATGAAATCAGCTATCTTAAGCTTGATTCGAAAGTGAGGCGAGAATTTATGCTTTTGGAAGCACGTTTGTTAGACGAAAGACGAGAAGCTAAGGCTGAAGGTCTCGCCGAAGGCAAGGCAAAAGAAAAGACTGCAACTGCAAAGCGTCTTTTAAGTATGGGATTATCTGTAGAGGATATTGCTAAGGCTACTTCACTTTCCGTTGAGCAGGTTGAAGCGATTAAGGCTGAACAAGCTTGATTCGAAAGTGAGGCGAGAATTTATGCTTTTGGAAGCACGTTTGTTAGACGAAAGACGAGAAGCTAAGGCTGAAGGTCTCGCCGAAGGCAAGGCAAAAGAAAAGACTGCAACTGCAAAGCGTCTTTTAAGCATGGGATTATCTGTAGGGGATATTGCTAAGGCTACTTCACTTTCCATTGAGCAGGTTGAAGCAATTAAGGCGGAATGAATTTGACAAAGATTTTTTCTTACAGTAAAGGCGTTCTCCCGCAGGGGAGAACGCCTTTTTACATTGTAACGAAAGCAGTTAAGCTGTTATGGTATACGCTTTACAGATTACCTGCGGAGCTGACATCTACCACTTTTCCGGAATTCCGGGGAAGTCGGCAATCGTCAGCATACAGCAGCTGCCGGTGGCCAGCAGTGTATCTGCATCAGTATCATATACATGAATCTGCATAGTAATCAATCGGTCATTATGCGAAACAACCTCAGCCTGTGCCTCTACCATTGCACCGGAAGGAGCGCCCTTGATGAAATCTACGGTCATCGATACCGTAACCACGCGCTTGCCCATAGCGGCGCAGGCGATGCCGGTGGCATTATCCACCAGTGTTGTAAGCAAGCCTCCGTGCAGCTTGCCGTTGAGGTTTGTGTGTATGGCAGGGTCGATGCGCAGGCCTACTGCAGCTTTGCCGCAGCTGATGCTGTGAACCTTTATGCCGCAGTGCTGCATAAAAGCGTTATGCGTGTAGATATCTTTTACGCTTCGGATAATTTCTTCCGGTTGCATAAATCATTCCTCCTTTAGACAGGCGTCCAAAGCTTGGGCAACGTCACTGCATTGCTCAAGGCTTGCTACCCAATTTTGTAAACGTAATGCTTTAGCTTCACCGTAGACAGGTACGGCAAGGCTCATAAATTTAGCACAGAGCTCCTCCCAGGTCAGAGGATTTTCCGGATCTCCCTTAGGATAATCAACCTGCATTGTCAGTGTTTGTCCGTTTTGTAGCTGGATTTCTACTCTGGAAGCCAATTTGGAAGCATCTGCCGCATGAAGCTGTTCCATAGCCTCATCGCGGATAACCTCGATGCGCTGCATTAAATCCGTAAGCTCTTTGTTATGGATACATTCCTCACTGAACTGCGCAATGCCTACTTCGCCGAACTTCAGCATGGCAGCGGAGCAATATTGAATACTGAATTTGCCGCCGTAGGGAGTTTGCGGCTGCGGATTATTGATCAGATAGTTCGTAATATCGTTGACGTAAAGCTTAATTTTAGCGATGTCCTCAGGCTGCAGAGAATGAGCCTTGCGCAGCTCCTGAATGGCGTAAAGAGCGGCGTGAGCATGCTTGCAGCAGGCGTAGGGCTTGAAGGAGTTGATGTCGATTTTCAGCTTGTCGGTGCTCATGCTTTCGGTAAGCTTTTCCAGATGCGGTTCTTTGACCATGGCACGGCAGAAGCCCTTTTCGCCTTCTAAAATTTCGCTGGCGGCAGTAAAGCCCTTTTGCGACAGATAAGCGCTGAGAACACCGCTGTAGGAAGCCTTGCCTGTGTGCAGCGGCTTGCTCATGGCACCCTCTTTTAAAAACTCCCACAGGCCTGCTGCCTGTGTACCGGCGCTGCCGTAGCACATCAGTGTCTGCTGTGCGTCAAGACCGAGGGCGTTGGCGGCAGCAGCACCGGCGGCGATGGTGCCTGCGGTACCGGTGGTATGCCAGAAGAAGTAGGATTCCGGGATAACCGCTTCGCCTACGCGGCCGCTGGCCTCGTAGCCTGCGCATATAGCGGCAATAAGCTGCTTGCCGCTTTTGTGCTCCGCTTCGCAGACAGCCAGCGCGGGTGAAACAACGACGCAGGCCGGGTGGATAATCGAAGGGTTATGCAAATCATCGAAGTCCAGACTGTGGGAAGCAGCGCTGTTGATAAAGGCAGCGTTCAGGGCGCTAGCCTTTTTTGCAGGGATACTGCCGAAGATATTCGCCTTAGGTGCATCGCCCTGAAGAATAACATCATGGATGATGCGTACCGGTTTTTCCTGCGAACCGCGGATAGCAATTCCCAGCCAGTCCAGCAGACATTTTTTAGCCATTTCGATACTGTGAGCAGAAAGCTTTTCGTAGCACAATTCTGCGGTAAATTTTGCTAATGCTTTAGTTGTCATTGTAAATACCTGCCTTTGCTTTAATTTTAACTATTGCCATGGTATTCGCCAAATGCAACGTAAACACCTGCCTTAGCCTTAAAACAAATTACCTCCCTGCTGGTATTCTCCGAAAACCTCGCGCAGTACGCCGCAGATTTCGCCTAAGGTTGCATAGGTTTTAACAGCATCAATCAGATAAGGCATAAGGTTAGCTTCACCATTGGCAGCTTCCTTCAGAGCTTTCAGGGAAGCATCTACTGCGTGCTGGTCACGGTGAGCCTTCATTTCATTTACACGGGCAATCTGACGTTCCGCAACGCTTAAATCTGCCGTAATAACGTCATTTGTTTTGACAGCCTTATTGTCCGCAAATTTGTTGACACCGATGACTGTACGCTTGCCTTTTTCAATATCTGTCTGATATTCGTAGGCATGGGCAGCCATTTCACCTTTTAGAGGACTCAGACCGCGGATATCGGCTACACCTTGCTCGGTAATAAAAACCATCGTATCATGTTCGGTATGATCTGCGTGTGAAACCATGGGAACTACGCTCGAGATATTACCGCCTTTGGCAGTTGACGGGGTGGAGAATATTGTCAGGTAACCGTTGCGCATATAATCTCCGCTGCCGCCGATACCGTTCATCATACGGTTGCCCATAACATGGGTAGAATTTGCCTGACCGTAAATATCAAATTCAAGCGGTGTATTCATGGAGATAACGCCGAGGCGGCGGATGACCTCCGGATTATTGCTGATGTCGAGCGGGCGCAGAACAATGCGGTTACGGTAGAGCTCGGGATCTTTTTTATACATCTCCCAAACTGTCGGCGATGGAGTGAAGGCACAGCCGGAGGCTTGAGTGACCTTACCGCATTTTATCAGCTTGAAAACAGAATCTTGCAAAATCTCTGAGTACATAGTAAGATTATCAAATTTAGATTCTGCCAAACCCATTAATACAGCATTGGCTATGCTTCCTACGCCGGACTGCAACGGCAGCATTTGCTGCGGCAGACGGCCGTGGCGCTGCTCGTGCTCCAGAAAATCAACCAGGTTAGCGGCAATTTTTTTGCTTGTGTCATCAGGAGCGCTTAAATTGCGTACATGGTCGACAATGTCTGATTCGACGATGCAGGTAATTCTGTCAAGTCCGCAGCTTACATAAGGAGAACCGATGCGGTCGCCGACATGATAAATAGGGATTTCGGTGCGCTCAGGTGGTTTGCTGCAGATGTAAATATCGTGCATTCCCTCCAGCGTCAGCGGGATAGATGTGTTGACCTCAACGATAATTTTTTTTGCAGTCTTTACAAGCATAGGCGTGTTGCCGACACCAGAACCGAGAACAATGCTGCCGTCTGCATTAATAGCAGCGGCTTCAACGATTGCAACATCAACATCGCCGTAAAAGCCGTAGTCGATTTGTTGGGCAAAGTGGCTTAAATGCTGATCAATATAGGTTACGCTGCCGGTGTTGATCTGGCGGCTGAGTGTTTTGTTGGAGGCTGCATAATAAGGCATGCGTCCGCTGATACCGCCGACTTCGGCAAGTGTTTCTTCGATTTCCGGTCCGACGGAAGCACCGCTCCAAATATTGATACGGCATTTTTTGCCGGCCTTGATGGCTTTAGCGAGAGCAAGTGTGGTTTTCTTAGGATAGCCAGAGGGGGTGAAGCCGCTGACACCGACATTCATACCGTCGGTAATCAGTGTGGCTGCTTCGTCCGCGCTGACTATTTTGTCAAATAGGCAGGGGGTGCGCAAACGTGTTGCATCCAGCATTTCAAAAACCTCTTTTCTTTTTTGGAAATTTCCTTATCTGCTTACAGTTTAAATCTATCAACATATAAAGTAAAATACGGAAAATACATTTTACATATAAAAAATGCATATACGTTAACTCGTTCTTTGATGCGGGAACAGGATAATTCATGATATATAGTTGTCTGTTTTTAGAAAAAAACGAAAAACTTATACTTTTATTCCTAATCACTTATAAAAATAATCTATTGGAGTTATATGTGTTTTGCATATGCTGTCATTGGTTTTATGAAAAATTTAATTTTAAAAACTAAAAAAATACTCAGAAATATTGCTGTATAGTATAATAAAGGCAGAGAGAAGTAAAGGAGAACCCTATATGGACATAGAATATTACCGCAATTTTATTGCCATAGTTGAAGCCGGCAGTATTTCTGCCGCAGCTAAGCAGATAGCGATTGCCCAGCCGGCGCTGAGTAATCAGCTTAAGGTGCTGCAGAAGCGTTTTGGTACGCAGCTGCTGCATGTGCGCCGTGGCGGTCACAGCATTGAGCTTACGGATGCAGGCTGTATTTTATATAACAAGGCTAAGTATATCTGCTCGGCAGAAAACAGCGCTCTGAAGGAGATAGTTGACTGTCAGGCAGGTTTTAGCGGTACGCTGCGCATCAGTCTGTCACCTTCGATGTCAATAAACTTTATTAAAAACTTTTTGAGTGATTTTTACAGAGAGTTTCCGCATATTAATTATGAGCTGTATGAGGTGCCGATTGACGAACAAACCCAGCAGCTTTTGGAGGGGAAAACAGAAATAGGCATTGCCAATGCACCCCTAAAGCAGTCTAAACGCTTTGAAACGCTGTTCAGCCGTAAAGAGCGTCTGGTTGCGCTTTTTCATAAGGATAGCCCGTATCTGAAAAATGATAAGCCTAATATCTTGCTGGATGATTTGGAGGACATTCCGTTATGTCTTTCGCGTGGCTGTTCTGAGCTGTTTTTTTCTGTGTGCTCGGATTCACACATTTTCCCGCAGGTTATGAGTATTAATACTACTAAGCTTTCGGCCATAGCTTGGGCAGAAAAAAATACCGGTGTGGCAATTGTACCGGCACCGGCTGTAGAATTGTTTCCAGCAAATCTGGTCCGCAAGGAAATCAAGGATGAGCGCTTGTTTCTGGAGATGACACTGTCTATAGTTAAGGGCAGAGAGCTGTCGCAGGTTGCGCAGACCTTTATTAATTATTATATGCAGAATAAATAAAAATACGCCTTAGTCTGTTGATGCCTAGGGCGTATTTGTTTGCCTTCTTACTTTATTTTTTTCTTCGGGCGGTATTCTGAAATAAACAGGCCGGTCATTGTCAGGATGGTACCGAGTGCTACCAGCAGAGTGATTTTTTCCTGCAGGACAATCGCCGAGGTAATGACGGTGATGACGGGCACCATATAAATATAAACGCTGGCCTTTACTGCGCCCAACTCCCTAACTGCCAAATTCCAGGTGACAAAGCAGAGAGCAGAAGCGCCCAGTCCAAGAAAGACGATATTGAAAAGATAGGTAGTATTGGCGAAGCGTGCCAGGTTCAGTTCAAAATCCAGAAAACCGAGCGCCGGCACCATAAAGAGAATGCCGTAGAAAAATGTTCTGCGTGTGGCGAGGATAACAGGATAACCGTAGCTGCTGATTTTTTTCGTCAGCAGAGCATAAAACGCCCACACGACAGCGGCGGAAATCGCCAGCAAATCACCCAGCGGATTGAGCTGCATGGCTGCACCATTGAAGCTGATGCAGGCAATACCGCTCATCACGATAAAAAAGCCGATGATGAACTGCTTGCTTAAACTGCCGGCAGAACGCATAAAATAATGCGCCAGCAGCGCGGTAAAGAAAGGCGCTGTGCTGCCGATTACGCCAACGTTGGAGGCTTGTGTATAGGTCAAGGCGATGTTTTCCAAAAGGTAGTAGAGGCAGATGCCGCAAAGGCCTGCGGCCATAAAAACAGGCTCCTGCTTTTTATCTGTTTTCAGCATTTGGGGATAGGCCAGCCAAAGGGCGAAAAAGGCCATAATAAAGCGGAAAAAAAGGATTTCCAGCGGCTGAAAGCCGGTAAGTAAAACCTTTGTAGAAATAAAGGTTGTGCCCCAGGTAGCAATTGTAATGAGGGCAGCAATGTGCCCGATGTAGCGGGTGTTTTGCATTTGCTTGGGAATCTCCGTTCTTTTTAGTGCGCAGTAGAACGCACTCTATGATTTTAGCAGACTAAAATCCTGCTATTAACAAACTATCCCCTCTGCCGGCATGACAGAAGGGATAGGCTTTAAATTATTATTTTGTGTGCTTGTCTTGGGCAGCCTGCTTGTTGGGGGCTGCCGCAGCATATTTCGTCAGGGCAACCTTCGTGATGTGGAAGTCGCCTACGGTATCAGGGCCGTCGATGCAGCCGTTGGGGCAGGCCATGCCTTCGATATAGCTGCAGTCGAGCTTGCCTGCGGCAGCAGCCTTAACCGTATCACGGCATTTGTCCAGTCCGGAGCAGTATTGTGCGTTATGCACCTCACCGCCCATAGCGGCAACCGTATCCTGCACGGCAGCACTTACTCCGGCAGTCAGCGGGAAGCTCAGACCGAGCTTGGAGGCATCACGCTCATACGCAGCATCGCCGCTCATTTCCGCAAATTTGATATCCTTGCCCTCCAGCATGCACATAATCTCTTCAAAGGAAAGCACGTAGTTGATGGTTTCGCGGTGCTCGCGTGCTTCCACCTTTTTGGCAATGCAGGGACCGATGAACACGGTAACGGCATAAGGATATTTTTCCTTTATCAGCTCAGCGCAGGTGAGCATGGGGGAGGGAGTGTCGGAAATTTTATCCGCAGCCTCCGGCACCTGCGTTTTAATCAGCTTAACGAAGGCAGGGCAGCAGGAGCTGGTCATAAAGCCCTGCTTGGCAGGAACCTTATCCAGATATTCCTCTGCTTCTTTAACGCTGGTGATATCGGCGCCGATTCCAACCTCTACGACTTCAGCGAAGCCTGCTTTTTGAAGTGCCTCGTAAATTTGCGCCATAGTAATCTTCAAACCGTATTGGCCTACGATAGAAGGTGCCACAAGGGCGATAACCTGCTTGCCCTGCTGGATTTCACGGATAACGCGGATGATATTGCTGCGCTCGTCGATAGCACCGAAGGGGCAGGCGTTGCGGCAGGCACCGCAGGAAACACATTTTTCGTAGTCAATTACAGCCTTACGGTTTTCACCGATGCTGATGGCACCGATGGCGCAGGCACGCACGCAGGGACGATGGATTTCGATAATCGCACCGTAGGGGCACATCTGCTTGCAGCGTCCGCATTCGATACATTTCGTTTTATCGATAAAGGCACGGTCCTGAATAATGCTGATAGCCTTTTTCGGGCAGTTATTCATGCATTTGTGGGTGATGCAGTGACGGCACATATCGGTAACGTAATAAGCATCAATCGGGCATTGGTCGCAGGCTGCGGGGAGCACGTCGATAATCGGCAAATCGGTGCGCTCAGGCTCGTTCAGCGTCAGCTTGGCAGCCTCGATGATATTGCTGGAGCACTCCTGCCCCAACGCCATATCAATACGGTTTTTCAGTACGGCTCTTTCTTTATAAACACAGCAGCGGTAGCGCGGAGTATCCTCGCGTACCTCCTGCAGAATATCGTAGACGTGGTCAGGCAACTCGTTATTCCAGGTGTAGCGGGATAAATGCTCCAGCACCATGCGGCGCAGCTGCGCAACAGCGGTTAATTCCATAGCGGTTCCTCCTTGGCAATTAGTTATATTGCGTTTTGCATTGCATACTCTATACTGTACAATTCTTTACAGAACGCAAAAATCCTGCTGAAGAGTATACGTAACGGTTTTAATAATGTTAAATTTGGTATTTTTCTAAACAGTTATATAGATGCATCTGTCAAAAAATCTCTGATATTTTTATGGATAATACCATTACGGCTCATATCGAATTCGTCGAGTGAAAGCACATATTTCGGATAATTATCGGTAATTTCATTGTAAAAACCGAACTCACGTTGAATAGTTTCTTCTGCAGCCAATAAGTACGTAACTTGAATATAAATTTTTTTATCCTGTTTTTCACAGATAAAATCAATTTCTTTGGTATCTAACTTGCCGATGCTCACCTTATAACCACGGCGTAAAAGCTCCAGATAAACGATATTTTCTAAAATGAGATTGATATCCTTCATGTTGCCGCCGAAGACTGCTTCGCGGATGCCATGGTCAGCGACATAATATTTTTCGTTGATAGCAAGCAGCTTTTTACCTTGTATATCCTGACGTTTTACCTGATAAAACAGAAAAGCATCGGTGCAGGCTTTAACGTAGTTGATAATGGTTTCTGTTGCCATACTGCGTCCTTCGCTTTTCAAATATTTAGAAAGCACATTTGCAGAAAAAATGGTACCGATATTTGCAGTTATGTAGGTAAGTATGCGTTCAAGCATGTCAACATCACGTATATTGTTGCGGCGTACAATATCTTTCAGTTCTACTGATGTATATACATCCTGTAAATATTGTTTGCAGGCAGCTTCGTTATATTGCAGGGCTGCCAAATATGGCATTCCTCCGAAGTGCAGGTATTTCTTGAAGCAGTCTGCTTCACTTGTATTAGGCTGTATAGTATTATATAGCTCAATAAATTCAGAAAATGAAAAAGGATAAATAACAAATTCTACATAGCGTCCTGCTAAATAAGTGGCTAATTCACCGGATAGGAGCTTGGCATTGGAACCGGTGATATAAATATCACAATTAAGCTCTATACGTAAGGAATTAATACATTTTTCCCAATCTTTTACCTCTTGGATTTCATCAAAGAAAAGATAAATTTTTCCTGTTAAAGCTTGGGTTTGGCTTATTATTTCATCATGAAGAGCCTGGGCATTGCAAAGCCTGGCAAAGCTCATATTTTCAAAATTATAGGAAATAAGCTGTTGGGGAGTAACTCCTTGTTGTAACAGCTCTTGTTTTATAAGATCTAACATAACAGATTTACCGCAACGTCGGATACCTGTAAGTACTTTTACTAAATCACTGTTAATGAATGGGCGGATTTTTTTCATGTAAGATTCTCTTTTAATCATGTAAATCACCTCACTATCTATATAATATATCAGTTATATCTTAAATTCAAGACGAAAATCAAATTTTTATCAGATATAACTGAAATTTTTCATGATTTTAGATTTTTATCAGTTATATCTGATAAAAATTCTTACTGTTGTAGTCGAAAATAAGCATACTTTTTTAGTATACGCAGAAAAAAATAAAAAAATTTCCTCTTACCCCCTTTACAAATTCAAATCCTAGTATTATAATAAGCGCATAAAGCAACAACGTGGTTGTTGGATCGAAAGGTCTAAACTTCGTGGTTGCTTTTTCTTTTATATCAGCGGTGAGAATTATCTTCTTACCCATGATAAGTGCAACGAAGCACCGTAGCAGCGCAAGGCGCAGCTGACGGTGCTTTCTTATTTACAGAGCCAGAGAGAAGAAAATCTGTAAAGCACGAAAACTGTATTTCAAATGAGGGGTTTACTCTTCGTAAACCCAAGGAAATTCTCAGAGAGAAATTAGGGAGGTTTTACAATGAATGATGTACCGAAACTGTTTGGCAGCTTAGTTTTTAACGAAAGCGTTATGAAGGACCGTCTGCCGACTGCAACCTATAAGGCATATAAGGCAGCAGTGCTGGCAGGCACTCCGCTGAATTTGGAAATTGCTAATATCATCGCCAATGCTATGAAGGACTGGGCTCTGGAGCATGGTTGCACTCATTTCACCCATTGGTTCCAACCAATGACCGGTATTACTGCTGAAAAGCATGAAAGCTTCATTTCTCCTACTGCTGAAGGCCGTGTTATTATGGACTTCTCCGGCAAAGAGCTGATTCAGGGCGAACCTGATGCTTCCAGCTTCCCGTCCGGCGGCCTGCGTGCAACCTTTGAAGCTCGCGGCTATACAGCATGGGACCCGACCTCCTATGCATTTATCAAAGATAACTGCCTGTGCATTCCTACAGCCTTCTGCTCCTACACCGGCGAAGTGCTGGATAAAAAGACTCCGCTGCTGCGTTCCATGAATGCAGCCAGCAAAGCAGCCTGCAAGCTGCTGAAGCTGTTCGGCATTGATACCATCCGCGTCAACAGTACTGTTGGTCCGGAACAGGAATATTTCCTCGTAGATAAAAAAATGTGGGAAAAACGTAAAGACCTGGTTTACACCGGCCGAACCCTTTTCGGTGCGAAATCTCCGCGTGGGCAGGAGCTGGACGACCACTACTTCGGCATTATCAAACAAAGAGTTCTTTCCTTCATGAAGGATTTGGACGATGAGCTGTGGAAGCTTGGCGTACTTGCCAAGACCGAGCATAACGAAGTTGCTCCGGCACAGCACGAGCTGGCACCTATCTTCACAACTACCAACGTAGCCTCTGACCATAACCAACTGATGATGGAGTTCATGAAACGTGTTGCTCTGCGTCATGGCCTTGTTTGCCTGCTGCATGAAAAACCCTTCGACGGTGTAAACGGCAGCGGTAAGCATAACAACTGGTCCTTATCTACGGAAGAAGGCTTGAACCTGCTGGATCCCGGCAAGGAGCCGTACAAAAACCTGCGCTTCTTGACTTTCCTGGCAGCAATCATCAAAGCTGTTGATGAATATCAGGATCTGCTGCGTGTATCTGTTGCCAGCGCCGGCAATGACCATCGTCTGGGCGCTAACGAAGCTCCTCCGGCTATCGTTTCCATGTTCCTTGGCACTGAGCTGACTGCAGTTCTCGAAGCTATTGCAGCAGACAAGGTTTACAACGGCAACCCGGAAAGCTACATTAAAGTAAGTGATGACACCATTCCTGCTTTGGTTAAGGATAACACCGACAGAAACAGAACCTCTCCGTTCGCCTTCACCGGCAATAAATTTGAATTCCGTATGCTGGGCAGCATGTTCTCCATCGCCGGCCCCAACATCGTATTGAACACCATCGTTGCCGAAGAGCTGGATGAATTTGCCGATAAGCTGGCAGATGCTCCTGACCTGGAAGCAGCAGTATATGATTTGGTTAAAGAAACCTACAAGGCTCATAAACGCATTGTCTTCAACGGTAACGGTTATACTGACGAATGGGTTGAGGAAGCTGCCAAACGTGGCCTGCTGAACCTTAAATCTACTCCGGAGGCTCTGCCGTATCTGGGTCATGCAAAGAACATCGAGTTGTTCGAAAAACATAATATCTTCACTAAAGCCGAAGTTGAATCTCGTGTAGAAATCCTGCTGGAGAACTACAGCACCACGATTTCTATCGAAGCAGCAACCATGCTGGATATGTTCCACAAGGATATCCTCCCGGCAGTTACCGCTTACACCGAAGATCTGACCAAAGCAGTACTGGATAAAAAGGCTGCCGGCGTCAGCGCAGGCTTTGAAGGCGCACTTGCTGATAAGCTGAGCAAGCTGGGCGGCGAAATGTATGCATCCTCCCTGAAGCTGGAAGATGGCTTGAAGGAAGCAGCAGAAATCGGCGACAGCGAGAAACAGGCTCTGTACTATCACGATACCGTTCTTGAAGAAATGGGCAAGCTGAGAAGTGCTGTTGATGCTGCCGAAGCTTTGACCGGTGGTAAGTATCTCGACTATCCGACTTATGGAGAGTTGCTGTTCGGCGTAAACGAGTAAGCGGAGGCTACCTTCTCGACAGCCTTGAGTAAGGTGTAATAATAAAAAATAAAATAATATATAAATAAAACTCATACACAATGGGGTGTATCCGAAAAATCGGGTACGCCCCTCTTTCTTTAGCTAATGCCATGTGAGCGCTGCTCAATGACGCGTTAAAAAATATTATAATTTGAGGGGTGTTTACAAATGGACAAATATGTATCTGTCGATACTATATGGGTGCTGATAGGTGCCTTCCTGGTATTCTCTATGCAGCCGGGCTTTGCAATGGTTGAAACAGGCTTTACCAGAGCTAAAAATGCCGGCAACATCGTCATGAAGAACGTCATGGATATGTGCCTCGGTTCCATCGTTTTCTGGGTTCTGGGCTTTGGCCTGATGTTTGGTACCGATATCGGCGGCTTTATCGGAGCGCCGGACTTCTTCGTTAAAGGCGATTATGGTGCCAGCTATCCGAGCACAGCCTACTTTATCTTCCAGACGATGTTCTGTGCTACTGCAGCAACCATTGTTTCCGGTGCTATGGCAGAACGTACCAACTTCTTGGTATATTGCATTTACAGCGTATTAATCAGTGCTGTTATTTATCCGATCAGCGGTCACTGGATTTGGGGCGGCGGCTGGCTCGCACAGATGGGCTTCCACGATTTCGCCGGTTCTACTGCCGTTCATATGGTAGGCGGCGTTGCTTCTCTCGTCGGTGCCAAGATGATTGGCGCGCGTATCGGCAAATACAATACCGACGGTACGGTAAACGCTATTCCCGGTCACAGCATTCCGCTTGGTGCCTTGGGTGTTTTCCTTCTCTGGTTCGGCTGGTTCGGTTTCAACGGTGCTTCTACCGTTTGTGCAACCGGTGATGATGTTCTGGTTTCCATGGGTGCTATCTTCATTACCACTAACATGGCTGCAGCAGCTGCTGCTACCGCAACTATGATTTACACCTGGATTCGTTACGGCAAGCCTGATGTTTCTATGACTCTGAACGGCGTGCTTGCTGGTCTGGTAGCAATTACCGCAGGCTGCGATATGGTAAGCCCGGCCGGCGCTTTAATCATCGGCCTGATTGCCGGTGTGCTGGTAGTCGCTGCTGTTGAATTCTTCGACCAGAAGCTGAAGATTGATGATCCTGTTGGTGCAATTTCTGTTCACGGTATCTGTGGTGCCTTCGGTACTATCGCAACCGGTCTCTTCGCTCTTGACGGCGGCCTCTTCTATGGCGGCGGTACTGATTTTCTGGTAAAACAAATTATCGGTGTTGTTACTGTAGCAATCTATGTTGCGGTTACCATGACGATTATCTTTAAAATTCTTGATAAGCTCTTCGGCCTGCGTGTTAAGGAATCCGAAGAAATCAAAGGTCTGGATATGGAAGAGCACGGTCTGCTCAGCAGCTATGCCGACTTTATGCAAACTTCGCTGGAGGCACAGACTTCTGTTACTACTACCTATGTTACTCCGGTCAAAGAAACTGCAGCTAAGCCTGCAGGCGCAGTAAAGATGAGCAAGGTTGTTATTATCACCTCGCAAAATCGTTTCGAAGCATTGAAGAGTGCTTTAGATAAGCTGGGAATTACCGGCATGACTGTTACTAAGGTTCTGGGCTACGGCATCCAGAAGGGGTCTACAGAAATGTATCGTGGTGCTGAGGTTGCTGCTCACCTGCTGCCGAAGGTAAAGGTTGAAATGATTGTTTCCGCAATTCCTGTTGCAGCAGTAGTCAATGTTGCTAAGCAGGTTTTGTATACCGGCAAATACGGCGATGGCAAAATCTTCATCTATGATGTTGAGGATGTTGTTAAGATTCGTACCGGTGAAACAGGCTATGATGCTCTGCAGGATTATCCTATTGAGGAAAAATAATTTGCTTCTCCCTAATCAAACTCCCTAATAAAACAGGAAGGCGCTCGGTGTCTTGCGTAATGCAGGCTAAGAGCGCTTTTCTGTGTGTTGTGGGGAGAATGCTTTTATAATATTATTATGGCGAAAAACTTGCAAAGCTGCATTGTTTAGGCCAAAATAAGATTGAATCGTATTTTAGTCGGATTGGAGTGAATGCTATGAATAAAAACGTTGCTTTATATAACGAGATGATAGCTTTTTTTGCCGGAGATGCACGCCGCTGCCAGCATTTTATCAAGGTTGCCAGCCTGGCCAAGCAGCTGGCTGAGAGCGAGGCTGCGGATGCAGAGCTGACAGAGCTTGTGGAGGCGGCCGGTCTTGTGCATGACTGCGGTATTAAACCCGGCGAGGCCAAGTACGGTGCCGGTCACTGCACAGGCAAAATTCAGGAGCAGGAAGGACCTGCGGTAGCACGCGAGCTTTTGCAAAAGGTTGGCTATGCCCCTGAAAAAATTGAACGCATCTGCTATCTTGTCGGTCATCACCATACGTATAATATGATTGACGGTCTTGATTATCAGTTGCTTGTGGAAGCTGATTTTATAGTAAATTTTTATGAGGACGGTACGCCGAAGGAGAATATTGCCAAGGCTGTGGAGCGTATTTTTAAAACTGAGAGCGGAACGAAGTTGGTTAAGACTATGTTCGGACTTTGATATAAAATGCTGTGGCTTGCCGGTCACAGCATTTTTCTTGCTATTTTGCCTCATGCTTGCTAAAATAAACAAGATTAGGTTATTTTTTGGAGGGATAAGATATGAAGGAAATTTATGATTTAGCAGAGCAGTACCATAACGATGGCAATAACTGCGTAGAATCCGTTGTTAAGGCGTGTAACGACGGATTAGAGCTGGGCCTGCCGGATGTAGCAATCCGCATGGTATCCGGCATGGGCGGCGGTATCGGCCGCAGCGGCTGCGTGTGCGGTGCGCTGAGCGGCTCCTGCCTGGTTATCAGCTCTAGCGTTGGCAGATTGGATCCGTCCGAAAAGCATCAGACAGAGGTCTATAAATATACACATGAGTTTCATGAGCGCTTTACCAAACATTTCGGTGCTTCTTGCTGCAGAGCACTGAACCGCCTGAGCTTCGGTACGCCGGAATACAGAACTAAATGCATTAAGATTACTGCCGAAGCGGCAGATATGGTATCCGATTATCTGCAGGAAAAGGGCCTGGTAAAATAAGCATTGGCTGCGAAGCTGACAGAAGGACTGATGGAGGTCAGGCTGATGGAAAAAACTGAGTTGAAGAACATTGTAATTTTAGCAACCGGCGGCACTATTGCCGGCAAGGCTTCCTCCGGCACCCAGATGACAGGCTATACTGCCGGTGCCTACAGCGTTGCCGATTTGCTGGCAGGTGTGCCTGAACTGGGCGAGCTGGCGCATATCAGCGGCGAGCAGCTGTGCAACATCGACAGCAGCAGTCTTACCGATGCTTTACTGCTGCGCCTGGCGCAGCGCTGCAATGAGCTGCTGGCGCAGGAGGATGTCGACGGCGTTGTTATTACCCATGGTACCGATACTATGGAGGAAACAGCCTTCTTCTTGAACCTGACGGTGAAGAGCGCTAAGCCGGTGGTCCTCGTAGGCGCAATGCGTCCTGCCACCGCAGTCAGTGCCGACGGACCTTTGAATATCATCAACGCTGTTAAGGTTGCTGTAGACGCTGCAAGCGCCGGGCAGGGCGTGCTGGTGATGATGAACGATGAAATCTACAGTGGTCGTGATGTTACTAAGACCAACACAGCAAATGTGGCGACGTTTAAGGCACTGAACGGCGGTCCCTTAGGTTTCATCGTCGGCGGTGAGGTGCATTACTACTACCGCAGCATGCGTCCGCACACACTGCAGAGCGAGTTTGATGTAACCGGTGTTACTGCTTTGCCGCGCGTGGATATCATCTACACGCATATCGGTGAGGACCGCGTGTTTGTGGATGCGGCACTGGCGGCAGGCGCACGTGGCCTTATTTACGCCGGCAGCGGCATGGGCAGCATTCATGAGGCGGTGGAGGCGGCGCTGGCGGAGGCTGTCAGCCGCGGCGTTGTGGTTGTGCGTTCCAGCCGCACAGGCAGCGGTATTGTTGCCGCAGGTCTGGAGCGTTGGCAGGAGCAGGGCTTCCTGTATGCGGATAACCTTAATCCGCAAAAGGCACGCCTTTTGCTGCAATTAGCACTTTTGCGGACGCAGGAGCGCAGCGAGGTGCAGGGTGTTTTCAGCCGTTATTAAAAGATAAACAGCATGTAAAGCAAAAAAGCTATCAGCAGGCAAAGCCCGGTGATAGCTTTTTTTATGCGCTTTAAAATTTTACCATCTTCTGTAACCGTTATGGTGCTTGGCACGCTCTGCCTGACGGGCAGCGCGCTCTGCTTCGTAAGCCTCGCGGGCAACGAAGAAATCCTCCAGCTTCCAGCCGCGGTTAAACATTTCAATCAGCAGCTTACCGGTGTTGTTGGCATCGTCAAAGGCGGTGTGCCAAAGGCCGGCGGTGTTGACCTCCTGCTCCTCGGTAGCCTTTTTCAGACCGGTGGTGTAGTCATCACCCTTCCAGAGGCGGTAGGCCAGCGCCAGATCAAGATAGTCCTCGTATTTTACGGGGTTTTCGATTTTATGACGCTCACAGCCTGTCTGCAGTACCTTATAATCCTCGGTTCCCCAGGCTACAAAGTAGGTTTCGCCGCTTTCGTACAGCGCTGCCAGCTTCTGCACCATAGCAGGAAATTCAATGGCCTGCTGCATATCCTTAGCGGTAATCATGCAAAAATCCATAGAATCCTTAGCCTGCTTAGGATAAAAATGTGGTTTGACAAAGCTCTGGATGCGTCCGCAGTCGGTGAGCGGTTCGCCGTCCAGCTTCACTGCGCCGATTTCGATAATCTCGGAAAAGAAGCCGCGCGGACGGCCGACAGGGCGCTCGTAGGTAGTAAATTCAAAATCAACGACTAAAAATTTCTTCATTGCAATTCCTTCTTACACTAAAGCATAGCCTGCTGCTCAGTGCTTTTTACCACAGCATTTTTTATACTTCTTGCCGCTGCCGCAGGGACAGGGGTCGTTAGGATAAACCTTTTTCGCTTTGGCACCTACACGGGTATTTTGCTGAGCTGCCTGCTGTGCGTCGCGCAGCAGCTTGATGGTTTCGTTGGGAGTGTGGCCGCCGAGGCAGAACATGCGGGTAGCATTGTTGCGGGCGTTCTGCAGCAGTACGGAAAGTCTGCCGAGGTGACTGTAATTGTTCCAGGCAGGGATGTTAGCCTGCAGCTTCTGAATCAGCTCAGAGGTATTACCGTCGGTGTTGGAGTTTTCGAATTCATAAATGTACTGGCACCAGTAATGTGCATCCAGTGCAGCAACATTCAGCTCCTGAGTAAAGAAGTCATGCAGATCCTGATATGCGGTGGTAGATTGCATATAACCGTAGTGGGAAAGCATGGTGATTTCCTTTACGGTAGGCTTATACAGGCCGAAGGGCTTTCTGCCCTGTTCCAGTCTGGTGTAGAAATCATCGCTGTCATTTTTCTTGAGCAGGATGCGGCCGTCTTTAATTGCGCAGGGGTTAAAGTTGCTCGGAACCTCGGCAAGTAATTGCGGCAGAGTTTCCGGAGTAAGCTCAAAGCCTGCTTTTTGATTATACATTTCGCAGAAAAATTCTACCGGCAGGATCAGGTGCAGGCTGGACATTGCGGTGATGCAGTCCAAAAGCCATGCCAGCTGTTGGCGGTGAGCCTGGAAATCTGCGGTGTTGATTTTTTTGTAGACGGTGCGTGCTTCCTTTACTGCTTCAAAGCAGTCATCTGGATAGGAAACAATGTAGCCCATAGAAATAAAGGGCAGCAGCAGCGCATATTCACTGTAGGTAGGATGGAAGCATTTTTTCTCTAAGGCTGCTTCAAAGGCCTGAATATTTTCGTCCGGCATAATAGCAAAACGTTTTGCTGCAATTTCCGGCTTTTGCATTTCTGTGCAGATTTTTTCTGCCAGCTCGTCCTTTTTGAGCTTGCTGTAGGTGATGCAGAGCTGACGCGCTGCAAAAATTAATTTATCCTTAGTGAAGGCTTTTAAGTAATCCAACAATACAGGTTTACGGGATGGTTGATTCTTGGTTTTGGTTGTACTTGCAGACATATTGATAGAAAATCTCCTTCTTTGTAATCTTACGTATCTCTTAATTATAAATAAAAACAGGAAATATAGCAAGTGAGGAAATTTAATATGCAGTTTATTATACGCTTTTCGGCGGTTAAATTTATTTTTCAGGCTCTGCTTGCTGACGGCGCATAGCAGGAATCAGGAAAAAGGCACAGTAAATAAAGGAAAGCAGCACGATTGCGCCGCCACCGAGACCGATATAAGCGATGGAAGCATGCGTACAGATAAGTCCGCCCAGATAGCTGCCGCTGCCGATACCCAGATTATAAATGCCGGAGTAAATCGACATAGCCACAGCGGAGGTGCTAATGGTAGTTGTGCGCAAAAGCTCTGCCTGGCCTACAACGTTGAAGGCTGTAACGAAAATGCCCCAGACTGCGCAGAGCAGCACCAGAAGATAATGATTGATGCTTACGGGGTAGAGCAGCAGCAAAACAACTGCTACGCCAAGGACGGTGATGCGGAAGAAGTGATAGCGGCATTTATCATACCATTTGGAAAAGGCTGCGCTGCCCAAAAGTCCGGCTGCACCGAAAATAACCAGGGTGATGGTTATCCAGGCTTCATCCATCAGCGCAATCTGCTTCAGATAAGGCTCAATATAGCTGTAGGCGGTGTAATAGCCTGTGGGGAGTAAAAAGGACATCATATAGAGGCCTATGAGCACAGGATTTTTCAGCATTACCGGCAGCTGCGAAAGCGTAAACGGTTCGCTTTTTTCCAGCTTGGGGAAGACGAAGAACATGTAGGCCAATACGATGAAGGCCAAAACGGCAATGCACATAAAGGCCATGCGCCAGCCTACGTAAAGGCCGATGATGCGTCCTAAGGGCAGGCCGACGATGATGGCGATAGCGGTACCGGTTACAATCATACTCATAGCCAGTGCTTTGAAGGGACCTTTAACCAGACGCACGGCGATAGGTGAGGCGACCGACCAGAAAATGGAGTGGGCGAAGGCTACGCCGATACGCGAAAGTAGCAGCGTCCAAAAGCCGGTGGCAAAGGCAGAGGCTACATGCGATACGGCGAACAGGCTGATAGTGGCCAGCAAAAGCTTGCGCAGCGGATAGCGGGAAGCGGCAATCATCAGCGGCAGGCTCATGAGCATTACGACGTAGGCATAAATGGTAATCAGCATACCGGCCTGCGCTTCCGTCATGCGGAAGTCTGCGGCGATATCGGACAAAAGGCCTATGGGCATAAATTCCGATGTGTTAAAAATAAAGGCGGAAACTGTCATGCCGATTAACGGCAGCCATTCGCGGGTAGTGATTTTGTTTTCCATATATATAAAGCACCTGACTTTCATTCTATAAAATTGCGCTGAATATTATAGCACAGCATATTTGTGTGCTACAAGTAAAAAAATTGTAAATTATTTGTTGCGGGATGGTGCGGAGGTTTTCTTTGAAAAGGGCTGTCGTTAAGGAGCAAAAACAGTAAAGGCGTTCTACTTAAGTACGGTAGAACGCCTTTAATTATAATATTAATTTTAGTTTATAGTTATTGCTCAGCTTGCAACGCTTCAACTTGTTCAAACGGGAGAGAAGTAGCCTTGGCGATATCCTATACAGAAATGTCCATGCTGAAAAGACGCTTAGCAGCAATGTTGGCATTTGCTTCGCCCTCAGCAATGCCTTCACGCCTTTCATCTAATAAACGTGCTTCCATAAGCATAAATTCTCGCCTTACTTTTGTATCTAATTTGAGATAGCTGATTTCATCGTCAATTTGCTTGGTGAAATCAGTATTAGAGTGGTTAAGCTTCTTCCTTCAGCTTCTCCACATCAGCGAGAGATAAACCGGAAAGTTCCGTGATTTCCTGCAGGGAATAGCAACCTTTAGCTAACATGAGTTTAGCGACTTTAAGTTTATGTTCAGCTTCACCTTTTACTAATCCGATAGCTTCGCCTTCAGCAAGGCCAATCTCCTTGCCTTCGGCAATGCCCTCACGTCTTTCATCTAACAAACGTGCTTCCATAAGCATAAATTCTCGCCTCACTTTCGTATCAAGTTTGAGATAGCTGATTTCATCATCAATTTGCATTACCCTGTTCAAAGAAATCAAAAACGCAGATAAAAATGATACCTAATTTTCTCGTTTTATTTTAACACAGATGCAATAAAAAATACATAAGCAGTGCAAAAACAAAAAATAATAGTACTCTGACGATAAAAAATATTGTGAATATTATATCTAGATTAACGATTTAATTCTATTAACTTGACATAAAAGAGATGAAATATTATAATTTATAAAATTATTCCACTAATAAAAATCGAGAGGCGATCATTATAACATGCATATTAAGGAGAAGAAATATAATAAAATGAATAAAAATATCCAAAGCAAAAAAACAAAAATACAATGCTGCTTTAGCAATGGCTGTTTTGATGACCTTGGGTGGTTTCACCTTTGGCACCAATCCGACCTTTGCGGAAACTAATGATAAGCCTGTATGGGTTGGCTCATACAATGCCGGAGCATATAAAGATGGCATTTTTGTAAGCAATGCTGATACCACGGATAATTTAGTTCATATCGGGGCTGATGTTCAGACCAAAGTTGTCAATGTTACTGATTCTGTTACTAGCAACAATAAAGCAGTATATGTAGGAGCGTATGATAAATTAGTTGCCAATGAAGGTGTAAATATTTCAAATATTAATTTCCATGACACTACAAGTACTGGTGAAAAACATGGACTGTATGTATTTGGCGCTACAGTAGAAGCTCCGACTATTCGTGTAGATAATTTGACCACTGATTCTACCGAGGCTTTAGCAGGTTTGGTGGCAGGTACAGATGTGGGTTATGGCATGAATAAGGAAACTTTAAAAGCAGACTCTATCTATGTAGGCAATGTCAAATCTGATACAAGTAAATATGTATACGGTAGTTTGCTTCAAGGTGCTTTATGGCAAAGCTTTCATGAAGGGCAGGATAATAATCTCACAATAGAAAATATTACCGGTGGTGCAGATAATGCTATAGTCGGTGGTATTGAAGTACAGTTTGCAAATAGTACCATGTCGGATTGCTCTTATGATATTACAGGTGATACTGTAATCAGCAACATTAATTCCACTCAGGGCTCGGCTTATGGTATTATGGCTAAGGGTTCTTCTACTGGCTCTGAAGCTGCTTACATGCATTTAAATAACTTGAAAATCTCCGATATCAATGGTAAGGATTTATCTGTTGGTATATGCGGACATGTCGGTGATATTATTGTTGATAATGCGGATATTAATATGACCGGCAAAGATGGTTATAATGGTCTTTATGCTGAGCCGGTGGCCGATGCGGAAAAGGCAGCGGTTAATAGCTTTGCCGTCAGTGGCTCACTGGTGGGTAATATTAAATTGGATAATGCTGAAGGTAGCTACAATATTCAAGGTGATATTCTGGCAGACAGATTTAATCTTGATAAACAGGTTGAAGTAGCTATTAAGCAGCTTGAGGACCCTAAAACACTGGAACAACTCAAAGAACAACTTAAAGAAGGTCATCCTGATTGGACGGATGAGCAGGTTGACGATTTCATTAATAACCAAGTTGCAGATTTAGTTAATACGTTGAAAAATTCCGGACACATCAATTTAGGTGGCAAGCTTGCTCTTTACGGCGATGTATATGCAAAATGCGGTGGCAATGTAAACATCAATCTGACTAAGGACAGCATTTTTGAGGGACAGGCTGATAACTATGCTGATTGTGATACATTTTGTTCTATAGTATGGCGTAAGGCTGACCTTGATGGTCTTAATAAATCTGCCCTTTATAAATTATTTAGCTTTGATTCGATGCAGGAACAACTCGAGATGCAGGGACTGCCTATAGTTGGTGCCGGTAAAATCGATATTTCTATGAAAGATGATTCCATTTGGAAAGCGCATGGCAAGAGCTTTGTTGATACGCTGAATTTTAAAGACGGTGGTCTTGTTGATATGCACGCAGAGGATGGTTCTTCTATTACTGCAGGTAAAGTAACTGGTAACGGTACCTTTATCATGAATCTCAGCAATAATGCAGATAAGTCTGATATGCTTTATGTTAAGGACTTCAGTGAGGCTGGTGTGCAGACTATTCAGGCTAACCTTAAGGATGGTTTAAAACCTGAAGACTTGAAGGGTATGCGTTTTGCGACAACCGGCGGTGATGACTACAAACGTAATCCTAACGAAAAATTCAAGGTTGTGCTCTATAAAAATCAGGGCGTTAATGACGTAACCTATAAAGTCAGCAACGAAGCATTTAACGTTAAAAACAAAAAATTTGATCCTGAAGCAACTGAAACCAACGAAAAATTCAATGGCGGTAAGGATGGTGCAGGCACCTATAAGCCGGGAAATGACTATATTACTGCTATCTTCTCTGGTCAATCCTTTACTCGTGAAACGGTAGATTTTGAAAAAATTCAGCAAGACGTCAATAATGGAACTATTGAAGATTGGGATGATTTGTATGATGAAAACGGTAAGTTCTTACCTCAATACATAAAGAAAGAAATCATTGAAAATCCTGTTAAGGAAGGCACTAACTGGTATCTCGACACTGCTGTTAATACTACCAGCAACAGCGGCAACATTATTAAAAATGCAGCTGCTCTTGATTATGCCAATGCTGTAACTACAGATACTTTGAATAAGCGTCTTGGTGAAGCACGTTATTCTAATGAAGGTGACGGCATGTGGGCACGTGTACGCCATGATCGTTTCGGCAAAACAAACCGCTACGAAGGTAAAAACACCATGACCGAGCTTGGCTACGACTGGAAGCGTTGCGACACAAGCTATGGCAAGCATATGCAGGGTGCAGCTGTGAACTACACAACCGGCAGTGCTGATTATAAAGGCGTCACCGGCGAAAGCAGTACTAAGCGTTATGGTCTTTCCTTCTATGATACCCAACTGAGAGAAACAGGTCATTATCTTGATACCGTTGCTAAATTCGGTCGCGTTTCTAACAAATTCACTCTTGAACAGGAAGACGAAAATAATGTAAACGCTGATTACCATAACAATTATTATGCTTTGAGCTTTGAATATGGTCGCAAAAACCCGTTGGAAAACAACTGGTATGTTGAACCTCAGGCTCAGCTGCAGTACACTTATCTTGCTTCTACCGATTATCGCACCAGCCAAAGTACTGATGTACAGCTTTCCGGTACTGACAGCTTAATCGGCCGTGTAGGCTTCCGCATCGGCAGAGAGCTTGATGATAAGACTGCCTTCTATGTTGACGCTAATGCTTACCATGAATTTCTGGGTAATCAGGATATTCTTGCCAGCGATAGGACCGGCATTATGAATGCTACTACCCATAACGATGGCATCTGGTATGAAGCAGGCGTTGGCATTTCCGGTAAATTGAATAAAAACACTAATGGTTTCGTTCAATTTACTAAAGGCTTTGGCTCTGATGTTGAACACACCTGGAGCTTTGAAGGCGGCCTGAACTTTACGTTCTAATCTGCTGGTTTGCAAAATGACTTAATACTTTGTTCATTTTGTTCATTATATTTATTTTGTTTGTTGTTTTTTAAAAGCCTATGCTTTACTGCTTGCGGTAAGGCGTAGGCCTTTTTTTTGCAGAATATATAAGAACGTTAGCTTTTTTTGTCTAGAGCATAGCAACAGATAATATGCTAAATTTTTCTGAAACAAAAGGAGTTCTGCCAACGTGAGGCAGAACTCCTTTAAATCTTTTTATGCTTCTTTTACTTCGCTGTCGCCAGCATCAGCTTAATACGGTTTTCCTGATTGACGCGGGCAGCGCTGGCATCGTAGTCCAGTGCCAAAATATTGGCTTCTTCGGCAATCTCCTTGATTTTGTTAATCATGCCGCGGCCGGCGATGTGATTAGGCAGGCAGCCGAAGGGCTGAGCACAGATAATATTGGTGTAGCCGCTATGCACCAGCTCCAGCATTTCGGCAGTCAGTAGCCAGCCTTCGCCCATATTGTTGCCGTAGCCGATAACACCCTTGGCCATAGCCTTAGTTTCCTCATAGGTGGCGGGGGCGCTGAAGGGAGCGATACTGAGAGCCTGATGCAGAATGCCTTCCATATATTTCAAATACCACATAGCGCTTTTGTTGACACTGTATTTGATAAAGCTGCCGCCGTAAAGCTTGTAATCTGTAAGATAAGTATCAACACAGTACATGATGAAATTCATCAGACCGGGCAGCATATATTCGCAGTTCTGACGTTGCAGGAAAGCTTCCAGATTGTTGTTGCCCAAAGCTGCATATTTGATGTAGATTTCACCGACAATACCAACCTTGATTTTTTCCTTGTTGGTGATAGGCAAATCCGCAAATTCATGCGCAATAGCTTTTGTGAGCTGTTTGATAGTGCCCAAGGCCTGCGCCTTGCCGCTCTTGAAGGCTTCGCTCAAGCGTGCCAGCCATTTTTGCGCCAGTCTGTCGGCAGCGCCGTGTACAACCTCATAGGGACGTGTTTTATTCGTCAGGTACATCAGGGTATCGCCGTAAACAACGGCAGCCAAAAACTTATGCACCATGGATGCATCCAGATGGAAGCCTGGCTGCTGCTCCAAACCGTTGACGTTGAGGCTGATAACAGGGATGTGCGTAAGGCCTGCTTTTTCCAAAGCCTTGCGCAGCAGATAGATATAGTTGGAGGCACGGCAGCCGCCACCTGTTTGGGTGATAATCAGCGCAGTGTGCTCCAAGTCGTATTTGCCGCTTTCCAAAGCGTTTATCAGCTGGCCGATAACTAGCAGTGCCGGATAGCAGATATCATTATTGACGTATTTCAGACCGGTTTCGATTACTTCGCGTCCTGTGTTGTGCAGAACCTCGGCTTTGTAGCCGCAGCTTACGAGTGCTGCCTGCAGCAGTGAAAAATGCATAGGCAGCATGCCGGGTATAAGTATAGTATGCGTTTTTTTCATATCCTCCGTGAAGGGGGTAAACTTAACGTTAGCTGCTGGTAGCATATGCAAATCTCCTTTAATTATTATCTATATCGAAAAGCTGGGCTGCGGAGAACAGACTGCGGATGCGGATTTTGGCAGCACCAAGGTTGTCGATATCGTCTATTTTTATTTGTGTATAGATGCGTCCGCGTTCTTCGAGGAGGCGGCGGCATTCATCGGCCGTAATCGCATCGCAGCCGCAGCCGAAGCTTACAAGCTGAATCAGATGCATATCAGGATTTTGGGCAACATATTCAGCTGCCGCATACAGGCGGCCGTGATAGGTCCATTGGTTGAGCACCTGCAAATCGCGGTTGAGTTCCTTGGTCTTAATATGACTGCTTACGGCATCCTCACTGACGAGGGCAGCGCCCATGTTGGTAATCAGGCGGTCGATACTGTGGTTGACCTTGGGGTCGATGTGATAGGGACGGCCTGCCAGTACAACGATAGGCTTATGCTCTTTGCGTGCCTTGGTGATGATTTCCTGTCCTTTAGCCTTTACTTGTGCTTCATAGTCATAAAAGGTAGTGAAGGCAGCATCAACAGCCTTGCGGATTTCCTCCTTGGTGATATCCGGGTAGGCCTTGGAAAACATTTCCTGCAGTTTTTTGACCAGCTTCTTTTTATGGAGCAGGCCAAGATAATCATAGAAGAAATGTATCTCAGGCTTATTCAAATCACGGATATTGGCGTGCAGCACTTCGGGATAATAGGCTACAACAGGGCAATTATAGCAGTTTTCCGTGCCCTGTTCATCTATATTGTAGGTCATGCAGGGATAGAAGATATTGGTGATTCCCTGCTGCAGGAGCCATTTGATATGGCCGTGCATCAGCTTGGCCGGATAGCAGACGGTGTCGCTGGGGATGGTTCCCTGACCAAGACGGTAAATAGTTTTGTCTTCAATCGGACTGTGTACAACCTTGAAGCCCAGGCTGGAGAGTAAGGCATTCCAGAAAGGGAGCAGCTCATACATATTCAGGCCCATAGGTATACCCATAATGCCGCGTTTAGGCGTTTTATTAACCGGCAATTCCTTGAGCAGCTGCAGCTTCTGACGGTACAGGTTCAGCTCATCCTTGGGGGCCATGTGGGTGATGGGGCGCTCGCAGCGGTTGCCGCTGATAAAGCGTTTGCCGCCGGCAAAGGTGTTGACGGTGAGGTGGCAATGGTTATTGCACAGGCCGCAGGTCATGCCCTTGACGGTGTGAACGAATTCACCCAGCTGCTGCAGGTTGAGCAGCGTTGTCTGATGCGGTGCGTCCTTGTAGCGGCGCTGTGCGTATAGGGCGGCGCCGTAGGCTCCCATAAGGCCTGCAATGTTGGGGCGGATAACGTTCAAATCCATTTCCTGCTCAAAGGCGCGCAGTACGCAGTCATTGAGGAAGGTGCCTCCCTGAACGACGATGTGTTTGCCGATGGCCTCCTTGCTGGCCGGGCGGATAACCTTATACAAAGCGTTTTTGACAATACTGATGGACAGGCCGGCGCTGATGTTGGCAACAGAGGCACCGTCCTTCTGTGCCTGCTTAACGCTGCTGTTCATAAACACGGTGCAGCGGCTGCCTAAATCTACAGGCATATCTGCTTTAAGGCCGATTTGTGCGAACTGCTCGGCTGTATAGCCCAAAATTTCGGCAAAGGTCTGCAAAAAGCTGCCGCAGCCGCTGGAGCAGGCTTCGTTCAAAAAGATGTTGTCGATAGCGCCGTTGTGGATTTTCAGGCACTTCATATCCTGACCGCCGATATCAAGAATGAAATCTACCTCCGGCTCCAGATATTGGGCAGCATAAAAGTGCGCCATGGTTTCTACGATACCATAGTCAACACCAAAGCCGTGGCGAATCAGCTCCTCGCCGTAGCCGGTGACTGCACCTGCCAGCAGGCGGCAGTTGGGATATTTTGTATAGAAATCAGTAAGATAATTGCGGACGGCAACAACAGGATTACCCTTATTGCTTTGATAGAAGGAATCAAGCAATTTGCCGTCAGGACTCATAACAGCGATTTTAATAGTCGTACTGCCGGAATCGATACCGATAAAGGCTTCCCCAGCCTCCGCAGGGGTACCTATAGCGACACTTTCTTTAGAGTGACGCATCTTGAAAACGGTATATTCACCTTCGTTTTTAAAAAGCGGCGGCAGATGCTCAAAGCTGTGCTGTGCTGCTGTCTGCAGTTTTTCTGGCAGCGTGGTAAGATCCACATCATGCTCGGCGCAGAAGGCTGCACCCATTGCTACATAAAGCAGGCTGTTTTCCGGGCAGACGCCTTTGATATTCAGAACACTGTCAAAGGCATCACGCAGACAGCTCATAAAGGTGAGCGGTCCGCCAAGATACAGCACATTACCGCTGATGGGACGGCCTTTGGCAAGACCGGTGATGGCCTGGCTTGCTACAGCATGGAAGATGCTGGCTGCCAGATCGCTTTTTTCCGCACCCTGGTTGAGCAGCGGCTGGATATCGCTCTTGGCGAAAACGCCGCAGCGGCTGGCGATGGTGTAGGTGTTATGTGCCTGCTGTGCCAGCTCGTTCATTTGGGGTGTTTCTACATTCAGCAGGGAAGCCATCTGGTCGATAAAAGCACCGGTGCCTCCGGCGCAGCTGTCGTTCATACGTGCGTCAAAATGGCGGCCTAAGAAGAGGATTTTGGCATCCTCGCCACCTAATTCGATAACGGCGTCGGTTCCGGGATTGAGCTTTTCAGCGCAGATTTTTTCCGCAAAAACCTCCTGCACGAATTGCAGTCCGCAGCTGTCTGCTACACCGATACCGCCGCTGCCGCTGATGGCCAGACGTGCGCTATGCAGTGTAGGGAATTTAGTCATCAATTCTTTATGTAGGGCCAGAATTTTCTCTGCAATCTGGCTGTAATGTCTTTCGTATTTATGGAATAGCAGATTGCCTGCATCGTCCAGTACGGCGATTTTAATTGTTGTACTGCCAATATCCAATCCTATCTGCATAGTAACCTCCTGCGAATATGACGTTCAGAGCCATGTCTGAAGCATGTTCACATTCTTTTTTTATAATCTGAATCTAAGCTGATAAATACTCATCTTATATTGTAATACTTTACCTGTAATTAGTAAAAGGTGTCATCAATAATTAAAGTAAAAAAAGTGCAAAACGCTGCAGCGTTTCGTCGTTTTGCAGCGGAGAAATGTTGTGCTCAATATATATAATATAGTTTACAAACTTATATATTATAAAAATCTCTGCTGCAATAGGTATAATAAAAAACCGTAAAGCCGATTATGGCTCTACGCGTAACCAAAAAGGACTGCGCTAAGACTGTAGCAGTCGGAAACGCAGTCCTTGCTTACTTAAATTATAGCAAAGATTTTGTGAAAAAGCTGTGATTTTATAAGTACAGCAAAATAGGTATGTAAGAATAAGACTATGGTGATTATATGGTCGTTTTAGGTAAGCAGGGTTTGCAGTATTTCGAGTAAATTTACTCAAGTACGATTTACTAAAGTATACTTGAGTAAATTCATAAGCGCATATGAGAAAGTGCGGATTAATTATGTACGTACTCTGTTAGCTTAGCAATGCTTTTACGCAAAAGAAAAGCATACAGACTATGTTGAGCGGTAGTCTGTATGCTTGCTGTTGCTTTATAAGTTTTAGAATGTTCCCTGCACCAGCTGGGCAATGTTTTTGGAATGATCGGATACACGCTTCATATTAATCAGCAGCTCCATCATAACGAAGCCTGCAGTAGGATTGCAGATATGTTCGTTAAGGCGCGTGATGTGATTCTTGCGGATTTCCTTCTGATATTGCTTAACCTCACGGCACAGACGCACAGCATCCTCCGCAATAACCTTATCATTTTTCTCCAGTGCTTCCAATGAACGTCCGGAGGCACGCAGTACCATTTCGCTGAGCTGCAGCAGCTCGGCCTTAGCCTCGTCAGAGAAAACCACGTCATCCTCAACAAGCTTGCGTGCACGTTTAGCCAATGTTTCACCATGGTCACCGATACGTTCGATATCCGTGCAGGCGTGCAAAAGACCGGTGTGGCGTGTCGTCAGGCTTTCGCTCATTTCAGAGGAGCTCATCTGCGTCAGATAGTCGGTAATATCTCGCTCCAACGCATCGACAACAGGCTCGTGCTCCAGAACATATTTTACCTTGTCGGCATCAAAGCTTTGAATAGCCTCCATGCCCAGGCGCACGTCTTTGCGTGCCAGCTCGCCCATACGCACAACCTCTTTGACAGCAAGGCTGATAGCGATAGAGGGAGTGTTCAGCATGTTTTTGTCAAGATAAACAGGGCGCATGGAAATGATTTCTGCCTTGCCCGGCACAATCTTTTCTACCAGCTTGATGAAAGGGTTGACAAAGGGCATAAAGAGCAGCGTGTTCAAAATGTTGAACGCCGAGTGCGCATTCGCAATCTGACGCGCAATGTCGCCGTCAGGCGATACGAGCAGCACGAATTTAATGAAGAACGGCATCAAGATTACGAAAATTATACTGCCGATAACGTTGAACATTACGTGAGCTGCAGCTACACGCTTAGCCGTAAGGTTAGCACGCAGCGAAGCGAGTACGGCAGTAATACAGGTACCGATATTGTCGCCGAGCAGTACAGGAATCGCACCCTCCAACGGAATAAGTCCCTGACCGGCCATAGCGATAAGAATACCGATGGTAGCACTGCTGGACTGAATCAGTACAGTCATAATCATACCGATGCCGATGCCCAGCAACGGATTGCTGGAGAAAACCTCGATGAAATGCACAAAGCCGGAATAGTTACGCAGAGGCATAACAGCTTTGCCCATCATATCCATGCCCAGCATCAGAATACCGAAGCCCAGCATAACCTGCCCAAGATATTTTGTGCGGCTTTTTCTCGCCAGCAGCTGCATCAAAAAGCCGATGAAGATTAAAATCGTGATATAGTCGGAAAGCTTGAAGGCGATGAGCTGTGCCGTCATAGTAGTACCGATGTTGGCACCCATGATAATGCCGAAGCCCTGCTTCAGTGTGAGCAGGCCCGCATTTACCAGGCCTACGGTCATAACGGTGGTAGCACCGCTGGCCTGCAGCACAGCAGTAACAACTGCGCCCAACAGAATGCCCATAGCGAGCACGCCTGTCATGGCCTCCAAAATCTTTTGCAGCTTAGCGCCGGCAGCCTTTTGCAGACCGTCACCCATCAGCTGCATACCATACATAAACAAGGCGATACCGCCTAAAAATGCCAAGAAATAAGCAAGCATAAAAAATAAGTCCCCTTTTTTAATTTGTATGCATCCATGATTGCTGTAAAAACAGCGTATACCTATACCTATTATACTAGAAATTTTATGATGTTAAAAGTGCGTAAGGAACTTTACATAAATTTTACATTAATCAAAATGCTTCCGAAACAAAAAAATACACCGCACATTTCGCACGGTGCGGTGTATTTTAAGGAGAGGTGTATGATGAAAAGATATGTTTAGGAGAGTTGCTTTATAAGAGTCATGGCTTCATCTACCGAAAGCGTGCTGCCGACAGCAACTAACTTTTCGTCGATGACTAAAGCGGGGAAGGCCATCACTCCATAGGCCACTACCTTTTGGAATTCGGAAACTTTTTCAAACTCAGCCTTAACCTTGAGCTTCTTTAAAGCAATAGCGGTATTCTGCAGCAGCAGCTCTGCCTGCTTAGTCATGGGGCCAAGAATTTTAACGTGCATTGAAATCACCTTTCTTTGCTTGCCTTGTTCAATAGGTTCCTTTCATCCTCGAGTATTATTGTAACAAACATATATGACAAAGGTAGGTGCAATCTGTGAATTAATTTAGAAACCTTTATCTGATTACTTTAAAATTACTTTTAAGAAGGATTTCAGACGTTCGTTTTTAGGGTTAATAAAAATTTCTTCCGGACTGCCCTGCTCCTGCACATGACCGTCAGCCATGAAAACAACCTTGGTGGCAACCTCACGGGCAAAGCCCATTTCGTGAGTTACGACTACCATGGTCATTTTTTCTTCTGCCAGCTCGCGCATAGCACGCAAAACCTCACCGGTCAGCTCCGGATCCAGAGAAGAGGTAGGCTCGTCAAAAAGCATAATAGCAGGCTTCATGGCTAAAGCACGGGCGATAGCTACACGCTGCTGTTGGCCGCCGCTGAGCTTACGCGGATAAACATCGCGCTTGTCTGAAAGACCAACCTTTGCCAGCAGAACCTCTGCTTCCTTGATTACTTCGGCTTTATCGCGCTTTTGTACGTTGACGGGTGCTTCAATCAGGTTTTCCAGAACAGTCATGTGCGGAAAAAGGTTGAACTGCTGGAATACCATGCCCATTTTGCAGGCAATGCGGCGGACATCATTGTTCTTGACGTATTCCGTGCCACCGGAGGTTTCACGGCACAGCTCTTCACCGTCGATGGTGATGCTGCCTTTATCGATTGTTTCCAGCTTGTTGAGGCAGCGCAGCAGGGTGCTTTTGCCGCCGCCGGAAGGACCGATTACGGCAACAACTTCGCCTTCGTTTACTTCCAGGTCTATGCCTTTGAGTACTTCCAGATTGTTGAATTTTTTCCAGATATTGGTTGCTTTGATTTTTGTTGTCATAGCTGTTACTCCTCCTATTGGTCATATCTGGAGAAGCGTTTTTCCAGACGTTCAAAAACAAGGGTTAAAATCAGAGTTGCCAGCAGGTAGAAGACTGCAGCAACGATGAAGGGGGTAATAGAAAAGTCACGCTGTACCAAATTGCGTGCGGTACGCATCAGATCGTTCATCGCCAGCACGTATACCAGAGATGTATCCTTTACCAGGGTAATGGTTTCGTTGCTGATAGGCGGCAGGATGATGCGGATAACCTGCGGCAGGATAATGCGGCGCATGGTCTGCACGTAGTTCATACCCAGAGTGTGCGCTGCTTCATATTGGCCTGCAGGAATTGCCTGAATGCCGGCGCGAAAGATTTCGCAGAAGTAGGCAGCGTAGTTTAATACAAAGGCTACGATAGCAGATTCAAAGTCCGGCAGGCGGATGCCGACGGACGGCAGTACGAAGTAAACGAAGAAAATCTGCAGCATAAGCGGGGAGCCGCGCAGAATCCAAACATAGCCGCCGATGAGGGCCTGCAGGGGTTTAATGCCGGAAACACGGCCGAGGCTGAGCAAAATGCCCAACGGAATGCTCAGTACGATGGTGATAATAAAAACTTGAAATGATACCAGGCAGCCATCCATCATCTGAGGGATGATATTTAAAACGTAATCCATAAATTATTTCTCTCCATATAATTATAATATGGGCTGCCGCTAAATGCGACAGCCCTCAAGTGATAACAAATTAATATTTTGTGATATCTGCGCCCATCCATTTTTCGGAAATCTTTTTGCAGGTACCGTCTTTTTTCATTTCATCCATAGCTTTGTCGATGCGGTCTTTGAAGTCTTTGTCGTCCTTACGGAAGGCAATTGCTACAACCTCATCACCCATGTTCTGCTCAAGAATTCTGTAGGCACCGGGTTTCTTTTTGTCATAATAGCCGCGAGCAAGAACTGCGTCTACGATAGCAGCATCAACACGTTTGTTGTCTATTTCCATGTAAATAGCTGCGAAGTCGGGATATTTGCGAACTTCCTTCATGGAAGCTGCCAGCTCTTTGTGTGCAGGCTGTTCGAGCAGGTAGGAGCCTGTGCTGTCATCCTGTACCGCTACGATTTTACCCTTTAAATCTTCGAGGGTTTTAATCGGAGAATCCTTAGGAACAACAACCAGCTGGGAGTTGTTGATGTAAGGCTTTGACATGCCATATACCTTTTCACGCTCTGGGTTAACGGTGAAGCAGTTCCAGATAGCGTCAATGCGTTTGGATTTGAGCTCTGCTTCTTTTGCACCCCAATCGATAGGCTTGAATTCTACTTCCATGCCGGCACGCTTGCAGGCTTCGCGTGCAAGGTCGATATCCATGCCGACGATTTCGTTCTTTTCATTGCGGTAACCCATAGGAGCGAAGTTATCGTCCAGGCCGATTACCATTTTTTTCGGGCCGTCGCTGCCGCAGCCGGCAACCATCATGAGCATCATCATCAGACCCATTACTAAAGCTACTAATTTTTTCATTTTCCACACCTCATTTGTTAATTAGCATTTAACTATGTACCCATTATACTTTAGTACGCTAAATTTGTAAAGTGCTAAACGCAAATTTTTTTTAGAAATTGCGGTAAGCTAAGAAATAAGCTCCCACAGAAGTCTGCGGGAGCTTTTGTACTATACTTCGGTAAATCAGAATGCCGGAGCAATGGAGCCTTTGAAGTGATCCTCGATGAATTTTTTGTTTTCAGCGGAGGTGTAAATCTTCTTCAGCTGTTCAATGCGCGGATCCTTTTCGTTAGCCTTGGTGGTTACGAAGATGTTAACAAACGGGTTATCAGCGCGTTCGACCAACAGGCTGTCCTTAGACGGGTTCAGTTTGGCAACCAGTGCATAGTTGGCATTGATTACGGCAATATCAAGGTCGCCCATTGCTTTAGGAATAGAAGCAGCGTCCAGCTCTTGAATCTTGTAGTTTTTCGGATTTTTGGTAATGCTTGCTATAGATGTAGAAACATCGTTTTTATCCTTAACTTCGATGAAGCCTTTGTCAGCCAGAACCAGAAGTGCGCGAGCACCGTTGGACGGATCGTTAGGAATGCCGATGGTTGCGCCTGCCGGGATATCCTCAACCTTTTTATATTTGGTGGAGTAGATAGCCATCGGGAAGTTTACGGTTTTGAAAGCTTCAACCAGTTCGAATTTAGGTTCTTTTTTCAGGGTTGCTGCCAGATACGGAGCATGCTGCATGGAGTTGGCAAACAGCTCGCCCTGTGCCAGGGATACGTTCGGGGTTACATAGTCGGAGAATTCGACAACCTCAATTTTCAGGCCTTGCTTTTCAGCCAGCTTTTTAACGTTGTCCATGATTTCAGCGTGCGGACCGGCGGTTACACCGATTTTAACAGGTGCGTTCGGGTCAGCCTTTTTATCGGCTGCCTTGTTGTCACCACCGCAGCCTGCGGCGATGATGGTCAGTGCGCAAAGCGCAACGGTGAGTAAAAGTTTGGTAATCTTCTTCATAAGTTGTTCCTCCCTAAAATAATGGTGGTCTGCTGCCAGGCAGAAGCGGCTTTTTCTTTATTACGTCGATGAAACTCGCTTCATCGTTGTAAACCCTCATTTGGCTTGTAGATTACAGTTTGTTTTTGTTTAATTTTTTAGATGCGTAGTCGCCTAAGGACTGCATTGCCTGTACCATGACGATGAGCACGACAACGGTGGCAATCATAACATCCATCTGGAAGCGCTGGTAGCCGTAGCGAATTGCCAGGTCACCAAGACCGCCGCCGCCTAAGGTGCCGGCCATTGCGGAATAGCCGATTAAGCTGATGATGGCAAGCGTTACACCCAGTACGATAGAATGCATTGCTTCGGGAAGCAGTACCTTAGTGATAATCTGCATCGGGCTTGCACCCATAGCCTGTGCTGCTTCGATAATGCCGGGGTTAATTTCCAGCAGAGAAGATTCAATGATACGTGCAATGAACGGTGCTGCGGAAATAGTCAGCGGCACGATTGCTGCGGTAGTACCTATGGAAGAGCCGACAATCATACGTGTCAGCGGAATAATTGCTACCATTAATATAATGAAAGGAGTGGAACGCGTTGCGTTGACAATCGCGCCCAGAATAGTGTTAAGCGGTTGGTTCGGCAGAATGTGGTCCTTGCGGGTTACGGTAAGAATTACGCCCAGCGGAATGCCGATTAAAGTGGAAAGTGCGGTAGAAGCGAAAACCATGTAGCAGGTTTCCCAAAAGGATTTTATTAAAAGGTCAATCATATCAGGACTCATAGCCAATTACCTCCGTTTTCAGATGCTGCTGATGCAGATATTCCAATGCATTTTTAATGCGCTCGCGGTTACCGGAAATCTCAATCAGCAGGGTGCCGAAGAGGACATCCTTCAGCTGGTCGGTATTACCGGAAATAATGCTTACGTCAACATCAAAATGTTTTACCATGCCGGAAATAATAGGCTCGCTGGCACTGTCGCCGATGAAGGAGATACGCACCAGCAGCTTGCTGCCTTCTGTATAGGTATCGCTTAATTTCATCTGTTTAACGATATCAGGCAGCTCGGCGTTGATAACGCTCTTGGTAAATTCCTTGGTAGTGGGATGCTGCGGATTGGTGAAAACGTCAATCATCGGGCCTTCTTCAATGATGTCGCCGCTTTCGATAACAGCAACGCGGTCACAGATGGTTTTTACAACCTCCATCTGGTGCGTAATCAGCACGATGGTCAGGTTCATCTTTTTGTTGATGTCCTGCAGCAGATGCAGAATAGATTTGGTGGTCTGCGGGTCGAGGGCGCTGGTTGCTTCGTCGCACAGCAGTACCTTAGGATTGCTTGCCAGAGCGCGGGCAATGCCTACACGCTGCTTCTGGCCGCCGGATAATTGGCTGGGATAATAGTTGGCACGGCTTTCCAGCTGTACCAGCTCCAGCAGCGGACGTACGCGCTTGTCGATTTCGCTCTTGCTCAGACCTTGGATCTCCAGCGGAAAAGCGATGTTATCATAAACAGTACGGCTTGCCAGCAGGTTGAAGTGCTGGAAGATCATGCCGATGCTTTGACGTGCTTTACGCAGCTGTGCTTCGCTCATGGCGGTCAGCTCCTGGCCGTCAACGAATACCTGGCCTGCGGTAGGTTTTTCCAGCATGTTGATGCAGCGCACCAAGGTGGATTTGCCGGCACCGGAAAGACCGATGATACCGAAAATTTCGCCGGCCTTGATGCTCAGGCTTGTTTTGTGCAGAGCATGGATGTCGCCGGCCTTGCTGTAGTAGGTTTTTTCTACATTAACTAGTTCTATCATTCTTGTGTTCCTTTCTAATGTGACTGCAAGTTTCAGCAGTCCTTATTTGAGTGTGAGAGATTATTTTCCAATAGAAGTCAGCGGATGCTGCTTGAGAGTCGCATTCTCCGGTGTACGTCTGCTGTCGGAATTGACGGCCGGCGTAAAAAAATCCTTCACCGGCACGGCGAAGGATACGTTGCATCTGTAATCTTCATCTGCCGGAATTATCCGTTGGAATTGGCACCGTTCACTGATGTGTGGTTGCCGTAGCTTCATCGGGCCAGTCCCTCAGCTACTCTTGATGAAATCTCTGTTAAGTTTGAATGAAATAATCATACATCTATTTTAGGATATTGTCAACAGTTTTGCGTAAAATTTACGAAAAAACTGTAAAGCTGTAAAGCTGCGTCCAATGGATTTCAGGAATTGCTCAAATTATATCAAAATACTAGGTAATTGTAAAGCGAAATGCGAAATTTTTTACAAAACCTGCGGAAAAAAGATTTTTTGTAAATTTTTCTTGACTTTCACAAGATAAAGTATTAAAGTATTTTTACAAGTTAGTGAGTTAAAGTACTATCGTTATATGCACGTAACGCACAGGAGGAAACTAAAAAATGGCAGCAAATATTCATGATCATTTAACAGACCAGTTATTCAAAGCGATTCTCAGCTTAAAGGATGAGGAGCAATGCTATAAATTTTTTGAGGATATCTGTACTATCAGCGAGCTGAAGGCAATGGCACAGCGCCTAGAGGTAGCGCGCATGCTGGATGAAGGCTGTATTTACGAAACTATCGTAGAGAAAACCGGTGCCAGCACCGCGACGATTTCACGTGTTAAACGTTGTCTTGTTTACGGCGCTGACGGTTATAATTCTGTCATGCAAGTTATAAAAGAGGGGAAGAAAAAAGATGACTAATAAGGTGTATCAGGTTCCCTACGGAACCAAGGATATTCTGCCGGGAGAGATGAAGACACGCCGCGGAATTGAAAATGCGATTATCAACGTTTTTGACAAATGGGGCTATGATGAGGTAAAAACACCTGATTTCGAATATGTTGATACTTTTGGCGCCGCAGGTAGCAAAGGGGACTTCCGTTTTTTTGACCGCAGCAATAATCTGCTGGCGCTGCGCAATGATATGACGGCACCGATTGCCCGTCTGACAGCGACACGCCTGCAGGGCGGCGAAAAGATTAAACGTCTTTGCTATCTGGCAAATCTTTACCGTTATGAAGAAATTCAGGCGGGACGCCAATGCGAATTCGAGCAGGCCGGTGTAGAAATGCTGGGTGCCAGCGGTGCCGCTGCCGATGCCGAGGTTATCGTGCTGGCAGCCGAAGCATTGCAGGCTGCAGGCTTGCAGAAGTTCGCTATCAGCCTGGGGCACGTTGATTTTATCAACGGCCTGGCGGAGGAAGCGGGCTTTGATGCTGCTCAGCTGCAGCAGCTGAAGGATTACCTGCGCCGTCATGATGCTGTGGGCATGCAGCAGATGGCAGATGCGATGGAAAATATCCGTACGGAAATCAAGCAGCTTTTTGCCGATTTCCTCTTCCTGCAGGGCGGCATAGAGCTTTTGGACAAGGTTGCTGCAATAGTAACTAACGCTAAGTGCCAAGGCGCGCTGAATGATTTGCGCAAAATCTACAAGCTGGTGGATGCTTACGGTGCAGCAGGCTATTTGAGCTTTGATCTTGGCTTATATCGTTCGCTTGACTATTACACGGGCATGCTTTTTGAAGTGTATCTGCCGGAAATGGGTTATCCGGTGGCAGGCGGCGGACGCTACGATAAGATGATGCAGCGCTTCGGTCTGGAGTGCCCGGCAACAGGCTTTGCCGTTGGCGTGGACCGCGTACTGCTGGCTTTGGAGCGCAACGGTGTTGCTACCAATAACCGCACCTGGGACGTGCTGGTAACCTGGAGCGAAGGCAAGCTGCCGGAGGCGATTGCCAAAGCGACAGCATTGCGCCGCGAAGGTCGCAGCGTGAAGCTGCTGACCGAGGCTGCGGACCTGCAGGGAGCAGCGCTTGCTGTAAAGGAATATGGCTGTAAATCGTTAGTATATGTAGAATAAGCTTAAAGAAAAGATAGTATACACATTAAGCTTATAGCTGGGAAATATAGAGGGGTATTTTTATGGACGAATACATTACTATAGCATTGCCGAAGGGCAAGCTGTTCGATAAGTCTGTACGCCTGCTGGCGAAGGTAGGCTACAGCGCCGAAAACGTTACCGAGGATTCACGCAAGCTGGTAATCAGCAACGAGGAAACCAAGGTACGCTTTATTATTGCCAAAACCGTTGATGTACCGACGTATGTTGAATACGGTGCGGCAGATATCGGTATCATCGGCAAGGATGTACTGCTGGAGCAGGATAAAGACGTGGTGGAGCTTCTGGATTTGGGCTTTGGCCGCTGCCGCCTGATGATGGCGGTGCCGGAGGCCAAGCGACGCGCCAAGCTGACGGATTATGCTCACCTGAGGGTAGCAACGAAGTATCCGAACTGCGCCAAGGCTTATTTCAATAAGCTGGGAATTCAGACAGAAATTGTGAAGCTCAACGGCTCGATTGAGCTTGGACCTATCGTAGGCCTGAGTGAAATGATTGTAGATATAGTAGAAACAGGGCGCACCCTGAAAGAAAATAAACTGGCGGAGGTTGATTCTATTTTTACCGCTACTGCCAGACTGATTGCCAACCGCGCCAGCTTTAAGCTGAAATTTGCGCGCTTGCACAAGCTGGTTGAGGATTTACGTATTGTTTTAAATGAGGAGGATAAATAAAATGCAGGTTACAGACGCAAGAAAGATGAGCGCAGCAGAGATTGCTGCTTTAATGAAGAAGAAAGCTTTTGACGAGGTGGAATTATCTCCGCGCATTCAGGCAGGCACGGACGCTATGTTCGGCAGACACATGACGGCAGCACAGGTTGTTGATCAGATTGTTGCTGATGTGCGTAAAAACGGTGACGAAAGACTTTTTTACTATACTAAGCTGATTGACCGCGTAGAGCTGACACCGGAAAATATCCGCGTAACCGAGGAAGAATTTGCGGAAGCGGAAGCTATTGTCAAACCGGAAGTAAAGGCTGCTTTGGAGCGTGCCATTGCCAATGTTATGAAGTTCCATGAAGAGCAGATGCCGAAAACCTGGCTTACGAACCGTCCTTATGGTTCACTGCTGGGGCAAAAGGTTACCCCGGTTGATTCCGTCGGTATTTATGTTCCCGGCGGCACTGCTGCTTATCCTTCGTCTGTAATGATGAATGCCTGCCCGGCAAAGGTGGCCGGCGTTCCCCGCATTGTGATGGCCGTACCGCCCGGAAAGGACGGCAAGGTTAATCCGAACGTGCTGGTAACGGCAAAATTAATCGGTGTTACCGAAATTTATAAAATGGGCGGCGCACAGGCAATTGCTGCACTGGCCTTTGGCACCGCAACCGTACCGAAGGTAGAAAAAATCACCGGCCCCGGCAATATCTTTGTAACCTTGGCGAAAAAAGCCGTTATCGGTCACGTTGATATTGATATGCTTGCCGGTCCGAGCGAAATTTTGATTGTAGCAGATGACAGCGCTAACCCGACTTATCTGGCAGCAGACCTTCTGAGCCAGGCAGAGCATGATCCGCTGGCCTGCGCCATTCTGATTACCGACAGCGAGCGTGTGGCCAACGCTGTGGGCGAGGAAATCGAAGTGCAGCTGGCACAGCTGCCGCGTAAGGAAATCGCCGGTACCTCTCTGCAGCAGGCGGGTAAGATCATCCTTGCCAAGGATATGCCTACCGTTATCGAAATGGCTAACCTTTCCGCACCGGAGCACTTGGAAATCATGACTAAGGCACCGTTCGAAATTATGCCGTATATCCGTAATGCCGGCGCAATGTTCCTGGGTGCTTATTCACCGGAACCGCTGGGCGATTACTATGCAGGACCGAACCACGTTCTGCCGACAGGCGGTACGGCGAAATTCTATTCCGTACTGAACGTAGAAACCTTTATGAAGAAAACTAGCATTATTGCCTACACTGCTCCGGCACTTATGGCCGCTGCCGACGATATTATTACCTTGGCTGAAGCAGAGGGACTGCAGGCTCATGCAAACGCTATCCGTAAACGTGTGGGTAAATAAGGAGGCAGAAGATGAGTAGCTTTACTGTTCGCCAAAGTATTGAGGCGATGGAAGAATATGCCGTAGAAAGCGTGGCGGCGGATATTATTGTTAACGCCAACGAAAGTAATTACCAGCTGCCGCAGGAGATTGCGGAAAAGATTACCCAGCGCACCGCACGCTTCCCGTTTAACCGTTATCCGCCAATTAAATCGGAAAACCTGTGCGAAGTGATTGCCAAAGAGCTGGATGTAGATATTGACTGTGTAAAAATCGGCAACGGTTCCAGCGAGTTGTTGGAAAAGGCCTGTTATGTTTTTGGCGGGCCCGGCAAAAAGATTGCCGTACCCTGGCCGTCATTTTCTATGTACGGCGAATACGCTGCCCTTTCCGACAGCGAGGAGGTGCGCTATCCGCTGACAGCCGAAGGCTTTGTTGATGCTGACAGCGTTATCAGCTTTTGTAAGGAGCAGCAGCCTTCACTGTTGATTGTCTGCAATCCGAACAATCCTACAGGCAACTATAACAGCCTGGCAGCTATGGAAAAAATTATTGCTAATGTAGATTGCCCTGTTATTATGGATGAGGCTTACATGGAATTTGCCGATGGCAAGGAGCTGGCACCGAATGATTTGCGTCCGATGCACAAGCTGTGGCTGGTAGCAGGCTCTACTTTGAGCTTAGTCGGACGCTACAGCAATCTGATGGTTTTCCGCACCTTTTCCAAGGCCTATGGGCTGGCAGGTCTGCGCTGCGGTTATGCAGTGGGTGCGCTGGGGCTGGTGCGTCAGCTGGGCAAGGCGCTGCTGCCGTATCATGTAAATGCCTTTACGCTGATGGCCGCTAAAACAGTTTACGAAAACAAGGAATTGTATAAAGAACGCATCAAAACCATCCGCGAGGAACGCGATAAATTTGCAGATTGTCTGAAAACCTTAGGCTTTAAGGTATGGCCGACGGCAACTAATTTTGTTACCTTCCGTGCGGAGGGGGAACTGATGCAGCAGCTTGCCAAGGCTTATGCGGCGAAATTTAGCGAAAGATTGCCGGAGCAGGCGGCAGGAGGCAAGCTGATCTTTAAATATCTTTTGGCCAACAGTATTCTGGTGCGTGATTTCAGCACGCATCCGGTGCTGCAGGGCTGCTTGCGTATCACTATCGGCTTGCCTGAAGAAAACAAGCAGATTATTGCTAAAATCACCGAGCTGTGTGCGGAGGTAAAAGCATGAGAAGCGGTAATGTAGAAAGAAAAACACTGGAAACAGGCATCAGCGCCGAATGGTGTCTTGATGGCAGCGGCAGCTGCGAAATAAATACAGGCATCGGCTTTTTTGACCATATGCTGACGCTTTTGGCGAAGCACAGCTTCAGTGATCTGGTGGTGCATGCTGTGGGCGACTTAGATGTTGACAGCCATCATACGGTAGAGGACTGCGGTATTGTTTTAGGCCAGGCGCTGAAGGAGGCTGTGGGCGATAAGGCAGGCATTCACCGTTACGGCAACTGCTTTTTGCCGATGGATGAAGCGCTGGTACAGGTGTGTCTGGATTTCAGCGGCCGTCCGTATCTTGTTTTTGACGCGGATATTCCTAAGGTACAGCTTGGCATTTACGATGCCGAGATGACGGAGGAATTTTTCCGCGCTTTGGCAATGCAGGCAGGCCTCACGCTGCATATCCGCGTGCTTTACGGCAAGAATACGCATCACATCATCGAAGCGATTTTCAAAGGTTTTGCCAGAGCGTTGGCCGAGGCAGTAGCCTTTGACAGCCGTGTGCATGGTGTTATGAGCAGCAAGGGGACACTTTAATGCGTGTTATAAAGCACCGTTGCTTCACACATGTTTTGAGTTAGCATGAGGGAAAATATATGAGTAAAAAAATAACGATTATAGATTATGGAATGGGCAATCTTTACAGCGTGCAGAACGCACTGCGTTCTATCGGTGCGGAGCCTGTGGTGACAAGCGATGCGTCTGTGATTGCGCAGGCTGAAAAGATTCTGCTCCCGGGAGTGGGTGCTTTTGGCGATTGTATGGCTAACCTGGAAAAGTCGGGCCTGATTCCCGTGATTACGGAAAGCCTGCACAGCGGCAAGCCTTTTCTGGGCATTTGCCTGGGCATGCAGCTTTTGTTTGAGGGCAGCGACGAAGCGCCGGGCGTTAAGGGCCTGGGCTTCTTCAAAGGCAAGGTGCGCCTGCTTGATACCGAGCTGAAGATTCCGCATATGGGCTGGAATAAGCTGGAGCTGCGCAGTCCTTCACCGCTTTTAGAGGGTGCGGAGGGTGAATACGTTTACTTTGTGCACAGCTTCCATGCAGAGCCAGAGGACAGAAGCATTATTACCTCGGTCTGCGACTATGGCATGGAGGTTACTGCTTCCGTGGGACGCGGTAATGTTCAGGCCTTTCAGTTCCATCCGGAAAAGTCGAGCAGAGTCGGCATGCGCCTGCTGAAAAATTTTGTTGAATTATGAGGGGAAAATTATGATTATATATCCTGCAATAGATATCCGTGGCGGACGCTGCGTGCGTCTGACGGAGGGACGCTTTGATGCAGAAACTGTTTTTGCCGATGACCCGGCGGAGATGGCTGCCAAGTGGGCGGCCTGCGGTGCCGAATGGCTGCATCTTGTTGATCTTGACGGTGCGCTGGCGGGCGAGGGCAAAAACCTGCCTGTGATTGAACGCATTCTTAAAACTGTAAAAATTCCTGTCGAGCTTGGCGGCGGTATTCGCAATCTGCAGGCAGTAGAAAAGCTTTTGGAGCTGGGTGTGGAGCGCCTGATTTTGGGCAGCGCTGCCGTAAAGAATCCTGAGCTTGTCAAAGAGGCCTGCGCCAAATATCCCGGACATATCGCTGTCGGCATTGATGCGAAGAACGGCGATGTAGCTATCGAAGGCTGGGGCGAAGGAAGCGGCGTTGTCGCAACCGAGCTGGCCAAGCGCATGGCAGAATATGGTGTGGCAACGATTATCTTTACCGATATCAGCCGTGACGGTATGCTCAGCGGCGTAAATGCCGAAGCGACGGCGGCGTTGGCGCGTGCCTGTGGCGTACCGATTATTGCCAGCGGCGGTGTAGCTTCGCTCGATGATATCCGCAACGTAAAAAAATACGAAAAGGATGGCGTAGCAGGCTGCATTATCGGTAAGGCAATTTATACCGGTGCCGTTAATCTGCCGGACGCTTTAAAAATTGCTGCGGCAAAGGAGGAATAAGATGCTTACGAAGAGAATTATTCCTTGTCTTGATGTTAAGGAAGGACGTGTTGTTAAGGGCACGAACTTTGTCGGTCTGCGTGATGCCGGTGACCCGGTGGAACGTGCGGCGGCTTATGATGCCGAGGGTGCTGATGAGCTTGTTTTCCTTGATATTACTGCGACCTTTGAGGAGCGCAAGGCGATGCTGGATGTTATCAGCAGAACTGCGGCCAAGGTTTTTATGCCGCTGACAGTCGGCGGCGGCATCAGCAGCGTGGAGGATATCAAAAATGCTCTGCGTGCCGGTGCTGATAAAACCTCGCTCAATTCCGCAGCGGTAAAAAATCCGCAGCTGATTGCCGACGGTGCCAAACTGTTTGGTAACCAGTGCATTGTTCTCGCAATTGATGCACGTAAATGCGGTGAGAACAAGTGGGAGGTTTATGTGCAGGGCGGGCGTAAGCCGACGGGACTTGATGCCGTGGAATGGGCAAAAAAAGGCGTAGCGCTCGGTGCCGGAGAAATACTGCTGACAAGCATGGATGCCGACGGCACGAAAAACGGCTATGACATTGCTCTGACGAAGGCCGTAAGCAGTGCCGTAAATGTGCCTGTTATCGCCAGCGGCGGTGCAGGCAAGCTGGAGGATTTCTATGATGTGCTGACAGAAGGTGGCGCTGACGCTGTGCTGGCGGCCTCTGTTTTTCACTATAAAACCTTCACCATTAAGCAGGTGAAGGAGTATCTGCGTTCTCGAGGTATAGAGGTGAGGTTATAATGCAGATCGATATTTCTAAAATCAAATTTGACAGCAGAGGTCTTGTGCCTGCTGTTGTTGTAGATGTACGCACGAACGATGTTGTTATGCTGGCGTATATGAATGAGGAGTCATTGCTCAAAACATTGGAAACAGGTTATACCTGGTTCTGGAGCCGCAGCCGTCAGGAGCTGTGGAACAAGGGCGCAACAAGCGGTAATCTGCAGAAGGTTGTAGAGCTGTTCTATGACTGTGACGGTGATGCATTGCTCGTAAAGGTAGAGCAGCAGGGAGTAGCTTGCCATACAGGCGAATATTCCTGCTTCCATAATGCGCTGTGGCATACGTCCAATCTGCCGGTGCCTGAGGTAGAAGGGCTGCCGAAGGTTATCAGCGAGTTGTACCGTATGATTTTGTACAAGCGTCAGGCTGATGATGCAGAGATGAAGTTCCTTATGAGCGGCAGTCAGGATAAGCTGCTGCAAAAGCTGGGCAACGAGATTACGGAAACGATTATCGCGTCCAAGAACGGCGAGAAGGATAAGGTGCTGCACGAAATGGCAGATTTGTGGTATCACTGCCTGGTGCTTTTGGCTTATCACAACATTACGCCGGAGGAGCTGCTGCGTGAGCTTGGGGGCAAGAGAGCGTAAGGAAAATTTTACAAAACCAAATATGTATGGTAGACTATAAACAGTTGCATGATTATTTTCACTTAGCGAAAAGATCGTGCCTGACTGTGTGAGTCAGTGGCATCTGTCGAGCTTTCGGCAGATGCCTTTTTTATTGACACCACATATGACACCAAGTATAATGGAGATAGAAAGAAGCTATGTCACAATGGGAAAAGCTACTGTACAAGCTGAAAAAATTATCACATGATATGCGGTTTGAGGAATTGCAGAAAATATTGGAAAGCTATGGCTATGAAATGCAATCTCCGCAAAGTGGCAGCAGCCATTTTTCGTTTCGTAAAAAGGGCAGAGCTGTTATTACTATTCCTAAGCATAAACCGATCAAAAAGGTGTATATTAAGTTAGTTAAAAATATTTTGGAAAGCGAGGAAGAAAAATGAAAACTTTAGAAGATTACATGAAGTTGAATTATCGCCTTGAGTTTGAACCTGATGAAGATGAAGGCGGTTATGTTGCTTATTTTCCTGAGCTTCCCGGCTGTATTACTATGGGGGATACTATTGAAGAGGCAGCGGCAAATGCAGTTGATGCTAAGCGTACATGGCTGGAAGCTGCCTTGGAAAATGAAATGGGAATTCCTCTGCCTGAGAAAAAGGATAAATATTCCGGTCAGTTTAAACTTCGTGTGCCCAAGGCTTTGCATAAGCTTTTGAGTCAGCATGCTAAGCAGGAAGGTATCAGTATGAATCAGTATTGTGTGTATCTGCTTACTCGTAATGATGCTCTTAATGCCAAATAGATAAGATTGAGCGTAACTCATCAAAAATAGAAATCTGCTGTGCGAAAGCGTGGCAGATTTTTTATTACCTTTGTAACAATTTTCTTTTCCTGCTATAACCTGAGATACTTTTTTTCGCTAAAGCATTACAAAAGCATTTAAATATAGTATAATGATAACATATTATTTTCTGGCACTATTTTAGGGAGAGGTGTAATTACTCATGGATGAAAGAAATAATAAACCTGTGCCGCAGCTGATAGAGGTTGAGCCAATGCAGGATGGCTACCGCTGGGTCGCAATTACGGCGATGCTGCTGGCAATCGGTATTATTCTGCACACTGTAAGTCCTAACGTCGGCGGTGTAACGCCTAACTGGACAATTGCTATGTACTCTATTGTTATCAATCTGACGCGTCCCAAGCTGTCTCAGGCTATCGGTATCGGTTTTATCGCTGGCCTGACACTGGTACCGTCCTCTAAATCGGCTTTCCCGCTGGGCAATGTTGCCAGCGAGCTGGCCGGTGCGACTGTCTGCTGCCTTTTGGTTGAGGCTATGGTTAAAATCGGTATCAGCGAATGGAAGCTGCGTCCGTTTATCACCGGCTTTGTTGCTACGATGACCAGCGGCGGTCTGTTTACTTTTATCCTGAAGCTTATTTTAGGCTTGCCGCTGCACGTATGGATTTACGCTATGCTGCCGGTTGTTGCGATTGTAGGCCTGCTTAACGGTTTGATAACCTTCTTCCTGTACGCTCCCGTGCGGAAGCTGTTTTACTTTCAGGAGGATGAAAAATAATGGAAAGCGTAATCAACGTAGAGAATTTTTACTTTGCCTATAAAAAATCGGATCTGGTGCTGCGGGATATCAACTTTGAAATAAAAAAAGGCAGCTTCACCGTTATCACCGGACCTAGCGGTGCCGGTAAGACAACGCTGTGCAAGGCTATGACCGGTATCGTCCCCTATTACATGGGCGGACGCTACAGTGGCGATGTTAAAATTAACGGCGAAAGCACTAAGGGCAAGCGCGTCAGCGATATTGCCATGCGTGTGGGCTTTATTATGGAAGACTACGAAAGCCAGCTGGTTTCATTGACTGCCGGCGAGGAAATTGCCTTCAGCCTGCTTAACCACGGATTTGCGCCGCATGAGGTTGAAGAACGCACCAGACAGGCGCTCGAGGATGTAGGCCTGCCGGGGCGCGAAAGCTATCAGCTGGACGAGCTCAGCGGTGGTCAGCGTCAGCGTCTGCTTTTGGCAGCAACGCTTGCCGTGCATCCGGAGATTATTGTGCTGGATGAGCCTGTATCTGCAATGGACCCGGACGGTGCACGTTCCCTGTATAAGCTGGTAGACAAAATCCATAAGCAGTACGGTACAACGATTATTGCCGTTGAACATCGCGTGGATTATGTGCTGCCTTACGTAACGGATATGATTGTACTGAACGAGGGCGAGCTGGTGGCGGCTGATGCCTTTGAGGCTGCTGCTCCTAAAATGTACGAAAATCCTGCATTACGTCCGCTGCTGCCGTCACTGTGGCAGATTAAGCTGGGCCTGGAAGAAAAGCTCGGCGTGGATTTGGGCGATTGGCGCAGCGAAGAGGATGCGCTGGCTGATTTTCGCACCTATGGGATTGTTGCGGCAGAAGGGAGAGCTGACTGATGTTAGAAGCAAAGGATGTCAATTTCGCTTATATGCGTGGACAGCCTGTAATCAAGGATATGGATTGCAAGATAGAGGACGGAGAATTTGTGGCGTTGTTGGGACATAACGGCAGCGGTAAAACAACCTTGAGCCGTCTGTTTATGGCACTGTGCCATCCGCGCAGCGGTCAGGTTTTTGTTGACGGCGAGGATATCGTTAAGCGTGAGCCGGCAGATTTGGCCGATAAAATCGGTTACGTATTCCAAAACCCGGACCTGCAGATTTTAGAGGATACTGTATTTGACGAGGTTGCTTATGGCCCGCGTGCCAAAAAGCTGACGGAAGCAACTATAGAGCGTCAGGTAAACGAAGCGTTGGAGGCTATGGGCCTGACAGAGCTGAAGGGTGAATATCCACGCCTTCTGTCCTTCGGTCAGAAGCGACGCCTTGGCGTTGCGGCGGCACTGGCACTTAATCCGCGCACGCTGATTCTGGACGAAATTACCAATGGGCAGGATGCGTTGGAAAAGGAAGCTATGATGAGCTACCTGCAGGCAATCAATGAAAAGCGCGGCATTACGATTGTACTGATTTCGCATGATATGGATATTGTACGTCGTTACGCTAAGCGTGCAATTGTATTGCATTACGGCAAGCTGGTTTACGACGGTACGCCGGTGAAGCTGTTTGACGGCAGCCAACCGGTAGAGCGCTGGGGTCTGTGCCGTCCTACGGTAGCAGCTCTGGCTGCATCCTTGGGAATTGAGGCCGCAACTGCCGAAGAATTTTGCAAGCAAGTTATTTGTAAGGAGGGAAGCAGATGAAGCTGACAGCCTTTACACAGATTATAGTTACTCTGGCGGTTACTGCCTGGGTGTTCATTCTGCCGGTAGAAGCGGTAGCCACGATTCTTGTTTTGGAGCTGGCGCTGCTGTTATACATTAAGCATGACAGAATGACGATGGCTGCTATCGGCGGTCTGGCAGTTTTCACCGGTATGATGATTTTACTGCAGCTGCTTTTCGGCTCTCCGCTTGATGTATCGCTTACCGGCGGCCTGCGTATGCTGGTTATGACGATGGCGTTTTTGTGCCTGTTGGCAGCGAGCCGAATTCAGGACATTGCCAAGACTTTGGTAGACCGTTTTCATATGCCCTGCGAATATGCCTTCATGCTGACTACGGCGCTGCGCTTTGTGCCTAACTTTCTGACCGATAGCGGTATTACGCTGGATGCACAAAGCTGTCGCGGCTATTCTAACCGTGGCAATATGTTCAAGCGCTTCTTCGCTTATCTGGTTGTTATCCGTCCGCTGGTTATGCGTGCGGTAGCAAAATCGGAAACACTGGCACTTTCCATGGAGCTGAAGGGCTTTGGCGGTAACACCTACAAGAATATGCCGCCGGCACCGCTGCGCTTCGGCGATATTTTCGTACTTCTTTTGGTAGTAGTGCTGAGTACTTATCCGCTGTGGATTAAATATCTCTAATAAAAAACAAAGAACTGCGAAAGCTCTGTGCAGTGTATTGCTGTACAAAGCTTTAGCAGTTCTTTTTTGTTGCGTAAACAATTTTTATTCTCCCTTGGTCTGGAATTCGGCAATGGCAGGATTAATCAATGCCATATAATAACCGGCGACAACCTCGGAACCGGGATTCATTTTGTTTTTGAGCCACCAGCGAATCATGCCGACAAAGCTGCTAGTGAGGCTGTTGATTAAGAAGTCCTCCGGCACTCTTTGTGAGTATTCGTCGTAGGACCCGCTCATCTTGATGCTGACGTTCTGCAGCATGTAATCGCGGAAGAAGCCTAAGAACAGCGTACCGTCATCGTAATTGATGATGCCCAGGTAGTATTCGCGTTTGTCGCGCAGGTGATAAAGGATGTGTGTGATACGAGTTTCCGTGTTTTGCGGCATTTCGGAAAAATTATGTGTGGAGCAGGGAGGGATAACCGGACTGAAGATATGGTCGAAAAGCTCAAAGCAGATTTGGCGTGCCAGATCATCTTTGGTTTCGAAGTGGCTGTAAAAGGTGCTGCGGCCGACATCGGCTGCATCGATGATATCCTTAACGCTGACTTTTTCATAGCTTGTTTTGGTAAGCAATTTGACAAAGGCATCGATAATTGCCTGTCTGGTCTTTTTTTGTCTTCTGTCCATGGTATGCAATGCTCCTCTCCCGATAATGTACATTTTATGAAAAGTGTTCATTAAAGTACGAATCTCGATTTTTGTAGATAGATTTTTCACCCAAATTAGATTATCATATACATAGAGTTTAGTCAAGAACTTGACTTCGCTTCATAATATACTCATACTCATCAAAAAACGTAAAAGGCGTCCGGCGGCAAACGGACGCTTTTTGCGTTGTGCGCAAAAATACAAAATCCCGCGGTCTTATGGCCCGCGGGGTTTTGCTTTTGATGAGTATTGAGTAGAAAAAAGGGTTGAGCTGTATACCTTGTGTTTCCGCACAAGCTACAGAGTATGTTGTAAAAGCTCCCAGGGGATGAAGCTTTTTACAGTTATATTGAAGGGAAAGAGGAGTAATTAATTTTTACTATTTTTGTCTTGCGTTAATGCTGAGGCGGTTGGGGAAATTCGCCGTTGTGATGTCTGTAGCCATGGAATTCTTCCTTATGGTGTTTGTAGCCACGGTATTCACCTTTATGATGTTTGGGCGGCTTCGGCGGCAGCGGTCTGTTGGCTCTTATAGCCTCGCGCTGCTCGGGAGTCATATGCTGCAGACGCTCGTGGCGTACCTGGCGCTGCGCCATATCGTCCTTAATGAACTGCTGCACTTCGGCCTTTTGAGCCGGTGTGAGCTTAGCCATGGTTTCTTTGGCGTATTTTTCGTGAGCTTCCTTGCGATCTTTACGCATTTTTTCTATAGCTTTTTCACGCTGTTCGGGTGTCATGCTTCTCCATTCCGCACGCAGCTTCTGGTGCTCGGCACGCTGTTCGGGTGTAAGCTTAGGACCTTGGCGATGCATTCTGTGAGCCGGCGGCGGGCAGGGACGGTCTGCGTCATTTTCGTGCAGAATAGCATTTACACGCTCGCTCATAGAAGGCTGCGGCGGACAATCTGCAGAGGCAGCAAAAGCGCTGGTGCAGAAGGCTGTTAAAACTGTACCGGTAACGAGAATCTTTTTCATGTTCAACATCAGAATCACTCCTTATATCTTTAAATCGTTTAGTGGAATTTTGCTTTGATTAAGGCTTGGCTTTTAGCTGTTCCTTAACTTTGCTTATATTGTACAGGCATTTTATGACTTTTTTATGTTTTTAGTCTTAATTTGAGCTGAAAAATATCTTTTTTTGCGTCATACTTTTAACACACATAGACGTTAAAATGTAATATAATGAAAGAAAAGCAGCTTAAGGAGGTTTTGCGATGAAGAAAATGCTTATCGCTGATGATAATAAACAGATTACGATAATTTTATCCGGTTATGCCAAAAAGGAAGGCTTTGAGCCGGTTGTTGCGCTGGACGGAGCAGAGGCACTGGATAAATATCTGCAGTATGAGCATGAAATTGCTGTCGTGCTGCTGGATGTTATGATGCCGGAGATAGATGGCTTTGAGGTTTGCCGCCGTCTGCGCAAGGAATCCATGGTGCCTATTATTATGATTACGGCGCGTGGTGAGGATTACGACAAGATTATGGGTTTGGATATCGGTGCGGACGATTATGTGATTAAGCCGTTCAGCGCACTGGAGGTGATGGCCCGCGTGCGTGCGGTACTGCGTCGTCTGGGGGCGCAGGAGCCGGCGAACGCTCAGACTCTGTCTTACGCAAATCTGTACATTAATTTGGAAAAGTATGCAGTGCAGATTAACGGTGAAGATGTGGCACTTACAAAAAAAGAAATCGAGCTTTTATGGACGCTGGCGAAAAATTCTACGAAGGTTTTCAGCCGTGATAATCTGTTGGACAGTATTTGGGGTTATGACTATTTCGGTGACAGCCGTACTGTAGATTCGCATATCAAGCGCCTGCGCGCTAAGCTGGATAAGTACGAGCACCCTCTGTGGGAAATCAAAACTATCTGGGGCGTAGGCTACCGCTTTGAGGGACACAAGGATGAATAATAAAATTGCTTTAAATCTGACGTTGTACTTTTCAGCGGTCTTGCTTGTTTTTGCGCTGATTATCGGCGGCGTTTTTTACCAGTTCTTCAAACAGCAGACAATTGAAATCAAGGAAAAGGAAATGCGTCTGCGGGCGGAGAAAATTGCCGAAGTGCTGAGCGATAATATGGAGCGCATGGAAAGCCGCCACGGTGATGGTATTGCCAACAGCAAATTTATCAGCTATCTGGATAATGTGACGCAGGAAATCGTCTGGGTGGTGGACAGCAATCGTCAGCTGAGCATCAATAAGGACAGTGTACAGCGTCAGCGTCGTGAGGTACAAAAGCATCATGAGCATAGCGGCTTTGGCCTTTTTAAGCGTCCCCTGCCGCCGATTGCCTGGAAGGAACCGCCTAAGACTTCTAAGGAAGCCTATGAAAGACTGCCTGCACAGGTCAGAGAAAAGGTTGAAGAGGGCTTTAGCGGAAAAGAGTTTATTATAGAAGAATATAATCCTGTTCTGGATGGCATTATGCTGACTGTAGGCAGACCGATTTATGACAGCAAGGGACAGGTAAAGGCTGTGCTTTTGCTGCATTCTCCGGTAGCAGGATTGCAAGATGCTATCTGGTCTGGTCTGCGTATTCTGCTTATCAGTCTGCTGGTGGCAATGGCTTTGGGCATGTTGCTTTCGGTAGTGCTCAGCTGGCGCTTTACCGGCACGATAGAAAAAATGAAAAAAATTGCCGAGCGTCTGGCGGAACGTGATTATAGCGCCCGCACCAACATTAAGCAAAATGACGAAATTGGCGAGCTGGCGCGTACGCTGGATATTCTAGCGGAGCGTCTGGAGCTGGCAGATGCCGAAAGCCAGAAGCTGGAAAAGCTGCGCCGCGAGTTTATTGCCAACATTTCGCATGAGCTGCGCACGCCTGTAACGGTTATCCGCGGCAGTCTGGAGGCCTTGCGTGACGGTGTAGTTACGGAAAAGGCGGACGTTGAGGAATTCCATGAGCAGATGTATAAGGAAAGCCTGTTTTTGCAGCGACTGATAAATGATCTGCTGGATTTGTCGCGTTTGCAGAATACGGATTTCCCGATTGAAAAATCACCGTTGAACCTTGTCGATGTTATACATGATGCAGTGCGCAGCGGCAGGCAGCTCGGTGCTGATAAAAAGCTGCAGATTACATGCAGTGCTGATAAGGACATTTACATGCTGAACGGTGATTACGGACGCTTGCGGCAGATGCTGATGATTTTTTTGCATAACAGCATCAAGTTTTCGCCTGAAGGCAGTGAAATTAAGCTGGAGCTGGCAGGCAACAGGCTGAAGCTTATTGACCATGGCTGCGGTATTAAGGAAGAGGATATTCCGCATGCCTTCGACCGCTTTTATAAGGCGCGCAATGAGCATAATAAGAGCGGCAGCGGTCTGGGACTGGCAATCGCCAAGCAGATTGCCCAGCGCCATGATATGCAGCTGGAGCTGCAGAGCAAGCTGGGCGAGGGGACAACGATTATTATCGGTTTGCCGCCCGAGCTGAAGGAAAAGGAGTATACGGATGAATAAGATGAATTACGGCTGTGAAGGACTTTGTGTCGCTATCAGCGGCGGTACGTCGGGCATTGGCCTGGCGGCGGCGCTGCGCTTTTTGACGGATGGTGCGCGGGTATATATTTTGGGACGCTCCGTGGAACGCGGTGCGCAGGCTTTGCGTTATCTGGAGGAGCAGACAGGAAAGCAGGCAGTGTATATTTCCTGTGACGTGACGAAGCAGGCTGAATGCAAGGCTGCAGTGGCAAAGATTGCCGAGCAGGAAGGCAAGCCTGACTGGCAGCTGGATATTTTGGTAAACAGCGCCGGCTTTTATCGCGAGCAGCGTCTGGAGCAGCTTACGGAAGCAGATTTTGATGCGATGATGAACGTCAACGTTAAAGGCATGATGTTTTTGATGCAGGCAGCCCTGCCTTATCTGCGCAGCAAAAGCAGCGTGGTGAATATTGCGTCGGATGCTGCTGTCAGCGGCAATTACGGCTGTGCGCTTTATTGTGCTACTAAAGGCGCAGTGGTGGCGTTTACTAGAGCACTGGCGCTGGATTTGGCGCCGAGCGTGCGCGTGAATTGCGTCTGCCCGGCAGACGTGGATACGCCGCTGCTGGCGCAGCAGCTTGCTGATGCGAACGGCGGTTATACACTGGCAGATGTGGCTGCAGCCTATCCGTTGCAGCGGATTGCTGCAGCCGGTGAGATTGCTCACGTAATCTGCAGTCTGGCGTCCCCTGCCAACAGCTTTATGACCGGCAGCATTGTAACTGTTGACGGCGGCCTGACAGCCGGATAAATATTGTAAATATTGAATTGTGGTAAAACAGGCAAAAAACAGGTAAAGAAATTTTCTTTGCCTGTTTTTTATATACGCAAACGAATATAAGTGATATAATTAATGTATTAAAGTATAAAAAATACGGGAGGGTATTTTTATGGATAAAATGCAGCCCATTGGCGTACTTGATTCGGGAGTCGGCGGTCTGTCGGTTTTGAAATGCCTGCATCAGATGCTGCCGTACGAGGATTTTATTTATGTGGGTGATACTGCACGTACGCCTTACGGCACACGCAGTGAACAAGAAATCCGTGGTTTTGTAGGCGAAATAATCGATTGGCTGGCAGCCAAAAACGTTAAGCAGGTAGTTATAGCCTGCAATACGCTGACGATGCTCGGTGTAGACAGTTTGCGGGGGACGCATCCGTTCGGGGTTGTTGGGATGTCCAAGGGGGCGCAGCAGCTGTTGGCGGCCAGTCCGAATAAGAAAATCGGCGTGTTGGCAACGCAGTTTACTATTGCCAGCGGACTGCACAAAAAGGCTATTCTTGCCGTTGATGCGCAAGCGCAGGTTTATCCTGTGGCCTGCCCCAAGTTTGTACCGTTAATTGAAGGTGAGCGCTTTGACAGCCCGGAGCTGCAGCAGGCTATTGCCGAGTATACCGAGCCTTTTAAAAAAGCTGGCGTTGAAGCAGTGATTTTGTCCTGTACGCATTATCCTTTTATCAAAGAACAAATAGAAGCAGATTTAGGACCGAATGTAAAGGTGCTTGACCCGGCGGCTGCCACCAGTGCCGACGCTATCGCAGCACTTAAGGAGGAAGGTCTGCTGCGTACAGAAGGCAAGGGACGTCTGCAGGTTTGCTGTACAGCTGATCTGGCAAGAGTTGAGCGCTTGGCAGGCAGAATGCTGCCTGTCGACGATTGCGACTTTTCTTTAATCGATTTAAAAGAGAATTAATCGCATAACTTTTATTCTTTTCGAAAAAGAAGCAGGAATTTTCTTTTTAATGTCTAATTTATAATAATTAAGAGCGAGAAAGGGATTGCTTTTTTGTGGCTTGCTATGCGAGCTGCCTAATAGGTATTTATGTTACTAAATGCCGGTTTCATGATACTGTGAAAGCGGTATTTATATTTTCGCAGCTATGTCATCTGTATTGACTGATGACTGGTTACGCAAATGCTATTATATTCAAAAATAATATAAAGAAAGGTGGTAGCTGTGGAAAAGCAGGGAGTATTGAACGATAAAAAAATTGTAGGCTCGCCTATGGTGCATATGACATGTCTTGCTCTGGTGCTGTTTGCATTCTGGATGGTTTTGTCAGGCAGAACAGAAACAAAATTTGTCGTATACGGTATCCTCACAGCTGTGGTGACAACTTGGGTTACATACCCGCTTTTGCTGGTCCCAAATAAGGACGGCAGTAAAAAGTATTATGTTTTCGGTTTTTCGATTCCGAAAATGATTATGTACTTTTTCTGGCTGATGTGGCAGCTGGTGCTCGCCAATATTGATGTGCTGCTGGCAACTACAGGTCAGGAGCTGAACATTGATCCTAAGGTTGTCCGCTTCCGCTTCAAAGCCGATAATCCTATGGCATCTGTTATTTTGGCGAACTCAATTACGCTGACACCGGGTACAGTAACAATGAATGTTACCGACGACGGTGTGTATGAGATTCATGCACTGACCGTTGGTGCGGCCGCAGGCGTGCTCGACGGCGGCATGCAGAAAAAGGTTGCCGATTTATATGGCGAAAAATTTGATTTTGCAGTAGTAGAGAGTGAGGAATGATTATGCAGATTATATTTTATATTATGATGGTAGCCATTCTTCTGATCATCGGTACGATGCTGCAACGCTTGTTTAACGGACCGACAATTTTTGACAGAATGAACGCCTTGGGCGTTATCGGTGCCGATACAATTCTATTATTGGTGCTTTTCGGCTATATTGACAAACGTCCGGATATGTATGTTGATATAGCGATTTCTTATGCAATTTTAGGCTTTATCGGCTCGCTGATTGTAGCTAAATTTATAGGAGGTAAAAGGATATGATTGAACAATTCGGTTTTACCTCCCCGCGTGAAGTTATCGCTGCACTGTTCCTGTTAAGCGGTCTGGTATTCTTCGTCGGCTCAGCTATCGGTATGCTGCGCCTGCCGGACTTCTATTCCAGAATCCATGCCTCCGGTAACAGTGAAACTCTTGGCTGTACGCTTTCCTTTATCGGTCTGATGATTTATGAAGGACCTACACTGACAGCGGCAAAGATGGCTTTTGTATTTTTACTTGTTTTTATGGCGAATCCGATCGGCTCGCATATTCTGAGCAAGGCAGCCTATAAATCCGGGCACCCTGTCTGGACACTGCAAAGCAAGGGAGCTAAAAAGCTTGTCGGTCTGGAAAAAGCTGACCACAGTGCTGACGAGCCTGTCGGTCATATCCGCAAGAAGCCTGCAAAAACAAATCGTAATCAGGTACATAAATATCTTAAGAAGAAAGGAGATAAATAAAATGGAGATTTATACTATTGAAGCTCTTTTACTTGTCTTCCTGATTCTCATTACCTGTGCAGTTATTTTCTGCAAGGATATTCTTAGTGCTGCGATTATCTACAGTGCGTTCAGCTTCTGTGCTGTGCTGCTGTATCTGATGATGGGTTCCCCTGACGTGGCCTTTACGGAGGCTGTTATCGGTACGATTTCTACCATCTTCTTCGTAGCTTCGTTGAAAAAAATTGATAGGTGGTGTAAATAATGCGTGGATTAGTTGCTGTTATCCTAGCGATTATGACAGGCATGTTTTGCTCTGTCGTAACCTACCTGCCCGAAATTGGTGACGCGAACACTGCGCCTAACCAGCATGTTACTCCGACCTATATCTCCCGTAGTGCGGAGGATACAGGCTCGCCCAATATCGTAACGGGCGTCATCATCGACTATCGTGGCTTCGATACTATGTGGGAAACCTCGGTAATGTTCCTCGCCGGTCTGACAACGGTGCTGGTGCTGACCAGCAATCCGGTAGGACGCAGACCTGAGGAAGAGCCGGAGGATCCGGAGGAAGGAGAGATTATCAAATGAAAGAACCATTTGGCGGTCTTATCCTGAATGTGGCCTTCAGAATGCTGGTGCCGTTTACGCTTACCTACGGTGTCTACATTCTTTGCCTGGGTGAATTTTCTCCGGGCGGCGGCTTCCAGGCAGGCGCATTGCTTTCTGTAGGCGTGCTGCTTGCACGTCTTATCCTGGGCTTTGATACAAAGTTCAATGTCTTAGGCAAAACCTCTGTTGTTCTTGCCGGCGTGGGCACCTTCCTGTATGCTTTTACCGGCTGGCTGACATTGTTCGGCGGTGCAGACTTTTTCCTGAACTACAATTATATGCCGATTCATATGGAGCCGCAGCATGAAATGCATGCTATGGGCATTTTCCTTATTGAAATCGGTGTTGCCATCTGCGTAATGATGACAATTATTAATCTGCTTGATTCAATCGTGAAAAGGGGTGACGAAGATGGAAGTGCTCAATGAGTTTTTGAAAACAAAAGGCATTTATTCCCTGGTCATGATTCTTTTCTTTCTGGGTGTGTATGGCATGGTCCTCAGCAAAAACTACATGAAGAAGCTGATGGCGATGAATGTTATGCAGGTTGCCGTAATCTATTTTTATCTGTGTTTTGCACAGAAGGATGGCGCAATGATTCCTATCCAGAACGGCCTGACAACAGATCCTAATGCTTACATTAACCCTCTGCCGCACGGCCTGATGCTGACAGCAATCGTTGTAAGCCTTGGTACCACGGGCGTAGCAATTGCACTCCTCATGCGTATTAAAGAAATCTACGGTTCTGTTGAAGAAGTAGAGGTATTGAGGAGGGCTAGTAAATGACACAGCATGCTCCCGTCCTAATTGTACTTTTACCTTTGACAGCATCATTGCTGTGTATGTTATTTTCCCGTATCAGCAAGTTTTTAGGCTCCTGGATAGTTATGGCTTCTATCGCAGGTGCCTTTGCCAATGCCTGCATCGTACTGCAAAGAGTGTTGGAGTCCGGCGGCAAAACCTGGCATTACTGGATGGGTGGCTGGGAACCGCCAATCGGTATTGAATTTGCTCTTGACCCGTTGAACAGTATTCTGGCAGTAGTGGTAACGTTTATTTCCCTGATGGTTTCGCTTTACAGCCGTCCATTCGTCAAGGATGAGGACTGGCTGCATGTAGGCGGCTATTATACATTGTTTGGTCTACTGACGGTAGGTCTTTCCGGTATGATTATCACCGGTGATGTTTTTAACCTCTATGTATATCTGGAGATTATGTCACTTTCCGGTTACGGCCTGATTGCCCTTGGCGGCAGAAAGTCAATGCTGGCAGCCTTCCGTTACCTGTTAATCGGTACCATCGGTGCTTCTCTGTATCTGCTTGGTGTCGGTTATCTGTACGCTATGACCGGTACTCTGAACATGGCTGACCTTGCTGCACGCGTAGTTCCGCATCTGAATTCGCCGCTGTTTGCGATTGCTGTAGCCTGCTTTATCATCGGCTTCGGTATCAAGATGGCGCTGTTCCCGCTGCATGGCTGGCAGCCTGATGCCTACACCTTCGCTCATCCGGGCGCTGCTGCTTTTATCGCAGGCTGCATGAGTAAGGCTCCGGCATATGCTTTAATTCGTTTTGTATATTATATCTTTAAGGTTGATAACCCTGTAGTTCAGAGTGCGCTCAATGTTTTGGGCATTCTCGGTGTAGCAGGTATTCTTATCGGTTCTATTATGGCGATGGCTCAGTATGACTTCCGCCGTATGCTGGCATATTCCTCTGTGGCACAGATCGGTTACATTGCTATTGGTCTGGCAATGGGTAATATGTACGGCTTTATCGGTGCTGTACTGCACGCTATCAACCATGCTTTTATGAAGAGCAGTCTGTTCCTGGTTATCGGCGGTATTGAGTATCGCTTCGGTGAGGTTAATCTGTACCGCTTAGGCGGCATGAACAAAAAGATGACTATCAGTACGATTACCGTGCTGCTGGCTTCTTTGTCTATGATCGGCCTGCCTCCGACCTGCGGCTTCTTCAGTAAATGGTATCTTATGCTTGGTGCCTACACCGGCGCGCAGTACTTCTACATCGCTGTACTCGTTATCAGCTCTCTGCTGAATGCAATTTATTTCTTCCGTATTATTGAGCAGATGTTTATACAGCGTGAAGCTTCGCTGACTGAGGTACATCCGCATAAGGGCAAGCTGGGCTTACCGCTTTCCATGGTTATCCCGATTCTCGTCGGCGGTATCATGATTCTGGTACTTGGCTTCTACAGTGTTGACATCGTTACCGATGTCGTTAAGTTAGGATTGCCGGAGGTGTTTCTGAGATGACTATTTTAGATTGCAGACCATTTCTGGCGGTTGGTGTATCTTTTATAGCTGCTGTACTTATCGCGTTCAGCAGACGCTGGCCTACCCTGCGTGAAACCTGGAGCGTTATCGCTTCCGTACTTAAATTCGGCATCATCCTGTCGATGTTGCCCGCTGTTCTCGATGGCAATCAGTATCAGTGGACGCTGTGCCAAATTACCGATACCGTGGGACTGACGCTGCGTACCGATCCGGCCGGCATGATTTTTGCGGTGCTTGCTTCGATGCTGTGGGTACCGATGAACTTCTATTCCATCGGCTATATGCGCTGCAATAACGAAAGCGAGCAGACCGGTTATTTTGCCGCTTTTGCTATCTGCATGAGTGCCGTAATGGGCATTGCGATGGCCGAAAACCTGTTGACCTTCTTCATCTTTTACGAGCTGCTGACTCTGGCAAGCTATCCGCTGGTACTGCATAAGCGTAACCAGGAAGCTTTGATGGCCAGCCGTAAGTATTTGATTTATACCTTGATTTCCGGTCAGCTTTTCCTGGCCGGCGTTATCGCCGTTTACTGCATCAGCGGTACGATGGACTTTACTCCCGGCGGTTTCCTGACTACGGACATGGCTCCTAGATGGGTGCTGCAGGCTATCTTCGTACTGATGATTTTGGCAGGCTCCGTAAAGGCTGCGGTTATGCCGCTGCATGGCTGGCTGCCGGCAGCAATGATTGCGCCGACTCCGGTATCTGCATTACTGCATGCCGTTGCCGTTGTTAAAACCGGTGTTTTCGCCGTACTGCGTATCATCGGCTTCGTCTTTGGCCCGAAGCTGCTGGCGGAAATCGGTGTCGTTGATGTATTGGCGTGGGCTGCTGCGGCAAGCATTATCATTTCTTCCCTTATTGCTCTGCGTCAGGATCATCTGAAACGTCGTCTGGCGTTCTCCACTATCGGCCAGCTTTCCTACATCGTGTTAGGTGCTGCGCTTATTTCTCCGCTGAGCATCAAGGGTGCTTACCTGCATCTGGTAGCTCATGCTGTTATGAAGATTACCCTCTTTATGTGCGCCGGTCTGATTATCGCGCGTACACACAGAAACAATATCAGTGAGCTGTATGGCATCGGCAAGAAGCTGCCGGTAACTATGGCCTGCTTCACGATTGCTTCTCTTGGTATCGCCGGTACACCGTTCCTCGTTGGCTTTGTCAGCAAATGGAATCTGGCACTCGGCGCTTTGCAGGCAGGCAAGCCTTTGTACATTCTCGTCTGGGTTGCCAGTGCGCTTCTGGCTGCCGGCTATCTGATGCCTGTTGTACAGATGGCATACTTCCGCAAGGATCCGCAGGAGGAGTTCCGTGAATATGGCGATATCAGCTACTCGATGCTGATACCTATTTGCGTTACAACTATTATCGCTGTTGTCCTCGGTATCGTGCCGGATATTTATCCGCACTTCTATGAGCTGGCAACAATGGCCTCCAACGCTATTTGCGCAGGCTGGAACGGAGGTTGGATGTAATGAGCAAGAAAACTGTTTACATGATAGCTGCTGCCGTACTCGTGCTTTCCGTAATCGGAGAGCTTTGCGGTGTACATCTGCACAGTCCTGCGTGGTGGCCGCTGCCGTTTGGCTATGATATTTTCTTCGGCTTCTTCGGTTGCTGGCTGCTGATTATTCTGGCAAAAATTATCATGACGCCGCTGCTGCAGCGTGATGAAACCTACTATGATGATCCTAAGGGAGGTGAGAACGATGAGTAATCTGCTTCATCCCGGTCTGATCCTCATTGCCGTGGGTGTGATTGCAATGCTCGTGCCGAAAATGCTGCGCAAGTTCGTTTTGGCTGTAGGCCCGTTCTTTGCCCTCTTTGCTACACTTTCTATGCCGGTTGGCACAGATTTGAGCATTGAGTTTCTGGGTACAGGCTATCACTTGGGCTACATGTTTGTAGATAAGCTCAGCTACGTGTTCTGCATGATTTTTGCGCTGATGGCTTGCATCGGCGGCATTTATTCCTGTCATAACGAGAACCGTATGGAAGCATTGTGCTCCATGTCCTATGCCGGCTGTGCTCTTGGTGTAACACTGGCTAAGGATTGGCTGACGCTGATTTTCTTCTGGGAAGCACTTGCCGTAACCTCTCTGTTCTTGATCTGGTGCCGCAATACTCCTCAGTCCCGTCGCGCAGGCCTGCGTTATCTTTTGGTGCACATGCTTGGCGGCAACCTGCTGCTGCTCGGTATTTTCCTGAAGGTTGGCAGTGGTGATTCTCTGATTGCAAATCTGTCCAAGGCTCCGCATGACCTTGCTTTCTGGGCAATTTTAATCGGTGTAGCTGTTAATGCGGCAATTCCGCCGGTTAATGCCTGGTTGGTTGATGCTTATCCCGAAGGCACGATTACAGGCAGCGTATTCTTAAGCTCCTTTACGACAAAGGTTGCTGTTTATGCTTTAATCCGTATCTTTGCCGGAACAGATTTCCTGATGGGCTTTGGCTGCTTTATGGCGCTTTACGGTGCAGCCTATGCGATTATGGAAAACGATATGCGCCGTCTGCTCGGTTACCATATTATCAGCCAGGTAGGCTTCATGGTTGCCGGTGTAGGCGTTGGCACGGCGATGGCACTGAATGGTGCTGCTGCCCATGCCTTCTCGCACATCCTGTATAAATCCCTGCTCTTCATGTGTGCCGGTGCTATTATCTATGCAACCGGTATCCGCAAGATTAATCAGCTAAGCGGTATGGCGAAAAAGATGCCGTTCGTAGCTGTATGCTTCTTTGTAGCGGCATTCTCCATTTCCGGTGTACCGTTCTTCAACGGCTTCATCAGCAAAACGATTACGATTGCCGCTGCATCCGCTGCCGGTTATGATTGGGTATATACTCTGCTGGAGCTTGCCAGCATAGGTACTTTCTTATCCATTACCTTGAAGATGGGTTACTTTATCTTCCTGCGTGATGCCGATAAGAATGTAGAAATTAAAAATCCTCTGCCGAAGAATATGTATATTGGCATGGGCTTCGGCGCAGCGCTCTGCTTCCTGTACGGCGTATATCCGGATCTGTTGTATCGCTATCTGCCGTTCGGTTATCCAGATTACCAGCCTTTTACTGCAGCACATATGCTGAGCTACGTAGAAATTCTTGTCGTAACCATGGTGCCGTTTATGATGTTCCTGCCGCGCATGGAGCCTCATACAGCGCTTAGCCTCGATACAGACTGGTTCTACCGTAAGCCGATTGATTTTGTCATCGTCCGCGTCAGCATGCTGCTGTGTGCAATCAGCGGCGGCCTGGGCAGTGCCTGGGGCGTACTGTACGAAAAGTTTATGGATCTTACGAGCAATCCGATGGATTTCCTCGATGCCAAACCGTTCCGTAAACGCACGCATTATAACCCGGAAAACTACCGTACATCTATCGCTGACCCGATGATGATTACCTTAACGGTGCTGGTAAGCAGCATTGCTTACTTCATTGCAACGTTATAAAATGCTTTTAAGAGCTGTCGCACGCAGGTGCGGCAGCTCTTTTACGTAGTCTTTTCAAAGTATAATTTATTTATCTTGTAAATATTATTATTAGGTGTTATATTATTGATAATCATCATATATGAAAGAGGTTATCGGTATGCTTAAGGGTATATTTTTAATTATAGGTGCCGCAACCTGCTGGGGCATGGGCGGTGTAGCAGGACAGTATTTGTATCAATATCATCAGGCAGATATGATCTGGCTTTGCATGGCGCGTCAGATTCTGGCAGGCTGTATGTTCCTGCTTTTTGCGGCCTTTGTGCAGAAGCAGGATATCTTTGCTATTCTTAAGGCAGATACCTGGAATATTATTGAGTTTTCATTTTTAGGTATCTTGGGCGCGCAGCTGGGCTTTTATTACACCATCGGTTTGTGCAATGCGGCGACGGCGACGGTTTTGCAGTACATGGCACCGATTTATGTAATGCTGTGGATGAGCTATAAGTCAAGAAAAATTCCTGACGGACGTGAACTGATAGGCATTGTCGGTGCGCTGGTAGGTGTATTTCTTATTGCAACGCACGGCAGCCTTGACAGTCTGGCGATTTCGCCAATAGCCTTGACAATCGGTGTATTGTCTGCGCTTTCCTATGCATATTACAGCATTAAGCCGGGCCAAATGCTCAAAAAATATACTGCGGCAACGCTTATCGGCTGGGGCCAGCTTATCAGCGGTGTGGCATTGATTATCTGGCGTAATCCCTTTACGCCAGCAGGTCATTGGGATATGAGCGGTTATCTTGCTTTTGCGTATCTGCTTTTGGGTGCGACTATTGCGAGCTATGCATTTTATCTGGCAGGCCTGAAAATTGTCGGACCGACTAAGGCGAGCCTGATTTCCTGCGCCGAGCCTTTGGCTTCTATTATCTCCGTAGTATTACTGCTGAATACTGAATTGGCTGGTGCTGACTATATCGGTATGGCGTGCATTATTTTCACAGTTTTATTACTTTCACTGCCTAAAAAATAAACATTTTTCATAGCAGATATGATAGAATAGAATTAAGTAAAATTGCTTAGGCTAAGCAAGAGGAGGTACGGAGATGACTGATTATAAGTACAAATATGGTCATGGCTACAAGGAGTTTTCTCTGCCGGAGGAGCATGTTCTGGGCGAACTGAAAATGAAGCAGATGCCGCCGCTGGAGAATTTAAAAGCAGCTGTTCTGGATGCTTTATATCATCCTATCGCCAGCGCACCGATTAATGAGCTGGTGCAGCCCGGAATGAAAATTGCCTTTATCTGTAACGATTCAACTCGTGTTGCCAACACGCATTCCTTTATGCCCATTTTGGTTAACGAAATGAATAAACTGGGTGTTAAGGATGAGGATATGCATATTGTCTTTGCTTTGGGTACACATCGCTGCATGAGCCACGAGGAAATGGTGGAGCAGGTCGGCGAGGATGTTGCCAAACGCCTGAAAATGTATAACAGCGACTGCCATGTGCAGGATAACTTCGAGTATTTCGGCGAAACAGAGCATGGCACTCCTGTATGGCTCAATAAGCATGTTTGTGATGCTGAGCTGGTTATTTTGACCGGTACCGTTGTTTATCACTTCTTCAGCGGCTTTGGCGGCGGACGCAAGGCCGTGCTGCCCGGTGTTGCCGCTATGGAAACGGTACGCAAAAACCATAGCCTGATGATGAGCCCGGAGGCAAAATTAGGCAAGCTGCATGGCAATCCTGTATACGATGATCAGGTTGAGGGCGTGCGTCTTTTTGCTAAAGAGCATAAGATGTTCCTGTTCCATTCTATTTTGGATGCACAAAAGCAATTCTTGAAGGTTTTTGCCGGTGACTGGTATGAAGCACATCTTGAGGCCTGCAAATTTGTCGAGCAGGTTTATGGCGTACCTATCAGCGAGCCCGCGGATGTAGTTATTGCCAGCTGCGGCGGTTATCCTAAGGATATCAATATTTATCAACTGCAAAAGACGATGGATAATGCCTGGTGTGCTGTTAAGGATGGCGGCGTAATCATTATTCTCGGTGAATGCGAAGAAGGCAGCGGAAGTGCCGCTCTGGAAAAGGCATTGGAAGAAAATCCTTCTCCGGATGCTATTAAGGCGGAGCTGGAAAAGAATTTTGTCATCGGTGCGCATAAGGCTTTTGCGATCACCCGTCTGATGAAGAAGGCACATTTTATCCTTGTATCCGCTTTGGATAAAGAGCTTGCCAAAAAATTGCTGTTTGAATCAGTGGATGATGTAGATGCGGCTATGAAGCTGGCAGAAAAATATGTCGGCAAAGATTATAAGGTTTTACTGATGCCGCAGGGCAGTCTGACAGTGCCTGTATTGAAAAAATAAAATTTTATAAAAAAACAAATGACTCTTGCCTTTTATGATGATATCATATATAATTGTAATGTTATTAGTATGTGATTAAGTAGAAGGGGAGAACGTTTGTGAAGTTAGATATTGATTATAAGGCTATAGGACTGAGGATAAAGGCCGCTCGTGCCAGAAAAGGATTAACTCAGGGAAATATAGCTAATCTAACTGGTCTGTCAACTCCGCATATCAGCAATATAGAAACCGGTAATACTAAGCTTGGCCTGCCTACAATTATTCATCTGGCTAATGTACTGGATGTTTCTGTGGACGAGCTGCTGTGTGACAACATTCATCACAGTGAGCAGATTTACTGCAATGAGCTGGCTGACTTGGTTAAGGATTGTTCCGTAGATGAACTGCATATTATTTCTGAATTAGCAAAGGTCATCAAGAAGGCCGGTATTAACAGTGCCAAGAAGGTCAGAAAGCGCCGTACCAAGGCAGAGATGGCAGCAGCTAAGGCAGCTGAAGAAGCTGCAATGCAGATGGAAATTTAATATAGCTTATGTGCTACTGTAGCTCAGCTGGTAGAGCAACTGATTCGTAATCAGTAGGTCGCAAGTTCAAACCTTGTCAGTAGCTCCATTGAAAACCCGCCTGGAATGGTATTTCTGGGCGTTTTCTTTTGTCCAAAAATTAATCAGTAGGTAGCGTTTTGGTTGCAGTTTGGTTCAACTTTTTTGGGTAGTCTGGGGTAAAACGGGACAAGATACGGCAGAAATGGTTTCTTTGTTGCAATTTCCTATGTTGAAAACTTTTTCTACAAGTGAAGGCATCTGGCTGTCGTAGCCGGGGATGGCGTGCCCGTAGAGATTCAATGTGTGGCTAGGGCGAGAGTGCCCAAGACGCTTGGAAACTTCCAATATAGGCACACCGGCAGCAAGCAGCATTGACGCATGAGTATGGCGCAGGCAATGGAATTTCCTGTATGGAATTCCCGCCTTATTTAAAATTCGCTTCCACGACTTGTCAATGTTTGTAGACAGGCATGGCTTGCCGTTGGCATTCTTAATGATTTCACCGCTTTCGAGAGCATATGCTGCTTGATAAAGCTCCGCCATTATATTCTTCGGCAAAGGGATTCGCCTATACCCTGCCCTCGTCTTTGGCGGCTGAAGCTTTGCTACGCCCTTGACCTCTACTAAACTCTTGTTGATTTTTATGGCATCTCCGTCTAAATCCTGCGGTGTTAGGGCTAATATCTCTCCCATGCGACAGCCGGAAGCGATAGCAACGGAAACGAGCAGATGATGCCTACGAAGTCTTGCGTCGCTGTCAATGGTTTTCATGATTATACTCAGCTCTTCGGGAGAGAATATCTCGACCTCTTTAGGTTCTGGCTTGAGTACTTCCACACCTGCCATGAAGTCTTTCTCTATAAGCCCTGTCGAAATAGCTTTTTTAGACGCACGGCAAAGCAGCTTTACCACTCTATCTTTCATGCCCTCTGTCATTTCTGCGGTGTTAATGTAGGCTTGAACCGCTAGGGGCGTTAGCTTTTGCAGCTCTACATCTGCCAACTCTTCGTTGATATGCGCAGCGGTATTGGCGTAGTCCAGAAATGTCTTTTCTCTCACTTTAGGTTTGACGAAAACGCCGAGGTACTGCAAAACCCATGTGCCGAGAGTTAGGTCGCTCTTTACAACATAATCGCCCTTGATATATTTTGCCGTCATGCTCAAGCGCCAAGCGTTCGCTTCTTCTTTCGTGTTAAACCTTTTGTGTGTTCTGCGGCCTTGCGGGTCTACGACAGAAGCGTGCCATTTGTTCCTCGTGGTTTCAAAATAAACAGAACCCTCTCCGTATTTAGGCATAGATTTTCACCCTTTCTTTACAAAACACTCACTTGTTAAGTCGAAAACATTTCTGCTATAATGATATCAGAAGTTCGGTTTACTTCTAGAGTGTTCCGTTTTACGGTTCATTTACCCTTCTTTTCTGAATTTGCTGGTGCAAAAAGACCTCCGGTACGCGGAGGTCTTTTTGTTTTTTTCTATCATTTGCTTGCGGCAATAACCGTCTTCGTAGTACCAACAGTTGTTTCTGCGCAGACCTTTGACATATTGGGGAGTAATATCTTCGATATCAGCTGACACGCCTTGCATATTTCTTACACGTGCCTTGACCATAATATCAGACCTCCTAATCGAACTCCCTGTAAATAAATCTGCAACCGCCTCGATTTCGAGACGCTTGCACTCGTTTCGGGCTTCTATGACAGCGATACGAGCGCAACGGCTTGCTTTACACGCATCTTCATAGCAGCTCCCTCCAACAACTAAAAACAGTGTCGACCGTTCTCCGCCATGGAGCGCGGTCTTTTTTTATTATGGCTTGTCGTCATTCGGCTTTTGCTCACATCGGCTACTGTCGGGTGAGTAGACAGTCAAAAAGGGCGCGTTTCCTCGACCAACAGTAGCCTTAGAATACTTATGGCCACATCCTTTGAGTGCGGGGATAGTTCACAAAATAATTCGTGAGCAATAGCCTTCTTTTGCAGTTCGTCAGCCGTCATTTTTCTCGCCTCCTTCGTTTTGGATTTTATGGAGCTGCTGTTCTATCATCTCTTGAACGTCAATGCCTTGCGCCTTGAGGCTCTGGGACATGATTAGGTAAGCAACAGACATAAGCTGGTTCTTCGACTGTTCATCAAGGCTATTATAAACGCCAAGAAGCTTCTCTTCGTCGCTTCTTACGGCAGGTTTTTTATATTTTATGAGTTCGGCGTTATTGGATTCGATTGGCGCTAATATTTCTGCTGGCGATACACCAAACAGACTCGCTATTAGTTGAATTTGCTCTGCGTTCGGCATGTGAACGTCGTTCTCGTATTTAGTGTAACTTGTTCTTGATAAATTCAACGCAGAAGCGACTTCTGCTTGTGTAAAACCATGAGCTTTTCTAAGTGCTTTTAAAGCTGTTCCTATCGTCATTCAACTCACCTCCCTAATTACTTATATTATAATGTGACACCAGCGCACGCGTCAACTAAAAAAAGTTCTTGACAAAGTGACTTAATCGCACTATAATATCATCATCAAGTGCGATGTACGCACTAGAATGTGAGGTGATGTTCGTTTATGTCTCAATTAGAAAAATTCCGCAAAGCCAAAGGCCTTTTGCAAGAAGATGTGGCTAAAGCTTGCGGAGTTGACAGAAGTACAATAGCGAAATGGGAAGGCGGGTTATTCCTTCCCCGAGCTGATAAATTGCCAGCGTTAGCCAAAATCCTTGGCTGCACGATTGACGAACTGCTAAATGTCCCAGATGAAGGTAAGTGAGTAATTCTCGTAATCTTCACCTACAATGTTGCAGATTTTGTCCTCTATGGAGTCTTTGACTATCGGCGGTAACTGCTCGATGAACTTTTGTAGAAACGCTGAATTGTCCTCTGGCTCATCTGACGGCGAAAGAGTGATATACAAACAACTTGTAGTAGCATCAGTTTCAATGTCAATGAAAGCAGCGCAGTCTGTCGTCCGCTTGTTGGCAGTGATAGAGAATTTCGCAATACTGCAATTTGCGTTTTGGCGCTCGATGTAAAGAGTATAGTCAAGCGGAAGATACGTAAAAAACTGTGTTGGGGATATGCTCAAATAGGAGCACAGTGTATTCAGAGTTTCAAACTGAATGCCTTGGCTGAGATTATTGCACAAAGCGGTTAATGTAGTGCGAGATATGCCGGTATCTTTTGATACTTTGCTAATCCGAAGATTTCTTTCGGCAAGAAGCACGTTAAGGTTTACTAGCAACATAATAAAAACACCTCCTCTTAAATTGTACAGCATATTGAACAAAAAAGCTATTGACAATACACTTTGAGTATTGTACAATACAAAATACAAAATGCACAGTACATTGAACAAAAAGAGAGGGGTGAAAAAGGAGATGTACAGTGTGATAGACAATAAATTTTCTATGATACTTGGAGCGAAGCGGTTAAAGATAACCGATGTAGCCAAAAACACTGGAATATCCAGAACAACGCTCACCAATCTATATTATGACCGCAACGCAGCTATATCGCTGGACACGCTAGATAGGTTGTGTGGCTTCTTGCAGTGCGGCATAGGAGACTTGTTTGAATACAAGAAAAATGACGAGCTGTTGAAAGGAGAGGAGAAAGATGAATGAAATGCAAGAGCTAGTTGAATCTTATGAGAAATTTAAAGAAGTTGACAAGAACTTCATGATTGGCATGAAAGCAAAAAACTTCAATGTAGACCAAAAGCTTTTAGCGTTTGTTTTCCAGCAGATGCAAGGCTGCACGTTGAAAGAATTCAAGGAATTTGCAAAAGCGATAGAAACATTGGCAGCAGCAGCTATTGAGCAGATGCCTGTTAGGTATGTCCCTGTGGCAGATGGCGAATTGCAAAGAGTCGCTACTATTGTGAACAACATGGTTGATAGGGCAGCAGAAAAGAAGCTACTTGAACAAAGTAGCAATAGCGCAAATAGCACTGGCAACTGCGGCGATAGCACTGGCAATAGCGCAAAGAATAGCAGCAGAAGCTCGTTCCTCGGACGTTTTTTCGGCTGACTCGCGTTGATTGTAATCTTCGAGTTCTGTTTTGCCAAGCGGCGTAAGAACAATAAAGCTATCACTTAAACGGATTAGGCTTGCTTTCATTAATCTGTCGTAACGACGACGTGTTATATCACCGTCACCATAATTTTGAAGAAGCGTTGTGATGGTGACACGATTAACCGAAAGCCAGCCGAGCAGTTTGTAATCAAATTCGGATAACACAAAATCACCTCTTTTCTATATAGCAATTATAGCACGGAGGATTAAGAAAGAAGGTAATGCGATGAATGAATTAAAGATTTTTGAGAATCCTGCGTTCGGCAAGGTTCGAGTAGTAGAGCGAGGCGGCGAGCCTTGGTTTGTTGGCAAAGATGTAGCGGCGGCGTTAGGGTATAGCCAAACCACGAAAGCAGTTCGTGAACATGTGAAGGATAGTCACAAAGGGGTGTCCGAAATAGACACCCCCGGCGGAAAGCAACAGTTAACCGTTATCGACGAAGCTGGCTTGTACAGTTTGGTGATGCGTTCCAAACTTCCGCAGGCCGAAGAGTTTCAAGAGTGGGTGACAGCGGAAGTTCTGCCCGCCATCCGCAAGACTGGCGGTTATATCGCTGGTAGCGAGAAGATGAGCGACGCGGAGCTGATGGCGAAAGCTGTGCTCATAGCGCAAGCTACCATTAAAGAGCGCGACGCACGTATCGCAGAGTTGGAGAGCGACACGCAGCGCATGAAGCCAAAGGAAATCTTCGCTGATGCGGTTTCTGCGAGCGACCAAACTATCTTGATTGGTGATTTGGCAAAGCTCATCAAGCAGAACGGGCACGACATGGGCCAGAAGCGCATGTTCGAGTGGCTGCGTAACAACGGCTATTTGATTAAGCGCCAAGGTGCTGATTATAACAGCCCGACGCAGAGAGCTATGGAGTTAGGCCTGTTCCGCATCAAGGAAACGGCGGTTACGCATAGCGATGGCCATGTAACCGTCAGCAAGACGGTTAAAGTGACTGGCAAAGGGCAGGCGTATTTCGTCAACAAGCTTTTATCAAAAGGAGCGTGAGAGTGATGAATGTTAATGAAGCAATTTTCGACTTGCTCCGTTGTGCAAAATTCAATCATCTAGATGGACCGACGCAAAAAGAAATTGCTCAAGCCGCCGAGAAGATAATAGGGAATCTCGAAGGCATGAGCAGATTTGAAGCTAAGAAAACATTAAAGTTGGTAAAACTGATACTGGATAATTATTTAGTAGTTTCCAACTCAGAAGAAAATTCATAAAGAAGAAAGGAGAGGGGAATGATGTTGCTGATGAGCATTAAGGAGTACGCTGAGAGCCGCAGTATCAGCGAAAAGCTGGTGCGTAAGCTGATGCTGACGGGGAAAATCCCGTTCGGCAAGAGCGGCAAGAAATATCTGTTAGTCCCGGAAGTTGTGGATGAACAGATTAAAGCACTCTTCACGGCGAAAGAAAAAGCGGGGAAAAAGAAGAGAACCGCACCTAACGCGTTTCATGCCGCGCTCAAAGCGTTGGTTACAACATAAACGCATATAAGGAAAGAAGGGAGTGAAGGGAATGCTCACAAAAATTTTAGCCGTCCTGCTGATGGGCTTCTTGTTTAGCAGCTTCGACTTCGACTACAATGTTGCAGCTCGAAACGAGCAGGCAACGCACACTATACGGCACGTCGTCAAGGAAGGTGAAACACTCTGGAGTATCGGCGAGCGGTATTACGACGGCACTCGACCATTCGACGAGTGGATGGGTGAGTTGAGAGCCAACAACGGTTTCGCCGTTGGCAGCGGGCGCAAGTATTTGTATCCTGGAGAAGTAGTTGTTATCAAAACAACGAAAGGGGATGCAAAATGACTGTGAGGATGAGAACTCCGCGTACATTAGTCGGGCGTGCTCAGAAAATTGAAATGCCGTCCTCTTATGTAGAGAGAAAAGACTGCGCTGACAGCTTCAACTGGTACGCACTTTGTTTGGCGATAATCCTTGAATTGTCGCCGGACAAGGCGATGACGAAGATGGGCATTCTTCCTTATAAGAAAAAGGAGGACCATAAGCGTGTCGTAAAAGGCGTTAGCGCCTATACCGACACAGGCCGTGCAATCTACATTTTGATAAAAGTGTGCGGCTTGACATTGACCAAAGCAGGAAACTGTTTCGGGCTGAATACAGGAATGGCTTGCTATGCAATCAAGTCATTCAAAAAGTTTGGGGTTTAAGAGATTTGGAGGTAAATCAAATGCAAAAAGAAGTTTTGAAAGCAGTACTTGATAACAAAGGAAATCTGCACACAATGATTCATGGCAACGTAATTGAAATGATTTCTGCGTGGCTTGCTATTAGTGAGGCCGTCGCGAGAGCTTTGGAGGAAAGACCTATGCTTAAAGGCGCAGACCAACGCCAAGCTATGCTTGGTATCTTGGCTCAGAGCTTTGAGGATAAGAATTTTATTAAGCGCGCAGACGACGATGATTGTGATGGCTGCGATGATTGCGAGCATTGCGATTCGCAAGACGAGTGCAAACTTTATAATAAAGCCATAGAGCAGGGCTTGAGTAAAGACGAAGCGATGTTGCTTACGTTGCTCGGTAAAATTATCGGAGGTAAGAAATGAGTGTAACAATGCTTATGACGTCCGCCGAGATGCAGGCGGAGGGCGGCCGCGAGAAGTGGCTTGAATTAAGAAAAAATGGCATCGGCGGCAGTGACGCTGGCGTGGTAGTCGGCGTCAATCCATGGAAGAACCGCTTCCAGCTCTGGATGGAAAAGACAGGACAGGCAGGTGAGCAGGAGCTAACGGAAGAGCAGGCTGAGCGTATGGACTGGGGTACAAGAACGGAACCCGTCATCGCAGATTGGTTTGAGGCTAAGACAGGCAAGAAGCTTCGTCGTTGCGGCATGGTTCGCAACAACGAGTACCCGTTCATGTTCGCTGATGTTGACCGTTTGGTAGTTGGTGAGAACGCTATCGTAGAGATTAAGACCACGGCAGCATGGAACAAGGAAGAATGGGCAGATGACAAGCTCCCGGACTCCTACTACTGTCAAATCCAACATTATATGGCCGTAGGGGGCTATGATATGTGCTACGTGGTCTGCTTGCTTGGCGGACAGAAAGCAGTAGTCCGCGAAGTAGCTCGTAACGACGAAGACATTGCCATACTCATCGAAGAGGAAGGCAAATTCTGGAACGACTTCGTAGTAACAAAAGCTATCCCCGAGGTAGATGCTTCTGATAACTGCAAGAAGCTTATTGAGAAAATCTATCCCGGTGGCGAAAAGGAACCCATGCAGATGGGTGGCGAGTGGGAAGCGGTATGCGACACCATCAAAGAGATGGAAGCGCAGATTAAACAGCTTCAAGGCTTCATTGACGAAAAGAAGAATAAGCTTCGCCTTGAGCTTGGAAATTTCGAGACAGGCGAATGCGGCGACTATAAGGTCAGCTATGGTGTAAGCACACGCAACACCTTTGATTCAAAGGCTTTCGCGGTGGATTATCCAGACCTTGCGAAAACCTATACCAGAACTGGACAGTATAGACAGCTCCGTGTGGCTTTAACGAAAGAAGCCAAGAAGCGTAGAGCTAAGGAAGCAGAAGGAGAAGAATAATATGGCAACAGTAAAAGGCGGCCTGCTGGCCAAGAAACAGCAGGAAAATCAAGTGCAAACCCAACAGCAAACTGCAAACAAATCAGTAACAATGGTGCTGAATAACTTACTGGATAGTTCGGGTATCAGAAAACGCATTGATGAATTACTGGGCAAAAGAGCAGCGCAGCTTTGCAGCTCCCTAATTACGATTGCAAATTCAACTCCGGAAATGCAACAGGCGGCCGTTCAAAACCCAATGTCGCTTCTGCAAACAGGATTAAAGGCTGCGACATATGACCTGCCGCTTGGTGGCGATTTGGGATTTGCTTATCCGGTAGCTTTTTACAACACCAAAAAAGGCGGCTATGAGTGCCAATTTATTCTTGGCTACAAAGGACTTTATCAATTAGCTATGAGGACTGGCGCTTATGCAAAAATCAATGTTTGCGACGTTCGCAAAGGCGAATTGAAATCTTGGAACCGTCTGACAGAAGACATTGAATTGGAGTTTATAGAAGACGAAGAAGAGCGCGAGAAAACTAAAATTGTTGGTTATTGTGGCTACTTCCGTACTGTTAACGGTATGGAAAAATTCGTATACTGGCCTATTGCGAAAATTCAACATCACGAAGAGAGATTCCGCAAAGGTAAGTATCAGTCGCAAATTTGGAGAGATGACCCCGATAGCATGAGTAGAAAAACAGTACTGCGCAACATGATTTCCAAGTGGGGCATTATGTCCATTGATTATCGTTCGGCAAGTGCTGATGTTGTTGCAATGGCTAATGATGCTGCGAACGGAACTCTCGATGATGAAGAAATCGTGGAAACGATTGTAGCACCGCAGACTGAACAACAGCTCCCCGAGAGCACGCAGGAAGCCGCAGGAGCGGTTAAAATGCCTGCGGACGCAATATTCACCGCAGATGAAATTGAGGCTGCTGTAGAAGGCAAATAAACCTTTTATAACCCTGGTCTGAGCGGGATTGCCAGCGCAAGCCCGCTCAGATTCAGACTATAGTTTTAGGAGGGTACGAATGATTATTGACACAACTTACAACGAAACCCCAAAACTTACATGGGGTGAAATTATTACTATTACTGGCGCTGCTGTGGTCAACGCTAAAACCGATGGCGAAATCACGGACGATGAAGCTGAAAAATGTTTCTGTGTTCTATCGGCTGCGATTGATGTAATGCGTGACCATAAAAGAGCTGCCGAATGTTTAAAGCTCATGAAAGAAATTGATATGGATTACGAAAGTATCATGAGCAAAACCTTAGCAAAACGAATGGAGGTATAAACATGAAAGACGAAAAAATGCATCTCGTGTTGCACCCTGACTTCTTTAAACAGCTTAAAGTCAAAAAAATGTTGAGACTCCCTTATGGAGATAAATATCTCGTTATTTACATCAAGATGATGCTCTTGGCGGGTAAGAATGATGGTTATCTCAAATACGACTGCAAACAGGAAGAGTTTGTTGAATACCTCTCCTTAGACCTCGACGAGCCGATGAACACCGTAGCAGAGGTGCTGACGTTTCTTCTGACTAACGAGTTGGCAGAGACTCATGGGAAGACTGCTTACCTTAACGGAGCAACCTTCATAGGAGATGACATCTGTTCTAAGGAGACAGAGAATAAACAATAAGAAGGGGGCTGCTATTTTGGGCAAAAGATACTGGTGGCTTAAACTAAAAGAGGATTTCTTTCGCCAAGTTGAAATCAAGAAGCTGCGTAAGATTGCTGGCGGCGACACTTACACGGTTATTTACCTCAAGATGATGTTGTTGTCGTTGAAAAACGAAGGGCATATAGCCTACGACTGTCCGGAGAGCGAGTTCATAGAGAACTTGGCTTTGGATATCGACGAGGACGAGGAGAACGTATCGGTCACGGTGGCGTTTTTACGCAAACACAATCTGCTAGTAGAGTCCGATTTCGAGAGCGATATTTCTCTGCCGAAAGCAGCAGAGGCGATTGGCTCCGAAACCGCAGTAGCAGAGCGGGTTAGAAAGCATCGCGAGAAGATGAAAGCGTTACAATGTAACACCGCTGTAACAGACATGAAACAACTCGGTAACGTAGATATAGAGAAAGAGAAAGAGAGAGAGTTAGAGTTAGAGAAGAACAAGAACCAGAATACTGCTACCGTAGGTTTATCTAGTAACTACCGTGATTCGCTCAGCGAACATTCTCTTGTCGTTGTTGACAAGACCGATAACCCTTTTAGGTTTTGGAATTCCAACATGGGGGCCTTGACGGGGTATATCGCCGAGAAGATTCAAGCCATGGTTGCGGACTACAGTGAGCCTGTGGTGTTGGAGGCGATGCAGCGCTCGTTAGAGCAAGGCAAGCGCACCTTAGCGTATGTCGAGGGGTGTTGCAAGAATATCCACAGCGGCAACGACAGGCCGCGGAGGTCTAAGCAGGCGCAGAGCGGAGGTGGCGGCCGCGGCAACAGGGACTTGAAAGAAGTAGCTGCGGAGGTTGACGAGATTTTAGCACAGGGGGGTGCAGAAAGTGACGCTAAGCGAGACTTTGACGCTGCTGTTTGGGGCGTATGGGCGAGCGAATGACGCACAACAGATAGCAATATATCGCTTGATGTTGGCAGATGTGCCGCCGACATTGTTGATGCTGGCGGTCAAGAAGAGCATCAGAGAGTGCAAATTCTTGCCTAGCGTAGCAGAGCTGCTAGGGCAGTGCGAACTGCTCAATGATGCAGTAAACGAAGACCTGAGAGTCAAGGATTGGGACGAGGCGTGGGGAGAAATCCAGCGCCTTATGCAGTCAACACCGTGGGGGAAGCAGCCGCAGTTTAGCAGACCAGAAATAGCGCAGGCGGTCAACAGCTTCGGCTGGAACGAGTTGCAAAGAGTGCTGGCGGCTGATATGCCAGCGGTAAGAGCGCAGATGCGCAGGTTCTACGAAGACGCCTGCGCAAGAAGCAAAAAGCAAGCTAAGAACGAATACGCCCTAGGGAAAAACCCTGTCGGAATCCTCGGAGCATCAAAGCCGAAACCGAGGAAAAAGGCAAACGAGCTGACGAGTATCGGAACCGTAATGGGCAAATTCCTCCCAGACGCACGCCAGGGTGGCTAGATTCAATTTTAGAGAGTTACGAGTATAAAGTTACCTGCGGTACATATAAAAACGAATCTAGCCCACATTCCGCTCGTCTGAGCGGCATATACAATCTAAGGAGTGAACAAGGTGAAAATAGAGAACGTGATGTTTGATGCCAAAAACAGACCGTACTGCATTAAGTGCGGCAATGAAATCAGAAAGCTGGTACACGCTTACACGGTACACGAAAAGCGTGGGAATCTGTACGTTATGAGGTGCGGATGCTGCGGAGCGACGATGCTCGGCAGAGACAACGGTTACTACGACAAAAACCGCAAAAAATAATTTTAATAAAATTTATTAAAATTGGAAAAGCGGATAAAATAGAGAGAAAAAAACAGGGAGGCAAACATGGAAAGAGCTGCTACTGGTGTTAGAGATATTCATGGTGACATGATTTACACCGATGACATTCTGAAAATCAAAGGACAGTACACAGGAGAAATCTTTAGGCAGCATGAACGCTGGCTGGTGGCGGTGGAAACTTTGAGGTTCATGTTTCCGGTGACTATACTGCCGCTTGAAACAGCGGTGGGAATCTACAAGGCCGAGAGAAAGAAGGGTGACGAGGATGAATAAGAAAAAAGTAAAATTCCGCGAATATATGATTCACATGCTCCAAGAGGTTAGGGGGGGTGTCAGAGTTCGAGAGCGTTGGCTCAAGATTGTGTTTAGAGACAGGTACGCACTATCCAGACGCGAGCAGAGAAAAAGCAGAATCAGAGAAGGTATTGACCAACGAACCAGACGCGAGCAGAGAAAAAGGGCCGTTGGATACCTGCGTGAAAAACGCTACGAACTTGAGGTTTTTGAAAAGCAGATTCCTGCGCCGCCGAGAACCTATAAACATTACAGCACCTGCAGGATATGCAAGAGCACACATGTCGAGGCATATATCTCCAGCAACCGCTACTGCCCTAGTTGCGGAGAGATAATCATGCCGCATATGCCGTACTTGCCGAGGTACTGCGAAGTCTGTGGGCAGCGGCTCTGGTGGCCTCCAGAGGGCATTGTGATTGGCAATTGTTATTACAGGAGAAATGAGTGATGGACAGATTTTTAAGCCTCAAAGGCCGCTTTGAGATAGACGGACAAAGATTCGTCTTGTCGACCGTTGGGTTCAAGGGTTCATCCACGGAGATTGTCGCGGGCCTGCTGCCACCGTTCGAGACGATGCTTTTTGCGGTTAATGAAAAAGGCTATACCGACTATAACGACCTGTACTGTGAGCGCTACTACAGTGAAGAGGAGGCGATTCGACGGCACGGAGAGTTGCTCGAAAAGGCTGAAAGCGGAGAGAAGTTCTGGAAGGAGGGCGACGGAGAATGAAGGAGTTGGTTCGCAATATGCTGGCTACTATGGTTGGAATCTTGATAATTATTCTGATGATTGGGATTCCGTTTTTGACAGGCGTTATGCTGCTGATGCTTTTTTGGAGTTCGTTTGCGGGTTAAAGGAGGTTGAAGAGAGTGAAGTTTATATCTTATGACGGCAAATGGCCAAACCTTTGCAGTGGTGAGTTAATTGTCGAAAAAAATGGCAAGCAATATTCTATCCGAAGAGCATTAATTTCTGGTGGGCGCTGTGGATTCGGCCCTGATTGGGAAGAAGAGGTTGAGGAAGGCCCGTGGATTGTAAATGCAAGCAAACTCCCCGATGAGTTAAAGGGGGATGTTGCTGAGCTGGAAGAACTGGTTAACGCCAATGTCCCTCGGGGCTGCTGCGGAGGCTGTCTGTAATGAATAGACGTAAACGCCAGCGGTTGAAATATTACCGCTACTGCGTTAAGCAAGCACGCCAGCTGATGCGGCGTGAAGTTCTGAAATATAAATTGTGGCACGGCGTAGTAAAAATGTTTGACTTAACAAACGAAGAACGTGCTTTAGTGGTTAAGGAGGGTGGTAAACAATGACGAGTAAGAAGAGACAAGAATGGGAAGAAACACTCCCGAACCGTGAAAGGTACCTGCGTATCAATATACGCGCGTTCCGCAGCAGCATCAAGTTAGGGAAAATCCTCTTGAAGTACGTTGACGGTTACGCTAAGGATGAAATCAAGAAAAGAATCAATGCTGAAAACGCGACTATCCGCGCCATGAAGCACGAGCTGGAACGCAGAAAGGTTGCAAAGGTAAAGAAAAGCGCAACAGGTGAGTTTTATTGCAGCAACTGTTGCCAATTCGTACAACAATATGACAACTATTGTGCTGTCTGTGGCAGAAAACTGCGCTGGGGTGGGCATTACGGTCAGTAGAGGGGCTGGAGAGAATGAAAGCTTATGAGGTAGAAGTTATCGCAAAGATAACAGTTTATGCAGACGGCGCGCTGCAAGCGAAAGAGTGCGCCGTGCGCTTGGCGAAAGAGCGCGCTGATGAAGCGGCGTGGCTGACCTGTAAGGAAGCAAAGGGGGAAAACAAATGACATTAAAGCGTCAGGAATGGTGGCCTAGCCGTCAGAGATGGTGGGATAGCCTGCCGGAAACACAAAAATATTTGCGTAGAGAAATTTCGCGTTTGAAGCATGAAAGAAGCGAAGAAAAGCTTCATGCGAGTACCACATGGAGCGTTGTGGTTAAAAAAACCGCTTTAAAACGTATTAATTATTACACAGCTCATATCCGTGCTATCAAGAGTGAGCTTGACCGTAGAACAAAGATGGTATACACGGGGCACTATGAAGGAGTATCTCCGATTTATCGGTGCAAAAAGTGCGGCGGCGTAATTAAAGATGTTGGCCAGTGGTACTGCCCTTGGTGCGGACGCAAGATAAAGGAGTGGAAAGCATGAATAAATATCAAGAATACATTTTAAGTGTTTTGAGTGAGCGTACTTTACTGGAGCAGTTGGCCGAAGAAGCCGCCGAGTTGTCACAGGCAGCCTTGAAGCTCATCCGTGCGGCAGGGATGAGCAGCAATCTCACGCCGGTTAGCGAGCAGAAAGCGAAAGCCAACCTGCAAGAAGAAATCAGCGACGTGCTGGCAGTTATAAAGCTGCTTAAAGCTGCGGGTGTTGTGGAGTCCTTGAACTACGAGGACGACGAGAACCCTAAATGGAAACGCTGGGCTGAGCGGTTGGGCATGACGCAAGGTGACGAACTTGTAGAAGCCGCCAAATCCATAAAGATTGGATGCCTAAAGCGAAGATGTAACGAAGGATGTATTTTTTTTGATAGTTCTCTCTATGACTCTTGTAAGCTCACAAGACGTCCTTATGATTGGGAGGTCGGGGAAGATGAACCGTAAGCAAAAAGACAGGCACGAGTACAAAATGTATTGCAAAGGGCTGCGGTACGGCGCTAGGGACGAGGTTATAACCACGCCAGCCATCCGCGAGCTGATTGTCAACAAGAAAAAAATACGCAGACAGCAGATTTGGCGCTTGCGCGGCACCGAAGGATACCGTTTGCACATGGGTAGTGAAAGGAGAAATAGCAAATGACTCCAGAACGTAACCAATGGTGGGATAGCCTGACGCAACGTGAAAAGATGTTACGTGAACAGATTTTAGAGACCAAAGGGACAATCTCGAAGTCGAAGTTTGCGCTTCAACGTGGCCGTTTGACGGATGGCGATAAAGAATGGGTTATCTCCCGAATAAAAAAGAAAAAGGTCGTATTAACAGCTTTAAAGCATGAGCTTGACCGTACAACGGCGATTGTGTATGCGGGATATTATCAAGAGGCGTTCCCAACTTGTCGCTGCAAAAAGTGCGGCGGAATATTTTATTGTGCTGGACAGTCACACTGCTGTTGGTGTGGCAGAAAGATTGAGAGGCGGGAGTAAATGCTTATTAAGGTTAATAACAGACTGTGGGAAAATTTCAACTGTGTTAACAGTTTGCGGTTACAACGTTGTAAATTTGGTTTAGACAAGGACGTTTATATTGCTTATATTTGTGTCGACGGAAAAGAGATGGAATACAACAGATATGATTCTCGAGAAGGAGCGATAGAAGACATGAACGAACTATCCAGCAAAATCAATGCGGCGCAAGGCTTTAAAGCTAATGATGAAAATAGTGCAATGCAATATGTAGGTCATGGTGATGAACCAGGTATTAGCATTTATCGTTGCTCTCGTTGTAAAACTAATGTGCAAGCGTATGATTTGTATAACTATTGCCCTTATTGCGGACGCAAGGTAAAGGAGTGGAAATAATGATTGACTATAAAAAAGCAGAACAGGCGAAAAAGTTGCTAGATGAAAGCGGCGTAGATTATACACTTGCGTATGTTGACGAAAACAATGTAGTTATAGGGAATGTACAGGGTTCAGCTTTAAAGGCTACTGATTGCGCCATAGCTATAATGCAGGCTATCAAACGCGGCGATAAAGCGGCTGTTGCAACGCTGCGCGACAGACAATGAAAGCGTCAGCAATGATTTACAGAGATGACAAGAAAGGGTGTAACTAGGGGTGATAACATGGCTAAAAATTTAATTCCGCAAATCGCCCAAATGCTGGGTGTGGAGCTGGGCGAAGAGTTTAAAGTCAAAGGTGATGATGAAACGACCTATATTTTCACAGACGACGGATTGAAATTAACCTATGATGGCGGTATTGGAATAGTCGAAATATCTTCTGACGTAGCCTTTGCTGCCTTGGTGAAGGGCACTGACGAAATTGTGAAGCTACCGTGGAAGCCGAAGAAAGGCGATGTTTATTTTACCTTTGAGCTTTTGGGCGGTAAGTGGGTTGTTCGCTCGTTTTGGTGGGGCGGTTTTCCGAATGAGTATGCTTTACTTGACAAAGGCTGGGTTTACCGCACGTGCGAAGAAGCGGAAGCTGCCTTGCCTAAAGTGGCTGCTGAATTAGGAGTGGAGTATAAGCTGTAGGAGGCTTTAAATGAATTATGGCGATAAACATACAGAAGATAGTCTTAGCTCACGTTTAGGGCGCTTATACGGCATTGAGCGCGGCTTAGATTGCGGTCCGAATATCATAATGGACCAGTACTGGAAGGTGTGGGACGGCGGAGAACGGCAAGACCGATACAAATGGTACTATGAAGCAGACTTCTTGTACATCACTAAAAGCTATTATCTTTATGAGGTCGAAGTTAAAATCAGTATTTCTGATTTTAGAGCAGACCAAAAGAAAAATAAGTATCACGACCACCCAGACGTTAAAGGGTTGTATTATTTTATTCCGCAGGAGCTTTACAGCAAACATATAGACGAAATCAAGGCTACATGCAAGGAAAAAGGTGCAGGGTTAATCGTGGATGGTTGCCCCATCTCGACAGTTTTAAAGCCTAAAGTGCGTAAAGATGTTAAGCCGTTGAGTGATAACGGATATATTCATTACCTGCGACTGTTTGCCAAAAAGTGGGTGAGAGAGCGATGAAAACAGAAGGAAGGACGAAAACAACAGTTATTAGCTGTAGGCGTAGCAACCGCGTCTATTTAGTGACCGACCAAATCAAGGTAACAAAGCCTCGCAGGCAGTACTATACGGATGATTGGCGTTGGCAGATGGGGATTATAAAAGAGATTTTTGCAACATGTTGCACTTTTCCCTTCTGAAACTCCCTTGAAAAAGCTGTAGTTGGGGACAAAAAGTCCCTTGAAAAAGTTGAGGTGAAAATTATGAAAAGAACCATTGGCAATAAGCTAAACGACTACAAACATTTGAAACCGCCAGGAAGTGAATTCTTGCCACGCTTAGTAATGATTAGACGTGCCGTAAATGTTGTTTTTAGAAGAAATAGATATGCGTGGTGCAGTTTAAAAAAATTGTTTGTGCAAAGAATGAAAGCAAAGCACCCGGAAGCCGTCAAAAAATGGCCGAAAAATCGTAGACAGTAAGGAGGCAAAAAATGATTAAATATTACGATATAGAAGCTTTAAGTAACAGAGTTAGATATGCAATTCGCGGAACGTATTTGTTCGGCGAAGACCAAATAGTCGTAGAATACGTTATGTATATAAATGGCAGTATTTTTGGTAATGAAATTCTGCAATCTTTTACCAATGATGTGCCGGATTTTATAGACGACGCTTACATTTGTGTCAAAGGAGATTTAGAAATTGACATAGATGAGGAGTTCGGCAATGTTGAAGAAATTCGCGTCTTTAACAGCAATGGCAAAATAGTGTTCTGCTGCTATGATGCGGAGGTTTTACAGCAATACCTTGTAGGTGTTGAAATTGTCGGAGTTGAAAATCGGGGGTGAGGAAATGACAAATGAAAAATTAAACGTCCTGCTGTTCGCTTTCCGCTATGCCGTGCATAGAATCCCGACGCAGAGTCTGGCGGCTATCCAAAGTGAATTGGTGGAGAATCTCCATGAAATGCCGGATTGGATGTTGGAACAAATGGAACGCGACATTGACTGGAATTTTCAGTTAATGGAGATGCGCAGAGGCAAAGACGGCAAGGTTAAGTTTGATGATGACTGCGAATTCCAGAGAGACTTCCTAAATGCAGTTAAAGAACAACGTAAAAAGTTGAAGGAGGGCGAAAGCAGTGAACTTTAAGGAGCCAATGAGCTGCGGAAAGAAGATATTGAAATTCACGGTTTTAGGCGACCCCGTAGGTCAAGGGCGACCGAGGTTTACGACCATCGGCGGCCATGTAAAAGCCTACGACACAAAAGAGAGTCGCAACGAAAAAGCTGTTGTCCGACTCGCGGCGCAACAGGCTATGGAGAAGCAGGGCTGGACGTTCCCGTCGTCCGACATGCCTATCAAGGTCGAGATTATCAGTTATCGGAAAGCACCAAAAAGTGCGCAAAGATGGTTTAACGAAGCCGGATTACACGGCGACATTGTGCCGCTGACAAAGCCCGATACTGATAATATATCGAAGCTGTATCTGGATGCTATGAATAGCGTGGTTTATCCAGATGATAAGCAGGTTTACGATTTGCACATCTGCAAGGCATACAGTGAGCAACCGCGAACTGAGGTTGTTGTCACTGGCTATTATTTAAACTTAGGCGAGATAAAGGCTACGGCTAATACTCGCATCCGAATCAGAAAGGAGGCGGAAAAGAATGCCTAATAATTTAATTGAATGGCTATTGACTTTATTCATATTGCCGTTAGCGGTTTGGACATGGGTGAGCGTTGTTACGGCTCTACATAAAGAATGGAAGGAGTGGAAAAAATGAACGAACCAATTATTAGCCCATGGATTTTTTATTTAGCATATTTAGCTAAAATGTCGTTTGTACTTCTGATAGCTGCTGCGATAATTGTAGTGACATGCTCAGTAGCCATTAACGAAGCTAAAGCCGAGGTTTCGGCTCGGCGAGTTTCAGTAGAAGAACTTGGTTATCAGCTTCAGAAGTATAAGCGTTTACTTGAATTTTATCCAGCCCCGCATGAAGAGCATGAGGGGTACGAATTGCAAGTACAGGGACTCGCCAATAAACACAGTAAAGGTGTGGAGGAGCTTAAAAAAGCCACAGATAACCTTGAATGTGTAACCGCAAAGGTGCGGCAACGGGGTGCTTTAGCGGTAGTTATGGTTTGCTTGTGGGTGGCTATTCCTAGCGAAACCACTGTCTATCGAATGGTGGCGGCCCAGTATGTTACTCCGCACAATCTGCAAATTACGGGCGAGACCATTGAGACTGTGATTGATAAGGTCATCGAGAAGATACCAAAAGTGAAGGAGGATAAGTAATGGCTAGAAAGATTTTTCATGAAACCAAGATGCAGGGCGGCAATATCTACCGCCCGTGCAAAGGCAAAGAAAATGTGTTGGCGCTGCTGAAACAGAAACAGGCGCAGAAAGGATTGATGAAGAGATGAATAAGCAAGGTGTTTGTTTAGATGAAGTCTGTAAACCTATAAACGATGTTTGCAACCCTATACATGATGGGCTGCCGAGAGAAGAATTTATCAAATTCGTTTGCAGCACCTTCGATGAATTGAAAGAGCTGTTTGTGAAAAAGAACATGCAATATGGAAGTGAAAGCGGCTGCGAGCCTCTGCAAAATTTTGAACTTGGCGCAGCTATGCACAAATGTTCATTTCTGAGTAATGAAGATAGATACAAGCTCATGTATGAAGAAGCTAAAGCCTACGAGCGGAAGCATGTTGCGCATGTGATGGGTAATGATATTAACGCTTCTAAGGTCGAGGAATCGCTCAAAGACATAGCCGTATATTCCATAATTGAATTGTTCATGATTCATAAGCATAGACAACAAATGGAGGTGGAGCGTTAATGGATTGGGAGTTGTTGGTGGTTTTTGCCATGGGTGCTGGCCTTGGAAGTTGCTTGACGTTTGGTATTTTCTATGTCGTGATTGACACGTTCTTTGTCATAGAAGATGACGATGAAGATACCGAAGAAAGCAAAAACTGAGTTAAAACAAAAGAAAGAAGGGGCAGACTTGAATAAGGAGAAATACATGAGCAAGGAAGAATACCTTAGCTGGTTAAAAATAGGAATCCTTGCCGGAGAAGCTGACAAAGCCGCTGAAAGCACCAAGGACAAGGCGTGGCACAGAAAGCTCAAGTGTGTTGCGACATACTGTCAGAACATCATCGAGGAGCGTATTGCCTATCTTGACCGCAAACAACTTGAGAGCCTCAAGCGCCGCAGAAAGCAAACGGATTTGAAGCTCTGCACTAGCGTGCCAGTTAGAGCTAGAGATGGAGAGCCTAACATTACCGTTGAAACCGAGGACTTGTACGACCTCTTAGACCTTGCACTTAAAGCTTGTACATGTTGTGAGCAAGGCAAGTATGTCAAGGACTGCAAGTGGCGGAAGGTTTTTCATCGCATTGAAGTCGAGCCTATCCGCACAGCTCCTAAAGAGGGGGAGTGTGAGTTCCGTTTGGACAACGAACTGTACTTCTTAACTCCGCAGGAATACCGTATCGAAATGGCTAAGACTGCCAAGGAGAATGGTGTCAACGAGAAGGATGTACACATAACTACTGCTTTATAATTTTTCATGATAACGAAAGGGGAATATAAACATGAATCATTTTGTAGGTTTAGGTCGTTTAACTAGAGAACCGGAGGTAAATTACACTCAGAATGGCAAGGTGTACTGCAAGTTTACCGTTGCTATTGACAGACCGTTCCGTAAAGACCAGCCCAAAGAGGCCGATTTTATTCCTTGCGTAGCGTGGGGCAAGACCGCTGAAACCATTGGCAATTATCTCGCCAAAGGCAGCAAGATTCTGCTGGAAGGACGTATCAACACCGGCAGCTATACTGCCAAAGACGGCACTAAGAAATATACCACAGACGTACTAGTTGACCGCTTCGAGTTTGTCGACAGCAGAAATGGCGGCTCTGCCGGTGGTAACAATGCCGCTCAAGGCGGCTTTACTCAGCAGGCAAGCGGTGGCAACGGCGGCAAAAGTATGTCGTCGTTCGGGTACGAAATCGACCCCGAAGAAATTCCATTTTAAGGCGGTGAAGTGATATGCCAAACTTTAGCAAGCGCATTGTAAGCCCGCGCATGGAATATACTATTCCGGGCAGAGCGCTCACGCGAGGCGCTTCTAAAAGCCGTGGCCAATTAGCAGAGGGCGAGCATGATATTGTAGCCAAAGACGGCTGGAAAGCTCGCGCTGCATTCGCCACCAAAATGGCGATGCTGGAATACGGCTGGGAATACGACGAGGACGCGGCGTACTATGTGGTTCTCGTCATACGTGTCGGGCTGGGCAAGCTTAAACCGAGAAGCTATCGCTGGGAGCAGATTCGCCACGGCGAAATCCTGCCGCTACGCGAACCGAGCGTCGAACGCATTTTGAAGCTTTTCATGGACGCGCTGACAGGCGTGCTCTGGAAAAGAAAAGCACAAGTTATAGGCACAACAGTGCTCAGAAAGTATATAACTAAAGCAACAAAGGGAGAAGAAGGGGTGGAAGTTCTTATCGGGAAGCCGAGCAACTGGAAGGAGCTTAACCATGACCTTAGAAATGCTTGATAGCGAAGAGAAAAAAGCGAAGACCGACAGCGTTGTTGTCGACTTTCCTGTATCATCAGAGATTCTGAATCAGAGTGCACGAAGGAAATGGCGTGCGACTCGCAAGCCGCAGAGAGGCTTTGGCTTGGTGGAAAAAATGTTTTACTACTACGACCGCATTAAACGCGAGGTGGAAACCTGTCGCGAGGAGCAGGGTTATTACCAGAGCGGTGGCAAAACTGGCGGCGGAAGTAGCAATCATGCCTTCATATCTGACCCAACGGCGACGATTGCAATGAAACACTACCAACCACTAGCAAAGGTAATTATTAACGCTGAGAGGCTCGATGAAGAAGTCATAGCACAGCCCGAGAAGTGGCTGGCTGTTGTAGAGCAGACGCTATTCTTCTTCTCTGATGACGAGGACGAGCTGGTGAGTGAGGTACTACGCCGCAGGTTCTTTGAGAACGAACCGATGCGCCGGACACAGACCGAACTTGCCATTAGCGAGGATAAATATTACCGACTGCGTGATATTGGCATTGGATATGCCAGAGAGTGCGCGATTCAGCTTGGCTTAATAAAAGTTTTTTAGACAGCAAAAAAGCCCCTAGCATTTATATTTTGCTAAGGGCTTTTGCTGTTGCGTAGCTGGTCTAACTGTGCTATAATAAACAGGCAAGGCAGGCATTGAACTTCATAATACATTTACCACCTTTAAATGTTTTTTGCACATTCATCCTGCCTTCTTTTCTGTTCGTTGTTTTGTTGAGATTGAGAGTGAAAAAAGCCACCCGAAAGGGTGGCTTTTTGTATCAGCGAATCTCTTTACCGTTTTTGTCGTATTGACGTGGATTATCGTTCTCCCATGATTGGATAGCGTCTTTCGGTGCGGCGACAGCAATCACTTTTGCAATCTCTTCTGCTTTGCGGAAGCCTTTACCGCGACCGCCATACAGGTCGATGATTCTGCGCAGTTCAATGGCTAAAGGTTCGGTTGCTCTCTGCATAATTTCAAAAGCAATTTTCTCTTTTTCTGCTTCTTTCATTTTGGAGTTGTTGCCACCACGGAGTTCGGCAATGAACTTCTTTACTGCGATACGCTCAGCGTCAGTGAGTTTAAAAGATGTAACCTTTGCACCGTTTGGTAGTTCCTTCTTGCGTCCAGCACCTTCTCTGAAACCGCCTAATCGAGTGTTTTTTTCTGTGTTGTTCATATAAAATTCCTCCTTTTCATTGGGTGTTTTCGCGCACCTCTTCGTTTGATAAAATAATACCATATCAATACCGAAATGTCAAATATAAAATCATAAAAAATGAAAAAATAATACAAAAAACAAAAAAGCCCCGTGAAATTAATCACGGGGCTTTCGTTATTGACATACATAAACATTAACCTTGCCTAAATTGACATTATCCACGCTCCTTTGCCATTTTGCGGTCAGTAATACCGTATACGCCGAACAATAAAATCTTGTGCAGCCTGTTGTAGAGTGCTTGTTGGGGTTCAGTAGGGTAGACGAAAATTCCGTGGTTAACCATGCGCATGAGCTTCATGAGCTGACCGAAGCGCTTGTTGTTCTTGTTTTTCATAATCATTTACCACCTTTCATATATAATATCAATGATTGTTTTATTTAATCACTGCCACAACCGACGAGCCGAAGCTCGCAGGCTGTGAATAGATTAAATTAGCTCTTTGGCAGGCGACGAACCATTTGTGGCATGAGGCCTCGCTTGAGGTCTATACTGCCAGACATGGCGCCATCAAAGTAAACCTTGTCGGGAGTAATATTCACGACGCGAGGACTATAACAATGGCTGTCAGTGTCAAACACGAAAACTGTGTCGCCAACTTGCAGCTCTTCGGCAGCAACTTCTTCTGCGTCAAAAAACCCTTCGCCTAGACGCTCGCTTTCGGGCATTCTTTTGTCGATTTCCTTGAGCATATCATTGACGCTATAATCAGCGTAGCATTCACTATGCTCCAAATGCAAACGGCCAACAATTTCCCAATTTTCGATAACATAAGTGCCGTTGTCGTAGTTTGCGCAATCGAGATTCATTGCGCAGTCGATGCCGAGACTCAAGCCGCCGCCGAAGAAGTTGCCGATAACTTGGCAAAGCCTTGCCCATCCATAGCAGTCGGTATCCGGGGTACGGTACTGCTTCAACTCGCAATACTTCAAGAAAGCCTCAATGCAAGTTCTGCCTCCGTTCCAATGGAGGTACACTCCAATTTGATTCGGGTTGATTCTCCCGTCTGCGAGCATATCCTTTTTGTTTAAAATCACAGCTCTGTTACCCAATACAATTACCACCTTTCAAAAAAATTAAGTTTGAGTGTTCAATCACTCCTGCAAGACACCGACAAGTTGCCGATGCCCTGCAAATAGACTGAACTAATTGTTTTGCAGATACGCTTTTATGAGCATGTCCATGTCGTTGCGAGCTTCTGCTTCGTCAGCATAGTCAACGTAGTCGTAAATATTCTTTTCGACAATTCCGTGATATAGCCGATAACCTTTGCCGTTATCAAGCCGTGCGAGGTCGACGTATCTGCCTTCTCGCTCTAAAATCGGCTCTGATGGCTTGCAAGGGTTATAACACTCGCTCATGACTTGCCTAAAGTGATGCTCGATTATTTGAGAACGCATAATTTACTCCTCCGTACTTACAGAATCTCTAAACCTGCACAGAAACGAACGCCTTCATCTGAGTAGAACTGGGCGCCTGGAAACAGCAGGTCTCTGCGATGCCTATTGGCTTCTGCTACTATGCGGCTCACTACGTACATTACGCCTTCCGTGGTTGGCGGTAAGGATGTGGTTATACTGCCCACCTTGCGGTTCACACCGACTGTCCCAAGATAAAACACTGGAGCATAGTCGGTTTTTACTCGCGCTGGCTCACCTTCGCAGGCTGGCAGCGTGTGAAATTTGTTGTTGCAGTCTCTAATCACTACGTCGTGGTCACACAAATTAACTAGTTTAAAATCCATAATACATTACCACCTTTTAAAAATATTTTCGGGAGTTGTTAAGCTACCCCTCCAACGCCCTAAGCTCTGCGTAGGACGCTGGGTTTGCACTTAACCAACGAAGAACTTGTCGTTGAAAGTTTTGAATATCATGTAATGGTTACAAATATCGTCACCCAGATACGGCTCTACTTGTATACAGTAGTCGATGATAGCGTTCTCTTTTTGGGAAAAGCGTAGTTGATTTTCGATAAAACTCCTCATGCAAGCGTCGCCGGTGATATTGATGCGATATATACATATATCGGTGTCGCAAACGTCAGTGCCAGCGTAGTACTGGTCAACAACGACAAGTGATTTCGCTGCTTCAAGAACAGCAGTGAGAGCATGCCTTTTCTCTCGGGTGGCGTTGACATCTGGCCAACTGAATGTATAGGTTACACGAAACTTTACAGGGTTCTTGATTACCGAAAAGGCTTCCTCACTGACAAGGCCGCGCTTTTTACGGTGATATGCACCGTAGTTCGCTACAAGCTCTTGTGCTTTTTCAAGCGTCGGAGCTTTTTGCCTTTTAACAACGCACCTGGTGCCATGATAGCGCCCCGGCGCTTTCACCAATACACTGAATTCTTTTAACCATTCTTTTGACATATACATTCCACCTTTTTTGAAATATTTGGGAGTTTTAAGCTACCCCTGCAAGACACCACCGAAGTGATGCCCTGCGTTTGCGCTTAAACTTTTTGGTAGCGTACAGGCAGATAGCCGCCTTCATCGTATCCTTCATACCCGAAGTCGTCGTAACCGTCTTGCTCGTCGTCGATGCGGTCGATGATGTTATAGCCTGCTACCTTCGTTGTGCTATAAGGAAAATCGTAGGCTTCAAAGCTCACTTCACCACTTACGCCGTCGTCTACCATATCGAAAAGGATATTGTTGCACTCTAATGCCTCTTTAACGCTGGCAGCGGCTTTTTGGGGTTCGTCATCGCCTATATCAAGTGCAATCCAGCTTACAGAAGGACTCGTGCGACAGCTTTTAGGCCAGCGGTAATAGCCGTAACCCCAATCTTTGTAGGACGTGTTGGAGTAGTAGACTCCTTTGTCTTCTACCCAATCGCCTAACATAATTGTCGGAGCGTTTGCGCGCATAATCAGCAGAAGAGACGCGGCGAAAGTCTCTAACAAGTCTTGTACGCACTCTTTGTCAATCTGCTTTTGCAACGGATAGAGGTATTTTGCCGCAAACACCATAGTGTCGCTGCAAATAGCCTTCATGCCATTTTTAGGCGTGCACTGACGAATAACACCGTTATGCATCAATGCCATGTAGCACTTATCAACGGCCTTCTTCATCATGTCTGTTTTAGGACGGACGGGGAATGGATGGCAGCAGCCTTTTGAGATTTTGCCAGAAGTCGCGATACGGCAGTGTATTGCCTTCTCACATTCAACGGGAATTTTTCTCCAGGCTTTCAGTAAGCTTTCCACATCCATGAAACCCTTACGAATTTCGACGTTTGTGCTGCCAAACGGCTTCCACATGATGCCCGCACCGTCGGGGTTGCCCTCGAACATTGTGCGAATAACATGCTCCTCGATTTCGATTCCTTGTTTAGCGTACGCAATAATACACATATACATTCCACCTTTTTTGAAATATTTGGGAGTTTTAAGCTACCCCTGCAAGACACCACCGAAGTGATGCCCTGCGTTTGCGCTTAAATTACTGGATGTTGTGACGCTTCAGATAACTGAGAAACTCGGTATAACCGCGTTGTTTCGCTACGCGACGGAACCATTTCAAGCTAATCTTGCAAGCTGTGTCCAAACGGCTGTGCTTGATAGCATCAGCATACATTTGGATAAGTTGCAATGTTGCCTTGAAAGTTTCGGGGTTCAACGTGCCACGGTTGAAGCGGAATTCGATTGTAGAATTGCCTCTGAAGTTAAGAGCATGATAATGGTCACGCATTTTATGGCGCATCTCTTCCAGAGTCGCCATAGCGTCACGCTCGGGAAGCTTGTCCAATACGTCGGGGACGCCGGTTTTGAACTCCTCGGGGTAGAACGGCTCCACATTTACTGTGGGGAATTCACAGTATTCAAAATTGTCACGGCGGCTGAATTCTTTAAGCCAAGCCTTGTTATTCACAAGGATGATGCAAGCATTATTCTCGGGATTCTCGAAAGCATCCAGAAAATAAGTGCGGTCAACATGTACATGCAAGCCGCAAGTTCCTGCGTCGTAGCTGGTGTAACCCAGCTCAACGGCCTCTTTCATCAAATCGTCGATACCGTAATGGTTCAGATGATAGTCAAGTGTTGCGGTAGAGCTGATAAGCTCGAAACCGTGGTTCAAACTACCGTCCTGTTCGCAGACGATGGATTCGTCCACGTCGTAACCTGCGGCGTTGACAATGCACTCTGCATCGTATGCCGTCTGCTTGCTCCAGTAGTCACGGTCAATTTCCAGTTCCCAGCCCATGAAGAGATGGTCACGGCGGTCGCGAATATTGCCGATACCACCATGCCAGTTCAACGGGCGAATACCGCTGTGGTAGTTGTGGATGACGTCCCCGCCGTCTTCTGGGAGGCAGTGCTCGCAATAGCAGCAGTCGTCAATATCGCTGTAGTATTGGTCATCCTCTGAGAGGATTTCATTACAGTCTTCACAGCGGCGGTAATTCCCTTCATCGAAGCATGTATCGCAGAGGCAATGCCCTGCGTCATCCTCGTTTACGTCTTGTCTGTAGCGGAAATAGCGCTCGCAGTCGTCGCAACGGTGTGCGTCTTCTGTGGCGCACTCCTTGCACCACAGTGCAAAGTCAGCTCTATCCATGTCAGCGTCGTCATATACTGCGATGGCGTCGTCGATATATTCAACTTTGCCACAATGAGGGCAAACGAAGAAGTCATAATCGAAGCAAGACTCACAGTACAGCTCGCCGTCAGCGCCTTCTTTTGCGTCGTCACGGGGAATCAGCTCATCGCAGCAATTGCATTCAACGTATTCACGTTCAACGCAATCTTGACATACGTGGTAATGGTCGCATGTTTCAACAGCTTCGCTCACGGGGATAAGACTACCGCAAACTTCACAAAATACTGTGTTTACCATCTTTTCAGCGCATTCGCGTTCAACATCTTTAGCATTTTCCATATCCATAGTACAATTCCACCTTTTGATTAGTCGGTTGGTAGTTGGGTAATACCGCCGTATACTACCATTTACAGCGGTAGAGTAGTCTTTTGACACACTCTACAAACGCCCGAACTGTGTCAGACGCTTGCCATAGCGTCAAAACGTCGCCATGAAGAGAACGGCAAGAAGCGCAAGCATGGTTAAGATTTCCATGCAATCTTCATCTTGCTTCACGTTGCGTTCCCATAACGCCTGTATTTTTGCGTCACGGTAACGCTTGCTTTTAATTCCCATAATCATTTACCACCTTTTTTGAAAATTTTAGGCAACTTTGTTAAGCTACCATGGCAAGACGTCAACGGGTGGCGTCTTGCGTAGGCGCTCAAATTAGCAATTTGGCGCAGACGCTTCGACTTGATAAGTCAAAGCCGACATAGTGCGCAAATTGCGCGATTGGTAAGCGGTGCTTTTCTGCTAACTTTACCACGCTTATTTGTTCAAAGCGTGTAAGTTGTTTGCTACCGATGAAGTAAGCGTGTGTCACGGCGGAGCCGTGCAAGTGTGTTTCCAGCACCAGCCCGCTCTTCAATTTCAACCTTTTCTTTACCATTTTGCTACCTGCCTTTTCTTAACATTGGGGTATATCCACCTTTAAACGCCCGACAAATTGTTATGCGTAGAGAGCTTTAAAGAACTCTCTATCTGTTAGCGTGCCAGTCTTTTCGCTAGGCGAAAATTCTGTAGTTATGGAGGAACGATAGTACTTGCGGATAAGTACAACGCCTTTGCTTTCCTCTTTGGGCTTTACCGCTTTTCCCTTTTCGGCACGGTAATAGCCTTTTTTAGAGTCCAGGCGTTTAGTTTCGCCTTTTCTCAAATCTGCCTGCTCGCAGCGCCACTTGTATTCGTCAGCTTGTGTCCATCTTTTCATAAAATCACCTACTTCAAATAATGAAGTCGGGCGTTTAAAGGTGGAGGGAACGTCGTGCCTGCCTGCCAGCCTGTAAACTTGCGTAAACAAGCCAGTAGGCAAGCGTTTTGTTCCCCACCCATTCCAAAAGGTGGTGGAAAATGTATTTGCATGTCAGCTTTTATCACGGCACACTACAATATTGATTTCCGTCAACGTACCCTTCTCCCTTGATGATTTCAACTACGTGACTTTCCCTGCTAGGCGGAATAGGATTTACCCTATTTCCGAAATACTATCCGTCGTGCCGTCATTACGGCAGGTACTCGCTTCTGTCCCTATCCCGGCGCCACTCACGCAATTGCAAGCGTTAACCAGGTAGTGCGGTACATCTCTGGCTCTTAACACGGTAAGCGTGCTAAAAAGCTGATTGAGTTTTCAGGCACTCAATTTGCCCTGCTATGTAATTTTTAAGGTTCTTTTGGGGTTCGGAAATTCCCGTCCTAGGGTTCGGGGAATTTCGGGGATTCGCCCTTTCTAGGATTCGGGGCGGTTCCTTGCCTATATTATACAGAATATTCCGATATTTGTATTTTTTCGCAGGTACTCAAAAAACGAAAAATTTTTGCTTATCCGCACGATAAGCAACGGCAAAGTCGTGGTATAATGGTAACAGTGATAAGCAGGGCTTTAAAGAACCGTATCATTATAAATGGTAATGGTTAGAAGTTGCTTACATCATTATTATGTAAGCAACGATATGAGTAATGTAGATTATGGTAATGTTGATTGAGTAAAGGCTAATAGGTATATCAATCATGGCTATAATGGTATATTCTTATAGCTTTATAGGGTGTTATCCCCTCTAAAACAAGGGTAATAGGGCATAATTTAACATAAGATGTATTATCGGACGTAGATTTTACCCTATATTTTAGGGGTATACCCATACCCCACCCTGCCTGGTGTAAGTACCTAGCCTAGAGTCGCCTTTATCCAACACCCTATATCTAGTCAGCTTAAAAATAAAGCTTAGATATATATATCAAGGTGCTAGTGCATTAACAATACTACACACCACACTAACTATTTACCCTATAAAACATACCCCCTATACCGGGTACCCCTAATTTTTAAGTACCTAGACTTAGAGGTGGTCATACACAAGCTTATTTTGCACTGTAAGAAATTGCAGTGCTTTTTTAGTTTCGAGGTGAAGACATGAATAAAATACGCATTTTGGGAGTCGACTACGATGTTCGTATAGAGGACGTTGTTCTGCTAGAAGGTCAAGCCTGCTATGGTTGTATAGAGCATAATGACGCTGTGATACGATTGCAGAGTGGCAATACTCCACAGAAACAGACAGAAACTGTCATTCATGAAATTCTGCATGGAATCATCCATGGCTTTGACCCTGTTGGGCAGTTAGGGATGAGCAATGAAGTCGAAGAACGTGTTGTAAGAACATTAGGCCGTGGACTATACCAAGTCATCAAAGATAACGGTACGGAATTTCTGCAAGACAAACATTGGGCAGATAGCGATAAATAATTGCTATATGCTTTTTTATTGCTTTAAAAGCTCTATGCCGTCAGGGTTAGCATATCAACCTCCGTATGCTAGGCGTAGGGCTTTTAATTTATACACGGAGGGAGGAGGAAGCCTATGAGTGATATTTTTTGTGCTGGAGGGCATGTAACGGCGTTATATCCCACTCCGGACAGCATGAAACGAAAGATTGATGAGTATTTTGATTACTGCTTGAGAATCACTTATGACCGAGACGGGAATGAGAAAATCAAGGAGTTCAAGGTGCCGACATATAGCGGTCTTGCAAGGTATCTGGGTTTCCAGACGCGTAGACAGATGCTGGAGTATGCTGATAAGCGTGATGAAGCTTTCGGCGCTGTCGTAGCAGACGGATGCTTAAGACTTGAGGATTATCTTGAGGGCAAGCTGGTTTATTCCAAAGCTCCTGCCGGTATTGCTTTGTCTTTGAAGAACAATGCTGGTTGGGAGGAAAAGACCACAAAGCAGCTCACGGCCGACAACGGTATGCCGATTGCGTTTGCGTGGAAGGGTGATACCATCAACACGAGCGCAACGGAGAGCGAGCTGCCAAAAGAGCTTGCTGAGAAGCCTGCTGAGGTCGTGGAAGAGCCTGCTGCGCAGCCTAGCGGTTATAAGATTGAGATGCCTGCTGGTTTCTCCTTCGTAGAGGAGGATGACAATGGCAATAGCGAGTAATGTAATCGAGATAGACTATGTGCCAAGACCATTCTGGAGAGATATACTGCATCCAGCTCTAGAACAGTACAGGTTCTCTGTAATCGTTGCTCACAGACGTTTTGGCAAGTCGGTTGGCAGCATTAATCACATCATCAAGAAAGCTGTCACCATGACGAAATACGAAGCTCCTAACTATGCTTATCTTGCTCCGTTCTTGAAGCAGGCCAAGATGATTGCGTGGGATTATCTCAAGCGATATACTGCGGCGATACCGGGACGCAAGATTAACGAGAGTGAGCTTTATGTAGAGCTGCCGAGCTTTCACCCGAATGTGCGTGGCGCAAGAATTTACATTATCGGTGCTGACCGTCCAGACGGCCTTCGTGGTACGTACTGGGACGGTGTAGTAATAGATGAATATGCCCAGATACGTAAGGAGCTGTGGGGTGAGGTTATCAGACCTGCCTTGTCAGACCGTCGTGGCTGGGCTGTTTTTATTGGTACTCCTAAAGGCCAGAACCAGTTCTACGACATTTACTTGAAGGCGAAGAAGAATAATTCTTGGTTCACATGCTTGTATGATGTTGACCAGACTGGCATCATTCCGGCGGAAGAGCTGGAAGAGATGAAGCGTGAGATGACTCCTGCCGAGATTCGACAAGAGCTTTACTGCGACTTTGCTGCAAATGCTTCCAACAAGCTTATTTCTCTCGATTCCATCAACGAGGCAATGAGCAGGGAGCTGTCTGAGGCTGAGTATAAAGACTTGCCGAAGATTCTGGGCGTGGACGTTGCGCGTTTCGGTGATGACCGCAGTGTAATGATACGCAGACAGGGACTAAAGGTCTGGGAGCCAAAGACAAGAAAAGAGGTCGACAACATGACTTTTGCCGGTATGTTAGCGCAAGAGATTGACGACTGGATGCCAGACGTTGTGTTCATTGATGCAGGCCGTGGCGAAGGTGTTATTGACCGCCTGCGGCAATTAGGCTATAAGCAGGTCATTGAGGTTCCGTTTGGCGGCAAGGCTATCCTAGACACTCGCTACGTCAATAAGCGTGCAGAGATGTGGGATAGCTGCCGACAATGGCTCGAACAGGGCGGCGATTTGCCGTACATGCCGGAGCTGAGACAGGAGCTTTCGATGCCGGAGTACAGTTTTGACGGCTTAAACCGTATCAAGCTTGAATCGAAGGAGAGCATCAAGGATAAGACAGGCTATTCACCCGACTTGGCGGACGCATTGTGTCTGACCTTTGCTTTTCCTGTTAATAATACGAGACGAAATGCCTTTATGCGTGCTAAGAAGCTTGGTTTGACGCGTAAATATGGCAAGATGTGATGGAGGTACAAACATGAAAAAGTTATTCGTTTCTTGCCCTATGAATGGGAAAACTTTTGAAGAAATTGTAGAAGTAAGAAAAGAAGCAATCAAGTTAATGAAAGAGAAATTCCCAAACGAAGAATTTGAGATGCTGAAAACTTTCTTTGATTTTGAAGAAGGTACGCATCCTTTAAAGTATATGGCTGAATCTATCCGAATGTTGGCTGATGCTGATGTTGCTTACTTTACAGCAGACTGGGAGGAGGCTCGTGGTTGCAAAATTGAACGTGAATGTGCAGTGGCGTATGGCATTCAAATTATTGACGAATATCCGGAGGTATAAACAATGCTTTTATATCCAGTAGATGATATTAAGACAACGAAGCTGTCGGCAACAAAGGCTGTTGTGGCAGCAAGTCCGGAGGTCGCTGCATTGCAGCGTACAGGCCGCCACGGAATCGCTATTACGGCTGGCGAGAGCACCGTGTATATCGGCGGCAAGGACGTTACTGCGGCCACGGGCATGGCTGTTCCTGCTGGCACGACTACTATTTTGCCGGTGACAACGACAAACGTTGATAACTTATACGTTATTGGCGGCGACTGCGTGCTGACGGAATTTTTCTAAGGCGGTGATGTTGCATGGCTGATTTAAATGATAAGCTGGCGCAGGCTGCGGACAGCGAGGTTCACCGTTCCTCGTGGCAGGCGACTAACCCGGACTTTGGCATGAATAAGGCTGCGGTTGGCACCATGACAGGCGGAGCGCTTCCGCAGCAGCCACAAACCGGTATGCCGAATCCGCAGGCAGCTATGGGTGCGCAAGACCCTCTGGAGATGCTCAAAATGTCCAGCACGCCGAGCCAAGAGCCGCTTTCGCTGGATAGTATTACCGAGGCGCAGAAAGAAAAGATTATGAAGTCTTTCCGAGAGTGCCGTAATATCGCTAACACGCAATATACCGAGGTCGTGGAACCGCGAATCCTGCATCGCCGTGATGTTTATCAAGGCACGGCAGAGTATTATGACAAGAAATTCCCTATCTTATCCCAGACCTCTCGCTGGGTTTCCAAGGACGTAAAGACTTCCTGCAACTGGATTCTGACCGGCATGATGGAGGCTTTCTGCGGCGCAGATGCTCCGCTTTCTGTCAAAGGCGTAAACGTCGATGATGATGAAGTTGCTTCTAAGGTGCAGGAGCTTGTACGCTACCAGCTTGAAAAAAAGAATGACTGGTATCACTTCTGCCAAGCTGCATTGCGCTGCGCGTTAAGCGAGAACTTCGCGGTAGCGAAGGTCTGGTGGAAGCACGAAGAAAAGCGCGTAAAGATGGAGTTTCTGCTAGGTTTGCAAGACTGGGAACAGATTATAGCTCTGATGGAAGGCACAGGTACAGGCAAAATCCAAAATTTAGAATTTACCGAGCTGGACGACGTGGATGACTTTGTGAAGTGTACCTACGAAGAAGTCAAGGTTACTGCAAATCATCCTGTTATTGAGTATGTGCCGTCGAGCGAACTGCGCTATACGCCAGATGCTCCGAATTTGCAGGACTGCAAGTTTGTTGCGCACCGTAAGATTGTGCGCGGCAGCTATCTGAAACAGCGCGAAATGGACGGCGTTTATAAAAATATCGACAAAGCACTGGAAGAATACGACCCCGGTGATACCAGCTCCACGATGCTTGACCGCTCTAATGACGTTGACAGGGCGGACAGCTTCAAGCGACCGAGCGACGAAGATAACGCGTCGAAAGAAGTAGAGCTTTACGAGGCATATTTGCAGGTTGACTGGAACAACGATGGCATCTACGAAAACGTCATTGTTCACGCTGTGGGAGATGAGCCAATCCGCATTTCCGAGAACGATTATGGCTTCCCACCGTTCTTTATTTGCTCTGCGGAATACGACCCGAATGCCGTATTCAATCGCGACAGCTCTACTGACATGCTGGAGCAACAACAGGATTTGAAGACTGCTGTGATGCGCCAGATTATCACGAATGTAGCAAAGAACAATGCTCCTCGCGTCTTCGTCAACGAGCGTATGGTGGATATGGATGCGCTGCTGGAAGGGGATGAGATTATTCCGACGCAGGGCGACCCCGGAACTGCTGTGCTTACGCCGCCGAGCTTGCCGCTTGCAGGTCTGACGATGGACGTTATCAACTATGCGCAGAATGAAATTGAAAGTCAGTCTGGTAGTACAAGATACAATCAAGGACTTGATTCTAACTCGCTAAACCAAACGGCGACGGGCATTACTTCAATCCTCGGGATGGCAGAGAAGCGCAACAAGATGGTTGCACGTTCTATCGCAGAACGTTTCTTCATCCCGATTTATAAGTTTGTCATTCTGCTGAACCAGAAATATCTGGAAGATGAGCAGATGATTCGATTGACTAACAAAACTCTCTCTATTCGCAAGGAAGATTTGGACATTGACTATGATTTAATTGTTAATGTCGGGCAGGGTGCAGGCACAAGGGAAGCGCAGATTCAGTATTTGATGCTTGTCTTGAACCAGATTTATCCGCAGCTTGCCTCCCAAGGCATCGTCAACGCAAAGAGCTGGTACAACCTCGTCGTGAAACTGCTCGAAGCGCTCGGCTTGCGTGATGTTTCTCAATATCTGCTTGACCCAGAATCTCCGGAAGCGCAACAACAGGCTATGGCCGCACAGCAGGCAGCAGCACAGGCACAGGCCGAAGCTCTGCAAAACAGCTTGCAGCTTGCTATTGCTAAATCTTCTGTTCCGCGCGTTAACCTCAGTCTTGAAAACCTGCCGCCAGATGCGCAGCGTGAATATCTCAAAGAGAAGCTGGGTATTGACACTACCGAGAGAGCGATTGCTGAACACGAGGTGCTTATAAAAAATGATTAAACGAAACGAAAGACAAATCCGTAATATCGCTTCTCGCATTACTGTCCTGCAACAGATTGTTGTTGACGGGCAGGACGCTGAGGCGGTTTATAAATATGCGTTTGCGATGAAGAAAGAGGCCGATGCAAAGATGCTGGAAGCAGCACGTTCTGGCGGCGATATTGAGCAGCAGCGCAGTGATTATAGAGCGGTCTGCCGGTTGGTAGAAATGCTCGAACATGCTGCCTACATGGGTAAGCAAAAAGACAAAGTTCTGACCGAAATTACAGGCCAGAGCTAATTTTTTAGGAGGTAAAAACCATGGATGAAGGTATCGTAACAAATACTGCTAACGAAGCCCCGTCTGCGGCTCCTGTGGACTCTCAGAGCGTCGAAACTTACGATGCTAGCACAAACACTGGCGCAGGCGAAGAAAGCTCCGTAGAAGCCAACAGAGAGCCTAGCAGCGACGGCGAATCCGACAACGACTTGGGCGGTATGCGCTTTGAGGGCGACACAGGACGCTATCAGCTTGTAGAGGATGCTAACGGAAAGCGCTCCTTGAAGTTTGTTCCAGACGACAACTCTGCTAATGACGAAACGGGCAACGAGCCGAGTGAAGGTGAAACTGGTGAACCAGATGTAGGCGAAGAGACTGTTTCCAATATTGCAGAGCAAGCTTATGAGCAGATGCAGCAGCCTGTCGAGAAGTATTCGCTCGAAGAATTGACCGCGGCTATCAGCGCAGGCAACATCGACGAGCGTCGTGTGCCCGACGAGTATAGGGCGCAGGTCGCAAGCATTAAAATCCAGCAGGCGCAAGCCCAGTACAATGCGCAGGTTGAAGCCAAAAAGAAGCAAGAGCAAGAGCTTCTGGCACAACAACAGCTTTCGCCAGAGCAGCAACGCGCGCAACAGCAGCAGTTCCTTATGAATCTGGAGCAGGAAGCCAGCATGAGAGCTGCACATGATGCAGGTTTGAGCAACGATGAGCTTGAGAATATCAGCCTTATGGATGATGACGACCCGCGCGTAATCAACTATAAGCTTGCGAAGCAGTGGCATCGTGATGACATTGTCCGTACTTTGCAAAATAAATACGCCGAAGAAAGCGCGGCTCGCCAGAAGCGAGCTGAGGTATACGGCGGTATCAACGAGTTCGTAACCGAAGCAAAGCGAACCGAGCCAAATTTCGACGCTATTGACAAGTTTATGGTACAACGCGTCAACGAGCTGCCTTACAAAGAAGCATCTGAACTTATCCCTATTTTTGATGCTCTTAACAAAGGCACTATTACCGAGCCGCAGGCTGTGAAACTGCGTATGTATTATGAGCGCAGTCGCAAGGAATACTACGCTCGAAAAAATAAGCTGTCTACTACTCCGAAGCGAGCAGCTAGGCCTCCAGTAACCGAGCGAGCCGGTGACGGCGCAACCGTGACGAAAAAATACGTCCCGGATTATCAAGCTTTGCGTAACGCCACCCAACGCGAACGTGTACAATGGATGGCTGATTTCTTAAAGCAGAACCAGAAATAAAAATCTCTAGGCTTTCCCCGAGGCTGAAAGATTTTTGTTAATAAACTTTTTTAAACAATGAGGTGAAATTTTAATGGCAATCAAAGACATTAACCGTAATCTTGGCCCTTCTGTTTCCCAATCTCATACCACGGAAGCTATTGGCCATGCGGAGGATATGAGTGAAGTTATCACCAACATCTCTCCCGAAGAAACCAAATTCTTATCCATGCTGCCTTCTGAAAACTCCGAGACTCTGTTCTTTGAGTGGATGAGCGAGCATCTGAATCCCCCGAAAGTAAACGCCCATCTGGAAGACGAGGAATACACTGCGGAAAAGGGCGGCTCTCTGCAGGGCTTGCAGAACCACAACCAGTATTTCGTAAACACTCTGAAAGTTACCGAAGCGCAGCGCAAGGTATCCAAGGTGTATCGCGAAAAGGACGAGCTGGCTCGCTTGATGACTAACCGCATGAAGGAACATGCTCATGATATTGAGTATGCTATTGTGTCCAACACTATCAGTCGTGCGGAAAGCGGCACAACCCCGGCCATGACGGGCGGTATTCCGTACTTCATGAAGGAAGAGACTCTGGATGTTACCGTCTCCACCACCGACGGCGTAATTACTGCCAGCGCAGCTCATGACATGAAGACCGGTGACTTCGTGTACTTCGATGCAACCACTATGCCGACTGGTTTAAAAACCAAGACGATTTACTACATCCGTCTCGACGATACTACTCCGGCAACAAAATTCACTCTGTATAACACCCTCAAGGGCGCTATCGAGAAAATTGATGCCGAACAGGTTAAGCCTTCTGCTGCCGGCACTGCTGTAAAGATTATCAAGAATAACGTAATCTCCCTCGGCGGCGCTGCTGACTATACTCTGGACGATTTAAATACCGTCATGGAAATGGTTTACAACCGTGGCGGTAATCCGACCAAGGCTTATATGTCCCCTGCGAAGAAGCGTAAATTCAGCCAATTGGTAACTGCTTCTACGACCATCAACCGCGACATGACCAAAGGCCGCAAACTGGAGCTGGTAGCCGACGTTATCCAGACCGACTACGGTACTCTGACCGCAGAGTCTCACCGTATGCTCCCGGACAGCAGCATCTTCATCATGGATACTGACTACATGCTGTTGAAATGGTTCCAAAAGACTCGCACCTTCGACCTGCCTAAGACTGGTACGTCCGACGCAAAGCGTATTGAGTCCTGGCTCGGTCTGAAAATCACCGCTCCTCGTGCTTCCGGCGCTATCTTAGGTATCAAGCGCTAGTCTAACCTAGTCGATTTCGACCACTTTAAACCCCTCGGTTTCGAGGGGTTTTCTTATATGCTGGCATAGCACAACAGGCAGTGCAGAGCTTTCGTAAAGCTAAGGTTGCAGGTTCGATTCCTGCTGTCAGCTCCATAATATGCTGGGCTGATGTAATGGCAACATGGTCGCTTTGTAAGCGTCTCATACGAGTTCGAGTCTCGTACCCAGCTCCAGTTAAAAATAAACAATAACGGAGGTGCTATCAGTGCTTGTAAAGCAAGATACTTTTATCGACGAGAAGAATCGTTTTCACGTCGTAAACAAATACGACCACAGTGTCGGTGCAGAAGTTGCACGCATGATTGAAAAAGAGGGCGGCGGCAGAGGCACCCTCGGCAGAAACGGTGCAGAGTTCCGCTCTATGGGCGTTATTCCCTGCGAGATGTTCATGTACGACCCTTGGCTCATCGAGGCGCAGAAAGCGCAGCGAGCAGGCGACATGGGCGAATATACAAAGCTGATGCAGAAGTTCTTCGAGGTTCACAGAGAGTTCGCTCCGCTTATCCCGAAGAAATATTTTTGAGGTGAGAAGCTATGGCGGATTTTACAGACCGTTATAATACTAAACTGTCAGAGTCAGATGAGAAATTGTATCAGCTATGGCTTAAAACTCTGCCGCAGGAACAGCGAAATACTTATGATTACGATATGCGCGGTGCTTGGCAAGCTGGCGAAGGACAAGGGAACAACGGACATTTTACCGATAGGTTTAAAAAGCCGAATCATCCTACGTTCAGCAGCGAGAGTATTTACAACGGAGTCGACGGGCAATATGGCGGCGAGTGGTTCAACATCTCTGGGCGTGACGTATTTGTTCCTTCGGAAACCAATATGGCGCAGAATGATTCCGAATGGCTGCGGAAGTATTTTGCAGAAGTAGAGCCGAGCGCCCTTCTAATGAATCTTAATGATATTTTGAAAGTGTAGGTGACTGATTATGGCAATCGAAGTTTCTAAACTTATCCGCAAAATCCGCTTAAAGGCCGTGGATTTTGACGAAATCAAATATACCGATTACCAGATTATCAATGCTATCAACGATGTTATCGACTATCTGAACGCATCCTACGCGCTTCGTAACAGTGACTTTTTGGAGAAGATTAAGGAATACCACCTTAGTACCGAAGAACTTAACAGCGGCGTTAGCTTGCCCTTCGATTTCGTGACATTGGTAGGGGTAAACGATTGCGAGCATGGCTTCCCACTTAGAGTAGTTGCTTCAACGAAGCCGCCGGTGTTTGACGAGTACAAAATTGTGGGCAACAAAATCTTTTCCGGTTTACCAGATTTTACAATTACATACCGCAAGAAAATCGAGGAAATTGAAACAGAGAAGGACGAGATTGACCTGCCCGCAGTCTTTGAACAGCTTATCAGAAACTTTGCTTTTTCTGTGCTGACAGACGGCGAGGATGGTATGCTGCAAGCTATTGAGCAGGCGGTAGAGGCTATCGTTCCTGCAAGGCGTTATACTCATGCTCGTATCAAGATGCCGTTTATGGTATAGAAGGGAGGGCGCAAATGCTAGTAAGTACAGTGATTCAAGATATTCGCAACCGTATCAATGACAAAGAGGCGATTGGTGATTTTGACAACGACGATATTGTAAGCTATATCAACCAAGCTATTAACTATATCGGTTTATATTTTGTGACCGCCCAGAACCCGTTGGCGATTAAAGATATTGAGGTAGCAGACGGCGATTTGGTGCCAGACGACTATATCAAATTCTGCGGCATTTCGCCCATTAGAGTTACTGGCAAAACCATTAAATTTCTCGAAAGCAACAAAGGAAAAATGGCGTTGCGGTATTTCTTCAAGCCGCCAAATATTACAGGTGTAGACGGAGAAGAAATGCCATATAACGACGCACTGACCAATAACGTAATTGTTAACGCTACGGTGCTGCTCTTGTTGAATCAGCAGAGGCTCAACGTGGCGCAAGACCAATCCCTCAGCACATCGCTCATGGATATGGTTAACAGTGCATTCGGAGTACAAGCGTAGGTGATGAGATGTGAATGCGGAAGATATTAAAAACATACTGCGCAACATCCCCAATTCCGTCTCCGGCGACGGCAAAACTTTCGTTGCAGCGCTGAAAAATTATCTCGCGAAGTACGGATTAGTTACTGATGAGAAGATAGACAGCGCACTTGAAGAGCTGACGAAGAAGCCAAACCACGTAACCAATATCACATTGCTGGAGCTGCACGCTATCACTGACGGAGTGCGCAGTAATAACATTCAAATTAACTGGGACATGACGCCCGTCAACGATTACGCTAAAGCCGAGGTGTGGTATACGCGTGCCGCTGACAGCTCATGGGAAAAGGCTGGCGAGGCGAATGGCACGCAGTACGTAATGCAAGGTGCGACGGCTGGCGCAATGTACTATATTCGCGTTATAGCAGTGAATTCAAAAGGCGTTGCAGCAGACTTCGACACTGCTCCTATGGCCAACATAACAATCAAAGGCAGTCAATATATCCCTGCTCCACCAACACAGTTCGTGCTGACGTGGGATGAGCAAGGCCCACTTTGGAAATGGCTGTTCGAGGATAACAACTATGTGGATTTTTTTGAGCTTAGGTTAGACCAGAACCCCGGCGTTTGGAATGATAAAAGGTTAGACAGCACACGTGAAACGTGGAGCAGAGCTAACCCCGGCATTCGCGCAGGCACAGCTTATCTTTATGTCCGTAACATCTTTGGCGAGTATAGCGAGCCTGCGGTACATCAGTTTAATAAGGCCATAGGTGGGAAACCTGCCGCACCAATACTGACTGCTACGCTTGATGGCGTGAATATTAAAATGGCTGGATTGCCGCTAGGATACACTCATTATAAACTTCATATCGTTACTTCTGACGGCGAAGATGATTACTATACTACTGAAAACGGCGAGTTCATATATTTCTTCTTTAGCGGAACTATTACTGTAAGCTATTGCTTTGTTGACGATATAAGCGACGGCGAATGGAGCGATACAGCACAGGCTGATGTTAAAACCTTAATGGTTGACGCTGACAATATCGCGGATAATGCGGTTACTGCTGCAAAGATACAGGCTAACGCTATCACGTCTACCAAAATCGGAGCAGGAGCAGTGACTGCTGACAAAATTGAAGCAGGAGCTATAACTGCCGAGAAACTTGCCGCTGACAGTGTAACTTCTGATGCTATACAGGCAGGAAGTGTTATCGGTGATAAGATTAGTGCCGGAGCTGTAACGGTAGACAAATTGTATGCCGGAGATATGGAACTTGCAGGAGCTTTAGCGGTCGTTGGTGGTGCAGTAAGGCTCAGCCAAGAAGGATTGAGATGTAGTGAATCGAGCGGAGGTTACACTTTGTTTGACGAACGGGGCATTACGTTTTATGACGCAAATGATAACCAATACGCTCAGCTACATAGAATTTGTGTCGGCACTGCAGCCCACGGCCAAAAAGTGACATTTGCCGCGCCTTGGAAGAATAAGCCAAGCGTTGTATGTGTTCCAACAGAATTGCAGTGCAACGAAGCAAATTATGCGCAAAGCAACGTATTTATAATTTGCAGAGCGACAAATGTTACGGTTAACGGCTTTAGCGTAGAGTGTTACACTCGACTTGGCGAAGGTTCGAGCACGACCATTCCGTACAACGAAGATTACGTGGGTACTACTACCGAAAATATTAAAACGATAGACAAATACAATATCGAAGCGTATTTTGACAAAGAATTGCCTGTGCCGAAATCGGCTACAGAAGGAGTGATTGCCGCAGAATTAACCTCGCTCGCTGCTGGTAGCAGACACGTTGGTTCCCACCAAATAACTTACTCTAAAACCACAAGGGCTTACAAAATGCAAATTATATATCAAGAGAATGTTATTGCAGAAAGTGAATATACACCGTTGCCGCAAACATCAGGAGATAATTATAGTGAAAAACTGAAAACGAGGCAAAATCTTCGTTTTGTGTTGCCAAGCGCAGTAGATTACGAAACTAAGGTTACATTACGAATCGTCTTGGCATCATATAACAGGCGCAGCTATAGTCCTAACAACCCGACCAGTGTAACATTAGAATCAGATGAGGTAATATTGATTTCTGCGTCATACAATTCCGGTTCGTTTGCAATATCGACAGGCGTTGCTGCTTTCGTTGCTATAGAAAACAGCAGCACCGATTATAGCCTATCGTAATATTTTGCTTATGAAATATGCAACAAAGTGCGTTAGGCACTCAAGAGCGATATGGTTAGACAATGCCTTTGAAGTGGGAGAGGGGTTTGTTTATACGCGCTACAACAATCCTAATAGGGATGAGCTAGAAACAACAATACTGGATTTATACAGCCGCAAAGCCGCTTATTGTTACTGCTTGAGCAGCGCAATGGCGTGTCTAAATCTTGTCTTGAGCACCAATCAAAAGCAAATAATCGCAGATAAATACATCCACGAAGAATCTAGGTGCTTGCTAAATAAATACAACGCAGAGTATGTTGACTTAGGCAAAGACTGTGATTTTTCCGCGAACTCACTGGTGGTTGTTGATGTTTTAAGCAACCCCGAGTGTAAGGCTTATGACATAGCTGGCATCTGCTCTAAAGCAAAAGAAGCAGGATGTAAGGTGCTGGTCGACAACACAATGCTAACATCCTACTATTCTAATCCGTTTGATTACGGCGCTGATTTTGTTGTCGAAAGTTTGAGCAAATATGCTGGAGGACATGGTGACTCTTTGGGCGGCGCGCTTCTCTGTAATACTGAAATGGATGATGAAGTGGCGTTATATGGGTACGGCATCCAGCCGATTAACGCATATTTGATTCGTAGAGGAATAGCGACACTTCCATTGCGGCTAGAAAAAATCAAAAGTAACACCGTGTCTGTGTTGGCATATTTAAAAAAGCGTGTCAACATAAAAGGAAGTGACGCGAGAAGCGGAATGATTGATTTTACATTCGGAACGCGCTTGCAACACAAACAATTCGTTGAGTCACTGCAATTAATCGATAACGCATTTAGTTTCGGGCAAGACAACACCTTAGCCGCGGTCGTCAACAGCAACGACTCTATTCGGTTGTGTATAGGCCTTGAAGAAGCATCGGATATTATTGATGATATTAAGCGGGCGTTAACGCCGTTTGGAATAGGGGGCTAATATGGAAATGACAGTTGCTGATAAGCGGCTAATCGAAGCAGCAGAAGAATTTATGAACATGATTGTACGCGAACGCGGGTATTACAGCATATTCACCGCTGTTAGTTATGCCGGAGATGAAGATGTTATTTATGACGCAGAAGGCAAAGCAGCAAAGAAATGGCGCAGCAGAGTATATCGTACGGTATACCAAATAATCAAAGACGTTCATGAAGGCAAACGAGATATGCCAACTAATGCGCAACTGGTATTGGAATTGCCAGACATCAACTGGAATGTGTGAGGTGAAACCATGCAAATAGAATTTGAAATTGACCAACAGCGTCTGACACGAACGTCGGACGCTTATTTAATCGAAGGCTCAAAGAACTTCGTAGAGTGCATATTCAGTTTTTCTTCCGATTGGGCAGAGCTGGATAAATGGGCTTTGTTCAAGCGCGACAATAACACCTACGAAATTTATATTGAGGATAACAAGTGCCTAGTGCCTATCCAGTGTACTTCTGCCGAGGGCGAGTTCACCATTTCTGTCGTAGGCAGGAAGAACGCAGAGAACGTGACAGGCACGGCAAGCGATAAACTGCTTACAGTGCGTGGCAGTGAGTTTGTCGGTGGTATGGGCGAAGAAGGAAGGCTCACAGAGACTTATTTAGTCGAGGTACTAGGCGAGGTAAAGGACTTGCGCGAAAAGGCCGCCACAAGCGAAGCCAACGCCGCTGAGAGCGCACAGAACGCCAAGGGGTATGCTGATAAGGCTAAAGAGTATAGCGAGTCTGTAAACGTCTATATTCCGTCCGTGAGCCAAGACGGCGTAATGACATGGACGAATAAAGCAGGTCTTGCAAATCCTACCCCAGTAAATGTCAAAGGCGAACGCGGCGAAAAGGGCGAGCAAGGTGCTAAGGGCGACACTGGTGCAACAGGTGCTAAAGGCGAGCGTGGCGAGAGAGGTCTACAGGGGTTGCAAGGTATTCAAGGTGTTAAAGGCGATACTGGCACACCTGCCACTGTAAGAATAGGCACTGTAGAGACAGGCGCAGCAGGTACAAGCGCAAGCGTTACAAACAGCGGCACAGCATCAGCAGCCGTTTTTGATTTTATCATCCCTAAAGGTGACAAAGGCGCAACAGGTGATAGAGGGCCGCAAGGCTTGCAAGGCGCACAAGGTCTGAGGGGCGAAAAGGGTGAAAAGGGAGACCAAGGTACAGGCGTTACCATTAAAGGCAAATATGATAGTTTATCTGCTTTAATGGCTGCACATCCTACAGGCAAAGACGGCGACGCTTACATGGTCGGCGTTAATCTCTATGCGTGGTCTGGCACAGAATGGATTGACTGCGGTAACATTCAAGGCCCTAAAGGTGAACGTGGCGAGCAAGGGCCGCAAGGCTTGCAAGGCGCTAAAGGCGAAAAAGGCGAAAAAGGCGAAAAAGGTGATGCCTTCACCTATAACGATTTTACCGAAGAACAGCTTGCCAGACTAAAAGGTGCAAAAGGTGACAAAGGCGATGTTGGTCCTCAAGGTCCTCAAGGATTGCGTGGCGAAAAAGGCGAACAGGGTGTCAAAGGCGAACAAGGTCTGAAAGGTGACACCGGCCCGAAAGGCGAAACAGGTGAGCAAGGTGCAAAAGGTGATAATGGAACACCGGCAACTATAAAAGTAGGCACTGTAAAAACAGGTGCAGCTGGCACTTCTGTTACTGTATCTAATAGTGGAACAGCATCAGCAGCCGTATTTGATTTTGTTATTCCGCGTGGCGATAAGGGAGATACAGGCCCACAGGGCTTACAGGGCATCCAAGGCGCAACAGGAGCAACAGGCCCACAAGGCGATAGAGGGCCGCAAGGCTTGCAAGGTGAGCGTGGCTTGCAAGGTCTGCAAGGCCCAAAAGGTAACGACGGTGCAGCAGGCGCAGCAGGTGCGGCAGCTACTATTAAAGTCGGTGTTGTTACCACAGGTGCAGCAGGTACGGCAGCAAAGGTAACGAACAGCGGTACTACATCTGCGGCTGTGCTTGACTTTGTTATTCCACAAGGCCCAAAGGGTGATAAAGGCGAGCAAGGCGCAGGCAGCATAGTCGCGGTGGATAGCGAGCTGTTATCTACAAGTACTAACCCTGTGCAGAATAAAGTTGTTAAGGCTGCTATTGATACTGTAAAAAAGAATATGTCACAAGGCTTTCAAACTGTTACTGATAGCATCCCCACTAAAGTATCAGCCTTAGAGAATGATGCAGAGTATCTTAAGAAAGGTGCTAACATCTGGGTTGAAAGATACTACACTTATGTTAAGAGTGGTACTAGTGATGCACCGCAGGTACACGTGGCACAATACACTACCTCTACAGGTTCCTTTGTTATTGACCTCGGCTACTTCACAAGTAATCTAACGGGTGGTCAATCTCTTGTATTCACTGCCTACATTCAGTCCACTTCTGACACTGCTGGCACTCTGACCATCAACAATGCTGGTACTATTAAATACATTGGTGCTGCATCTGACCTTGCTATTACAAAGGCTGGTCTGTTGTTGACTGTGTTGATGACAAAAGATTGGAATGATGTTGTTACTAGCATCCTGCAAGCATCTAAGTTAGGAGGTGGTGCATAATGGGACTTAATAGAATGATGATGGGAAAAGGTGAAGTAAAGGTTGTAGATGGCAGCAAGAATTGGAGTTTTGATGAAACAGATAATAAAACAATAGCTTTTACTGTTCCACCGGGGATTAAGAGAATCAAAGTAGAGGCAACTATTGATAGAAATGATGGTAACCCTGATGCATCCGACTATGCTGACATAAAGAATACATCAACCAATAAAGTTTGGGGTGCGGGTTGGTCTTATACTGGACCTGATGGTGAAATCGAAGATTTAGCAGATATTGATTCCATTGTAGGTGTAACCCCGAATAAAACCTATAGCTTGCATTTTGACTGTTATTACACAAGTGGTGTGACTTTTTCATGGGGTAAAGCAATAAATGCGATGACACCTACAGTTGAAGATTATTAAGTAAAGGAGAAACAAAATGCAAACAAAATATACGTACAAAGACAAAACATACTCTAATGTTTACGAACTTTCAGAAGCCTTAGGCAAAGAGGGTATCTTTATCCCTCTGTCTATCTCCGAAGATGCACTTAAAGACTTAGGCGTTGAAGTAACACACGAGGATGAACCGATTGAGTATTTTAAAAATCGCAGAATCGAAACTTTAAAGATGCAACGTGATAAAGCAGAGGTTGAACCGATTGAGTACAAAGGCTACTCTTTTGATTATGATGAGAAGGCAAGAGATAGAATCAATGCGGCAATTATTGCGCTTGAACTGCAAGGCGAAGGAGCTACAATAGAGTGGACCACGGCAGATAATGCGGATACTGCGGTTACTGCCAACGATTTAAAGATGATTATTGCTGCCGTAGCAGTACGCTCCAATCTCCTGCATGTTGCATATCGTAAAGCGAAAGAAAAAGTTGAGGCAGCAACTACGGCAGCAGAAGTAGAAACTGTGACAATGGAAGTATGATAAAAGGCGGAACTGCCGAAATTGGAGTGGTAAAAAGGAGGAATGGAAAATGATTATTACAGGTATGGCGCACTTTGAATCTGTGTGCAAAAACAAATTAGTAGAATGGTACAATGAATCTGGTGAGCAAAAAATCACCTTAGAAAACGTCTTTGTTGTATGGGCGTGCAAGACTTTGCAGAACTATAAGGCATTGCTGTCAACTACTGTCAGCGGTGATGGCATTTATGCCGAATACACCTACAACGGCGATAAGCAAGAGATGTATGAGGACGTATACAGAAAAAATTCTAACCGTTGCTTAAAAAGCGAGTGAGGCGATAGCTATTGCTAGGAATCACACGAAAGTGAGGTGAACCGCTATGAAATACAAAAAGGCAAGAATGTATTCGGTGAAGCGGAAGCGCCGTCCAGACGATATGCTGATGAAAAGGTGGCATACATTCATGAAATTTAGACGTATGATGTTTTGGAAGCATCATCGCTTATATACTGGTTCGATACGCAAGGATTTAAGATGGCCGTGTCACTGGGAAGAATTTGACTGGAGTGAACCGCTATGCCCATAGAAAGACAACAACAAGCCGTATCGTGTAGCCTAAGCAATTTGACAGGCGGCATGAACGCTTCTGTACCGGAAAATATGATAGCGGAAAACGAAGCCGCTCTGCTCGAAAATTATATGTTTGAGCAGGGCGTTTTGCGTACCAGAGACGGCTACTCAGAGCCTCTGATTGACATAGGAGAGCCGATTGACAAGATTTGGTATGATTTATCGACCGACGGCTTTTTGCTCGCAGGCAAGCCTCCTGCGGACGGCTCTGGTAGTGCAAATGTCTACTATGCGTATGTTGGTGAGCAGTCAACATCTCTTGGCAAGCTGACGGGCGGAGAACGCCCTATGTGCTGTCGTTTTTCCGATAAGATAATTGTAGCTAGCGGTGGCAAACTGCAATATTACGATTACAAGAATCCGCTCGTAACGGTAGAGAGCAGCTTCTTGAGCGACAATCTTTGGGTGCAGGACATGAGACTTGGCACATCTAAGCGCGGCGACGATAACTTCCGTTATAGCTCGACCGGTGATTGTACATCAAGCGAAGCGTGGAAGGAAGATACTAATATGATTAGCCAAGCGCAATGGTATCAAATCGGCGCTTGTGACGGTGGTGATATTATAACAGTGCTGACGCTCGCAGGCGACCTAATCGTGTTCAAAACCAACGACAGGGGCTATCGCGTATCTGGTACAGTTCCAGACCTCAGCAGCGATGCTGTTTTGAGCGATACGCACGCAGAGGACGACAGAGAAGCGTTTGCGCTGATGGGCGGTACGATTGTATTCGCTACGGACTTAGGGCTGCGCAGCTTGCAAACTACGACGACCTACGGCAACTTCGATACTACGGAGGTTGCTTATAAAATCAACCGTCTGCTGCAAGAGAATTGCCATAAGCCGAAGGTATGGAATATGCTGACGCGTAGACAGCTATGGATTCGTCCTAACGAAGCAGATAAAAAGACCTTTTATATTTATCAGTACGATACCGGTGCGGCTTATAAGTATGTATTCCACGACGACATTAACGACGCTGTGGAGACGAGCAACGGCATTATGCTTGCTACGGATGCTGGTCTGCGTCGCATGAACTCTGAATATACCAAGGACGGCAATGCTCTTATCAAGTCAAAGATTGTATCGAAGATGTTTATCACGCCGAACAGAATTATCACCCGCTACCTCGATATGTTTGTTGAGGGAAGAGAGGGCGACAACGATGGCAAGATTCATGTGCAGATTGCCAACCGTGGCTTCGATTATAGTTTGGCATCTAAGCGTAGAATCAAACATTTTTACAATTCTTTGCGAGCGTTTGAAATTGTCGTGACCAGCTCATCTCCACACAGAATCAAGAATTTTAATCTGTACGGCGTTGACGAATAATACGTAAAATAACGAAAGGCGGTATGCAATATGAAGGGCAAGAGCCTTAAAGAATGGATAGAGATTTACGAAAAGAAAACAAATGACAAGGCGGCAATCCTACCGGGCTACCGCCTTTTTTATTTAGCAGAGCGTGGCTTTGCTACTATGAAGCTGGACGAAGAGGGCAAAATGGTAATCGTGTATCAAGTATGCGGCGATGCTAAGTTCTGGCGTGATTTCGCCGAGCTTGTGGGTGCAACCTTTGGCTGCAACTGCGTCGCAACAATCTGCACTCGCCATATCGAGCCATATATTCGCGGCTTCGGCTGGGAAATACTGGAACGCGAAGAAGTAAACGGACAGTATCGTTACTGGTGTCAAGATAGCATCGGCAGGCTGATTATTATCACCTATAAGCATACTGACAAAGAAACAGGTGAGCCTGCGTACTGGGTGACGCATTACTTGAACGCTAAAGCCACCAGTCCGATGATTGAGGAAATGAAAGCAAAGCTAAAGGAAGAAGGTGCGCTTAATGGGTAAAAAAGGCGGCAGCACAACAGTTCAGTCTTACAAACCAACAGAGCAGGAAATCCGCTTGCAGAAGCAGGCTGCCGATTATGCAGAAGCGGTGGCACCTAACGCCTTGTGGCTGAATAACGTAGCACAAGGCTTGCTGAAAGACAGCTTGGGCACTATTCAAGTTGATTATAACCAGTTGTTGTCCAACGCTAATAAGCAAATCGGCAGTGCGCAGCAGGGCGTAGCTAACCTTGCTCAAGGCATCCTTCCTGCGGAGTATCAGAAGAACATGGAAGCGAGCATCGCCAGTGGCGTTAACAACACAATGGGGCAGACGCTTAATAGCCTTGGCTCTCGTGGTATCTTGAACAGCAGCGTTACTAATACTGCTATGAACGATATTTCTAAAAATGCTGCCGATACTATGGCGCAGCAGTACCAGAATAATATCGGTGTTCTGAACGGCTTGTATGGCCAACAGGCATCGCTTGCCGGAAGCCAAATTTCTACAAGTGCTGCGGCACAAGAAGCAGCTCAACAGCCCGCTCTGAACCTCTGGAACGCGTCCCTTGGTTTAAATAGCGGCGGTACGCTTGGCGCTCTGAATGCGGTGTCCGGTCAAGGCACAACAACCAGCACGACCTCTGGCGGCGGCAGCTTCCTCGGTGGTCTGTTCAACGGCGCGGCGTCAGCGGCGATTAACGCTTGGTGCTTCGTGGAAGAAACGCCTGTCGAGATGGTTGGCGGCGAACAGAAAGCTATTCGCAAAATCAAAGTCGGAGACAAAGTTCTGTCTTACGACCATGTGTGCGACCGCAGAAATGTCGAAGAGGTTACGGAAATCATGGAGCCGCATTATAGCGACGTATACATCGTTATTTGCCAAGACGAAGAAGGTACTATGCGCAATGTAGGCACAACCCTTACGCAACCCTTGCTTTTGAATGACGGCACATGGCGCGATGTAGCAATGCTGCGAATCGGCGATATTCTCAAGTTTGTAGGTAAAGTTAAAGGCATTGCACACAGTGGCGAGCGCAAGGTATATGACCTCAAGGTTACAGGTAGCAATACATATTACGCTAATGGTTTTGTAGCGAAGGCGGGTACTGATGAATGGGGCGGTGAAGTAGCATGAGTTACGGCAGATATGGAATGAAGATGCGCTATAACCCTTACGCGTCGCCGCAGGAACAGCTTGGTGAATCACTCGGTACTGTTCTGGGCACTATTTGGGGCGAAAACTATAACCGTCGTGGCATTGAAAAGGGCGAACAGGAAGCGCTGAGTGCCCTGTATGGCGTGGGCGCAACTTCGCCTACGTCTAACAATGATACGCTGCAGGGAGTTTATGGGCAGAGCTTCCAGAGTGACGCTGCTGGCGAGCAACAAACTTACGGAAATGCAAATGCACAGCTCGGCATTCCGGGCGGCAATAAAGCAGCAGATGCGGCCAACAACATAATTTCCCCACAAGATGCCATCCAAAAGGAAAAATGGGAGTTTGTCAAAAACAAATACGGCGGCGGAACTCCAAACCCAACAGGCGATGAGATTATAGCATCAAAGACAGCAAACACCATTAGTACCAATCTTGCGAATCTTGACTTGAGCAAAGTGCCTGTAAGCGACCCGAAGATGCTTAACAACCTCCTGAAAGCGCAGTTGAGAAAGAATGGCAGGACGGAATACCAGATTGGGCAGATTATGGATAACATTTCGCCAATGGTTGATGCGAAGGTCAAAGAGCATAATGACGGCATGTATAACGATTTATTCGAGCAGTATAAGTATGCTCTCGGGACGAGAGATTATACTGGTGCTCAGATGATTGGTTCGCAAATGGCTAAGTATAATCCGGAGGCAGCAAAAATTGCTATGGCCGGATTGCCGACGATGCACGACCAATACAACGTTGCCGAAACTAATAAGCGCATGGATAAGCAGCATCAGTATAAAGTTGCTGATATGACATACGCTTCGGAGTTGAGTAAAGACCAAGCTAGGTTTAACCATGATTTGAGCTTTAATGATTTTGTAAGACAGAACAATTATAAGATTGGCATGGTCGCAAAAGCTAATGGTATTAGTTACGACCAAGCGGCGAAATCTTTATTTGGTGTTCAGCAAAACAAAGCTAGCGACCAGCGTATGGCGGCGGCGAAAGAAATTATTGCCGATGCGCAGGCTTGGACAAAAGTCAACCCTGACACTCCCTATCCGAACCAAGGGCAACTGCGTTTGGCGCGTATTTATTTGACCAGCGTGCTTAACGGTGGGCAGCAGCTTAGTCAAATCCCCGCGAATGTAAACGACTACAACCAGATGCAAGATTGGTTGAATCAGATGAAAGAGGCTGACGGCGGCAGGCATAGTGATGCACAACTTGCGGCAATTGCTCAAAGAGTGCTTGGAGAAAATGGCGGTTATTTAAACAAAGCTTTAAAAGACCGCGGCTGGATAAAATAAACTAACGGAGGCTGGACGATGGCTAACAATAAAAATAACTTCCCAGATTTGAATAACGAGCGGCCTGTATATGATTTTTCGTGGCTTGATGATTACGCGCCAGAGCCAGAAAAAAACAACGACGACGACGGAATCTTTGGTGCGGCTTATCACGGCGTAGCAGGAGCGACAGGCAGCGTAATCAGAGCAGGCGGCAACCTGTTAAATTATGCGGGCAAACCTGCCTATCTAACAGAAGAAGAATGGGATAAGCAATCGCAGGACCTCGGTGGCTTACATGCTTGGAGTAATCGGTTTAACAAAAAAATTGAAGAGTTTGGCAAGGAGATGGAGGATAATCACGCCCGTTCTTATTCTGACCCGTTTAGCGCAGCATCTATCGCTAACGCCGCAGCAAGCGTTATTCCTTATGCTATTGGTTTAGGCCTAAGCGCAAGGGTCGGCGCTCCTACTGTCGGAGAACAAGCTGCGGCGAACGTTAGCGCTTCTGCCATGGCTACTAGGCTGGCTCCATTCCTTAGTAAGATTTCTGGAAAGTATGGTGAGACCGTAGCTGCCAATGCTCCCAAATATATGGCTCCGATTATTGCGAACCTCGAACTTGGCCAGAAACAAGCTTTGCCAGAAGCAGTGCTGGAAAGCGTAACCAGTGGCAAACTTGATTATATTGACAATGCTAAGCGTAATGGCACTTATGTGCCGGGCGTTACCGAACAGGAAGCAGAGCAGGTAGCTAAAGGTGTGCTTACCGACAACTTGATGTTTATTACCGGCACTGACACTATGCAGGATGCTCTGATTCAGATTCTCGGCGGCAAGAAAACAGGCAAGTTCAAAAAAGCAGCAACGGCTATTGGTGTCGGCGGCGGCATCAACGCTGCGCAGGAAATGGGACAACAGATTATCCCGAAGATGGAATCTGGGCAAGAGTGGAGCTTTACTGACCCCGATGTACTGCTGTCTGGCTTGGTCGGCGGCTTAACAGGCGGTGTGCCTGCTGGCGTTGCTAATATGTACGATAGTTTCGGTCCGGGTAGCACTAATACTAATACCGATACTCCTATCGACGCTGGCTCAACACCTGCTCCGAACGTAGATACAAGCGGTATGGATAACGAGCGTGAAGCTTTTATCAACGCTATCGCAGGACAAGAAAGCGGCGGCGACTATGGCGCAGTGAACGGACGTACCGGTGCAAGTGGCAAGTATCAAATTATGCCGGAGAACTGGCCTGCATGGGCAGAGGAAGCTGGCATCGGCGCAGATGCTGAAATGACTCCCGAAAATCAAGAGATTGTGGCACGCTATAAACTCGGTGAATACTACGACAAGTACGGCGCACGTGGCGCTGCTATGGCGTGGTATGCAGGCGAAGGCTCACTGAATTACAGCGAAGAAGCACTTAATCGTAAACAGGGCAAAGGCGATGAACCGTCCATCAATGAATACGCGAACCAAGTTCTTTCCAGAATGGGGAAAACCGGCTCAAGCGCAGGTGACGCTAATGCACCTACCGCTCGACAGGCCAAATCCTTCCTGCAACAGTACCTTGAAAATGATGCCGCCGCTGGAGATGAGTACAACGCGGTTGATACAATTCTCGGTGAAGGTTCTGACAAAGATATTATCGCTAAGGCTATTGAGCTTGGCTATGGCAAGCAAAACGAGGCAGAACCGCCGCAAACTCAACAGCCTGTCACTCCTGCCACCACACCCGAGGAACAGATTCAGACAGCGACAGATAATGTCAATTCTGCTGTTGATGACGTTGTTAACGGCGGTGAAATTCCTACTGTTCAACAGCCGCAAGTGCAGCCCCAGCAACCGCCAGTGCAAGTTCAGCAGCCGGTGCAGCCTCAGCAAACTACCGCCGCTCCTTCATTCGATGACCATATTATGAATCTGCGTAAGACCGTAGACCGTATTGCCAAGAATAAAGGTGAAGGTGCAATCAAGCTTACAGATGAAGACGCGGCTCGCTACGCCGGTATCGCTGGCGGTGATAACATACAAGACCTTATAAGCGCTGCCGAGAGCTTGAAAATCAAGATTCCAAGAGGCGTAAAAAAGGAAGTCGCTCGTAGAGCCGACGAAGAGCGTGGCAAACTGCGCGGCGACAATTGGGCTAGAGCGGAAGCTATTGCTATCAACAATACTGTCCCGAAAAGCATAAAAGATAAGCATGTAGACCCGGCAACTGGCATTATCCGCGATGGCGCTTTCGACAAGAACAGGACTGCAAAAGCAGCGTTGAACAACAGCGAGTACGATGGCTTGGGTACTCGCGCTATGAACGGCGATGAGGAAGCGAGGGCACAGCTTAGAGAGCTGAAAAAGATTGAACAGTTTGCACTTATAGACAGGGCAAGACGCGCAGCTCTAGGCGAGGGAGAAGATAAAGCTCCCGCAAAGGCGGTAAAGGGCAAGAAGGCTCAGACTGCACAAGAGTCAAGACCGCAACAACCGCTTGATGATTCAGAAGTTGATGCGCTCGTAAACAAAAAAAGAGAAACGGCTCCCGCTGACGAAGCGCTCGGCGACAAGAAGCATGATGGTACGATGTATGGCTTGCCTATTTACAAATCTGCCGACGGCGGTGTAAAATACCTTCTGAACGAAAAAGCAAAGAAGGTACATAAAATGGGCAAAGGTATAGACGAATGGCATGATTTTGATAGCGCAGAAGCGGCTAAAGAGTTTATTGCCAAAGACGGCGCAGGGGAAGCGGAGAATACCGCTGCTGCTGACAAAGGTGGCGATGACAACAACGGAGGCAAAACCAATGAAACTGATAAGAACGGGACGGGGAGCAAAGGTGACGACAAAGGCTCCGAAAATCCAGTACAAAACAAACAATCTGAAGAACCTGTCAAAGCAAAAACCGGCGACGACAAAGGTGAAGGGGAAAACGGCGAGGCTGAGCAAGTAGAAAAGCCGAAGAAGAAAGAATATAAGCTTAGCGTGTGGGAAAAAAGCGGTATTGACCAAGGCATAGGCGACATAGATATTCTCGAAAGTTTATTTGGCGACCACAGCGGCGAAGAAGAAACTTCTAAACCTGTTAAATCTAAGGACGACGAAGATGTTGAGCGTGTAATTACCGATAACATTCTTGTCAATGAATCCAAGGAACTGGGCGAGCGCGAGAACGCTTACAATGCCATTGTTGAAAAGTTTGCGGAAAGCAATCCGAAAGCAGCAGAGGCGCTGGGCAAGTATCTCACAAAGCACCCAGAGATGCGCGATTTGCTTATTGATATGTTCGACAAGCACCCACAGCTTTTGACTTCTGTTGTCAAAGATAAGAAAGCGAAGAGCGGCGAGCGCACTGTGTACTATGTTGTTTATGACGGTAACGAAAAACCAGTCAAGATTCCTAATTCTATGGCTGATATTATCTCTGCTTTCGACGGCAAGGAAACTGCAACGCTTGATGCTTATACTAAACAGCAGAAAGCGCAAAAGCAGCAGGAAGAACCCGCGGAGGAAGGGCCGACCTATATCTCTGAGATTCCAGAAGATGCGACAGACGACTTCTTGGAAAGCGTGCAGAAAGAGTATGGTAAAGAAGACGCTGCCGAAGCCTATGATTTGCTGTTTTCAGATAGTCCTATCCAAGACAAAGACGGTAATCCGTTGACTTGGGACGAAGTTATTCGCCAAGCAGTATTTAGAGATTTGCAACTGAAAGATAACAAAGAGTACGACAAGCTCGTAAAGCAAGAAGGATTCTCATTCTCAAACAGTGCGCTCGGAGATTGCTATTGGACTATTTACGAGAAGCACGAAGGCCGCGTTAAACCTACTACTCGTGGTGGTTATAAGACGAAAAATAATTTGTCAATCGACGATATTATGACTATCGAAGAGGCAACAAAGGGTATCAACGACCCTACTGTCCGTGACGACGATGTTGCGCCAAAAACAGCAGCGCTTCTGCACGAGAGATTCCCGGATGCAGCTATTGAGGATTTGCCGTCAGCAGACATTAAGCAGGCCATGCAAGATGTTCTGTTTGGCAAAAAGCAGCAAGAGTATCAAGATAAACAGGCTGAAGTCGAAAAGCAACGTCGAGTTGTACAGGAAGCAGAAGATGCGCTTAAAAAAGTTGGTGCTGATTTTGGAAATGCGAGCGAGAAAAAGCTTAAAGTTTGGCATGATGCAATAGCAAGCGCAGAGGCGAAACTAGAAAAAGCAAAAACAGGTGCTGACGCACAAGCAATTAAGGAAGCAGAAGACGCTTTGTCAAAGGCTCAGGACGGACTTGGCAGAGCCGTTGAGTCTGAACGCAAGGCAAGCGGCGCAGCATTAAAGGCGGAAGTTGCAAAGAAAAACTTAACTAAGGCCAGAGAGAAACTAGACTTGCTGACAGACGAAATAACTGGTTTGGAAAAGCAACGTTTGGCAGAAGATAAGGGCGTACAGGAGTTAGCTAAAAAAGCAAAAAAGGCGCGAAGGGAAGCCAATGAAGCTCTCAATAAAGCCAAAACAACAAAGAAAGAGGAAGACCAAAAAGCCGCAGATGCAGCCGCAAAACGTGCAAAAAAAGCTCAAGCCGACCTGCAAGCTGCCCAAGACAGAGTTCTAAGCAAACTTAAAGGTGAAGAAAAAGAGAAACAGCAAGAAGAACCTGTAAATCAACCAGAAACCGAGCAGCAAGAAGAGATACCTCAAGTTAAAATTTCCAAAGAGGCAGAAGACGGGTTAGTAAACCTTTTGAACGGCTTAGGCGAGATGAATTTGAAATTCAAGGCGGACGATAAGCAAAGTAGTGGTATGGTCGAGTTTAAAGCCGACCTGTTTGACAGCTTGTTATTTGCCGGTTCTCAAGTTCTTGACCAAATCGGCAGAGGGAAAGAGCTGTTTAGAGCCTGGGCAGGACGAATGAAACAATTATTAGAAAGCGCAGCAGCGAGAGCCAGTGAATCCGGCTCTCGTATGCTGCGCTTTGCGCAAGAAATGCTCAGAGCTGCTCATACTTTCTTATTGAAATTGCCCGATAATGTAAAATTGGAGTCCAAGGGAGCAGAGGCCGATAAACGTAGGCAGGCATTATTCTATGCAGGCGCGGCGGTAGACAAAAATATTACTCCTTCTGCTTTCAAAAAGATGCTTCAACAACGCCAGCCTGCGTTGTTGGAAGGAATTAAAGACTACATTGACGCTGCGTTTGCAGGTCTCAAGTATTACCCTAGACAAAACGATGCTAACGTGATAGAATTACTAAAAGAGATTAACGGAGGTGGAAACAATGAGCCTATACGAACTACCGGAACCGCTACTGAAAGCAATAGTGGACGCAGGGCTGAAAACGGCGTGGAAGGAGAGCCTGTCTCTGCCGTCGGCGGAAGCAAGGTACAGAGCCAAGGCGAAAATTCAGAAGCAAGCGCAGGCGTTCGTGAGCAGGGGCGTAGAGAGCCAAGCGGAGACGGCAGCGAGGATGTTCACGGAAGTAGGCCCGTTGCTGGCGGAACACGAGGCAATCAGCAAGGCAGCTCAGAAGTTTCCGATTCTGCGGAACGCGGCGCCAGAAATCTTGACGGTGGAAGAAGCAGTGGCGCTGATGGAAGCGGACAATCCGTATCTGACAAACGTGGAGAAGGGGCTTCTAACGCTGTATCTTCGCCGAATGAGAGCAAAAACACCGCTGATGAAGCTAACGAACGATTAGCAAAGCAAAGAGAAATTAAAGATGGAGTACCAATCAAGGTAGCGGATAAGGCGAATATCGCCGAGACGCTACCTGTTTTATTGCCCGAACAGCAGCAGGATGTGCTGGCGGTAGAAGACCGCTTTTACGGCAAAGATAAAGCAGGTATCCTTGTGGCAAATGGTACAGGTACTGGTAAAACGCTTGTTGGCTTAGGAGCTATCAAGCGTTTTCTGCTTCGTGGGAAAAAGAATATTCTTATCGTCGTGCCGAGCGCAGAGATTGGTAACGCTTGGTCAAAGACTGGCAGCGACCTTTTGCAAATCGACAATATGGCACGTATTACTAACGGCAAACCCGTTGAAGGCGTGCCCAACATCATCACTTACGCTGCATTGACAAGCAATAAAGAAATCCAAGGTAAAAATTGGGACTTGATTCTTTGCGACGAAGCACACCACATCATTAGTGGCTCGGGACGTAGCGATATTGGTACACTTGAGGATAAGGGCGTTGCGGCGTTGGCTCTGCGTGGCCTGTTCGGACATAAAGCAGATGGTTTTGACGGCTATATCCGCATAAAGTACCAAGACCTTTTTACGAAACGTAAAGCCAACGACGAAGAAATCAAGAAGCTCGAAAACGTTTTAGACGACACACCTCCGGCGGTTATTGAATCTGTTCCGCAGCTCAAGAAACAGAAAGAGAAACTTGCTAGGCTTACTGCTGAGAACAAAGCACTTACTGCCAAGATTTTTGAGGCAAGAAAGAAAGAGAAGCCTAAGTACGATAAGCTTATGGAAAGCCGTGACTCCAAGGTATTGCTTTTATCTGCAACGCCTTTTGCTTATCCGCAGAACGCATTCTATGGAGAAGGCTTGCTGTTCGACTACGCCGACTCCAAATACGGCGGCAGCGCAGGCGGTTTCTTGACGAGAGTGTTTGGCTTTATCGTGACTTCTACGGGTAAAATTAAACCTCGCCGAGATACCAACGGATTGATTGCGGATAACTCTATCAACGAAATCAAATTCCATGACATGTTGGTCAATAGCGGAGCGATGATTAGCCGCCGTCTGGAAATCGACAAAGACTATAACCGTCAGTTTATTAAAGTCGATGATGACGGAACCATCAAAAAGATTGAGGATGGTTACGATATGATTGATAGAACGTACGGCAACATAGTGATTGATGGAATGCGTGTCAACGTAAACTTAGGCGATATGTTCAGAAAAAGCTTCGACTCCAATGCGCAGTCTTATGTGCTGGAATCCATCAAAGCTAAAGCTGCCGTGGATATGATTAAATCTTATATCTCTCGCGGCAAAAAGGTTGTATTGTTCCACGACAGAATCAGCAGCGCGAATACCAAACCGTTTGTATTGTCTAAAAGCGTACTTAAAGAACTGACTACTGAGCAAAAGCAGGCTTACGAGTTGTTCCAAAAGGAGCATCCGGAGCTTGTGGAGTTTGAAATTTCTCAAGAGTCTAACCCTGTGACAATTATCAGGAACGCTTTTGGCGACAAGGCTCGTTATATCAACGGACAAGAGAAGAAAGCCGATAGAGCACGTGCTGTCAAAGAATTTAACGATGACAACAGCGGCGTTGACTTAATCATGGTAACATCTTCTGCGGGGCAGGAAGGCATCTCTTTACACGACACAACTGGCGTACATCCTCGCGTGCTGATTAATTTAGGTATGCCCGTAAGACCTACTGCCGCTATCCAGATTGAGGGACGCATTTATCGCTATGGCAGCAAGTCGAACGCTATGTTCAGATACCTTGCAACCAATTCCATTATGGAGCAAACAGCTTTCTATGACAAGATTGCCACTCGCTCCAAGACAGCAGAAAACATCGCGCTCGGTACTGACGCTCGCGCATTGGACATTGCTTTTCAAAGCGGCTTCATGCAGGTCGTCCTCAGCGGAACAAAAGGCGTAAGAACAGTGAACTATGCTACCGACGAGGAAAGCACCGGGGGCAAAGCTAAAGATAGCCTGTCGAGAAAAGAAGCACTGATTGAGTTTAGCAATGCAGCAAACGCTTCTGGCGACATTCGCTTTAAGGCAGCCGCCGAGAGATTAAACGAACAGGAAAAGGCTGATGAAAGAGCAGCGAAAGAAAACGCCGCAGCCGCAGAAGATGCGGCGAAGCGCAAAGAGATTCTTACTCCGCAGAACAAGGGTAGATTTAAAAAGGCTTTTGAGGAAGCAGTACATGCTAAGGAAGTTATAGAAGTGGCTGACGGTGTGTATGTGGCGACTTTGTGGAACGGCAGAAACCTTTGGCTTGACACTAACACTTCGCAGGCAGCGGTGCTGGCGAAGATGAGCGATGAGCAAAAACGACGCATGTTGAATGCTGCTAACATCAAAGGCTCCGGCTTCGAGATTCAAGGCTTTTATAACAGAGAGCTGCGTAACGGCGGTATCGTGGATATGATTCGTTTGACTGAGGCGGTCAAGGATGGCACTCTCGACCATGAAACCATGCACTTTGTTTTCAATGTACTGTTGACAAGCAAAGAACGTGAAGACCTCATGCGTTATTATAAGTGGCGCTTGAAGCGAGAGATGGGCGAAGAGGCGTTCAATAAGCTCTCTGAACAGACACTCAATGACCGTTGCGAGGAGCTTATCGCTGACCAGTATGCAGCTTTCGTCAAGTATGACAAAGAAACTGCAAAAGCTCCGCTGACAATCAATAATATCGCCAAGAAAATTCTTTGGAAGGTACAAAAACTGCTGGCGCAGATGTTGGATAAAATCGGCTTAAACACTCCGAACGGCATTTACCTTGCGACGAGAAGCGGCAAGATGTTCAACCGAGGAACAAACGAGAGTGGTAGAACGGGACGACAGTATAATGCGGCTATGTATAAAAATAAAGCCAGCGACTTCCCAAACTTTAAAGAAAAAGTTCTTAGTGGAGAAGTCAAACTGGCTTCTAAGACGTATTTTACTTATAATGTTGATGGACAAATTATCAGAATCGCGGGGGATGCTGTTAATCATGTAGAAGATGAGCATCATCTGACTGATGAAGAATGGATTGATGCTTTAGATGGGTTATCTGAACCAGAAGCAGTTTATTACGGGAATAAAGAGCAAGGTCAGAGAGGCAAGCCGATGGTGTTCAAAACTAGCGGAAGCAGAAGCTCCAAATACGGCGTAGTGCTTGAATTCTCACCTAGTGGGGAAATCTACCTCAAGACACTTTACAAAGGCACGGATTCCAGTATAGACGATTCCATAAAAAAAAGAGGAGCTGCCGGGCGCTTCTTACCAGATGGTAAGTCCGCTGTTCCGAACAGTCATCCTCTATCTATATATAGTGTACAACAAGGTGTTATGGATGTCAACGAAAAAGAGGAACAATCCTACTCCGCAACTGAGCAATCAGATGGCAAGCTAAACTTCAAGGTAACTCCTATCGAAGAAGTAAATGGCAAAGCCTTGCCGGATGACTTAAAAGCTGTGCTTAAAGAAGCGAATAAATTTGCCGACGAAGCAGGAGCAAAGGCCGGAGAAATCACTGTTAAGCATAAGACTATGGCACAGGTTGCGAAAGACAAAGCCGCCGGGATTGCCGACATGCTTGTGAATAGTCCAAGCCGCTTGGCAGAGAAGAATCCCATTTTCAACAGCTTCTATAAGATTTATAGCAAGGCACAGGAGACACAGGAGAAGCTTCGCGCTAGATGGCGTAAGCAGTTCCAAACTTCTATCACCGAGCTGAAATCAGCAGAGGATATGAATAACTTTGTTGAGCTTATGATGACAGGTGAGATGGCACAAAAAGAATACACTTTGCAACAGCTCAAGGATGCTGGCTATAACAAGAATGTACGCAACGCATATTCTCGTACCCGTCAACTTATCCGCAACGTCTGGGAGGCTGTCAACGACGCTCACAGGGGGTTGGAGCATATTCACGAAACTGTCAGCGGCAACGAACTCAATAAGCTCGCCAAAGAGCCGTTCTTGGAGAACATTCAAGTTGCAGTCAAATGGCAGGCTAACGGTGAAGAATTTACAAAATGGAAGCCGCTTAAAGAAGTCAACGTCGCTTCTGGCGGCGAGTATGAAGTGCGCTATGACAAGCCGAAGGTTTATACCAGCGCAGCGAAAGAACAGCTCACCGCAGAGCAACTCAAAGAATTGCAAAACAGCCCTTATGCGCAGGTCACAAACATTGTGCAGAAGCACATCGGCGGCGAAGATGGTGCAACGTATTTTGAAGCAAAGGTGAAACGCACAGTGCCGCCAATAGGCAAGATTACTGGTTACTTGCCGCACCTTTACGAGCAGTGGATGGTGTTGGCTAGAACGGAAGAGGGACTTGTTCCTGTCGGCAGCGGCAAAACATTAAAAGAAGCCTATAAGGTTGCGGAGATGCTGCAAAAGAACGGCGGTGACAAAATCGACTTCCAGATTGCGCCGAAACTGTTCGACGCTAACAATGTACTTGGTGGCGGCGAGGACGCAAAAGGCGGCAAAGGCTCGCTGGTTGTCAGCGACGCTGAATATATCCGCTTGCAACGAGCGCTCGTAGACAATGCAAAAATGAGCGTGCCCGAAGCACGCAAGGTGCTGGAGGGAGCTGTGAGCCGCACGGCTCGTAACAGATTCTTCGGCAACCTTGCACATAGAAAAGGCAGGGTAGGCTATAACTCCGACGTTATTACGACGATTGACAGATACTTGCTGTCGTCGTCCCGTTACTGCGCGTTGCAGCCAGCCAAGAGCAAGGCAACTAAGCTGTTTGAGAGGACCTTCGGACGATTCGACAAAGAGTATGGCGGTAAAGAAGCCATGGCTAATATCATTAAACGCTATATGCGCTACAACAATGGCACGCCGAATTATCTGGAGCAAGTTATAAACACTACGCTTGCTAAAAACGACTGGATTGTAAAGCATGTTAACGCAGAGTACGGCGACAGACTCGGCGTTGCATTGGCAAGCAGAATCAACGGCTTTTTGAGTAAGAACCTGCTTGGCTGCCTCAACATTTCATCTGCTCTCGTAGGTGTAACCCAGCTCGTAAATACTTACGGCTTGATTGGCAGTTATACCGCTACTGGTATGCAGGCGGCAAAGCGTATGAGCATGACGGACAGAAAAGTCCTTGCCGAAGCAGGCGTACCTTATAACATTGGACTTGATACTCCGAGCGGTTTCTCCAAACGCAGAAATGCTATTGAGGGACGCAAAGAAAGCTCTTTCCAACAGATTAAGGCTTACGTCAACGCGGCTGGCGAAAAAGGCATGTTCCTTTTCAAAAAAGCCGATGAGATTACGAGAAAAGTAACTACCCTCGGTGCTTATTATCAAGCTATCGACGAAGGCAAGACGCATAAACAGGCTATTGCTTACGCCAAAAAGATAAACCGCGAAGCCAACTTTGACTACGGCGCTGCTGATGCTCCGGGCGTAAACCAGATGATTAGCGGCACGGTGTTCGGCGATTTGGCTCTGCTGTTCCAAAAATACCCCATGAAAGAATGGGAGCTGATGCGTTCACTTATCCCATACTTCGGCAAAGGCACGAAAGCGCAAAAGGCTCGTTTCTGGGCAACGTATTTTCTGATGGCAGGCTTCGCTGGCTTGCCGGGTGGCGACTGGCTGGACGAACTTCTTGAAAAATGGTTAGGCTATAAACCGTCAACTGTTTTGAAAGAGGAATTGTTTAAACACATGGGAGACACCCCAGTGACTAGAACAATTATCTATGGCATTTTCTCGAACCTCGGAATTGACATTTCACGTCGCGTGGGCATGGGCGGAATGTTCCCGGATAGCGATTCGCTGCTGGGCTATGCTCTTGGCCCTGCTGGAAGCGTGGCGTGGAACGGCATTAACAGTGCTGCGTCCGGCGATTATATTAAAGCGACAAAGGCTTTAAACCCTGCTCTTGGCAATATTGCCGAAGCAGTGAGAGGTTATAGCACTAACAGCAAGGGGCAGGTGTCTTACAAGTATAAAGGCACAGAACGATACCTTAAATCTATGGGCTTTAGACCTGTTGGGCAAAGCGTGGAAGCAGATATGACCTCTGCGCTCTACACAGATAAGCAGAGAAGCAAAGACGCTCGCCAGAAACTGCTCATGGAAGCTGCAAGGAAACGCGCCGATGGCATCAAACTGACGGACGAGGAACTCACTAAGCTACGTAAGGCTGGCGTTACAGGCTCACAGCTTAGAAAGGCTGTCAAAGATATGCAGATGAGCACTAGCGAGCGCATGAAGCAAACCTTGAACAAAAAACAAAAGAAAGAGTTTGCGGGCAATCCGCTGCTTGATGATGACTAATTAGTCGGGGAGCCGTGGCAACCGTCACGGTAAATATAAAAAAGTATAGTTGCGGAAAATGGTCGAAATTCCGTAACTATACTTTAATTTTTTCTATAAGAGGTAACTATGGGATTAGAAGAGGTTCTTAGTATGATTGTGAGTGGCCCTGCGCTGGCAGCGGTATGTATCGTTGTATATATGCACAGGCAGGATAGTCAATCCTTGCACCAAAGCATTGATAACAATACAAATGCGCTAAAGGAACTGGCAGGGCTTATCAACGAAATGCGTATCGAGCAGGGCAAGGTAGACCAGCAGCTTGACAGCCTTTGGCACCGCTACAAAGAGCTTAAAGAAGAGCTGGACGAACTGCGTAAATGCTGTCACTGCGGCGGCAGTAAAGGCGGTGAATAGCTTATGTGGAACAAGATTAAAGGCTATGTCGGGAAATATTTAGATATAGCCAAGAACAGGATTAATGATATGCAGTCGCCTATCAAATGGATGATAGTGTCCTATTTTGCTTTAGTTGTACTGCTGGTGCTGACATACTACGGTGCGTGGTGCTGGCAGGCCTACTACGGCAAGATTGTGATGGGCGACTTGCTGGCGGTAATCCAAGAGATGATTGGTCCTGCTATGATAGGTTTTGTGACCTTCATTGCAGGCTGCTTTGTCGACGTAAACGGCAACGGCGTTCCCGACAAATTTGAGGACAAAAAAGACGACAAGGAGCGTGATGAAAACGGCGAAGGTAATTGTTAAAGAAACACACCTTGATTTTGACGGCTTAAATGAGCGTCAGAGCACCAATATGATTGTGGTGCATCATACAGGCAATCCGACGGACGATGACCTGTCGGCGGCGGAGATTCACGCCTCTCATAAGGCGCAAGGCTGGGCTGGCATCGGCTACCATTATGTCATCCGCAAGGACGGCACAATCGAGCGAGGCAGACCTAGATGGGCTGTGGGAGCGCACGCTTACGGACGCAACCGAGATACAATCGGCATCCATGTGTGTGGTAACTTCGAGATTGCACGCCCCACGCCAGAGCAGCTTAACAGCCTCTCTGCGCTCATTGGCGAGCTGTGCAATATCTACAACCTGACGGCGGCAAAAAACGTCGTGGTAGGGCACAGAGACCTTATGGCGACTGCTTGTCCTGGTAGAAAGCTTTATGAAAAGATGCAGACCATTCGCGGCAACGCTGAATGGTATAGACTGCATTGAGAAAGTGAGGTGAATAGACGATGATGGAGAAACTTGACAAATTTGTAGAGTATGTCACTGATAAAAAATTTCTGGCTGGACTTGTGCTGGGCTTTGCGTTAGGAGCACTGCATCACTATTTCGGTTTATAATTTACTAGTAGTTGGGGACAATTTGTCCCCAGCTATATCTCATGAGGTAAACAATGAATGAAACTAAAGAATTTATTAAAAGCCATTGGATTATGCTTATTGCTGGCGCTGCCGTTATCTGTGCAGGCGTCTACTTCTTCGCAGGAAGCAGAGTACACGATAACGGAGTCGGAGCTGACACTGTTAGACACGAGATTGGAGCAGCTCGCGAGCAGCAACATCAAATTAGCGAGGGATTGCAGAGTGCTGAAAGCAGAGCTGGCGAAGTCGCAAGCAGCATTGAACGAAGCGAGGCTGCAAACCGAGAAGCTGCAAGCAGAGCTGACAGCATTGAAGCAACAATCGAGCAGCAGCGAACTGCTATTGCAGACTGCCAACGACTCACTAGAACTGTACGAGAAAGAGGTAAAAAGGCAGCAACGGATAATTAAGACACAGCGCAACATAGCATGGGTATTGCTAGGCGGCGCTTTAGCGGTGGCAATCGCAACATAATATGGATGATTTCAAAAAGCGTGCAAGGGACTGGCTGCATAATTCGACGCGAGAAGAGTTTTACGCCGTTCTGCACGAAGCAAAAGTCAGCCCTCGGCAACACGTTATCTGCGAGAAGCGATTTGTCGATGGGCTTATGAATTACCAGATTGGTATGGAAATGAATATTTCCGACAAGACTGTTGAGCGTGATATTGCTGCTGCATATGAGTCTGTTTTACGTGTTTTGAAATCTAGGATAAAATGAAGCCCCTTGAGTATACGACGTTGTATCGTATGCTTAAGGGGCTTATTTTTTATGCGTCAAATACAAAATAAATGTCTGAATGATGAGGGAATGTTGATAGAACGATTTCACAAAAATATCGCAAAATATAAGTGTGAGGTGATAACAATGTACGGACAACAATACACACCGAATCCTTATGTGGGAGCTGCACCGCAGATGCAACAGCGATTAAATTATTTGCAGCAACAGATGCAGATGTATCAGCAACCGCAAATGCCTATGAGCCAGATGCCTCAAGCATTAAAAGGCAGAGTGGTGACTGGTATAGATGAAGCAAAGGCTGCACAGATAGACCTTGACGGCAGTAGCACTTTCTTCCCATGCCCGGCGGAGGGAAAGATTTATGAGAAGTCTATAGACCTCAACGGGCTGCCTGTATTCAGAGTTTATCAATTAAGTAATCCGCAGGAGCAGAAACAAGTTGTATATGCCGAACGAAGTTATGTTGATAACTTGATTCAACGTGTGGATAAATTAGAAAAACAGCTAGGAGGTATGAACCATGAACCCGATGCAAATAATGGCAATGTTACAGAATAGTGGCAATCCAATGCAGATGCTTACGCAAATGGCGCAGCAGAATCCTATGATGGGGCGCGCTATGCAGATGGGCAAAGGCAAAAACGAGGTACAGTTGAAAGAAACTGTACGCAACCTTGCGAAGCAACGTGGCATGAGCGACGAGCAGCTTCAGCAGATGTTATCTAATTTCGGCTTAACTCTTTGATGCGCACAGAGAGTTCGCATATATCATCGGAAGGAGTGAATTATCATGACGTTAGAAAATGGCGGCGCAGGTGTAGTACCTGTAATGGACATGAACCGCGGCTATGGCGACTGCATGGGCTTCGGCGGCGGCTGGTGGGCATGGATTCTCATTATTTTCGTAATGATGGGCGGTTGGGGAGGCAACTGGAACAATCGTGGCAACATGGGTGCTGAAATCTTTGCAAACGGCAGCATGACTCGTGACCAGATTGCAGACCAGTTCTCCATGCAAGATATTAAAGACGGTATTCGTGGCGTTCAGAATGGCTTGTGCGACGGCTTCTATGCTCAAAACACTACTATGCTGAATGGATTCAACGGCGTGCAACGTGATATTATGCAGACCGGCTACCAGTTAGGCAGTCAGCTTGCAGAAAATCGTTTTGCTCAACAGCAGTGCTGCTGCGAGACGAATCGCAACATTGACGCAGTGCGCTATGAGAACGCGCGTAATACCTGCGATATTGTCAATGCGGTAAAAGAGGACGGCGAAAAGACCAGAGCAGTTCTGATTGCCAACCAGATTCAAGACCTGCGCGACAAGCTCGCAGACCGCGACCGTGATTTGCAGACGGCTAACTTCCAGTTAAGCCAGCAAGCTCAGAGCGCTACCCTTATCGGTACGCTGAGACCTTATCCGCAGCCTGCGTATCTGACGAATAGTCCGTATCAAAGCATCGCTGCTAACGTAGCTGGTGCTTGTGGCTGTGCTTATCAGCAGCAGTTGGCTTGATAACTTCATAAATGTGCATTAACTGCACTGCTAGGGACGGTGCAAACCGTCCCTATTGCTTTAAAAAAGCAAGATTTTTAAAGGTGTTTTTGTGATACCTTGATTGTATAAAGGAGTGAGCAAAATGGCTTGTAATCAAAAATCTGCACTGACAACCGTTGTGACTGCGGCGCAGACCGTGGCGGCGAACGGGTTCGTGAATTTTCCTACCAATAATTTGCTGACCGGCGTGGCAATCGGGCACGTTGCAGGCGCTGCTGCCGTGAACCTGCTCCGAGGTCTGTACCTCGTGACGCTGAACGCCGACGTAACGCCGACCGCAGCTGGCGACATCGGCCTGCGACTTGTCCGTAATGGCGTAGCGGTACCGGGAGCAGAAGCAACAGTGACAGGTGCAACAGGCGATACTTATAATATTTCCTTTGCTACGCTGATTCGCGTTCTGCCGAGTTGTTGCGTAATTAACAACAACTCGGAGCTGCAGGTGCAGGCTACGGCGGCAGGCACTATCAGCAACGCTTCCTTGAGCGTTGTTCGTCTGGCGTAGGAGGTAAGTATCATGCACAAGCTAAAAAAGTATTGGCAGCACGTCGAGCATGACGAAGCGAAGATACTCAAGATGGAAGAGGTGGCTTGCGAGGCACTGGAAAAGTTACGCTGGCATTGCCCGGATATTTTCTGGAACACAGCTTATGAGCTGCACAAAATCGCCTACGGTCCTCATTTTGACGAAGAACTGGCTAAGATGGCAGTCTCTAAGATGAAGAACGTAGACGGCACGCACGGTGGTCATTGGACGTATGAGCAGACCAGCCAGCTTGCTGGGCAGAACGGCATCGAATGCAAAGGCGACTTCTATTATGTCATGAATATGTTACATAGCGATTTTGTAGAAATTCTTGGCAGTGACGTAAGTAACTATGTGAGGATGGCCAAGGCGTACATGTGCGACCCCGACGCTGCGGAAAGCAAGGTTCTTGACCTGTGGATAGCAGGTATGAGGGCAAAAGAATAAAAGTAAATAAACCACTATAAAAGCAGCCTAGTAAATACACAAACTAGGCTGCTTAGTGGTTCAAGTTTGGTTGCAACCAGTATGAAAAAATAAGACAAATTGGGGTAAATTAGGGAAAGTAAGACAAATAAATCAAGGCTTTCAAAAACCTTGAAAGCCTTGATGCATGGGGGTTTTGCTGAATAGGAAGTATTTATTACATCTTATTCGTAATCAGTAGGTCGCAGGTTCAAATCCCGTCAGTAGCTCCATTAAAAAATCAAGCACCCATGCGGGTTTCGCATGGGTGCTGTTTTTGTGTAAAGCTAGTACCGCAAGCAGCAAAAAAGGCCCTGCTTGGGCAGAGTCAACACGGCTACGATTGCCGCTAGAACTGCTCAAGCAGAGCCTTAATCTTGAGAAAAGTATAACACATGAATTGCCGCAAAGCAATTCTAAGTTATCCGCTTGCTCCGGACTGTGTGCCGAAGTTTCTTCTTATGGAATAATCAAAAACAAAATAAAAATATTAGCAAAAATATGCTGAATATGATATAATGATTTTAGTAGATGTCATAACATTTTCCGTGAACATTCCACCTTAATGTTTTTTTGTTTAACGTTTACCACCTTTTTTCAGCAAAACCCCACGGCGAAAGCTGTGGGGTTTTTGTGTCGTGCGAGTTAATCTCTGGGGTTTTCGTTCTCCCATTTATGGACAGCATCCTTGAACGCCATTACGCTGATGATTTTGGCTACACTTTCGCCTTTTCTGAAGCCTTTGCCACGTCCGCCGTAAAGATTGATAACTTTGTACAACTCCTCGGCAAAAGGTTTTACGGTAGCCTCGATGATAGCATCGGTCTGTTGTTCTCTTTCAGCCTCAAGCATTTTAGCCTTGGATTTTTCGCCTCCGCGCAATTCGGCAATGAAATTCTTTACCGCGATACGCTCGGTATCAGTCAGCTTAAAGGATGTTACCCTTGCTCCAGCGGGGAGCTCTCTTTTACGGCCTGCACCCTCTCTGGCACCGCCGGCTTTGATAGAATTTTTAACATTTTCCATAACAAATACCTCCTTGTCTTACAAACGGTAATAATGAATTTGAAATTTCTATAATTATAATACTACGCTCGAGAAAATATGTCAACTATAAAATGAGAAAAATATGATAAGGTAATACTAAAAGAGCGACTTGCTTTTGTAATTATCTATGTGAAGCTATATTCTCATAGTAGCAGTCAGTCTGCAATAAAAAAGCCGTTGGTCAAACCAACGGCTTAGTAAATTCTGGTGGAGATAAGCGGGATCGAACCGCTGACCTCTTGAATGCCATTCAAGCGCTCTCCCAGCTGAGCTATACCCCCATATTATATATCTATCTTACAAAAGAGAGCGGTGTTTGTCAAGTAAGCAAAAGCATTATTAATCCGCAAAGTAACGTATGAGCAGAAATGTTTCATACAGTATAAAGCAGATATACTTTAAAAATTGCTATATAATTTAATTTCCTGCTTGATGCCATTATGTAAAATTAAAGCCGAGAATCTGCGGGGAGGCAGCAGCTGCTCAGGAAAATATATTGTGCATAATTTATTTCGCAAGCTTAATGATAGTCCGGGTGGAATTTTAGTCAAAAATTTGACTAAATGCGTGAAAAGTATTAAAATATAGACGTTGTATTAGCTTCGTAAAAAATAAAAGCATAGCAGTTTAATAGATATTAAAAATAAAAGGAGTATCAGGATGAGTCAAAATTTCTTGGAGCGATGTAATGAGAAAATGCAATCAATATATGATTACTGCGGAACAAAAGCTAAGCAGTTGTATGCCGAGCTTTTGGCAGCAGTACGGTCCTTATATAATCACTGTGAAGTGAAAGCACGCGAATTTTACGCTATGCTTTTAGAGAAAGTGCAGTTATTATACAATGGATGTTTCGAAAAAATGGCAGCGATTGTTGCACAGGTGAAGGCAGTCATAGCTGTTGCAAAAATTCAACTGGCTATGTTCGATCGTCGTGTGCGTCTGCAGGTTATGAGCTTTGTAAATAAGGTGCAGGCTAAGCAGCAGGAGCTTGTTGAGCGTATTCAGGCTAAAAAGCGTAGGGTTGTAGGACGTATGAAAGCACGCTATCATGCGCTGCGCAGTACATGGCGCCGCAATCAGCATTTCACCTTCTGGTTTATTCCGGCAGACGGTCAGAATATCGCTAAAACCCATGTAAAAAAGACTCATTTGAAATATGCTATGACAGCAGTTGCTTCATTCCTTGTTTTTGTGTCCTGTACTATCGGTGTACTGGCTCATTTTGCTGTGCAAAACGAGCAGCAGAAGCAGGAGCTGGCTGCTTATAAGCAGACTAAATCCGAGCAGGAGCAGACTATCAGACAATTACGCCTGATGGCAGAAACTAACCAGAAGAAGCTGGCAGCTTTGTCTAAGCTGGAAGATCAGGTTCGCAGCCAGATGGAAAAAAGCGGTGCACAGCTTCCTCCTAAGAGCAATGCTTCCGATTACGCAGGTCAGGGCGGTCCTGTATTGGGCTCTGCTAATCCGGCAAACATTGTACTGGAGCAGGAAAAGAACATCGGTCTTGAGGCCGATGCGAAAAAAGTTGATTTGGAAAATTTGCTGAGCGCTATTGAAGCTGAGAACTATCGTCGTGAGGTTACCCCGAGCCAATGGCCTACCAGTGGCGGTTATATTTCATCTTCTTTCGGCGGTCGCGCTAATCCCTTTGGCGGTTATGGCCGTGACTGGCATCCTGGTATTGATATTGCCACTGATTATGGCGAGCCGGTTTATGCCAGTGCAGCAGGCTATGTACAGCAGGCAGGCTGGTATGGCGGTTATGGAATTTATGCACGTATAAACCATGATTATGGCTATCAGACAGCATATGGTCATATGAGCCGTGTTGTCTGCCGTGCAGGACAATATGTGAAAAAAGGCGAGATTATCGGTTATGTCGGCAGCACCGGCTACAGCACCGGTCCGCATCTGCATTTTGAAGTTATTCATTATGGCGAGCAGGTTGATCCTTCCAGCCTGATGTAATTGTGACTGATAACCAGATATTGAAAATTTTAAGTTCGTCGTGCTTTGTGCGACGAATTTTTTTAAGTAAAAAAGAAATAAATTTCAGAAATATTGTTTACATATGTTCTGACAAATGCTACAATGAGGATAACGAAAGGAGCGGATGAACTATGCTTACTTTAGAAATACTGGAAAAAATGCTTTTGGCAGCAGCAGTTGAGCTTGAAGAAAAAAGCAAAATGCTGTGCGAGCTGGACAGCGTAGCCGGTGACGGTGACCATGGCGTTACTATTGCGCGTATGGCAGAATCCATGAAAAACAAGGTAGAAGCGCATGATAGTGCTAATATTAAAGATTTGCTTGATGATTTGAGCATGGCTTTTATGAACAGCAACGGCGGCAGTGCAGGACCTTTATGGGGCACTGTTTTTGGCGGACTTGCCGATGCTGCACCTGAGGATGCTAAGGAAGTTTCTTTGGAAGAGCTTCAAGCTATGCTGGCTCAGGCTAAAGAGGATTTTGAGGATATTTCCAAAGCTAAAATCGGTGATAAGACTATGGTTGATGCTCTGTATCCTGCACTTGAAGCAGGTATGACTGCCGAAGGTGATGCGAAGGCTGTCTTTGTTGCTATGGGCAAGGCAGCAGCCGAGGGCGCAGAAAAAACTGCTGACATGGTAGCACGCTTCGGCCGTGCTAAAAACGTCGGTGAACGCAGCCTGGGTACTAAGGACCCAGGTGCAACGTCTATTTCTATTCTGCTGACAGCAATGGCTGCGGCAATTTGATTTGCTGATAAAGCGCAAGCTTAAAAAACAATAAAATAAATAAAAACGGAGGCGTCATTATGCAAAAATTCATTAACAATCCGGAAAATCTGACAAGTGAATTATTGGAAGGTCTTGTGTTATCTAATCCTGATATCATCACTCTGGAGCAGGGAAACCTCATTGTAAACAAGAAGTTGGCAGAGGCAGACCGTGTAACTATCGTAACCTTGGGCGGAACCGGCCATGAGCCTGCTATCAGCGGCTTTGTCGGCGAAGGTATGATTGATATTTCTGTTGCAGGTAATATTTTTGCTGCACCCGGTCCTCAGGCTTGCGTAGAAGCAATTAAGATGGCTGATAAAGGTCGTGGCGTACTTTTCGTTGTACTCAACCATGCAGGTGATATGCTGACCGGCAACCTGACCATGAAACAGGTGAAAAAACTGGGCATTAATGTTGTTAAGGTTGTAACTCAGGAAGACGTTGCCAATGCTCCGCGCGAAAACGCTGACGACCGCCGTGGTCTGGTTGGCTGCGTTCCTCTGTACAAGATTGCCGGTGCTGCAGCTGCTGCAGGCAAATCCTTGGAAGAGGTTGCTGCTATTGCACAGAAATTTGCTGATAACATGGCAACTATTGCTGTTGCTACTAAAGGTGCTACTCATCCCGCAACCGGTATGGAAATCGCTCATATTGCCGAAGGCACTATGGAAATCGGCATGGGCCAGCATGGTGAAGGCGGTGGCGGTACTCAGCCGATGAAATCTGCTGACGAAACAGCTGCAATTATGATGGACGCTCTGCTAAAGGATCTGGACGTAAAAGCAGGCGAAAAGCTGATGGTCGTTATCAACGGCAGCGGTGCTACTACTCTGATGGAACAGCTGATTGTTTTCCGTGCCTGCCATAAGCTGTTGGCAGAAAAAGGTATTGAGGTTGTGGCAAGTGCTGTCGGCGAAATCCTTACCGTACAGGAAACCGCAGGCTTCCAGATGTTCATTGCGCGTATGGATGACGAGCTGCTTGGCTACTGGAATGCTCCGTGCCGCACTCCGTACTATAGAAATTAAGCAGGTGACTGAATATGGCAGATAAAGAAGGTAATGTACTGGCAAAAGATTATGGCATCGGCATTGCTCCGCCGGAGCGTCCGTTCCCGGTAAAGGGGCACGCATCCGCAGGCTGGGGCATGCAATCTCGTCTGGGACAGATTTTTGCTGATGACGGCCGCACTATTATGCTGGCCTTTGACCATGGCTATATCATGGGCTCTACCGCAGGTTTGGAACGTCTTGATCTGACAATTCCGCCGCTGATGCAATATGCGGATTGCCTGATGGCAACAAGAGGTGCTTTGCGTACCTGCATTCCCGCTAACCATCACAAGGCTGTTGCTCTGCGCTGTACTGCTGACACTAGCGTACTCAAGGACGATATGAGCTTTGGTAATGTCGGCGTTGAAATAGAAGATGTTATCCGCATGAATGCTTCCTGCATGGCAGTTCAATGCTTTGTAGGCTCTGCAGGTGAGCTTGACTCCCTGCGCAATTTGTCTTATTATGTAAATATGGGCGAACGTTTTGCAATTCCTGTTCTCGGTGTTGTAGCAGTTGGCAAGGAGATGGAGCGTACTACGCGTTATTTCTCCCTGGCTACACGTCTGCTGGCCGAAACCGGCGCACATATCATCAAAACATATTATTGTGATAACTTCGAACAGGTTACTGCTGCATGCCCCGTACCTATCGTAATTGCCGGCGGCAAGAAGATTCCTGAGCGCGACGCACTGGAAATGGCTTATCGTGCCGTAAACGAAGGCGCAGCCGGTGTTGATATGGGACGCAACGTTTTGCAGGCTGCCGCACCGAAGGCTATGCTGCGTGCAATCCGTATGGTTGTACACGAAAACGCAACGCCGGAAGCAGCTTACCATGCTTATGAGTTATGGCAGAAGGATGTGGATTAAATGAAAGAATTTATGCATGTCGGCGTACCGACGACTGTTGCAAGAGAAGGCGAGATTTATGCAGAAGGCATAAAAACGCATCTCATTACTCCTGATACCAATGAATTTCATATTGAATACCTGCGTTTCGAAAAAGATACTCCGTTGCCGGAAGAGCTGCAGACCTTAGTGCATGTAGCTTATAAGGTTGATGACCTTGATAAGCAGCTGGCAGAAAATAAGGTTATTGTTGAGCCCTGGATGGCTGATGAGCATACCCGCATTGCTTTCATCATGAAGGATGGTATCCTGTTCGAATTAATGGAAGAAGTTAAATAAATGCTATCGGTTCATGAACGGGCACAGCTTGTAGCTGCTGCCCGTTTATATTATGAAAGCAATCTGACGCAGGCGCAAATTGCGCAACGCCTTAATGTGTCACGTCCATCTGTCAGCAAGATGCTGGCAAGAGCGCGTGAGCTGGGAATTGTGCATATCGAAATCCGTGCCGTAGATGAGGGAAAGGCGGATTTGCTGCAGCGTCTGCAATCTAAATATGCCTTGGCCGGTGGCTGTGTGCTTACAGATGAACAGGACGCATTGACGCAGGCTATGCATTATCTTATGGCTGAAACAACGGCTGACAAGAGCTTGGCTCTGGGCTGGGGTTATGCCTTGGGCGAGGTTGTGCTGAAGGCTGCGGACTGCAGCAGTTATACGCAGGACGGTATGGTATATCCGCTGATCGGTACGGCGAATTTTCCTAATAAGGGTTATCATCCGGATGAGCTGGTGAAAATATGGGCAAGCGCCTGTGGCAGAAGCTGTTATATGCTTGGCTGCAGTGCTTTTCCTGATTCCGAGGAGGAACGCGCCGAGTTGGAAAGCCGTTCTGTCTATCAGCAGCTTCTACAGCAATGGCAAAGTCTGGATGCTGCTGTTGTTTCAGTTTGCGATTATCCTGCCGTGCCCGATGAAGCAACGGCAACCCGTTTCGGTAATGCGTTGGAACAGCAAAAGGCCGTAGGAAGCTTTTTGTCATATTATTATAATCAGCGCGGTGAATTCATCAGCGGTAATAATGATTACTGTTTGCATATTCCGCTGGCGCAGCTGCGCCGTTGCAAGAAGCTGATAGGCATTGGCTTGAATGCCGGTAATAAGGCGTTGGTGGGTGCTTTGGCAACAGGTCTTTTTACGCATCTTATTGTCAGCGAAGAGCAGGCTAAGGCTTTGCTGAAATAATTTCATTGAGGATTGACTGCCTCACACTATAGGTGTGGGGCAGTTTTACTTTTCACAGCAGAACATGTAACTTTTTATACAGTAAATATACATTGAAAACAGAAATGAGGAAATTTTTTCAAAAAACTTTACAAATAAAGTATAAAAGCATAAAATAACCTTAACTACATTTATACGAAATTTGTAGCATGGAAGGATGGTAGAAAATGATTTCTCTCAAAAGCAACAAAATTAAAGCATTGGCAGCCGGTCTGATGCTGACCCTCGCCTTGGGGGCATTAGGCTGCGGCGGTGACAAAAAGGAAGCAGGTGCAAAGGCTGAAAAAGTTAATGTAGGCATTGTACAGCTGGTTGAGCATGAGGCGCTTGATGCAGCTAACAAGGGTTTTATTGACGGTCTGGCATCTAAGGGTTATAAGGAAGGTCAGAACATTACTTTTGACAAACAAAATGCTCAGGCTGACCAGTCTAATCTGCAGAACATTGCTCATCGCTTTGTAAACAATAAGGTTGATTTGATTTGTGCTATTGCAACTCCTGCGGCACAGACGGTAGCAAATGTTACCAGTAATATTCCTATCGTTGCTACTGCGGTAACTGACTACAAAACCGCTAAGCTGGTTAAGGATAATGCTAAACCGGGCACTAATGTAACCGGTACAACTGATATGAACCCTGTTTCCGAGCAGCTGGATTTGCTGCTGAAGCTGGTTCCGAATGCTAAAACCATCGGCACAATTTATTGCTCCAGTGAGGTTAACTCCCAACTGCAGGTTGAGTTGCTGAAGAAGGCTGCAGCTGCTAAGGGAATTACCGTAAAGGAAGCTACTGTTTCTACTGTTAATGATATCCAACAGGCTGCCCGTAGCCTGGCAGGTGATGTACAGGCAGTATATGTGCCTACCGACAATGTATTGGCTTCCGCTATTCCTACTCTGATTAGTGTAACCGAGGAAGCAAAACTGCCGGTTATTTGCGGTGAAGGCGGCATGGTAAGAGCCGGTGGTCTGGCAACATTGGGTGTTGATTATTACCAGCTCGGCTTCCAAACCGGTGTGATGGCTGCTGATATTCTGAGCGGTAAAGCAAAACCGGCTGATATGGCTATTCAGGCACAAAAAGAATTTAAGCCTACCATCAATCTTAAGGAAGCAGCTAAGATTGGTTTGAAGGTTCCTGAAGATTTGCTTAAGGGTGCAGATGTTATTAAATAATTAAAATTTGGAGCCTGCCGTTAAAAAAGCAGGCTCTTTTTTCGCTAAGAAGATTGGGAGGAATTGGGAAATGATTAGTTTGTTGATACCTACAGTGGCACAGGGCTTGCTGTGGGCGTTGATGGCTCTTGGTGTATATGTAACATTCCGAGTGCTGGATATTGCTGATTTGACGGTAGAAGGCAGCTTTCCGCTGGGCGCGGCAACAGCTGCTTCCATGATGGTTGCAGGCTTCGGTCCTCTGGCCGCACTTTTGGGTGCCTGCGTTGCCGGTATGCTGGCAGGTATTATAACCGGCATTTTGCATACTAAAATGAAAATACCTGCTCTGTTGGCCGGCATTTTGACAATGATTGCTTTGTATTCCGTTAACCTGCGCATTATGGGTAAGGCTAACTTATCCCTGCTTGGTGTGGATACTACATTTAAAATTGCCAAGTCTATGATGGACCTGTCAATGGCGCAGACGACGCTTGTTGTTGGTCTGGCTGTAACTGTTCTGGTGGGCTGCTTCATGTACTGGTTCTTTGGTACGCAGATTGGCGCTGCTATTCGTGCTACCGGCTTCAACCAGCAGATGATCCGTGCTCAGGGCGTAGATACCGATGTAACGATTATCCTTGGCTTGCTCATCAGTAACGCTCTGGTTGCTGTTTCCGGTGCTCTGGTTGCACAGTCCAACGGCTTTTCCGATGTCGGTATGGGTACCGGCACAATCGTTATCGGTCTGGCATCCGTTATTATCGGCGAGGTGCTTTTCGGTACACGCAGCTTTAAAAACTGCTTGATTTCCGTAGTTTTAGGCTCCATTGTTTATCGTATTGTAATTGCAGTTGTACTGGCTATGGGTATGCCGCCAAACGATCTGAAGCTCTTTACCTCAGTGCTGGTGGCAATTGCTTTGTCCATGCCGCTGATTAAAAGTAAATTCGGTGCCAGAAAGGCGGTGCGTTAAATGCTGCATGTAGAACACGTTTCCAAAACATTTTTCCCGGGAACTATCAATGAAAAGAAGGCTCTGCAGGATTTATCTCTGCATCTGGAGCCCGGTGATTTTGCTACAGTTATCGGTGGTAACGGTGCCGGCAAATCTACTACGCTGAATGCGATTGCCGGTGTATTCCCGATAGATAAGGGCAAGATTATTATTGACGGTGAGGATATTACCAAAGAGCCGGAGCATAAGCGTGCCAAATATATCGGCCGTGTATTCCAGGATCCGATGCTTGGTACTGCTGCCGGTATGATGATAGAAGAAAATCTTTCTCTGGCGGCCCGCCGCGGAGAAACTCCCGGCTTGGGCTGGAGTCTTTCCAGCGATCAGCATGACCGTTTTTATGAGCTGCTGAAGGAGCTTGATTTAGGTCTGGAGGACAGAATGACTGCTAAGGTCGGTCTTTTGAGCGGTGGTCAGCGTCAGGCACTTACCTTGCTGATGGCAACGTTGAAAAAACCGAAGCTGCTGCTTTTGGACGAGCATACGGCAGCGCTGGACCCCAAAACTGCGGCGAAGGTGTTGACGCTTACGGAAAAAATTGTAACCCGTGATCAGCTGACAACGCTGATGATTACCCATAATATGCGCGATGCTTTGCGTTACGGCAACCGACTGATTATGTTGCATAACGGCAGAGTAATTATCGACGTTAAGGGAGAAGAAAAGCAGCATTTGCAGATAGCCGATTTGTTGGATATGTTTGAAAAGGCAAGCGGCTCCGAGATGGCAAGTGACCGGTTGCTGCTTGGCTGATAGCCTAAAATTCTTGGGGGGTAGACATAAGTTTACAATAGGTAAACGAGAGTACCATAAAAAATAATTTTAGCATTTCACTAGAAATTTAATAGCTTCATAACTAAAATATAGAGGAAAGTAAATAAAATATATGAAAAAACTCTTGCGAAATCTGAAAAACGTGGTAAACTTTAAATAAGTGCTTTATTAGTTTAAAAAAATTTGTTGCAAGTAAACCGAAAGGCGGTGCTAGGAAATTGCAAGAGGAAATTAAACTTATTGGTCGCAGAATCCGTTTGCTGCGTACCGCAAAAAATCTGACACAAACAGGGTTGGCAAAGGAGATGGGGATTTCCCAGACACACCTGTGTAATATAGAGTGTGGCCGTGTTCCTGTAACTCTGCCCAATCTGCTTAAGCTGCATAGCTTATTAGAGTGCAACATGAGCAGTTTCTTTGTTGATTTAGATGAACAGGCTGATGCCAAAGATAAAGATATCAGCTTGGAAGAAGTTCTGCAAATTGTAAAGTTGTTAAAACAAAAAGGTTAAGCACTTCTGCTTTACGAGGAGAGAGAGAATTTTAAATAGCCGGTGCAAGGTGAGTGAGAGTTCCTTGCACTGGCTATTTTTTATGTGGTTTAAAGGTGTTGGATAGCTTTACTTACTCTGTAATCTGCTTTGTGCTATAATTAAAAATAGCAGGAAAAAAATTTATATATAAAGCGTTTGTTGATAGGAGAATAATTATGGCTACAGTAAAAACACAGGCGCACTGCCTGCTGGCCGGTGCAGCAGCTGCCGCTGTCTGCGCCTGGCCTTGGGCGCAGGGCAGTTTGGCGGCTGATTTTATACATCATACGGCATTGGCTGCGACGATTGGCGGCTTGGCAGATTGGTGGAGTGTGACGGCACTGTTTAAGAGTCCGCTCGGTATCAATGCGCCCGGCACCGATGTACTGCGCAATAATTATGAGCGCCTGACAACAGGTTTGGCGGATTTCGTGAGCAATGACCTGCTGACGGCGGAAAATGTTATGCAGGCTGTCGGCAGGGAAAATTTTGCCAAGCTGATGTTGGTACATTTTGCGCAGCAGCAGAATGTGGAGCGCCTGTGGCAGACGGTACGTCCGTTGGCGCAGCATGCGCTGCGCTCCCTCAATACAAGGCAGGTAGAACAGCTTTTGCTTTCGGAGCTGCCTAAGTATATTGCCAGCCTGCGTATTCCGGAGATTTTGGTGGACGCACTGCAGAAGGCTGTGGCCAACGGCAGCTTTAACGGTATTTGGCAGCTGCTGACGCAGGAGGCCAAGCAGATTCTGCATAAGCCGGAATTTACCGCTTTGCTGGAAGGCTTGGCGCAGATGGCGGAGGAAGAATATAACAAGGACAGTCTGTTGCGTAATTTGTTTGTGAGCGGGCAGGCAGCAAAGCTGGTGCCGCTTTTTGTGCAGGAGCTGGAAAAAGCTTTGGACGCATTGGCAGATCCTGAAAGTGAGCTGCGGCGACAGCTTGATAATTGGCTGTTGGCGCGCATGGAGGATTATCGTCATGATATTGCTTTTGCGGACTGGCTCAACAGCAAGCTGTCACAGTTGGTAACAGCGAAGGCACTGGCTTTTAAAGAGCTGCTGCAAACGCAGGACGTAGATATTTTATTGACTTTGCTGCAAAAGAGGCTGCAGCTGCTGGCTGACAGCGATACGGAGCAGAGCAGGCTGGACGGTGCGTTGAAGGAGCTGCTGCTGCAGGCCTTGTCAATGCAGCATGATACGGTATATGATTTGGTTTTGGCTAAGCTGCATAGCTATGACAGGGATGTATTGATTGCGAAAATGGAGCAGCGCGTGGGCGATGATTTGCAAAATATCCGCAAGAGCGGCACCTGCATCGGCGGCTTGATGGGAGCGGTGCTGTTTATTATTGCGACGATGGGAGAAAGGCTGGTGGGGTAGGATGAATAGCCTGAAAAAACATTGGACATATGCAGACAGTGCTTTTCTTGCTTCCGGTGCAATCTATCTGCTTTTCTTATATCTCAGGCTGCATTATGCCGGGCTGTACATGGGGCACTTCGGCGAGCTTAAGTGGGATTGGCTGATTTTGGGTTACTATATGGCGGAAGCGGCGCTGATTGGCAGCTTTGCGGATTGGTTTGCCGTGACTGCTGTGTTTAAGGTGCCCTGGATATGCCGTCTGCTGCCGTTTATGGCCAAGCATACGGCGATTTTGCCGCGTAGCAGAGAGGGTTTTGTGCGTGGCTGCGGTCAAATGGTACAGCAGGAGTTTTTGACGAAAAAGGCCTTGCTGCTGCAAAAAAAGCAGCTGGTAATTCTGGATAAATTTATAGCTTATCTGGAAAAGCCGGAGAACAAGGCGCGTTTGCAGGGGTTGCTGACCAATTTTGCCGAAGGCGTTCTGCATAAGCTCGATACGCAGGCTTTAAGCAGGCAGCTTGAGGGTAAAATAAAAACAGCCTTGGCTGACGTAGAAGCCAACGAACAGCTTGATAAGCTGTTTAAAGCCTTAGCTGCACAGCGTAGGGATGAGCAATGCTACGAATGGCTGCAGCAGCAGCTGGTTACCCTGGCGGAATCTTCTGCTATCAGAGAGCGTGTTCGCCGAGAGCTGCAAAAGCAGGTGGAAAAGTGTGGCAGCGAAGGCTTGTGGAGCAGCCTGAAGCTGTGGGCTGCCAAAAAGCTGGATGTTGTTAATGTTGATGATGCAACAGATGCCATTTGCCGTGCCTTAGTGGGAACTGCTCACCGTCTGCAGGATGATGAGCAGTGGCGCTCCTGGCTGTATGCGCAGCTGCAGCGTGTTGCAGGCAGTGTTTACGGTACGCAAGCGTGGCATGAGCTGGTGCAGTCACTGCAGAATCGTGCTTTGCATGATATTTCTCTGCAGTTTGCCTTGAAGCAGCTTTTGGATAATATGATTAAAGCTTTGTGCCGTCCGCTGGCGCAGGAAGGCGGTGCGGTAATGCAGCCGACGATTCTGCTGCAGGCTGTGCAAGAGGCTTTGGAAACTATTGAAACGGATTTACGTTCCGACGCACAGTTTAAGGCCAAGGCAGAGGCGTATCTGCAGCATATACTTGGCTTGGGACTGCTGCAGGCTCAGACGATGCTGGGAGATATCGTGGAGCGCATTTTGCAGGCAATGGTTGATGAACGTTTGACGGAGATGGTGCGCAGTAAGGTTAATACCGATATGCAACGTATTCGCCTTAACGGTACGGTTATGGGTGCCTTTTTGGGAGCAATTTTCTATCTGCTGAAATGTGCCTGGTAAGAAAAAGATGCTGCCGGTCAGCCGGCAGCATCTTTTTGTGTACTTCTAAGCGGCAGCACTGGTGCAGGGTGGCTTTGCAAGGTATTTTTATCCGGTGTGAATGTTAATGTAATTGTCAAGGTCACGGATAATGCAGTGTGTCCCCATGCTGCTGATAGTTTCGTAAAAATAGGTTATATATTCGTACAACTTGTAATGTGCAAAAAGTTCTGCAACCTCATGTCCGGAAAGCTGTTTGTAAAAGCGGTAGCGTTCCATGCATCCGATAATTAAAATAGCTTCTTTATTCATTTAAGTCATCTCCTCCGGATAGGTAAACTCATCTGTTTTTTTCAGCTTCTCGGTACATTTGTGCCAAAATCAGAGGACTATATTGCCAAAGTCCGGATGATTGGTCAGCAAGCTGTGCATAGAAGCATGATTGGTAAAATTTATGAATCAGTTGATGTGCTGACATCGTTCCGTCCTGCATAAGCCGTTCTAGTATCTGTGGTACGAGCTGCGTGAGAAAAATACTGAAATCTTTACTTTCCATGGTCATGCCTCCTCATAAGTTAGTTAAGAGAAAACTATATGTTTTGGTAGTGGTTACCGGTTTATGAAGATTGATAAGAGAACATCTGATACACATAAATGATAGTCCAATCAATTATCATTTATAATATATATATAGTTAAACAGATATTTCTTTAACTTATTATACAAAAGAATTCTAAAAACTGTCAATAAAGTACAATTTATAAGTATGCTGGCAGAAAAAATAATTTGTAATAATTTTTTCGGTAAATAAAAAAGCTCCAAGCCAAAGGCTTGAAGCTGATAAGCATAAATGGAGCGGGTAACGAGAATCGAACTCGCGACACTCAGCTTGGGAAGCTGATGTTCTACCGCTGAACTATACCCGCAGATAAAAATACCATAACGCTATTATATACTATAACAGGTAAAGTTGCAAGTATGAGGCAGTGCTGAGGGCTTTGCGACGAGCAATTGTAGTTGTCAGAAAAACTTTAAAATTTTTTCGAGAATACTGTATACAAAATACAAAAAAGTGCTATAATAGATAGCAGATGAGGGAAAAAACCCACAGGCTGTAAAAATACAGCAGCAAATAAAAAAATAAAAAGTGCGAATGCATGGAGGTGAGTTACTATGTTTAGTGCCGCTGGTGTTAGCTTAGTTTTCTTAGGCGTCCTGACTGTTATGTGCATTTTTGAATAATTGTAATGAGGGAACGCCTCTGACCACGCTTTGAGCTGTGGGCAGAGGCGTTTTTATTTTGCTTGTAATTCTGTTTTTGTTAAGCTAATACCTTGCGGTGGCTGTCATCCCAGCCTACCAGGTCCTTGATGACTTCGGAGGCAATAATCAGTCCTGCTACCGAAGGTGTGAAGGCATTGCTGCCGGGCAGCGCACGGCGTTTGGGTGTTTCGGCGTGACATTCGCTTTCTATTTCCTCATTTATAGGTAAAAGCGGCAGCTCCTGCGAATAAACAACCTTTAGTTTTTTAATGTTGTTTTTCTTCATAGCCTGGCGCATAACACGCGCTAAGGGGTCAACCTTGGTTTTATAGATATCTGCTACCTCGAACATGGCAGGATTAACCTTGTTGCCTGCTCCCATGCTGCTGATAACCGGTACGCCTGCTGCCTTGGCTGCAAGTACGATAGCAATTTTGGCTGCCACTGTATCTACGGCATCGACAACGTAATCATATTGTGAGAAATCAAATTCATGCTGATTTGCCGGCAAAAAGAAGCATTGGCGGCAATTTACGTTGGCATCGGGGTTGATGCTCGCAATACGTTTGGCCATGACTTCAACCTTAGGCTGGCCGACAGTATCAAGGGTAGCGATAATCTGACGGTTGAGATTGGTGAGAGCAACGGTATCGTTATCAATGAGGTCAAAGCTGCCGACACCGCTGCGGGCGAGTGCTTCAACTGTATAACCGCCTACACCGCCGATACCGAAAACAGCGACATGGGCATTCTGCAGACGCGTAATTGCTTCGCTGCCGAAGAGCAGCTCTGTACGTGAAAATTGGTTAAGCATATGAATCTCCTTGCGTGGTATTTATTGGTTTGGATATCGGAAGCTTAAGCTGCTAAGCTGATTTCTACCTTTACACCGTCCTTAAGATCTTCTGGCTTCTGGTCTGAAGTAACAGTGATTTTAGTGCCGTCAATGCTGCTTATCTTACCGCTGAAGGGTGCAGGTGTTTCGGCAGCCTTAATGTTTACCGGCATGCCTGCCTTAAGCTTCTTGGTCTGGGCTGCGCTGACATTCAGCGTTATACTGCAGCTGCCGACAGCTTTGATGTGCAGGATTACCTGATCCTTTTGTACGGTAGCATTATTAGCGGCCTGCAAATCGGTAATGATGCCGGTGCAGGGGCTGTTGCCTTCATTTTTTTCCTGCTGTGCTTTTGCAGCGGCCTGCTGTGCCTTGAGCTGTACAATGAGCTTTTGCTGTGCATCGATTTCTGCCGGAGAAGCTGGCTTGAAGCTGACGCTTACGCTGCTTGCTGCCTGCAGCTGTGCGATAGCGCGCTGCAGCTCGTCCTGGGCAGCCTGTGCCTGATTGCGTGAAACTGCGCCCTGCGCCAGCAAACTGTTCATCTTAGCGGCTTTTTGTTGTGCCGCTGCTACGTTGGCCTGCGCCAGAGAGGTGTCAGCAACCGGTGCTGCCGTTGGCGTGCCCTGCTGCATACGTTTTAAATCTGCTTCGGCCTTGGCAACCTGGGTTGCCAGGTCCTTAACCTGCTTATCCAGCTTTGCGTCACCGATAGCAAAAAGCGGCTGGCCCTTGCTGATGCGCTCGCCTTTTTCACTGATAAGACCTATGAGCTTGCCTGCTGTCGGAGCCTTGACTGCATAGGTGGGGATGCTGATTGTGCCTCTGCCAAGACTGTTATCAGCCTTTTGCAGACTGCAACCGCTCAAGCTGAAGGCTGTGAGGCAGACGGCTGCCATACAACATAATATTTTTAATATCTTCATAGTAGATTCCTCGTTTCCTTGAAGTTAAAAGCCTATTGTACTTGTATATTATAGCGTAAGTTTGTGGCATTTGCATGACATTTTGCATAATTAGCTAGCTAAAAATTAAAAAGCTGCTGCCTCCGGCGTGAATGCCGAAAGCAACAGCTTTAATTGTATAGGTCAGATTTTATTTCTCAATCAGTGCCATACCAGCTTCGAGAGCCTTGGTATTAGCTTCTTCGGTTCCTTTCGGAACACGGTTCAGTACAGCCTTGAGAATTGCTTCTTTGGAAACGCATTTGGTGAGTGCAACTACTGCGCCCAGAGCAACGATGTTCGCAAACAGTGTCTTGCCGCAAACAGTGTTGGCAGTATGGGTGATAGGCAGGTCAACGCGTTTGCCGTACTTGCCGGGAACATCAGTTACGAAAAGAGTATCGGTGATAACGGTGGTATGCTCATCGCAGTCGGCAATGAATTTGTTGGCAGCCTCCTGGCTCATTACCAGCAGAGTATCTGGGCAGATAACACGGCTGAAATAAATAGGCTCATCACTGATGATAGCTTCGGCCTTGGAGGAGCCGCCGCGGGCTTCCGGGCCGTAGGATTGGGATTGTACAGCCAGCTTGTCGTCTAAGAGGGCAGCTTCGGCTAAAATAATACCAGCAGTGATCAGGCCCTGACCACCGGTACCGGAGAAACGAAAGCTATGTCTCATAATTATTTACCCTCCTGTGCACGTTGAATAATTTGGTCATATGCCTTGGTGTATTCCATAACGTCGTTGTTTTCGTAGAGAACGCCGATGGGGAATTTGCCGGCAGCGATTGCTTCTGCCTTTTTATCTTCATCCATGCGGTCCCAAACAGCCTTCATAACGCCATGGTCACGCTGCCAAGCCATCATCTGAGCAGGTCCGCCCATCTTGTTCTGACGGCCGAAGGAAATCGGGCAAGCGCTGACAGCTTCGATGATAGAGAAGCCTTTGTGAGCAATGCCTTTAGCGATAACATCGACCAATACGGGAACATGGTAGGTGGTTGCGCGTGCTACATAGGTTGCACCGGCAGCTTTTGCCAGATCGAGCAGATTGAAGCTCGGTTCAACAGTGTAGTACGGAGCGGTGGTTGCTTTGGAATGAATCGGCGTCATCGGAGAATATTGACCGCCGGTCATGCCGTAAATGCTGTTGTTGAAAACAACCAGAGTCAAATCAATATTGCGGCGTGCTGCATGAATCAAGTGGTTGCCGCCGATAGCGGTGCAGTCACCATCACCGCTGCAAACGATAACATTCAGTGCAGGGTTAGCCATTTTTACACCGGTAGCAATCGGCAGAGCACGGCCGTGCAGAGTGTTGGCGGTGTTGAAGTCCAGATAACCGGAGGAACGGCTGGAGCAGCCGATGCCGCTGATTACTGCAACGTCGTCTTTTGCCAGACCTTGCTTATCAATTGCTTTTACAATGGCGCCGGTGATAACGCCGTTGCCGCAGCCGGGGCACCAGATGTGAGGCAGACGGCCCGGGCGGAAATATTTATTGATTAAATTTTCCATTTCACTCATCGTTTTTTCTCCTCTCATCCGTTAGGCCATAGCCTTTTTGATTTCAGCTAACAGTTCGGCCGGAGTAGCAGATTCGTTATCGTATTTAGCGTACAGGCTTACAGGAACCTTGCCTGCTACCGCACGTTCAACTTCCAGAACGTACTGGCCGCAGTTCAGCTCGTGTACGAGGATGCCTTTAACCTTGCCTGCCAGCTCCTGCATTTGCTTTTCGGCAAACGGCCAGATAGTAATCGGGCGGACGAAGCCAACCTTCAGGCCTTCCTTGCGTGCCATATCAACTGCTTCATAAGCAGTGCGGGCAGCACCGCCGAAGGCTACAACAGCAAATTCGGCATCTTCCATACGATAGTTTTCTACTTGTACGATGTCATCTAAGTTATCTTCTAATTTAGTGCGCAGACGGTCCTGAGAGGTGCGGGTTGCTTCGCCGGTGCCTTTCGGGAAACCGGTTTCGTCATGCACCAGACCGGATACGTGCCAGCGGTAACCGCTGCCGAAGTCTGCCATAGCAGGAACCTTGGAGCCTTCCTCGCAGCCGTAAGCCAGATAATCTTCGGGTGCGCAGGTCGGGCGCTTGCGTTCTGCCTGCGGAATTTCATCATAGTTGTCGGGAAGCTCGATTTTCTCGCGCATATGGCCGATAACCTCGTCCATCAGGAGAATAACTGGGCAACGATATTTTTCGCTCAATGCTACTGCACGCAAAGTCAGGTCAAAGCATTCGGGAACACTGGACGGAGAAACGGTAATCAACCAGTGGTCGCCGTGGGTGCCCCAGCGGGTTTGCATAACCTCGCCCTGAGCGGGGGAGGTCGGTTGGCCGGTAGCAGGGCCTACACGTTGTACGTTAACGATAACGCAGGGGATTTCGGCGCTGCAGGCGAGGCCGAGCATTTCCTGTTTCAGGGAGAAGCCCGGGCCGCTAGTTGCGGTCATAGCCTTTTTACCGGCCATGGATGCACCGATAACAGTGCCGAGACCGGCGATTTCGTCTTCAGTCTGCATAAATTTACCGCCAACCTGCGGCAGACGCAGAGCTAATTGTTCAGCAATTTCGGTAGAAGGGGTGATCGGATAACCGCCGTAAAATTTTACACCGGCGGCAATCGCACCCTCAACAACCGCTTGGTTACCTTGTAACAGCAGGATTCTTGACATGGGTTACCTCACTCCTTTTTATTTATCTACAAAGATAGCATAGTCGGGGCAACGCATTTCGCATTGTCCGCATTTGATGCAATTTTCTTCAGCAACGGCTTCGACTTTGCCGACTTCGCTGACTGCCAGAACTTTTTTCGGGCAGAAGGCCGCACAAATACCACAGCCTTTGCAACGCTTAGTAATTATTTTTAAGCTCATATGGTCTCCTCCTTATGATACCTTGTTTAAAATAACAGCATGCGATAGCTTCACCTTATATTATATCAAAAATAGCATTTTATGAAAGTGTTTTTGAAAGCTTTTTACAAATTATCTTTTACTACATCATGAATAAATTCTATAATGTTTTGTAAAGTGAAAAAGATAGTATTATTGTAACTTTAAGTCAAAATGTACAAACAAATCTTGACTTCAACCGTACTCCAGGTGTTATGCTATACTTAAATAAAGCAACATGAAAGGAAGCAGAGCATGAGCAAGATAATTAAGCTTTTACTTTTTATATTGTGCCTGGCAGTAATGGCCTTAAACGGCTGTGCTAAAAATGCCGACGGCGAAGTGCAGGGCAGTGATACTGCCGTTGCCATTACCAATCCGCGTCAGCTGGTGGCTACGGATAACAAGACAGGGCGCACAATTATGTGGGAAGCGAAGGTTAAGCAGCCTTATACGCTGGAGTACCGTTTAAAGGGCAACAAGGATATAAAGGCAGTGCAGGCAACAGACAGCAGCTTTACGGATAAGAACAGTATTATTCAATATACTGCGCGTCTTAGCGGCCTGGTGCCGGGCAGTTCTTATGAATATCGCATCAACACAGCGCAGAATAAAGGACGTTGGCACAAGCTGCAGACGGAAAAGGGCGCAGGCTTTACTGCTTTAATTTTCCCGGATTCGCAAAGCGCTGATTACAGTGGCTGGCAGCAGCTGGCGCGTGAAGCGTACAAGCGCCATCCGCAGAGTGCGTTTTACGTGAATATGGGAGATTTGGTGGACAACGGACAGGATGCAAGCCAATGGCGCGCCTGGTTCAACAGCGTGAGCGTGTTCAGTGATGCTGTGCCGCTGGCACCTGTAATCGGCAACCATGAGGCGTACAACATGGAGTGGAAGGAATACTTGCCTGCAAGCTATACGCATTTGTTCAATGTGCCGCAAAACGGTCTGGCAAAATATCCGAATCAGTTTTACAGCTTTGATTACGGTCCGGTGCATTTTGTAGTGTTGGATACCAACTTTCCGGAGATGGAAAATTTTCAGCCTGATTTGCTGGCAGACGAGCTGTCTTGGCTGGAAAAGGATTTGGCGGCGAGCAAGGCGCAGTGGAAGGTTGTTCTGATGCACCGCGATATCTTTCTCTACGGCTTCGGGCCGGAGTCTGGCAGAGCGCAGAGCAAGACGCAGTTTCTTGATTTCAGCTATCGGCTGATGCCGGTGTTTGAAAAATACAAGGTTGACGCAGTACTGACGGCGCATTTGCATACATATCGCCGCCGTGTGCCGCTGCAGAACTTTGCGCCTGCACCGCAGGGAAGCGGTATTACCTATATTCTGACAGGTGTGGCCGGCAGTGTGCGCTATCCTAAGCTGTGGGGCGATTTTGAGTGGGATGCGGCAACAGCGCCGAAACCGGAAACTGCCAACTATATGACAATGAAAGCCGATGAGAAAACCTTGGAGTTTAAAGCATTCCTGCCGGATGGCAAGCAGTTTGACGAAGTTAAATTAACCAAATAAGCAAAAAGGCTGTCGCATCATCGTAGTGCGACAGCCTTTTTAATTACGGTTAATCAAGCTCAATCAGTTCATATTTGTCATTGCCCATTTTCAGCTCGTGCATAGCGGTGAGCTGGTGCAGGCCGTGACGGCTTTCCATGCGCTCAACGAGGTCATGGTTGCTTTCCTTGGCATATACCAGATCGACGGAAGCCTGGTCGATAGCCAGAATGTCGGTAGAAGCGAGAATACCGATATCAGGAATAGTCGGCTCTTCTGCGCTTAAGCCGGCGCAGTCGCAGTCAACGGACATGCGGCGTAGGACATTGATGTAAACGATGTGCTTGCCGAAGAAATCAATGGTAGCCTTGGCAGATTCAGCCATGTTTTCCATGAGCAGCTCCTTGCCGGGCCATACGTTCCAGTCTGCAGGCAGGTTATCCTTATCTACGCCGTGAACCTGTGCTTTGCCGATGCGTCCGTCAGCGCAGCCGATAGCAAGGTTTTTCATGGAGCCGCCGAAGCCTCCCATAGCGTGGCCCTTGAAGTGCGTTAAAACGAGCATGGAATCGTAGTTGACGATGTTTTTGCCCATGGAAACCTCTTTGAAATGCTTACCGTGGCGTACAGGCAGATTAACGGTGCCCTCTGCATCCATGATGTCGACAGGGCAGAAGGTCCAGCCGTTAACCTTTAAGGTGTCGAGATGTTCTTCGGTGGTATAGCGGTCGCCCTGATAAAGAGTGTTAGTTTCTACGATGGTGCTGTCAGGGATTTGCTGCTGCAGCGCTTTCACCAGCTCGCGCGGCAGAATGTTGGGGCCGTGCTTTTCGCCGGTGTGCAGTTTGATGGCAATCTTGCCGTAAATGCTTTCGTTGATTAAATCGTATAATTTGATGAGATGCTCGGCATCAATGTGCTTGGTGAAATATACTTTGGCATGAGAGCCTGCGTTATCGGTTTTGGCAACTCTTTTGCAGCCTACTACAGGGGCTTGTGCAAATTCTTGTGTCAATTTCAACTACCTCCTATAATTTGGTTACTTATATTTTAATACCTGAAGTATACTCTAAGTCAAGAGGAAAATGGAAGTTTGTGTTAATGGTAATATAAATTTTTGGCAGCTTACTTGCTTGGCGCGATAGCGTTTACACAGCTAAGTCCGTTTAAGGTGCGCGGATAGCCGATGTAGGGCAGGGCAATGGTGAGCGCATCCAGCAAATCCTGACGGGAGTTGCCGACGGAGATATTGGCAGCGGCGTGTGCCTTGGCCTGTGGTTCGCATCCGCCGAGAGTAACGATTGCTGTAAATGTGATCAGTTCACGCTCTTTGACGTCGAGCACTTTGCGTGTGTAGTAGTCGCCAAAGCAGTTGGCACTGAGGTAATCATTAATATGCTTTTGGTCATCAGGGGCACTCGCGTTCATCTTATCAATGTTCTCTGCGCCGAAGATGGCGCGCTGTACGGCGAGGCCTGCTTCGTGGCGTGTTTGATCGGTAGTTGTTCCGGCAGGAGCGCAGGGCTTGATTTTGAGCATTTCCATAACCTGGTCAAAGCGTTCCAGTGCTGTTTTTACCTTTGGCAGACCAACGTATGGCGTGCAATGGAAAATGCTTTCGTGTACCTGCTCCGGCGTTGCACCTGCTCTGAGAGCGCCTTCGACGTGGGCAGGAATATCCTCCGGTGTGTTGTTGGCAGTGAGAACAACGAGCGTCAGCAGCTCCTGTTTGGCGGTACTGAGCTTAATCTGCTTATTGATATCGTGATAGATAAACTTTTTGCTGATAGCGGAAAGCTCCGGTTCGTTTTTAATATCAGTAGGATCATTTTTGGTGAACAAGCTTTGAGCAGCAGTATTTGCTGCTGTTTCACGTGTTTGTGCCATAGCGGTGGTGCCTCCTAAAAGTAAAGTGCATGAAAGAAATGCAGTGAGTATAATTTTTGAGATGTCTTTCATTGGTGATTCTCATTTCAGTAAATTAGTGTTGAGCGACTTGTCTGTCTGTAAGGGAAGATATCACTGAAGGTGACAGCGGGTTTATTTCAGCTTATTATATTCCTCTGCATCCACAGGCTCGCACCATTCGCTTTTGGTGTTTTCGCCCGGAACCTCGATGGCGAGGTGCGCAAACCAGCTGGTGGGGGCGGCACCGTGCCAATGCTTAACTCCGGCGGGGATTTTGACTACATCACCGGCATGCAGCTCACGGGCAGGCTTGCCCCATTCCTGGTAGTAGCCACGACCGCCGGTGACAAGCAGAATCTGCCCGCCGCCTTTATCGGTGTGGTGGATGTGCCAATTGTTGCGGCAGCCTGGCTCGAAAGTTACGTTGCCGATGACAACCTGGTCGAGAGAAAGCATGTTAAGATAGCTTTGGCCTACGAAATATTTTGCATAAGCATCGTTTTTAGGGCCTGTTGGGAATATGGTGAAAAATTTTTCTTCTGTCATTGTTATCGCTCCTTTAAAAATTAGAATTGCAAGCTGTCAAGCCAGATTTTGATTTGACCTTGGGCGTTCTTGGAGCTGCTGCCGGAGAGAACAAGATCTTGGGTGAATTTGGCATTAGGTGTCAGCTTCTGCAAATCGCTTAGGCAGCGCTGTTCGCCACCGCCGCCGTGGGTGAAGAAGGGAGCAACGGTTTTGCCGTCCAATTTATAGGTTTCTACGAAGGTGGCAACAGGCATGGGGAAGCTGCCCCACCAGTTGGGATAACCAAGGAAAACAACGTCGTATTTGTCGAAATCAGCAATTTTTGTGCTGATGGCAGGACGGGCGTTGGCTGCCTGTTCTGCTTTGGCTTTGGCGACGGTGACGCTATAGGTTTCGGAGTACGGAGTTGCGGGCACGATTTCTACGATGTCGCCGCCGACCTGTTTATGGATTTCTTCAGCAACAGCTTTGGTGTTGCCGCTCCAGGAAAAATAGGCTACTAAGATTTTTTTACCATTATTCATGTTTTGTGATGCTCCTTCACTAGTGGATTGTTTTACTTTAGGCGCAGGTGCGTCTGCTTTAGCAGCGTTGAACGAACCGCAGCCCATAGTTAATGCTGCAAGGCTCAGAAGGCTAACGCCTGCGAGTTTTAAAAAGTCGCGTCTGTTCATATTGAATCCTCCTTGTATGATTGATGTTTATATTTAGCTAAGATAGCAAGAAAAGCCATAACGCCCACGCTCCCCACGCAGCTTCCACCGCAGCTGCCGCACACGCCTGTGCAATAGGGCAGCGTCTGTGCCGTGACGGGCGCAATGCCGGCGAAAAGCTGTGGCATAGCCTTCGTAACAGCCTGGGGCAGGAGGATGCTGGCAGCAGCACCGCCGCCGAGAACGAGCTGAGATAATTTGTTGTCATGAAGTGCTTTATCAGTTGTGCTCATCTTACTCTTTCTCCTTCGCCAGATTGCTTTGATAGCAGATAGCTTGTTTCGGACAGACGTGCGCGCACTTGCCGCAGATGATGCAAAGTCGTCTGTCAATCGTTGCTTGGCGTTCGTGCATGGTTATCGCACGCATGGGGCAGTTTTGCGCGCATTTGGTGCAGCCGATGCAGGCGTTTTTGCGCACCTGCATGGCGAAAGCACCGGGAACAAAACGTCCAAAAATGTGAAACAAGGAATTATATGTGCCAACAGGACAGATAAACAGGCAATATCCGCGTCCACCTTTGGTGAAAAGCCCTAAGAAGACATTCGCTAAAAAGAACGTGGCGATGAGCGAGGAGAGCGTGTTTAAGAAATATTCTGTGAGAAACAAGTTGATAAAAATCTCGAAAGAATAATAATTGCAATAGGTGCAGGGAATGCCAAAGCCCAGCCAGATGGAAAAAAGAAAACCGATGAGAAAACCATAACGTAGCGGCAGCACGGGCACGAGCTTTACCCAGTCTATTTTATATTTGTCAGGCAGCAGGCTGCCAAGCAGTTCACTGAAGGCACCGGTAGGGCAAAGATTGCCGCAAAAGAGCGGACCGAAGCACAGCGAGGTTACGGCGAGTAGCAGGCAAAAGATTAGTGAAATCGTGCTTGTCGCAAGCCATTCGCCTGTGACGATGTTCGCAAGCGGAATACGTGCACAGGGAACGTGAATCGAGCTGAAGCTTGTGTCGGTGATGAAAGTACTTGCTATTTGGTTGAAGAACATGAACGGCTCGTAGAAAAGTATGAAGCCGACGATATAACCGACAGTGCGTTTGAGATTGTAAGTTAGGTTTTGCATAGCGTTTCCTTCGTTTTTAGTTTATGACTTGGAGATAACTCCAAGTCAAGTAAATTATAGCTTGCGATTGTTGCTATCGGTCAAGAGTTTTTTATAAGCTGTGACCTAAATCATAGGCAGCCTGCGGATAGGTGGTTTTCAAAATATCCTTGCGGGTTTTGCAGTTAGTGGCGAGCAAAGTGCCACGGCTCTGCCAGCGCATATAGCCTGAGAGTGTGGCAGTCCATAGCCCAGGGAACGTCGCTGCCTGCTGCTGCGAGCAGAACGCTCTGCTTGCCGCTGATACGTCCTGTGCGTGCGTAAAATCTATCAATGCAGGTCTTGAGTTGCGCGCTGACGTGCCAATAATAAACGGGCGTGATGAGCGCGATTAAATCAGCATTAACGAGGCGCATAATCAAATCATTTTCAATGTCCTCCTTCTGCACGCAGAGCCCGTTCATGCCGCAGGCATCGCAGACCAGGCAGCCATGAATATTATGAAACGCTGCGTCGAAGCGAAAGACGCTGTGTCCCTTGGCTTCTGTGCCTTTGATAAATTGTTCTGCTAGCACGCTGGTCATGCCGTTTCTATGCGGACTGCTCGTAATGACAACGATGCGCTGTTTGCCGTTTGGTGTTGGCTGCTGTGCTGCTTCAGCGGCAGGCACATTCGCTTCAGGCGTATTTTTGTTAGACAGAAAGTTGATAGCTGCGCCGCTGGCAAGCATGGTGCCGAAGCCTGCGACAGCGAGCCTGATAAAATCATGTCTGTTCATAAGTTTTCCTCATCAAAAAATAACTCTAAATTGCAATAAGAAGTTGCACACTTTTTGAAAATTAAGATGCATAGATCTT